>Ga0190265_10000156_pt1 | contig 66186 bp, 72 predicted proteins | sample Popmic124T_FD_133135 | JGI IMG/M metagenome (GOLD analysis project Ga0190265, IMG submission 133135) | Populus adjacent soil microbial communities from riparian zone of Indian Creek, Utah, USA - 124 T | ecosystem: Environmental > Terrestrial > Soil > Riparian zone | place: USA: Utah | collected... | reverse complement strand
CGGGTGCTGATCCAGCGCGCCGGCGACGTCATCCCGCAGGTGCTGGAGAACCTCACGCCGGGCGAGGACCGTCCCGCCTTCGTCTTCCCTTCGGCCTGTCCCGAATGCGGCTCCGATGCGGTGCGCGAGGAGGGCGAGGTCGACGTGCGCTGCACCGGCGGCCTGATCTGCCCCGCCCAGCGCGTCGAGCGGCTGCGCCATTTCGTCAGCCGCCACGCGCTCGACATCGAGGGGCTCGGCATCACCCATATCGAAAGCTTCTTTCGCGACGGCCTGCTGCAATCGCCCGCCGACATCTTCACCCTGACCGGGGAGCAGCTGCTCGCCCGAGAGCGCTGGGCGGAAATCTCCGCGCGGAACCTGATCGACGCGATCGACGCCAGGCGAAACCCGCCGCTCGACCGCTTCCTCTACGCCCTCGGCATCCGCCATGTCGGCGAGGTCACCGCCCGCGACCTCGCCCGCCGCTACCGGAGCTGGGCGGCGTTCGAGGCGATGATCGATGGCGCGCTGGCGCTGCGCCGCGACCTCGAGCGCGAGGAGGGCGAGGAAGAGCGCAAATTCCTCCAGCGCCGCAACAAGGCCGTGGTCGAGGCGGTGGGCACCCAGAATATCGGCCCCGAGGTCGCCAATGCGCTGCTCGACTTCTTCGAGGAGGAGCATAATCGCGAGGCGCTCGCCGCCATCTTCGCGGCCGGGGTGGAGATTGCCCACGTCGTGCACGAGGTGCGCGAATCGCCGGTCACCGGCAAGACCATCGTCTTCACCGGCAGCCTCGAGGCCATCTCCCGCGACGAGGCCAAGGCCCAGGCCGAGGCGCTCGGCGCCAAGGCCACCGGCTCGGTCTCGGCCAAGACCGATCTGGTCGTCGCCGGCCCGGGCGCGGGCTCGAAGCTCAAGACGGCGGCCGAGTTCGGCATCGAGGTGATCGACGAGGCGCAATGGCTGGAGATCGTGCGCGCCGTACGATCCTCATAAGATGCTTATCTGTCGCGGCATTTTTCGCTCACTTCACTTTATTTGAAGGCGACTGCATCGGGATTTGGCGCTTTCGGCCCTTATCTGATAGGTTCCTCCAATCACGGGGGAGGCTGCGATGAGTCGTCTATCCGTCCTGCCTGTCGCATTGTCGCTGCTGCTCGCCGGCTGCGCCCAGCACCGGCTGATCGTCGCCCACCCGAACCCCACCGGGGAGCCGATCACCGTCGCAAGCAACGCCTTCGGCTTCGGCGCGGTCGAGCGCCGCACCGTGGCCGATTGCCCGACCAACCTTCTCGACGAGGTCCGGGTCCACCAGAATCTCGGCCAGGCGCTGGCGACCGTCCTGACTCTCGGACTGTGGATGCCGGCGCGGATCGAATATCGCTGCGCCAAGGTGCCGACGCCCGTCGGCTCTACGGACGAGTGACCGGGACGTGGCCGCCGATCCCTTTCTCGTCCGCAACAAGGCGAAGACGTGGACCAATTTCCACGGCACCGTGACGGTGAAGGTCCGCGCCTCGTGGACCGTGATGAACAGCTCCAGCGAGCCGAAGATGGCGGTGATGCGGGAGACGGCCGGGCGGCTCCAGGGGCTGATCCGAGCCGCGCTCAAGGAAGGCGTGCGGCTGCGCTCGGTCGGTTCGCGCTGGTCCTTCTCGCAGGTGGCGGCGGCCGAAGACGGCTGGGCGGTCGGAACCGACAATCTCAACCTGACCTTCGCGGTCGGGCCGGGCAGCCTCGATCCCGCTTATACCGGCACCAGCGAGGAGCTGTTCCTCGCCCAATGCGGCGCCTCGCTCGCCGAAATAGGCCGCAAGCTGGAAGCCCCCGAGCGCCGCCGGGCGTTCCGTACCCAGGGCGCGAGCAACGGCCAGACGATCGCCGGCGCGCTCGGCACCGGCACCCACGGCTCGGCGATCGACGTCGGCGCGATCGAAAGCCAGGTCGCCGGTCTCCAGCTCCTCACGGCGGGACGGAACCTCTGGGTCGAACGGCCCGGCGATCCGGTGCTCAACAAGGACTTCGCCGCGCGCCTGGGCGCGGAGCTGGTCCGCGACGAACAATTGTTCAGGGCCGCTTTGGTCAGCCTCGGCATGCTCGGCATCGTCCACGCCGTTCTGATCCGCACCACCGGGCGCTATCGGCTGAGGTCGTGGCTGAAGCGGATGAGCTTCGCCGAGGTCGAGCGGGCGATGAACAGCCTCGATTTCTCCGGCACCACTTTGCCCGGCCCCGGCGGGCGGCCCTATTTCTTCCAGGCCGTCGTCGAGCCCTCCACGCCCGCCGACGCCTATGTCACCGTCCGCTACAAGGAGCTTTGCCCGCCCGATTACGTGCCCGACGGCAGCCTCAAGAGCGGCTACGAGCTCGGCAACGATTTGCCCGGCCTGATCGGCCAGCTGCTCGACGTCGCGCCGGGGCTTCGGCCGGCGCTCGCCCCATTGCTGATCAAGTCGCAGCTCGGCGAGTTCGCCGACAAGCTCGGCACGCCGTCGGAGACCTATTCCTACACCAGCTCGCGGCCGGGCGTGATCGGTGCCTCGCTGGCGATGCCCGTCGCCCATGTCAGCCAGGCGCTGGCGCTCGGGCGCGAAGCGTTCCGCGCCAATCCGGGCGCGCCTTTGGCCTTCGCCTGCCGCTATGCCCAACAGTCCCCCGCTCTGCTCGGCTGGACTCGATTCGACCCGAGCTGCATGATGGACATAGACGGCGTCGACACCGAGGCGACTCGCGCCGTAATGACCGACATGCGCAAGCGCTTCGACGCCGCCGGCCTTCCTTATGCGCAGCATTGGGGCAAATCGTTCGAGCTGACTCCGGCGCGGATGGCGGCCAGCTACGGCAGCAATGTCGACCGCTGGAACGAGGTCCGGCGCGCGCTCATCCCCGACGCCGCCGAGCGCAAGCTGTTTTCGACTCCGACCTTCGATTCGATCGGCCTCAACGCCTGAGGCGGTGGAGCATTTTTCCGTTCGGGCTGAGCCTGTCGAAGCCCTCCCCTTCTTGTCGGGCCAGAAGAAAGGAAGGCCCTTCGACAAGCTCAGGGCGAACGGGCGTGATTGGGCTCACCAGGCGCATCAGCGCCAGCCGGTGCTCCGGCGCTTGCGCATCACCAGGGTCGGCCAGTCGCCGCGGTCGATCCGGGCGGCGGCCATCAGCCCCTGGCGGCGATAGGCGAGGGCGACCGCTTCGGCCTGGCCGTGGAGCAGGCCGGCGAGGATCAGCCGCCCGCCCGGGGCGAGCGCCTCGGCGAGCGCGGGGGCGAGGTCGATCAGCGGCCCGGCGAGGATGTTGGCGATGATCAGGTCGTAGGGCGCGCGCGCCTGCAGCCTGAGATGGTCGAGGCCCGGCGCGACGATCAGCTCGAGCTGGCCGCGGGCGCGGCCGAGCCGGACGCCGTTGACCGCGGCGTTCTCTGCAGCGACCTCCACCGCGACCGGATCCACGTCCGACGCGCCCGCCTTCGCCGCCGGCCAGAGCCGCATCGCGGCGAAGGCGAGCAGGCCGGTGCCGGTGCCGATATCGGCGAGATTGGCGACATGGACTCCCGCCGCCTTGAGCCGGTCGAGCGCGACGAGGCAGCCGGCGGTGGTCTCGTGCTGGCCGGTGCCGAAGGCGCGGCCGGCGTCGATCTCGAAGGCGATCGCGCCGGGCGGGACCCGGTCGCGGTGCGCCGGCGTGTGGACGAAGAAGCGGCCGGCGCTGATCGGCTCGAGCCCGGCCTGGCTCAGAGTCACCCAATCCTCGTCGCTGAGCTTCTCGACGGCCGGCTCGGCGCCGGCCGCGCTCGGCACGAGCGCGAGCAGCAGCGCGATATCGGCGCGGCTCGGCTCGGCCTCGAAATAGGCGTCCATCCGCCACGCCTCGCCGTCCGCCTCGCTGGTCATCAGCACCGGCGGCGAGTCCAGCTCGGCCAAGGCGGCGATATCCCCGGTCAGCGCCTCGGCTTCGGCCCTGGTGCAGGGCAGGGTGACCTTCCAGCTATCGGGCATGAAATCCTCCCCTCGATTTCGAGGGGAGGGGGACCGCACGAAGTGCGATGGAGGGGCTTCTTGAGCCAAAGAGGCCCCTCCACCAGCCTTCGGCTGGTCCCCCTCTCCTGCAAAGGCAGGGGAGGATTTTACCGGACAAAACTCGCTCCGTTGACGTCGATCGCCGCGCCGGTCGCGGAGGGCGGCGCGTCGAGCGCGAGCCAGCGCACCGTCTCGGCCACTTCGTCCGTTGTCGCGGGGCGGCCGATCGGCAGGTCGCCCAATGCGGCGAGGCCGCCGCGGCTCTCGATATATTCCTCGACCATGCCGGTGACGGTGAAGCCCGGGGCGACGGTGAAGGCGTAGATGCCTTCGGCCGCATAAGCGCGGGCGATGGTCTTGGTCATCGCGACCATGCCGGCCTTGGCGGCGGCATAATGCCAGTGGTCGGGGCTGTCGCCGCGATAGGCGGCGCGGCTGGCGACGTTGACGATCCGGCCCCCGGTCCCGCGCTCGCGGAAATGGCGGACGGCGAGCCGGCAAAGGTCGGCCGCCGCGCGGAGGTTGACCCTGAGCGTCCGCTCCCAGGCCGCCTCCCACTCGGCGTCGGCCGAATCGATCGGCGCCGCCTCGAACACGCCGGCATTGTTGACCAGCACGTCGATCCGCCCGTCGAGCGCCGCCAGCGCCTCGCGCCACAGCGCCGCCGCGCCGTCGCGCGCGCCGAGGTCGGCGGCGATCCGCCCGCCGCCGCCCGCGCTCGAATGGCCGACGACGCGATGGCTCTCGAACGCGGCGAGGATCGATTCGCCGATACCGCGGCTGGTGCCGGTGACGAGGATGTGGCGGGGCTGGGTCATGGAGGGCCGATAGGGGCGGGCGCGGCGGAGGAAAACCCCCTGCCGGCCACCGCCTAGAGCAGACCGAGGGCGCGGAAGCTGGTCCAGCCGCCGGCGGCGAGGATGACGTGGTCGTGGACCTTGATGTCCAGCGCGTTGCCCGCTTCGGCGATCCTGCTGGTGGCGCAGATGTCGCCCTTGCTCGGATGCGGATCGCCGGAGGGATGGTTGTGGGCGAGGATCAGGGCGGTGGCGCCGACCTCGAGCGAGCGGCGCATGATCTCGCGCGGATAGATCGGGGTCTCGTTGATCGAGCCTTCGCCCATCACTTCGTCGCAGAGCAGCCGGTTCCTCGAATTGAGGAAGAGGACTCGCAGCCGCTCGGCCGGCAAATGCGCCATGTCGGTCAGCAGATAATCGATCAGCACCTGCGAATTGGTGATGACCGGCGCGTTGAACGCCTCGGTGCGCAGGACATGGAGCATGACCTCGCGGACCATGCCCAAGTGGCGGATCGCGGGATTGTCGGGGCCGAGGATTCGGGCTTGGGCGAGCGGGCCGGCGGAAAGCACCGCCGCGACCGAGCCGAATTCCTTGATCAGCCGGCTGGCCCAGCCGCGGGCGGCCGGCCCGAACGGCTGGAGGAGCTCGACCAGGATCTGTCGGCCCCGAAGCGAGCCAGCCTCTGCTGGTGACGCCATGTCCCGAGCGCGATCAGGAGCAGCATCGGATAGCTTCCGAATGACAGAAGGAACGCATACGCCCAGCGTATTACGTCGGGGTTGAGCAACTTCACGGCGTGTCCCGCTGTTCCGATTGCTTGGAGCGCTGTTATCCATAATGGCCAAAATCTCTCAGCTCGCAGTGCAAGAATAAGGAAGGCGATGAATGCCGCCACATCGACAATAAGGATGCCGACTTCGACAGATCCGAAGCGATTGGTGGATCCAAAGCCAGCGACCACAGTGAGAGCTGTGCCGACTGCGTAGATCGTTGCGCCAATCCTTTCCGGCGCACCGCCCCGCAGCCATGCGTAGGTGCAACAAGCGACCAAGAGAGCGTTGAAGATGGCGAACTTAACCATGGTTGGACCGGACCACGTGACTGCGATCCGGTCAACCCCGCCCCCGGCGACCCCAGAGGGTTCACCGGCGCCCACGCATTTTTCGCTACTTGTAGCGGGGCGATTGGGCGACCTTCTAGCAAGCTTTCCTCCACCCTTGTTGCGCGCCAATCACAAGCACATCCTCGGTCTCGAATTCACGCGACCACCTTAAGATGGCGCTCTTCGCGGAAAACCTCGGGCGGTGGCTTCGGGAACTCGTCTCCAACCGAGACGGTACGAAGGCCCATCTGGATCTTGGTCTCGCTGAGACGCCTGTGCGTCTCGACGATGTCGCACCGGGCGCGGGCCAAAGCGGCAAAGGCCGCCGCCGACACCTCGAACGCGTCTTGGCCGACCAGCGCCGACACACGTGCGTCGTTGCGCGCGGTCACCATATTGCCGTTCAGTTCGGCGGCGCGGGCCAGCGCGATGTCGATCGCTTCTTCCGCGGCGAACAGGCTTTCCGCGACTTTGATCGCGGCACTCCGACGGTCCTTGAGCATGTGACTTCCCCTCTTCCGCGCAGCGTCAGCCCCGCGGTCCATTGGCCTGGATTGTTCGATTTCTTCTGCCGACCTACGCCCAAACGAGCCGGGTCAGCGCCTCCACTCCCGCGATCAGGGCGCCGAATGCCAGCGCGATCCCGATCGTAATGCCGGCGATCCACGCCAGCCGTTGCAGCTTTCCTACGTCATCTGGCCTCGCTCCCGCTATCGGCAGCGGCAGCAGCGGGCTTCGGACAAGAGGGGCCGGCCAATATTCGGCCTGTTCTTCCCTCATCGCCCCGCCCGAAGACCCGCTGTGCCACCCGCCCTCAGTCGATGCGGCCAATGTCGCCGGATCGGGATCGATGGCAATGTCCCGTGGCGGGTGTACCAATGGCGGGTAGGGCGCGGTCCCTTCGACCTCGGCCAAAAGGCGGGCGGCGTCCTTGCGCCGATGGACGCCGAGGATCCGCATCGCGGTCTTGATGCGCTGGGTGACGCCGTCGGGGCTGATGCTCAGCGCGCGGGCGATTTCCTTGGTCTCCATATGGCGATAGACCATGCGCAGGCATTCGCGCTGGCCCTCGCTCAATCTGGCGACACGATGCTCCATCGGAAGCGCAAGATAGCTCCGGAGCCGTTCCGAAGGAATGGTTAATGTCGGAAAAGCGGGACACCATACGGACTTGACGGCTATCCGTCGGGATGGTCCGCTCCCGGCGATGCTGCCATATCCGGTCTATCTCGCTCTGCTGGTCCTATGCTGGATGTACGCCCTGTTCGGCGGCGGCGTGCCCGAACGGATCGGGACGACGATCATGGTGGTCGGTTCGGCGCTGACCCTGGTCGCCTCCTCAGGCCCTCCCTATCACTTCGCATCTGTAGAAATCGGCATCCTGATCGTCGATGCGGCCGCGTTCCTGGCCTTCGCCGTGCTCGCGCTGCGCGCCGACCGGTTCTGGCCGATCTGGGCAGCGGCCTTCGCCGCTCTGGGCGTGCTCGGGCATCTGGCACGATGGTATGCCGGGACTGACGTGACGCCGCGAGCCTATTACGTCGGCATCGTCCTCTGGAGCTATCCGATCCTGGCTCTGACCGCGATCGGCACGCTAAACCATCAGCGGCGGGCCGTGCTGCGATTGGCCGGCGGCCGTGGCCAGGGACAAGTGGAGCAATGAATTATTACTATTTCGCGCTGCTGGCGGCATGCTGCGCCTACGCCTTCGCGGCGGGTGGAGGGCCGGAGCGGATCGGCGCAGCGGCTCTTGCGATCGGATCTGTCCTGACCGTCGTCGTGATTTCGGCTCCCCCGATTCGATTTCGATCGGTGGAGGTGGCGGTTGTCGTCGTCGATATCCTGTGCCTCATTATCTACGTGGCTCTCGCGCTCCGGGCCGACCGGTTTTGGCCGATCTGGGCGAGCGCGCTGGTCGGCGTCGGCGCGCTTGGTCATTTGGGGAAATGGTTTTCGGGTCCGGACCTTGACCGCTGGGCCTATGCGTTCAGCATCGCGATCTGGAGCTATCCGATCCTGGCGCTGATCGCGATCGGCACGCTCAACCATCAGCGGCGGGCCGCGCGCTCGCGCGCTAGTGCACCCAGGGCGAGAGCCTGAGCGAGGCCAGCAGATAGGCGCGCATCTCGTCGGCGCCGGAGTCGGTCAGGTCGACGACGCTCCCGTCTTTTGCCTTGTCGGTGCGGAGGACGACGCCGCGGCCGGCAAGCCAGTCGATCCAGTGCAGCGAGGTGGCGAACGGGATGTCGGTCGCCTCGCTCAGGTCGGCGGCGTCGAGTCGGCGGCCCTCGAGCCGGCTGGCGAACAGCTCGAGCAGCAGGGTCCAGGCGGTTTCGTTCATCGCCGGCCAGAAATATTCGTCGCGCAGCCGCCGCGCCGCGATGATCGAACGGACGGTGGGCGCGGTGATCTCGGCGCTATGGCCGAGCGCGAGATCGCGTAGCGCCTCGGCCTCGGCGAGCCGGCGCAGGACCGGCACCCATCCGGCGAGCTCGCGGCTGACCTCCGCCAGGGTCCTGGTGCTATGAGCGAGCGGCCGCGGTTCGGCGGCCGGTGGCGGCGCGGGCTCCGGCGCGGCGAGCGGCGCCTCCGCCGCCTCCTCCTCGCGTCCGCCTTCGCCGCCGCCGAGAAAGCGGCCGGCGAGCGACTTGCCGATGATCTGGCGCAATCCGGACACAAGCCTCCTCCCCGCGCCGGCATGACCGGCGCCTTTCCGGTGGACAATTTCAATATTCAGGACCCGCTTCGGCCGAGCCTGGACAGCGCTTCGAGGCCGGCGAGAAAGACGCCGAACGAGAAAGCGATCGCCAGCATGATCGCGAAGATCCAGCCGAGCCTCTGCAATGCGCTTAGGTCACTTGGCTTTCCTCCCCGGATCGGGAGCGGCGGCCGGAACCGGTTGGACCGGGACGGGGATGCGATTGCCTCGAAGTCCGCTTGTTCTTCCTGCATCGCCCTGCCCAGGGGACCGCGCCGTTCCGTGCCTTCGCTCGGCCGGGCCAGTGTCGCCGGATCGGGCGCCGATTCAAGTTCCGGCGATTGGTATACCAATGGCTGGAACGGAAACCGCCCCTCATGCTCGGCCAGCAGCCGCGCCGCGGCGCGGCGGTCGCCGACGCCCAAGACGCGCATCGCCGCCTTGACATGCTGATCGACCGAGCCCGGCTCGATGCCCAGATAGGGGGCGATTTCCTTTGAAGTCATGTTCGCCGAGACGAGGCGCAGGCAGGCGCGCTGCTGTTCGGTCAGCCTGGCAAGGCGATCGGCGTCCATGCGACGCGCACCTTATGCGCAGTATAAGCGTGCGCACAATAGTGCAGGCAAGTAGAGTGTCCCGCCAGCGCGCGCCCGGAAAAGTTCAGGCCGCGAAATTCTGGACGAAGCGGCCGGCGCTGACCTTGAACCTGGCCATCTGCTCGTCGATCTCGCCGAAATTCTTCTCGACCTCGTCGATCTCGCTGGCGACATTCTCGGTGTCGGCGCGGATCGCGGCGATGGTCGATGACATGGAATCAGCCGCCAAAGCGGTTTCATCGACCGCCGCTGTAATCATCGTCACGGTCTGCGCCTGCATCTCCATCGCCTTGCGGATGCGGTCGGCGCTGACCTGCACCTCCTCGACCGTGCCCTGGATCGAATCGTTGGCGGAGACGGTCTGCTTGGTGGCGGATTGGATAGCGGCGATCTTGATGGTGATGTCGTCGGTGGCGCGGGCGGTCTGCGCGGCGAGCGATTTCACTTCCTGGGCGACGACCGCGAAGCCGCGGCCGGCGTCGCCGGCGCGCGCCGCCTCGATGGTCGCGTTGAGGGCGAGCAAATTGGTCTGGCCGGCAATGTCGCGGATCAGGCCGAGGATCGATTCGATCGCCTCGACATGGCCGCTGAGCGCCTTCGAGACGTCGACCGCCTTGCCGGCCTGCTCGCCGGCGCGGACCGCGACGCCCGCCGCGACCTCGACCTCGTTCCGGGCTTCCTCGATCGCCATGATCAGGCCGGCGGCGGTCTGCGCCGCCTCGCGCATCGCTACAGCGCTCTGCTCGGCGGCGGCGGCGACCTCGCTGGTCTTGCCGAGCATGCCGCGGGCGGCGGCGCTGGCGTCGGCGGCCTGGGCGCGGACCTTACGGCTGCCCGAGGCGGTATGGTCGACGACGCTGACGATCTCCTTGTTGAACTCCGAGCCCTGGGCGCTGCGCCGCTCGCGTTCGCCGCGCGTCCTCAGCACATCATAATGGGCCGAGAAAACGTCGATCTCTAGCGCGGTCAGCGCGATCACCGCGTGGCTGAGCCGCGCCAGCTTGGCCGGATCCCTGGGCAGCGCCCGGTTGAGCGCCTCCTGCACCGCCTGGCCGCAGGCGGTGATCCCCGAATAGAGCGTGGTCAGCGAGATATTGGCCTTGGTCGCCGATTCGACATAGCCGCGCGTCATGTTGAACCAGAGCGGGTCGGAGAGGGCGCCGTGCTTGGCCTCGATATGGGGGACGATTCGGTCGGTCAGCTCTTCGATCTTTTCGGGCGGGATCGGCCGCGTGACCTCGTCGGACTGGGCGTAGCGCTGCCAGTAAGCGCGCGCGATCTCCCTTTTGGCGGGCTCGATCAGCACCCAGATCTCGCGGCAGCTCGCTTCGAGCCGGCCGTCGGTGTCGAACATCCGGATCCGCCGCTCGAGATCGATTACGTCCTGCCCTTCGCCAGCCATGCCACCCGCTTCCTGTTGCGCCACCTTCTTGGACAGCAGGTAGAGCGCAATTGGTTAAGGAGGCGTTAGCCAATGGCTGCGGCGGGCGCGGGCCCGGACAGGGCGAGGGGTTGCTTCTCGCGCGCCGCGGGGCGGCGCCCCGGCAACGTCGTCACCACGCCGTTCTGGACCCACGCCCATTCGGCGCTCACCGCGACCAGGGCGAGCGGATCGTCGCCTTCCGGCTCGCTGTCGTTGACGATCACGTTCATGGTCCGAATCGGGCATTTCGGCGCGGTCAGCGTATCGGGAGAGGCGACCGGCGGCTGTTGGCGGCGGAGCCGGCGCCGTCGCGCAGTCGGCCAGGGCGCCGGCGCCGCTCGACCGTAGCCCGCGACTTCCCGCGCGGAGATGCGACCGCGGTCCACCGACCCCTGGAATTGCCCGCCGCCTGTGAAAAGCGAGCCGGAAGCGGTTCGGAAATAACGGGTCGACCGGCGGTTGGCGCTGATCTACTGAAATGACCGTCGATCCACGACGATGCGCAGTCGCCACGCGAAGGGGGAATGAAATGGCCTTTCCAACCGCCGTCAACGACCAGATCACCGATTCGATCACCCAGTCCAATACCAAGGTGCTCGGCGACTCGCCGGCGGTGGCGATGGGCAATCTCTACCAGGCGACGGCGCAGGCGCTCGCCAATGCCGCCCACAATGCGACCAACGCCCAGCAGCAATCCTATGTCACCGCGCAGGCGGCGACCACGATGGGGGTCGCGACGCTCTATTCGATCGACACCTCCGCGACCGGCATCGCGGCCGAGGACATCCTCAGGTCGGGGTGACGCCGGGCGCCATCGCCCGACGGCCGGTTCCGCAGCTCTTCCACGCCTCGCAAGGAGGATTTCGACGATGGCTTTCCCGACCGCGGTCAACAGCCAGATCACCGACGCGATCACCCAGGCCGACGTCCAGGTGCTCGGCGTCGCTCCCGCCGTCGCTTTGGGCAACCTCTATCAGGCGACGGCGCAGGCACTCGCCAACGCCGCCCACAATGCGACCCTGGCCCAGCAGCAGCTGGCGATCGCCGCCCAGGCCGCGACTACGGCCGGCGTCGCCCTCATCTACGCGCAGGCGGCGGCGGGGGCGCATCCCCTGGTGGCGCCGACGCCGCCCATGCCGCCCATGCCGCCCAAGCCGCCGTCCAGGCCCGCGGGAGGAGAATAAGATGGCGGATCCGACGGAAGCGGGCGGCACCGCGCCGGAGCCGGACGCGGCGGCGGCCACGGCGCCCGTCGGTGGCACCGTCAACAGCCAGGTGACCGACGCGGTCGCCACCGTCGACACGCTCGTCGCCGGGCTCGCGCCGGCCAGCGCCGCGGCGATGCTCGGCCTGGCCGGGGCGCAATCGGTGGCGCTCGGCATGTACAACGCCATCGCCCGCCAGCAGGCGGACGCGACGATCGCTTCGGCGACGCTCGCCGCTCTCTGCGCGCGGATGATGGGCGCGCCCCTGCCGGCCGGCGCGGCGTCGCCCTCGGCGGCGGGGCTGATCGCGATGGCGGAGGCGCAGGCGCAGGCCGGCATCGTCATCCTCCGGAGCCAGGCGGAGCAGGCCGAAGGCGACCCGGCGGCGGCGGAGGCGGCGCTGGCGCGGGTCGCGGCGGCGGCCGGGGCGGCTCCGGTCGCCGTGGTCGACCCCCTTCCGGAGGCGGCCAGGCCCGCGGCCAAGGCGAGGCGCGGTTGATGCCCGACCCGACCTCCGTCAACGCGCAGATCGTCGATGTGATCAACCAGACGCAGGTGGCGACGATGTCGCCGCAGGTCGTGCTCACCAGCGGCGCCGGCAGGGCCCATGCCGCGGTCGCCCAGGCGGCGGCGATCGCGATCCAGGACTCGGCCGACGCGCTGCGCAACGCCTCGACAGTCGCCACCGCCGCGGCGGGCACCGCTTTGGCCCAGTTCCTGGCGAGCGGCGATCCGCGCTATCTGGAGGCGCTCGGCCCGGCGCGCGACATGGTCGACAAGGCGATCGCCGATTATGTCGCGATCAGCGCCGCCTCGGCGAAGATCGTCAAGGAGTTTCCGTCCGGCTAGGCGGCGAGAGGAGCGAGCGATGGCCCGGCAGAAGACGGCGGCGAAGGCGCCGGCGGCGGCAAAAGCCGCGGTGAAACCGAAACGCCGTCCGGCCGCGCTGGCGCATATCAGCGCCTATGCCGCTGTCGCGGCCGCCCATGAGGCGGCAGAGCGCGCGGTCGCCGCCGCGGCCCGCAGCTCCGGCCTGGACTAAATCCTTCCCCATCCGGGACAGGGCGAAAGTACGGCATGCAATTGCCGGGGGGAGGAAACTGTCGTGTTTCGTAAAATCGCCTCAAGCGATTTGATATTCCGCCAGCGAAATGGGTTGGCATGAATAATGGTCGGACGTAGACCGATTCGGAGACGTTCCCTTATTCGCCGATGAAGGAGGCCGATATGTCGCTGTCCCGAACTAAAGCTTGTCTTGGGCTGGCGGCAACAACGCTCGCGGCCGCGCTCGTCCTTCGCCCGGCCGGCGCTCAGACCGTGCCCGCCGATGCGCTGCCGACCTGCATATTCAGTCCGGCGGCGTTCGCGGCGATGTTCGAAAGCGGCACGGTGACCCTGAACGGCGCCGTCAGGCCGGCCGACAGCACGGTCAACCCGGGCGCCTCCGGCCTGCCTTGCCCGTTCTTCCTGTGGGGCGACCAGATGTATCTGTGGCTGACCTCGCCGGCGACCGAATATGCGCCCGCCGGCGGCGGCGGCACGCCTCCCCTGACCCTGTTCTCGCCGGCCTTCTACACGGTCGGCCCGGAGGATTCGAACGGGCGCCGGAACTTCGTCCGCAACGTCCCGAACGCGCCGGTCCGGATGCGGCTTCGCACCCTCAAGCCGCCGCTGATGCTGCCGCTGCTTCGGGCGCGAACCGGCCAGCTGGTCGAGGTCGCGCCCGCGCCCGCCGGCGCCGCGGCGGCGCCGACAATTCGCCTGCGGAGCGGCAACACGGCCCGCCTGGGCAGCGTCCGCCGCACCATCGGCGACACGATTCGCTTCTTCGACACGCGCGGCCGCCCGCTCCAGGTGCGCAGGGCCGTTTTGCCCCGGCTGCGGCGGCCGACCGTGCAACTGGCCGGCGGCGAGCGGCTCGGCGTCATCGACGCCGCCGCGGCGCACCAGGCGATCCCGGTCCGCCGGTTCACCTTCCACGGAGTCTCAGTCTATCTCGATCGCAACAACGACGTGGTCGACGTCGAGGAGGGCCAGGCCGGCACCGGCGGCGTGCTGATCGCGCAGAACCTCGTCCAGCCTTCGCAGGCCGGCTCGCTGGTCTATTATCTGATCGCGGTCAACGACGTCTACGCCTATCACCGGACAATGCAGGGGCCGGCGCCGATCACCGATCCCACCACCGTCATCTTCCCGCAGAGCGTCGCCGACGTCGAGGCGGTGATGGCTTATGCGAATTCGGTCGGCCTGCCGCCGATCCCCGATCCCCAGGCGCTGGCGATCGAGACCAAGAGCAGCTGGGTGGAAGCGAGCACGGTGCCCAACCCGGAAGATTATGTGCAGATCCGGGCAGTCGTCCCGACCTTCGACAGATCGAACCCCAATCGATGGGTGCAGAATGGCGAGCAGAGCGTGGCGCTGGTCATGGTCGGCCTTCACGTCGTCGGCAGCACCGCCGGCCATGGCGAGATGGTGTGGGCGAGCTTCGAGCATTTCGGCAACGCCCCGAACGTCGCCTACAGCTACAACAATGCGAGCGGGACGGTGACGGTCGGGCAGGATACGACCGGCACCTGGCTGTTCACCCCGAACGGATCGCAGGGCCCGTTCAACCCCCAGAACGCAACCTGGAATCCCGCGACCGCGAACCCGCCCAATCCCCCTTATATCAGCGGCTCGCCCGTCGCCCCGTCGCCGGTGCTACGGCTGGCGCCGTGGGGCAGCATGCTCGGCGCCGTTTCGGCGGCGATGAACACCGAGATCATCGCCGTCAACAATAGCCGGATCGGCCAGCTGGCGCCCGGCGACGTGCGGCGAAACTATTTCCAGCTCGGCGCCGTCTGGACCGACGGCGGGGTGCCGCCGGCACCGCAGAGCGACCCCGCCAACCTGGTCGGGACGACCCAGCTCGCCAACGGGACGATGGAGACCTTCGTCCAGGGGCCGACCGCGACCGTCGGCACGAGCTGCTTCTCCTGCCACCAATCCGCCACCGCTTTGCCGGCGAGCGTCGCGGTGAGCCATGTCTATGGCGTGCTGAACCCGCTGCCGCCGCCGTTCCGCTCCCGCGCCCGGCGCCCCGCGCCCGGCGCCGGCGCGCCGATCCGCCGGCGATGACCGGCGCCGGGCGGCGCGACAGGGAGGGTTGCCGGGCGGGCGCCCACCGGCGCCCTTGCAACCTCCCGCGCCGGGCGTAAAAGCACCCGCAGACCTGGGGGTCTCCGCGCGCCGCCGCCGCGCAAGGGATCGCCGAACAAGGGGCCTTGAGCCGAATGACCCGCAATCCCGCCCGCCCGATGTCGCCCCATCTCACGATCTGGAAATGGGGCCCGCACATGCTGGTCTCGATCCTCCACCGGGTGACCGGCGTCGGCCTCGCCACTCTGGGCGCCGGCCTGTTCACCTGGTGGCTGGCCGCGGCGGCGAGCGGGCCGGACGCCTATGCCGGCTTCTCGGCCTGGCTCGGCTGGCTCACCGGCACCGGCTACGAGGCGGACAGGGACGCCTGGGGCTGGCTCAAATATGTCTTCGGCCTGGCGATCGGAGTCGGCCTGACCTGGGCCTTCTTCCAGCACACGCTGTCGGGCCTGCGCCACTTCGTCATGGACATCGGCGCCGGCTACGAGCTCAGGGCCAACAAATTGTGGGCGGTGGCGACGGTGATCGGCGCGCTGCTGCTGACCGCCCTCTTCTGGGCATGGATAGTGATGGGGAGGGCCGGATGAGCGCCGTATCTGCGGACGAGGGCGATCCGGGCCCCGGCAAGACGATGGCGACGCCGCTGGCGCGGGTGCGCGGCACCGGCTCGGCGCAGGCCGGCGCGGCCCATTGGTGGCACGAACGGGTGAGCGCGCTCGCCGTCTTCCTGCTCTTCGTCTGGTTCGTCGTCTCGCTCGCGCGGCTGCCGGCGCTCGATCAGGCGACGATCGCCGAATGGCTGGCCTCGCCGCTCGCCGCGGCGCCGATGCTGCTGCTCGTCTTCACCACCTTCTGGCATCTGCAGATGGGCCTGATCGTGGTGATCGAGGATTATGTCCACGACGAGGGCGGCCGCCAGTTCTGGGCGACGATGGTCAAATTCGCCGCCATCCTGTGCGGCACGCTTGCCGCGGTGTCGGTGCTCAAGATCGCGGTTTCGGGCGGGGCGGCATGACCACCGCCGCCTACAAGATCATCGACCACCAATATGACGTGGTCGTCGTCGGCGCCGGCGGGGCTGGATTGCGCGCCACGATGGGGGCGGCGCAGGGCGGGCTGAAGACGGCCTGCATCACCAAAGTGTTCCCTACCCGGAGCCATACCGTCGCCGCTCAGGGCGGGATCTCGGCCAGCCTCGGCAATATGGGGCCGGATCACTGGACCTGGCACATGTACGACACGGTCAAGGGCTCGGACTGGCTCGGCGATCAGGACGCGATCGAATATATGGTGCGCGAGGCGCCGGCCGCGGTCTACGAGCTCGAACATGCCGGCGTGCCCTTCTCGCGGACGTCCGAGGGCAAGATCTACCAGCGCGCCTTCGGCGGCATGATGCAGAATATGGGCGAGGGGCCGCCCGCCCAGCGCACCTGCGCCGCCGCCGACCGAACCGGCCACGCCATGCTTCACGCGCTCTACCAGCAGTCGCTCAGGTACGACGCCGACTTCTTCGTCGAATATTTCGCGCTCGACCTGATCATGGATTCGGACGGCGCCTGCCGCGGCGTGGTCGCGCTCTGCCTCGAGGACGGGTCGCTCCACCGCTTCCGCGGCCAGGCGGTGGTGCTCGCGACCGGCGGCTACGGCCGCTGCTATTTCACCGCGACCTCGGCCCATACCTGCACCGGCGACGGCGGCGGCATGGTACTTCGCGCCGGGCTGCCCTTGCAGGATTGCGAGTTCGTCCAGTTCCACCCGACCGGCATTTACGGCGCCGGCGTGCTGATTACCGAAGGCGCGCGCGGCGAGGGCGGCTATCTCACCAATTCGGAAGGCGAGCGCTTCATGGAGCGCTACGCGCCGAGCGCGAAGGACCTCGCCTCACGCGACGTCGTCTCGCGCTCGATGGCGATCGAGATCAGGGAGGGCCGCGGCGTCGGCGCCCACAAGGACCATATCCACCTCCACCTCGACCATATCGACGCCGCCATTCTCGCCGAACGCCTGCCGGGGATCACCGAATCGGGCAAGGTCTTCGCCGGCGTCGACCTGACGAGGCAGCCGCTGCCGGTGACGCCGACCGTCCACTACAATATGGGCGGCATCCCGACCAACTTCCACGGCGAGGTCGTAACGGTGAAGGACGGCGACCCGGACAGCGTCGTCCCCGGCCTGTTCGCGGTCGGCGAGGCGGCCTGCGTCTCGGTCCACGGCGCCAATCGCTTGGGCTCGAACAGCCTGATCGACCTCGTCGTCTTCGGCCGCGCCGCCGGCCTCCGCCTCGCCGAGACGGTGAGCGCCGGCGCCGCCCAGCCGGCGCTGCCCAAGGAGGAATCGGACCTCGCTCTGGCGCGGCTCGACCGGTTCCGCTTCGCCAAGGGGGCCAGCCCGACCGCCGAGATCAGGGTCGAGATGCAGCGCAACATGCAGACGCATTGCGCGGTGTTCCGCACCGAGGAGCTGATGCGTGAGGGCGTCGACAAGCTCGCTCAAACCTATGCCCGGATGGCCGACATCCAGGTCACCGACCGCAGCCTGATCTGGAACACCGACCTCATCGAGACGCTCGAGCTCGACAATTTGATCGCCCAGGCCAGCGTCACCATCCACGGCGCGGTCAACCGCCAGGAAAGCCGCGGCGCCCACGCCCATGAGGATTATCCCGAGCGCGACGACGTCAACTGGATGAAGCACACATGCGCCTGGTTCGACGGCTGGGGCGGCAAGGGGGGCGCGGTCCGCATCGATTACCGCCCCGTCCATGAGTACACGCTCACCGACGAGATCGACTATATCAAACCCAAGGCGCGCGTTTACTGAGCCGGGGGGCGCGGCCCGGGCAGGGCCAGACGAAGCGTCTGCCCCGCTCCGCCTGGCCCGCGCCTGCCGCCCTCCTCTGATCGGGCGCAGGACTTTGCCGCAAGGCGGTCCCGTTTCCCCGCCGCTCCGGTGACGCCCTCATGGCGGCTGCGCGGGGGCTTGCGCGTGACGCGCGTCACGCGCGGCGAATCGCCGGCCTCGTGCGTCCTTGTGCGCATTCCTCACTTCTGGCAGTCTTTCCGAGCGGGGGTGGAGACGGGGCCGCTCCCCGGAGCGGGGGAGAGCGATGGCCGAGCGGGCAGGCGCGGAGGGTCGCTATACCGCCTTCCTGAGCTACAGCCACAAGGACGCGGCGGCGGCGGCGCGCCTGCACCGCCGGCTCGAAGCTTATCGGCTGCCGCGGCGGCTGGTCGGCGCGCAAACGCCGCGCGGGCCGGTGCCCGAGCGGCTGTGGCCGATCTTCCGCGACCGCGAGGAGCTGCCCGCCGCCACCGACCTTAGCGAGACGGTGCGCGAGGCGCTCGCCCGGTCGGGAGCGCTGATCGTCCTCTGCTCGCGCCACGCGGCGGCGTCGCTGTGGGTGGCCGAGGAGATCGAGACCTTCCGCAAGCTCCACCCGGGCCGGCCGATCCTGGCGGCGGTGCTCGACGGCGACCCGCCCGACTGCTTCCCGGAGAAGCTGCGCGCCTTCGGCCAGGACGGCACCTGGCACGAGCCGCTCGCCACCGACCTCAGGCGCGGGCGCGACGGCGCGCATCTCGGCCTGCTGAAGCTCGTCGCCGGAATCACCGGCGTCGGCCTCGACGCTCTGGTGCAGCGCGACGCGCAGAGAAAAATCCGCCGCGTGACGGCCGTCACGATCATGGCCCTGGCCGCGATGCTAATCATGGCCGCACTGGCACTGGTCGCATTGGACGCCCGCCGCGAAGCGGAGCGCCAGCGCGCCGAAGCGGAAGGACTGGTCCAGTTCATGCTGACCGATTTGCGAGACAAGCTAAGGGGAGTGGGGCGCCTGGATGTGATGGGCGCGGTCAACGAGCGCGCGCTTGCTCATTACGAGCATCAGCGCGACCGGTACGACCGTCCAGCTGATGCAGCGATGTACGCCCGCCTCCTCCATGCGATCGGCGAAGACGAGTTGAGGCGCGACAATCAACAGGCGGCGCTGGCCGCCTTGCGCAATGCGTATCGGCGCACAGCTGCGCTCCAGGAGCGTTTCCCGCGAGATCCGGACGTCTTGTTTGCGCATGCCCAAAGCGAGCATTGGGTCGGCGAATTCGACTATCGCCGCGGAAACTTCGCCGCGGCGCGAGCAGCATGGCAGCGGTATAGGGTTGTGACTGAACGGCTGCTGCGAATCGAGCCTAATGATCCCCGCTGGCTGCGCGAGGCCGGTTATGCCGAGGGCAATCTCTGCACCATCGCCGTCGAGCATTCGGTCCTCGACGCCGCCGCGGCGACACGCTCCTGCGATGCCGCGCTGACGCGAATGGAGCAGGTCCATCGCCTCCAGCCGGATGATCCTTCGGTCGTCGTCGCCCTCGCCAACCGCCATGCGTGGATGGTGGACTTCCGGAGCCGGAACGGAAGCTGGGCCCGCGCGCGGCAGCACATCGATCGGGCTGAGGAACTCGCGCGCTGGCTACTCCGGAGCGATGCAGCGAACTCCGACTATCAAGAAATTTGGGCGGGCCTGCAATTCGGCTTTGGCAGGCAGTTCGCGCAGCACGGGCAGCACGCGGAGGCACGGCGAAGGCTGGCGGAAGCGGCCGCGACGATCGCCCACTTGCGAGCGCGCGATCCCGCCAATGCAAGCTGGCTGTCTTTGCAAGTGCGCGTGCAACGTGCCTTGGCGCGTGCGGAAAGAGGAGAAGGGCAATGACAATCGAGATTACACCAGAGGTCATCGAAGGCATCAAGACCTACTTTGCCGATCCGGGCTTAAACATGGAAGAACTTGAGAACGGATCGCTGCCGACTATTGCGACGGTCAGAGAGTTAGAAGTTGACGGTGGCCCAAACAGAATAGAAGCTCGATATAGCGGCGCGAACTATGAGGTTAACTTGACAAATTTTGGCGGGCTCGAACAAGTTCTTCTACGGTTACACAACGGCAGCCTAAGTATGGCGCAAAATGGTGTACCAACAGGAGAACACAAGACACCGCTTTCCTTGAAGAATAGAGAGTACTGCTACGTAATTTTTAAGTTGAAAAGTAAAAACTGGCAATTCTCAGGCGATAAGCCGCCCTTCTCTATTGGTATAGACTGGTGGAAAAAGGGCTGGTATTTCAACGCGAGAAAAGTGTATAACGGTATAGATCAAGGGCATCTTGCACAGAAAAATGGGTGTATGATTGCGTACTTTATCGCCGATGGGGCCGCTGCTCTCGATGACGCCCCAAATGGAAAATACAGTCACGGGTTCAACTTTCATCTGGATCTGATCTATGAGGATTCGGATCATCAGCCTTCCTATATGCCGATCATCATCGACCCTGATATTAGGTACCCGGGAGGCTCGGGGGAACCATAGGGTCTCGGTCTTGCCTAGGCGGGGGTGCCCGGGGAGTTTATGATAGCTCTCATGCCAACCGCCGCCCCCCTCTCGACGATCATCGCCCTAGCCCGGGCAGGGGCGCTTGATCATGCCTGGGGGCAGTTCAGCGCCGCCGGTTACGATCGCGAAGACGATGATCCGGCGGCGCTGACGGTCAAGGGGCGGCTCTTGAAGGACTATGCGCTGCGGGCTTCGGACCGGGAGGAAGGGCGCCGCTTCTACCTCCAGTCCGCCGAGGCCTATCGGCGCTCGGCGGCGCTGCAGCCGGGGACCTATCCTTTGATCAACGCCGCGACCTTGTCGCTGCTGTCGGGCGACCGAGCGCAGGCCGGGGAGATCGCCGGCGAGGTGCTCGAGCGGATCGCGCGCGAGCCCGACGAGCCCGAGACGCCTTATTGGCGCGCCGCCACCGAGGCCGAGGCCTTGCTGTTGCTCGGCCGGACGGAGGAGGCGCGCGCGGCGCTTGCCACGGCGATCGCGGCGGCGCCGCGCGCCTGGGAGGACCATGCCTCGACGCTCCGCCAGTTCGTCGCCATTCACGATGCGCTCGGCGCCGATGCCGGCTGGCTCGATCTGCTGCGGCCGCCGCGCTCCCTCCATTATGCGGCCGACAAGGCGGCCGGCGCCGATCCCGACGAGACCATGACCGCGCTTGATCCGGATATCGGCTTCGGCTTCGGCGCGCTGGCCGCCGGCGCCGAGCTCCTCGCCGCCGAAGCGCTGCTCGAGCGCGGCGCCGAGCTCCATGTCGTCCTGCCCTCCGACCCGGCGAGCTTCGCCGCCCGATTCGTCGATCCGTTCGGCGAATCGTGGCGGCGGCGCTTCAAGGCCGCTATGGCCGGCGCGGAGAGCCTGCGCTTTGTGCGCCCGCTTCATCGCCTTCCCAATCCCGCCGCCATTGCCCTCGCCGACCGGATCGCTCATGGCGCCGCGCTGCTCAACGCGGAACGGCTGATGGGAACGGCGCTGCAGTCGCGCCCCGACGGCCATTCCGGCGACGCGGGGCTCGCTTTGCTCGCGATCCGCGTCGGCGGCAGCGACGAAGGAGGGTATGAGGGCCGGCTCGGCGAAGTGCGCGACGCCCTCGACGCCGCAAACGGCGCCGCGCTCGCGCCCTGTCTGAGCGGCGAGAGCATCCTGATCGGCTATGCCGATTGCGGCACGGCGGCGGCGGCGGCGCGTACGGTCCATGCCCGGCTGCGCGCCCGGCTGCCGCTGCAGATCGCCGGCCATTACGGGCTGATCGATTGCGTGCGCGACCCGTTCTCGGCGGCGATGCGCCCGACCGGGAGCGGCGCCGACATCGTCGCGGCCATTGCCGGCGCCGCGCCGCGCGGCTCGATCTGCGTTTCGGACGATTTCGCCGCCCTGCTCGCGGCGTCGGGCGGCCGGCCGGGCGAGGCGAGCTGGATCGGCGAGATCCAGGCCTTCGACGGCGGCTCGGCGATCGGCCTCTACGCCCTCACGACGATCGGCGCCTCATAGCACCAGCTCCTCGAGCCGGTGCGGCGCGACCACGATGAGCGCCTCCGCGTCGCGCCGGATGATGCCGCGCCGTTCGAGCGCGTTGACCGCCCGCGAGGCGGTCTCGCGGGTGGTCGACACGCGCAGCGCGAGATCGGACAGCACCGGGCTCGGCCGGATCGCCAGGTCCGCGCTCTGCCGCGCCTGGCGCAGCAGCTCCGCGTGGACGCGCCCGACCGCCGACAGCGCGACATGTTCATACATGCGCGACGCCGTCTGCTGGAGCCGGTCGACCATGACCTTGAGCAAGGCGAGGCCGATGCGGCCATGCTGTTCCGCGAGCAGCGCCAGCACGCTGCCCTCGAGGAGGAAGGCGGAGACCCTCTCCACCGCGACGACATCGGCATCGTGCATCGCCGAATAAGGCGGGCTCACGACACCGAAGAAATCGCCCGACCGATATTCGTGCAGAAGGACGATCTGGCCATCGAGCGAATAGACGATGGCATGGGCGCGGCCGGCGACGACGACATAGAGGGTCGAGATCCGGTCGCCCCGCCGCACGATTGTCGCGCGCTCCGCGAACTGACGCAGCTTGCCGCGAAGAAGGATGTTGCCCGCGACGTCGAGTGAGCAATCGAAGACGCCGCAAAGCAGCCGGCAAACGGAATCACTCGCCGCGCTCTCCCCATTTCGATCCGCCCCGATCATCCGGACATGATATACGGGAATTTCACTAGGGTGGAACGTGGCTTGACGTCCGCTCCGGCGCTCAAAGCTCCTTGAGCGGGATTGCGGGATCGGCGAGGCGATCCTTGTCCGGCGCCGCGCCGCCGAGGACCAGCTTGCGGCCCTGGACATAATCCTTGACCGCGTTGACGCAGTCGAGCGCGACGACGCGGCCCTCGCGAAGATAAACGATCGAGAAGCTGCGCGCCGCCGGCTCGCCGCGGACGACGAGCTCGTCATGGCCGTGCAGGAGACCGACGGTCTGCAGCTTGAGATCATATTGGTTCGACCAGAACCAGGGCACCGCGTCGTAGGGCTCGGGCCGGCCGAGGATCGCTTTGGCGGCGGTGGTCGCCTGATCGTGGGCGTTCTGGACCGATTCGAGACGGATGCGCGCCCCGCCGGCGAAGCGATTCGCGTGCGCGGCGCAATCGCCGACCGCGTAGATTTCGGGCAGGCTGGTCCGGCAATGCGCGTCGACATCGACGCCGTCGGCCCCCGCGGCCCCGGCGGCGTGCAGTGGAGCGACGCCGGGGGCGATGCCGATGCCGACGATAACCATGTCGGCGGGAACCAGATCTCCCCCGAAGAGGGACACGCCCGTTGCGTCCACCGACGTCACCGTGACGCCGGTGCGGACGTCGACGCCATGGGCGCGGTGCTCGGCCTCGTAGAAGCGGGAGAGGGGTTCGCCGGCGACGCGGCCGAGGACGCGGTCGAACGCTTCGAGCAGGACAACCTCCTTGCCGAGCCCGGTCAGGACCGCGGCCGCCTCGAGGCCGATATAGCCGCCGCCGACCACCGCGACCCGCTTCGTCGCGGGCAGCGCGGCGATCATCCGGTCGACGTCGGCGCGGGTCCGGACGGTATGGACGTGGCGAAGGCCGCCGCCGCCGCAGGGCAGCGGGCGCGGCGCGCCGCCGGCGGCCCAAACCAGCGTGCCCCAGGAGAGGCTGGAGCCGTCCGACAGGGTGACGCGATGCGCGCCGGGATCGACCGCCACGACCGGCAGGCCGAGCAGCATCCCCACCTCCCGCTCGGCCCAGAAGGCGCGCGGGCGGATCAGCATGCGCTCCCATTCCCTCTCGCCGCCGAGATAATCCTTGGAAAGCGGGGGGCGCTCGTAGGGAATATGGGGCTCGCCGCCGACGATCGCGACCGAGCCGGCGAAACCCTGTTGGCGCAGCGCGATCGCCGCCTGGGCGCCGCCATGGCCGCCGCCGACGATCAGGACGTCGTAATGCGTCATTGGGCGGGCGCGAGGTCGCCCAGCAAGGTGGGGATCAATTCGGACACGGTCGGGTGGATCGGCATCGCCCGCTGGAGGACGGGATAGGGCGCGCCGGCGTTCATCATGTCGATAATGCCGTGGATCGCCTCGTCGCCGCCCGGGCCGAGGATCGCGGCGCCGAGGATGCACTTCGTCTCCGCGTCGGCGACGACCTTCATCAGGCCCTGCGTCTCGCCTTTCTCGATGGCGCGGCCGACCTTCGACATCGGCCGGCGCGAGACGAGGATCGGGCGGCCGGCGGCGCGCGCCTGCGCTTCGGTCATGCCGGCGCGGCCGAGCGGCGGATCGACGTAGAGCGCATAAGCGAGGATGCGGTCGCTGACCTTGCGGCTTTCGCCGTCGAGCAAATTGGCCGCGACGATCTCGAAATCGTTATAGGCGGTGTGGGTGAAGGCGCCGCGGCCGTTGCATTCGCCGAGCGCCCAGATGCCGGGCACGTTGGTGGCGAGGCCGTCGTCGACCTGGATATAGCCGCGCTCGGTCGTGACGCCGGCCGTCTCGAGGCCGAGATCGTCGGTATTGGGCCGGCGGCCGACGGCGAGCAGGACATGGGAGCCGGCGACCTCGGGCGGGCCGTCCTCGCAATCGAGCCCGATCGCGACGCCGTCGCCATCCCGCATCAGCCTGATACATTCGGCATGAGTGCGGACGGTGATGCCTTCGGCGACCATGATGTCGCGCACCGCTTCGGAAATCTCCTCGTCCTCCCGGTCGATCAGGCGCGGCTTGCGCTCGACGATCGTCACGCCCGCGCCGAGGCGGCGGTAGATCTGCGCGAATTCGAGACCCACGTAGCTGCCGCCGACGACGAGCAGGTGATCGGGCAGTTGGTCGAGCGCGAGCATGGACGCGTTGTCGAGCGAGGGCACGTCGCGGACGCCGGACAGATCGGGCAAGGCGGCGCGGCCGCCGACGTTGAGGAAGATGCGCGGCGCGGTCAGCAGGTCGCCGCCGACGCGGACGCGGCCCGCGCCCTCGAGGCGGGCATGGCCGCGCAGCAAGGTCAGGCCGGCCATCTCGCCGAGCCAGTTTTCGATGCCCGTCCGCGCATCGCGCGACACGGTGTCGGCCCGCGCCTTGACCCTGGCGAAGTCGACCCGCAGCCCGTCGGCGACCACGCCGAGATCGGCGCGGCCGGCGAGATGGGCGGCATGAGCGCTGGCGACCAAAGTCTTGGTCGGCATGCAGCCGGTGTTGACGCAGGTGCCGCCGAGCAGGTGGCGCTCGACGAGCGCCACCTTCATCCCCGCCCCGGTCAGCCGCCCGGCGAGCGGCGGCCCGGCCTGGCCGCCGCCGACGATGATCGCGTCGAACCGGCTCTCGCTCACAGCTGCGAGACGATGAGGAAGGCGCCGCCGATCGCGACCGCATCCTCGATCAGCGCGGCCGGCATGTCCTGGCCGAACATCCTGGCCATCGCGGCGCGCAAGGCGGCGCCGGCATAAGTGCCGATCACCGCGCCGACGATGCCGGCGACCAGGCCCGGCACGAGCATGTCCGCGGCGGCGCCGATCGCCGCGCCCGACAGCGCGCCGGTCAGCAGCCGGGCGCCGAACTGGATCGGCACCTTGCGGCTCGGAGTCGAGGGCAGCTGGTCGGCGACGAGCTCGCCCAATGCGAACAGGGTCAGGATTCCAACCGCCCAGGGCGAGGCCAGGAAGGCGAGCGGCGTTCCGTCGAGTGGCAGCAAGCCGCAATAAGCGGCCCAGCTCACCGCCGCAGGCGCGGTCATCGCGCGAAGCCCGGCGATCACGCCGATCAGCACGGCCAGCAGATAGATCATCTCTCGTCCCCCTGTCGTAGCGAGCTTTATGGTATCCGCTTCCCCGCCCGCGGGGAAGGCGGCTAGGCCGGGGCGTCGAGGCGCCGGCCGAGGGCGACGAAGGCGTAGATCAGCGGCGGCACCAGCACGATCGAGAGAACCACCTTGGCGAGCATCTGGCCGAGCAGCAGCTCGCCGATCGGGAAGACGCCGTAAAAGGCGATCGAGATGAACAGAAAGGTGTCGACGATCTGCGAAAGCACGCTGGCGACGCCGGCGCGAAGCCAGAGCAATTTGCCGCCTTCGCGCTTCAGCTTGGAGAAGATGGCGACGTTGAGGATCTGCGAGGTGCCGTAGGCGATGATGCCGCCGATCCAGATGCGCGGCGTCGAGCCCATCATCATCTCGAAAGCGGCGAGGCGATCGGGGGCCATCTCGGCGGAGGCCGGGACCTTCAGCACGAGCAGGGTGAGCAGGATCGAGAAGATGAGCGGGACGAAGCCGACGAGGACCAGCCGGTTGGCCGTTTCGCGCCCGAACAATTCGGCGACCGCGCTCGACGTCACGACCAGCATCAGGAAGGCGAAGATGCCGGCCTCGACCGCCAGCGGCCCCAGCGCGACCTGCTTGTTGCCGAGCACTCCGGCGACGCAGACCATGCCGCCGTAGAAGATCGCGAACCAGAACAGGGAGGCGGGATAGGTCGGTGCGGGCCGTGTGCTCATTGCGATGACGTAACCGGTTTATCTCCGCGCAAAAAGGGCTTTCCGTTCGGCTCTAATCCCGCCATCACCCGGCGGTGACTGACACCCGTCTGGACGTGCTGGCGATCGGCGATGCGGTGGTCGACGTGATCGCCCGCGCCGACGACGACTTCCTGATTGAGGAGGGGCTGGTCAAGGGCTCGATGCAGGTGCTCGACGCCGACGGCGCGACCCGGCTCTACGCCAGGATGCGCCAGGCACGGGAGACCAGCGGCGGTTCGGCGGCCAACACGATGGCCGGAGTCGCCGCGCTTGGCGGGCGCGCCGGCTTCGTCGGCCAGGTCGCCGACGACCAGCTCGGCGACATCTTCACCCACGACATCCGCGCGCTCGGCGTCGAGTTTCTGACACCGCCGAAATCCGGCGGCGAGCCGACCGGGCGCTGCCTGATCCTGGTCACGCCCGACGCTCAGCGGACGATGAACACCTTCCGCGGCGCCGCCCACGAGCTGACCGAAGCGGCGCTCGACGCCGATCAGATCAGGGACGCCGCGATCCTCTATCTGGAAGCCTATCTCTGGCGCTCGGCGGGGCCGCGCGCGGCGATGGAGCAGGCGATGGCGATTGCCCACCAGGCGGGCCGGAAAGTGGCCTTCACTTTGTCCGACATCGCCTGCATCGCGCCGCACCGGGCCGAGATGATCGCGATGCTCGACAGCGGCGCGATCGATCTTTTGTTCGCCAACGAGAACGAGATCAGGGAATTGGCGGCGCTGCCGGGCCGCGACGCGGCGATCGCCGCGCTCCGGGAGAAGGTGCCGCTGGTCGTCGTCACCTGCGGCCAGGACGGCGCGCTGGCGGTCGAGGCGGGGCGCACGGTGGCGGTGCCGATCGCTCGGCTCGGCTCCGGCGTAGTCGACACCACCGGCGCCGGCGATCTGTTCGCGGCCGGCTTCCTGGTCGGGCAGGCGAAGGGGCGCAGCCTCGAGGCGTCGCTGCGCATGGGCTCGATCGCCGCGGCGGAGGTGATCTCCCATTTCGGCGCGCGGCCCGAGGCCGATCTCAAGGCGATGGTGGCGGACCTGTGAGATACAAGAAAGCGGAACGCGGCACTTTCCGTTCCCCGGCGAAAGCCGGGGTCCATGACGGAGTCTCCCACTGGGCCCCGGCTTTCGCCGGGGAACGGCTCTCCGGATGAAGCGGCTCGCCGTTTATTGCGGCTCCTCGATGGGCACGAACCCGCGCTTCGCCGGGATCGCCACGGCGCTGGGTGAGGAAATGGCCGGACGCGGCATCGGCTTGGTCTATGGCGGCGGCCGGCTCGGGCTGATGGGCGTCGTCGCGGACGCGGTGCTGCACAATGGCGGCGAAGCCTATGGCGTGATCCCGCAGGCGCTGATCGACCTCGAGGTCGCCCATACCGGTCTGACCGAGCTCCGCATCGTCGCCTCGATGCATGAGCGCAAGGCGATGATGACCGAGCTGACCGACGCCTTCGTCGCCATTCCCGGCGGCATCGGCACGCTCGACGAGCTGTTCGAGGCGTGGACCTGGAACGCGCTCGGCTACCACGCCAAGCCGTTCGCGCTGCTCAACGTCGACGGCTTCTGGGACGGCATGATCTCGTTCCTCGACACGGTCACGACGAGCGGCTTCATGTCGCCGGCGCGGCGTGCCCAACTGCTGGTCGCCGACACGGTGGGGGACGCGATCGACCGGCTCGACGCGGCGATCGCCTCGGCCGAGCCGAAAATGGTTTGGTGAGGCAGGGCGACCACCCGTCATTCCAGCGCAAGCTGGAATCTCTCTTGTTCTTCAGGAAGGTTCAGTGAGATGCCAGCTTTCGCTGGAATGACGAGAGATTTCGGACAAGGATAGGCGCGAGAGGGTCGAAGGGGGAAAGCACGACATGCATTATCTGATCGGGATCGGCGGCATGGTGCTGATCCTCGCCATCGCCGTCCTGTTCTCCTCGAACCGGCGCGCGATCCGGCTGCGCGTGGTCGCCGCCGCCTTCGCGCTGCAGGCCGGGATCGCGGTGCTGGTGCTCGGCACGCCCTGGGGGCGCGACGTGATCGGCGCGATGTCGCGCGGCGTCTCCAACCTGCTCGGCTATGCCGCGGCGGGCACCAATTTCATATTCGGGCCGCTCGCGGCGCCGGACGTGGGCGGCAACAGCTTCGCGATCGCGGCGCTGCCGGTGATCATCTTCTTCGCCTCCTTGATCTCGATCCTTTACTATCTCGGCATCATGCAGCTCATCATCAAATGGGTGGGCGGCGCGATCCGGCTGGTGACGGGCATCACCCGCGTCGAATCGCTGGGCTCGGCGGCCAACATCTTCGTCGGCCAATCGGAAAGCCCGCTGGTGATCAAACCCTATCTCGCCAACCTCACCCCGGCGCAGCTGTTCTGCATCATGACGGTGGGCATGGCCGGCGTCGCCGGGACGATCCTCGGCGCCTATGCCAGCATGATCGGCCAGCACCTGCTGCCCTACCTGCTCGCGGCGAGCTTCATGTCGGCGCCGGGCGGCATATTGATGGCGAAGATCATCATGCCCGACGATCCCGACGCACGCGACATCGAGCCTGAGCCGATCGACGAATCCGAGCATGGCGAGGAAAGGCCGGCCAACGTCATCATGGCCGCAGCGCAAGGGGCGCAGACCGGCGTCAAGCTTGCGGTCGCGGTGGCGGCGATGGTGCTCGCTTTCGTCGCGCTGGTCGCCCTGGCCAACGGTCTGCTCGGCGGCATTGGCGCCTGGTTCGGCTATCCCGATCTCAGCTTCCAGCTGATCCTCGGCAGGATCTTCCAGCCGGTCATGTACATGCTCAACGTGCCCTGGGAGGAAGCGGGGATCGCCGGCGGGCTGTTCGGCACCAAGGTCGTGCTCAACGAATTCGTCGCGTTCATCGATCTCAGCCAGATCCAGGGGACGCTGAGCCCGATGACGGTGGCGATCGTCACCTTCATGCTGTGCGGCTTCGCCAATTTCAGCTCGATCGCGATCCAGATGGCGGTGACCGGCGGCCTGGCGCCCAACCAGCGGCCGATGATCGCCCGCCTCGGCCTCAAGGCATTGCTCGCCGGCTCGCTGTCCAACCTGATGAGCGCGGCGCTGGCCGGCCTGATCCTCCACGCGACCGGCGCCGCACTCGCCGCGCCCGCGCCCGCGCCCGCCGCAACCGCCCCGGCGGCGGAAGCCGGCCCGACCGAAGCCGCCCCGGCGCCATCGCCCGCCCCCTGATCCGGCCGCCATTGGATTCGGGCGGCTAAGGCGCTAAATTCGCGGCCATGGACACGCTCGCCCCCGCAAAGAAAGTCGCCTCCGTCTCGCTGCTCGACGCGGACCGCGACCCCGAAGGCTTTTCGCAGGAGCTCGGCGGCTCGTTCGAGCGCTACGGCTTCGCCATCGTTTCCGATCACGGCATTCCGGCCGAGCTGATCCACCGCGCCGAGGAGAAGGCGAAGGCCTTTTTCGCGCTGCCCGAGGAGGTGAAGCGCGGCTACCACCAGAAGGGCGGCGGCGGCGCGCGGGGCTACACGCCGTTCGGCATCGAGACCGCCAAGGGCGCGGTCAATTACGACCTCAAGGAATTCTGGCACGTCGCCCGCGAGCTGCCGCCGGGGCACAAATATAGCGATTCGATGGCGCGCAACCTCTGGCCGGCGGAGGTCGAATCGTTCCGCGACACCTTCCTCGAGCTGTTCGCGGCGTTCGACCGCACCGGCCTCAAGCTGCTCGAGGCGATCGCCCGTTATCTGGGCCTCGCCCCGGACTATTTCGTAGACACGGTGAAGGACGGCAATTCGATCCTGCGCCTGCTCCATTATCCGCCGATCCCCGGCGACGGCCCCAATGTCCGCGCCGGCGCGCACGAGGACATCAACACCATCACGCTGCTGCTCGGCGCCGAGGAAGCGGGGCTGCAATTGCTCGACCGCGACGGCGACTGGCTGCCGGTGACTCCGAAGCCCGGCGAGCTCGCGGTCAACATCGGCGACATGCTGCAGCGGCTGACCAACAACGTGCTCAAATCGACCACCCACCGGGTGGTGAACCCGCCGCCCGAGCGGCGCGGTCACTCGCGCTACTCGATGCCCTTCTTCCTCCACTTCCGCTCGGATTTCCCGATCGAGACTTTGCCCAATTGCATCTCGGCGGAGCGGCCCAACCTCTATCCCGAGCCGATCACCGCGGACGACTATCTCCAGGAGCGGCTGCGCGAGATCAAGCTGGCCTGACCGCGATTCGTCAGCCCGCGTCCTTCAGGCTGGCGGGGCCGAAGCCGTGCGGGAGGAGGGTCCGGATCGTCGTCGCGATCGTCTCGCTGCCGTCGCCATTGGCGGAGATCACCTCGATATCCAGACCGGAGAGGTCGGCGGCCTCGTAGATCGACTGGCGGCAGCCGCCGCAGGGGGTGACCGCGGCGTTGCCGGCGAGCGTCCCGTCCGGGCCGATATGGCCGCCGGCGACCGCGATCCGGGCCACCTTGTCGAGGCCGAACGCCTGGCGCGCCGCGGTCAGCGCCGAGATTTCGGCGCAGATGCCGAGCCGGTAGCAGGCATTTTCCATATTGGCGCCGAGCACGATCTCGCCGTCGACCGATTCGATCGCGCAGCCGACGCTGAACTTCGAATAGGGCGCGTAAGCGCGGAGCGCCGCCTCTCGGGCGCGCTGGACGAGGGACGCCGGTGCCGTCACGGCCGGTGCTGGCAGGAGGTCTGAACGATCCACATAGTCCTTCTTAGCGCCGCTGGCGCCGCGCACAAGAAAGCGCGCCACCGCATTGATTCGCCGGCTGAAAGGTCCATATTCTCCGGGTCGGAGCCCGAATGATGAAACCTGTCTTCGCCTTCTTGGCGCTCGCCGCATCGGCCGCCCCGCTCTATGCGTGGAATGAAGCCCCACAGAATGCGCCGCCTGGGGAGGAGGCTTCGATCCCCTTCGTGCGCTCGAACGGAATCCTTGACTGGCGAGCAGACGGCGAGCGAGCGCTCTACATCCGCGGCGGCAACGGCGCCTGGTATTACGCCCGGACGATGGGCGATTGCGGTCGATTGCGAAGCGCGACCACGATCGGCTTTGAAACGCGCAACGACCAGCTCGACCGCTATGGCGTCCTGCTGATCGAAGGCTGGCGCTGCCCGCTGAACAGCGTCGTCCGATCGGAGGCGCCACGGCCTCGCTCGCGCTCCACCCAATAAAAAGGAAGCCGGCGGCTTTCGCCGCAAAAAAAGGGCGCCGGGCCGAAGCCGCGGCGCCCTGAAAATTTTAAGGCTAGGGCCTTACTGCCGGAACGCAACGTTGAGCGTCAGGCTGACCGCGCGCGGCGCGCCCACCGACACGAACGGCACCGAATTGTTCAGCAGCACGCCGCTGCCGAAGTTCGCGACGTAGAACTTGTCGAACAAGTTGGTGACGTTGACCTGCAAATAAGTGTCGTCGTTCAGGCCCAGGAAGCCGAGCGGCAACCGGGCGTCGAGGTCGACCGTCGTGAAGCCGGGCGCCTTGGCGGGGAAGACGACGAAGGAAGTCCCGGTGCATTCCGTAACGTTGCGGAATGCGGCCGTGCACAATGTCAGCGGCAGGTTCACGTCGTTGGTGTAACGCGGTCCGGTCCGCTTGACCTGAACGCCGAGCTCGAGCGGGCCGATCTGGCCCTGGACGCGGCCGCCGAACGTGTAGACGGGCGGTCCCGATTCGCGGCGGCCCTCGGTCGGCGCGAAGATTGGAGTACCGAGTGCCGTGCAGGCCCCCGCCACTACCGTGCACTCGCCGGCGAGCACGTCATCCTGGATCTTCGACCAGAGATATGAGCCGAAAAGGTGGATCGAAAGCTCGGGGATCGGCTGATAGTCGACAACGGCGTCGATGCCGTAGCGGTGGACGGCACCGAGGTTGCGGAACACGTTGGCATCGAGATCCGGATCGAACGCGGAAGCCAGACGATTTTGGAAGATCGTGTACCAGCCGGCGACCTGGACCTGGAGCGTGCTGGACCGATACCTCACGCCGAGGTCGAAATTGTCGGTCGTTTCCGGTTCAGGCTCAGCCTGTTCCGTTCCAAGGGGGAAGAAAAAGCTGTTGTAGAGAAAATCGGTGCTCGGAACCTGCAGGCCGCGTGAGTAGCTGCCATAGACGGACATTCGCGGCATCACATCGTAGATCACGCCGACGTTCGGCAACACCGCATTATAAGTGAATTCGCGTTGCTGCGGGCCCTGCGGAGTAACGAAAGTGCTGTTGCCGATATTGACCGTGTTATTCGCCAGATAGGAGGTCAGGCCTGCCGTATTGGCGCCGAAGCATTCGACGAATCCGCTTGCGCTCGACGTCGCGCAGAAATTGTTGAGCTGGCGGGTGAAGAAAGGCACGCGCAGGCCCGCATTGACGGTCAGGCGGCTGTCAAAAAATTCGCCGCGATATTCGCCCGACACCTGGTGCAGGAGGGCGATCGAGCGACGATCGCGCTTTTGGAGAACGTCCGAGTTCCCAGCCGCGATCGGATCGTTGATCGGGAAGACGTCTCGCGGCTCGCCGTTGATCCGGAGAAAGCCGGTTTCGCCGGTCTGGCGGTGGCGGCCGCGGTCGAATGCGTAAGCGATACGAACCGTATGGTCATCGTTGATTTCGTAGCGAAGCGAGGCGTTGAGGCCCCAGCGGTGCGTGGCCGTCTGGCTCGGAGCGAGCACGCGGACGGTGTCGAGCCGATCGCCATCGCCATTGAGATCGCGGCCGAAGAATGGGGTTCCACCCAGATAGCCGATCTGGCAGCTGGCGGTTGCGGGTGGCGCGCCGACGCACACATTCGGCGTCGCGGTGCCTCCAGCGGGGTTGACGTCGCGCAAGCCTTCCTGCGCAACGACGGTACCGCCGCCATTCGCCTTCACCCACTGGAAGCTGGGATCGATGGTGAGAACGAGGCCGTCCGTCAGCGTGAAGCGCGATTGGAAGCGCACGTTACCGGTGTTCGACGGATTGAACCGCTCCTCGAACTCGCTGCCGCAGGAGTTGGCGGCGTCGGCGAGGCCCGGCCGCGCCACCTGATTGATCAGACAGCGCGGGACCGTGTAATCGCGCTCGTCCCTGTTCGTCGGGTAGCGATTGGTGGAGGCCGATCCGACGTTACGCGGCGCCAGGTTGGTCGGCGACTGGGTCAGATCGGTGCGCAGCGGCAGCGAGCCGAAGAAATTGTTGCGGTTCTGGTTGTAGTGAATGGCGCCCGAGATGAAGTCGCCGTTGGAGCCGATCGGCTGGTAGATGCGGGCATTGTACTGCTGCTTGTAGATGATGCCGCGATGGCCGTAGACGGTGTCGTTGGTGGCCATGCTGGCAGACCCGAAAGCGCGGGTGCCCCATGGCCCGAGCTCGCCCGTATCGACGACTCCGAAGACGCGCATGTAATTGCCGTCCTCGAACCAGCCATAGGATCCCTGCACGCGCGCGCCGAACGTCTCGAAGGGAAGGCGGGTGCGGAAGTTGATCGTGCTTCCGGTCGCTGCGGCGGTTGGGCTGTCGACGTCGGTCGAGCCCAGGCTGACGGCGACCCGGTCGATCACCTCGGGATCGAGAAACTGGTTCGAGAAGAGGGCGTAATTGCCCGTGTCGTTCAGCGGGATGCCGTCGAACGTCTCGGAGATGCGGGTATTGTCGAAGCCGCGGATGAACAACGTGCCGCCGGCCGAGCCGAACGGATCGTTGTTGGTGAAGCTGACGCCCGGGAGCTGATTGATGACCTCGTTGATCGTCTGGCCGGGGGTCTGGTGCTGGATGAACGTCGAGTCCAGCTCCGCGCGAGTTTTGGTCGTGTCGGGCACGACGACACCGCCGACATCCCTTGAGCGGGTGCCGGTGACGACGATCGCCGCCTCTTCCTCGAAATCGGCCGTACCGGTCGACTGGGCAAAGGCCATTCCGGGCATGGCGAGGGCTGTGGTTGCGCAGAGCAGTGCGATTTTCTTCATGATGTGATTCCCCCAAGGCCAGAAGAGGCCCATCTGATGCTTCGCTATAGCAAGGCCGATTTTACGGTTCAAAGACTCTTGAAGGCCGCCCGGAAAAATCTGTGGAGAGATGCCCCCCGTTGCACGAAGGCCACAGGAATCGGCTTTTGTTCTAGCGGAATGGCGGCTCGTCGAACGCGCGAAGCTTGCGCGAATGGAGCTTGGCGCCCTCGCGCCGCAGGAGTCGCAGCGTCTCGATGCCGATTCGCAGATGCTGGCTGATCGCTCGCTCGTAGAAGGCGTTGGCCTGGCCGGGCAGCTTTATCTCGCCGTGCAGCGGCTTGTCGGAAACGCAGAGCAAGGTGCCGTAGGGGACGCGGAAGCGGTAGCCCTGCGCCGCCACCGTCGCCGATTCCATGTCGATGGCGACCGCGCGGGACTGGTTGAAGCGCTTCGCCGACAGGGTGAAGCGTAATTCCCAGTTGCGGTCGTCGGTGGTGACGACGGTGCCGGTGCGCAAGCGGCGCTTGAGCTCCTGCGGCTCCTCGCCGGTGACCTCGACCGCGGCGTCGAACAGCGCCTGCTGGATCTCGGCGATCGCCGGGATCGGCACTTCGGTCGGCAGCACGTCGTCCATGACATGGTCGTCGCGCAGATAGGCGTGGGCGAGGACATAGTCGCCGATCGTCTGGCTGGGGCGGAGCCCGCCGCAATGGCCGATCATCAGCCACACCTCGGGCCGCATCACGGCGAGATGGTCGCAGATCGTCTTGGCGTTGGAGGGGCCGACGCCGATATTGACTAGGCTAATGCCCTCGCCGCGCGGCGCGATCAGGTGGTAGGCCGGCATCTGGTGGCGCCGCCAGCCGCCCGCGGCGACCAGCTCGACGGCGTCGGGCGTGTCCCTGGTGACATAAGCCCCGCCCGCCGCCGACAGCGCCTCATAGGGGCTGTCCGGCCTCTTCAGCTCGTCGACCGCCCAGCGCACGAACTCGTCGACGTAGCGGACATAGTTGGTGAACAGCAGATAGCGCTGGGTGTGCTCCGAGGGGGTGCCGGTATAGTGCCGCAGCCGCGCCAGGCTGAAGTCGACGCGCGGCCCGTCGAACAGCGACAGCGGCTGCGGCGCGCCCAGCGGCTGCATCCATTCGCCGTCGGCGATCTCGTCGCCGATATTGGCGAGTTCAGTGGTCGGGAACCAGAGCGCGAGGTCGAGCGCCTGGGCGCCGTCGAGCCGCAGATCGTCGGTGCCGTCGAGCACATAGGGATAGGGGATCTCGCTCGGCGAGCGGCCGACCGAGACTTCGACGTCATAATCCTCGATCAGATAGGTGAGCTGCTCGGCCAGATATTTGCGGAACAGATAGGGGCGGGCGATGCTGGTCGCATAAAGGCCCGGATGGTTGAGACGGCCGAACGAGCGCGCCGGAATGATCTCGGCGGGATTGTAGCGATAGGTGATGCGCAGTTCGGGATAGGCGAACAGGCCTTCCGCCCGGGCCTGGGGATCGGGCCGCTCGCCGTTCTTCAGATAGCGCGCCAGCGCGTTACGCAGGTTGGCGACCGATTCGTCGTACATCCTGCACAGGCTTTCGATCACCCGCGGGATGTCTTCGACCCTGGTCATGCCCCCCATTCCATTGCTCCTTCTCCGCGCCATTTCCGCCTCCGCGGCGGTCCTGTCAAACGGGAGGCGGGACGGGCGGCGATCAGCTATCGCCGAACAGGTCGCGGCGCAGCCGCTCCTCGCCGCAGGCCTGGAGCAGTTCGGCTATGGCCGGCTGGGCGCCGACGATGCGGAAGCGGAGGTCGAAGCGGCGGAGCTCGATGTCGCGGGTGCGGAAGACGAGTTGCTCGGAGCGAATGAGGTCGCCCAGGAAATTGGCGACGCGGCTGCGCCCGACGAGCCGGCCGCCGCGATCGCGCGGCACCCAGACGGCGCCGCGCGGCGGCTGCTCGTCGAAGCGGTAGACGAGCCGGCGCGGGCCGGCAACGATCGACGGCAGCGCCACCCAGCGGCCGCTGCTGAAGCTGACCCGGATGCCGCGATAATCGTCGGCGTCGCAGGCGACCACCAGCGTCCGGCCGCGATCGACCAACGTCGCCGAGGCGGTGACCCGGTCGGTGATCGCGTCGCGCACGACCTCGACCTGCATCGGGCGCGGCGGCGGTGCGGGCGGTTCGGCCGCGACGAGGGCCAAAGCAGTTAGAAGCATTCGATATTTCTCCCCTTGGCGGGCCGAGATAGAGGCGGAAAGGGCGCGGGGCAACATCCGCGGTGAAAATGACGCGCCGCGGCGAAGCTTGTGCTTGCGTCCGCGCACCACCGCGCCTAAATCGCCAGTCGAAGCTGGCCGCTCCGCGAGGGGCGGCCCTTATCGTTTTTGGAGATCAACAGTGGCCCAGCCGCTCATGCCGCATGCGACCGCCTCCTGGCTCGTCGACAACACCGCGCTCACCTTCCAGCAGATCGCCGAATTCTGCGGGCTGCACATCCTCGAGGTCCAGGCGATCGCCGACGACACCGCGGCGACCAAGCTGACCGGCCGCGATCCGTTGCGCTCGGGCGAGCTCACCCAGGAGGAGATCGAACGCGGCCAGCACGACCCGGATTACAAGCTCAGGATGCATCGCGAGCCGGACCAGGCGGTGCGCACCCGCGGGCCGCGCTACACGCCGGTCTCCAAGCGCCAGGACAAGCCGGATGGCGTCGCCTGGCTGATCCGCAACCATCCGGAGCTCAGCGACGGGCAGATCGGCAAGCTGATCGGCACCACCCGGACGACGATCCAGGCGATCCGCGAGCGCAGCCACTGGAACATCGCCAACATCCAGCCCAAGGATCCGGTGACCCTGGGCCTCACCTCGCAGCGCGAGCTCGACGCGGCGGTCGCCAAGGCGGCCAAGGCGGCCGGCGCCGAGGCGCCGCGCGACGTGCATTTCGACAAGGACCGCAACGCCCTGATCGAGGAGCTCCGTGCCGAGCGCGAGGCGCACGCCCGCGAGGCAGAGGCGGCTTTGGCGGCGGAAGCCGGCGAGGCCCAGGCCGAGCCGAATGCCGACACCCTCTTCAAGAGCTGAGCCGGAGGCGCCGGCAACGCCGGACGCGTCGCTGGTCGACGAGCCTTATTCGCATAAGGGCCTGACCTATCCCCTCGGCCGCAAGGCGCCGGCGGCGGGCGAGGTCGTCGACCTGGCCGACGGCATCGGCTGGACTCGGTCGCCGGTGCCGGGGTCGCTCAATCACATCAACCTGTGGATCCTGGACGACGCCGGCGGCGTGGCTCTCGTCGACAGCGGCCTCAACATGCCGCCCGCGCGCGAGGCGTGGGAGGCTGTGTTCGCCGGGCCGCGCGCGGGGCGCAGGGTGACCCGCCTGATCTGCACCCATTTCCACCCCGACCATCTCGGCCTCGCCGGCTGGCTCACCGAGCGGTTCGGCGTGCGGCTGTGGATGACGCGCGGCGAATGGCTGTTCGCGCGCATGCTGACCACCGACATCCGCGAGCGGCCACCGGCCGAAGCCGTCGCTTACTGGCGCGCCGCCGGCTGGAGCGAGGAACGGATCGCCGAGGAGGCGGGCAAGGGCTGGGGCCGCTTCGCCGCGATGGTGAGCCCGGTGCCGGTCGCCTTCGTTCGCCTGCAGGACGGCGACCGGCTCGAAATCGGCGGCCGCAGCTGGCGAATCGTGGTCGGCAGCGGCCACTCGCCCGAACATGCCTGCCTGATCGACGATGCCGGCAAGCTGATGATCGCTGGCGATCAGGTGCTGCCGCGGATCACGTCCAACGTCTCGCTCAGCCTCAGCGAACCCGAGGCGGATCCGCTCGGCGAATGGCTGGCCTCGATCGACAAGCTCAGGCGGCTGCCCGACGACCTGCTCGTCCTGCCCTCGCACGGCGAGCCCTTCTTTGGCCTCCACGCCCGGCTCGACGCGCTCGCCAACGGCCATCGCGGCCGCCTCGACGCGCTCCACGCGCACCTCGCCGAGCCGCGCCGCGCGCTCGACTGCTTCACCATTCTGTTCGGCCGCAAGATCGACGACGGCTCGCTCGGCCTCGCCACCGGCGAGGCGATGGCGCATCTGCGCCATCTCGAAGTGGAAGGTAGGGCGGTGCGACGGGACCGTGACGGCGTCTACTGGTACGAGGCCGCGTCGGCTTGACCCCTGCGGCGCGCGGGACCAATGCTCGCGCCTATGGCTCAGGATGACGAAGTTGCCGAGCTCTCCTTCGAGGCGGCGCTGAAGCGGCTCGAGGAGATCGTCCGCAAGCTCGAGAGCGGCGAGGCGTCGTTGGACGAGGCGATCGCGCTCTACGCCGAAGGCGACCGGCTCAAGCAGCAATGCGAGGCGAGGCTCGCGGCGGCGCAGGCGAAGATCGAGCAGATCCAGTTCGGACCGGGCGGCAGCCCCTCGGGCACGGCGCCGTTCGGCGGCGAATGACCGGATGATTCTCCAGGCCGCGCTCGACGACGTCGGCGCCGAGATCGACCGCGCCTTCGATTCGCTGCTGGCCGTGCCGCCGGACGCGCGGGCCCGGCTCTACGAGGCGATGCGCTATGCGGCGATCGGCGGCGGCAAAAGGATCCGGCCGATGCTGGTCGTCGCCGCCTGCGACCTGTTCAACGTCGATCGGGCGCGGACGATGCGGGTCGCGCTCGCGGTCGAGTGCATCCACGTCTACTCGCTGATCCATGACGATCTGCCCAGCATGGACGACGACGATCTGAGGCGCGGCAAGCCGACCCTGCACCGCGCCTTCGGCGAATCGACGGCGATCCTGGCCGGCGATTCGCTGCACGCGCTCGCCTTCGAGATCCTCGCCGACGAGGCCACGCACGAGGATCCGTTCGTGCGCTCGGACCTGGTCGCCGAGCTCGCCCGCGCCTCGGGGCCGGCGGGCATGGCCGGCGGCCAGATGATGGATTTGATGGCCGCCGACACGGATCTCGACCTCGCCGCCGTGACCCGCCTCCAGCAATTGAAGACCGGGGCGCTGATCGGCTGGTGCGTCGAGGCCGGGGCGATCATGGGCCGGATCCCGCCGGAGGGGCGGACGGGCCTCAGGGGTTTCGCCCGCGACGTCGGCCTCGCCTTCCAGATCGTCGACGATCTGATCGACCATGAGGGGATGGAGGAGAAAGCGGGCAAGCGCGTCGGCAAGGACAGAGCGGCGGGCAAGGAAACCTTCGTGTCCTTGCTCGGCGCGGAACGGGCGCGACGGCAGGCGGACCTGCTGATCGAGCAGGCGGCCGAGCATCTGCACGGCTTCGGCGGCGAGGCGGACCTGCTCCGCGCCGTCGCGCGCTTCGCGGTGGAGCGCGACCATTAAGGCCGCGCCGCCCGTGTCACCCCAGCGAAGGCTGGGGTCCAGACAGTCTTCGCGCCGGCAATGCCGAATGGATTCCAGCTTTCGCTGGAATGACGTAAGAGAGTGAGATGAGAACAGGCGTCTATCCCGGCACGTTCGACCCGATCACCCTCGGGCATATGGACATCATCCGCCGCGCGGCGCATCTCGTCGACCGGCTGGTGATCGGGGTCACCACCAACCCGTCCAAGTCGCCGATGTTCACGGTCGAGGAGCGGCTCGCCATGGTCGAGCGCGAGGTGCGGGCGGTGAAGGACGGCGCCGAGCTCAGGATCGTATCGTTCGATTCGCTGCTGATGGACTTCGCCGAGGCGCAGGGCGCCTCGATGATCGTCCGCGGCCTGCGCGCCGTCGCCGATTTCGAATATGAATATCAGATGGCGGGCATGAACCAGCAATTGAACGCCGACATCGAGACCGTCTTCCTGATGGCCGACGTGTCGCTGCAGCCGATCGCCTCCAACCTCGTCAAGGAGATCGCCCGCTTCGGCGGCAGCATCGACAAGTTCGTCACCCCGGCCGTCGCCGCCGACGTCCGGGCGCGGGTCGACGCGACCGGCCGCAGGGGCGGCTGATCGGCGCTTGAGGCGCGGCCCGCGCCGCTTTAGAATCAATCCATTATCGGAATCGGGGTAAGAGCATGTCGCGTCTGAAATTGATCCTCTCCGGCCTTGCCGGCCTGTTCTTCGCGAGCATGCTCGCCGCACAGACGCCGCCCGCGGCGGAGCCCCAGACCGCGCCCCCTGCGGCGGAGCCCCAGGCCGCGCCGCCTGCGGCGGAACCCGAGACCGCGCCGCCTGCGGCGGAGCCAGAAGCCGTCCCGCCCGCGGCGGCACCCGAAGCCGTCCCGCCCGCGGCGGCACCCCCGGCCGCGGCGCCCGCCCCGGCCCCGCCGCCCCCGGCGGCGCGCCGGATCGCTCCGCCGCCGCCGGCGCTGGACCCGGAAAACACTTGGCATCTCGACCTTTCGACCGGCGGCCGAGTCTCGATCCAGCTCAGGCCCGACGTCACCCCCAACCATGTCGAGCGGATCAAGACGCTGACCCGGCAGGGTTTCTACAACGGCCTCGCCTTCTTCCGGGTGATCGAAGGCTTCATGGGCCAGAGCGGCGACCCGGAGAATAGCGGCGCCGGCGGCTCGCAGCTCCCCAATCTCGAGCGGGAGATTGGCGGGCTCTTCCACGTGCGCGGGGCGGTCGGCATGGCGCGCACCGACGATCCCAACACCGCCAACAGCCAGTTCTACATCATGTTCGTGCCGCGGCTGAACATGGACCAGCATTACACGGTATTCGGCCGGGTGGTGAGCGGGATGAACTTCATCGACGCGATCGAGCGCGGCGAGCCGCCGCTGGCGCCGAGCCGGATCGTGCGCGCCTCGATCGGCGCCGACAATGTCCCGGCCTTGTCTGCCGATGAGCTCCGCGCCGAAGCGGCGCGGCTGGCGGCGTCCGCGTCTGCGCCCGCGCCGGGGCTGGCGGGCCGGGCCGTCGTCGGCCCCGCCGTGCCGCCGCCGCCGCCGCCGCCGCGCGCGATCGAGCCCGCGCGGGCGCCGAACGCGCCGCCCCGGCCGCCGCGGCCGCCGCGCCGATAAGTTGCGGGTCGACCTTTTCGATTTCGACCTTCCCGCCGACCGAATCGCGCTGCGGCCGGCGTCCCCGCGCGACGCCGCGCGGCTGCTGTTGGTCGAGGGGACCTGCATTTCGAACCGGTGTTTCGCGCTACTGCCGCGGCTGTTGCGCCGTGGCGATATGCTGGTTTTCAACGATACGCGGGTCATTCCCGCCCAGCTCGAAGGCCGGCGCGGCCCGGATGTGAATGGGGCGCGGATCGGCGCCACCCTGCACAAGCGCGAGGGCGCGCGCGCCTGGCGCGCCTTCGTCCGCAACGCCAAGCGGCTGCGCGGCGGCGACCGGGTCGATTTCGGCGCCGGCGTGACCGCGCTCGCCTCGGACAAGGCGGCGGACGGCTCGTTCCTGCTGAGCTTCGACGGCGACGAGCCGGTCGAAACTTTGCTCGAGCGCGCCGGGCGGATGCCGCTTCCGCCCTATATCGCGGGCAGGCGCGCCGCCGACGCGCGCGACCGCGACGACTATCAGACCATGTTCGCGCGCGCGGAAGGCGCGGTCGCGGCGCCGACCGCCGCGCTCCATTTCACGCCGCAGGTGATGGCCGGTCTCGCCGAGGCCGGGATCGGCCACGAGACGCTGACGCTGCACGTCGGCGCCGGCACCTTCCTGCCGGTCAAGGCCGAGGACAGCGAAGACCATGTCATGCACGCGGAATGGGGCCGGATCGCGCCGGAAACGGCCGCCCGGATCAACGCCGCGCGCGCCGCGGGCGGGCGCATCATCCCGGTCGGGACGACGTCGCTCCGCCTGCTCGAAAGCGTGGCCGACGCGGATGGGACGATCCGCCCGTTCGAGGGCGACACCGCGATCTTCATCACCCCGGGCTACCGCTTCCGCGCGGTCGACGGCCTGCTCACCAACTTCCATCTGCCGCGCTCGACCCTGTTCATGCTGGTCTGCGCGCTGATGGGGGTGGAGGCGATGCAGGCGGCCTACGCCCATGCGATCCGCGAGGGGTATCGGTTCTATTCTTATGGGGATGCGAGCTTGCTGATCCCGTGAGGGACGGGGCGTCGGCGCCGGACGCCGGATCGCCTGGGAACGGGTTGGGCCGTGGCCGGGATTGGCCGATGCTGTTGAAAAAGTCCGCCCCGCGCGATTTCCAGGCTTTTTGAGCGGATTCCCTGCGCCGGCAACTACGCTAAACCATTGATATCGCTGACCGCGATTTTCTGCGATTCTCGCGAAAATCGGCCACCGGAGCCGACATCCGACTTTTTCAACACTATCGGCCGGAAGCAGACCGACTGCTCTTGATTTGCCCGCGCGGAAAGCGGACGTCCGCTGCCGAGGCCCGCGGTGCCAGCCAGCCTTCTCTATCAGGCGCGTGCCTGTATGATCGCTTATTTGCCGGCGCGATGATTATGCATTGCAAATAATCTCCATTGCATGGTGAAGTTGTCTCGGATTATTTATTCGAACAAAGCTATACTATATGCTTGCGGGCTGATTTTGGGGGGCACGATGACTGATTTTTCCACGATTCATCCGCTCAGCGCCGGCATGGCGCATCACCTCGACATCCACCTGTGGCGCGGTGCGCCCCAAAATCTCGACGCGGACCGCCCTGTGCAAATTCTCGTCAACCACGGCTATGTGGTGGGCTTCTCGCCCACCACGCTGCAGCCGGCCTGGTCGGCCTATTCCGTGGCGCATGCCACCGCCGCCGTCGATTACGAGCGGACACCGCACTATTTTGCCGACCTCCGGCTCGACCCGGCACAGCGGCTGAGCAATCGCACCTTCGGCAAGCTTGGCAGCATTCCCCTCAATGTCGGGCACATGACGCCGAATGAGGTGATCAACCGGCAATTTGGACGTCTCGCGCAGGCGGAGACGTTCCTGATGTCGAACATGAGCCCGCAATATGAGGTGCTTAACCAGGGCGTGTGGGCGAAGCTCGAGGAGTCGATCCGGGCCGTGCAGACCGATCCGGGCGGGGACTATGCCTGGGTCGTCGTGGGGCCGGTGTTCGGTGAGGACCCGCCTCACGTCTCGCGGGACGGTGGCAAGTTGGTGCCGGTGCCCGAGGCCTATTTCGCGATGGTCGTCGATCCGGTCCGCTACCCCTATGATACGCCCGGCAGCGTCAATCTCGACTGCTTTATCATCCCGCAGACCGCGCCGCGCGATACCAATCCGGACGAATATCCCTCGACGCGCGAGGAGATCGAGCGACGCACGCGGCTCAAATTCTTCGACTCGTGGGGGCGTACCTACCCGCTCGGCCAGGAGGCGGAAGCGGTGGAGGCGCCGCCGAGCGTGGCGCTTCCGCAAAGCCGGCTGATGCGCGCCATCGCCGCCCGGCGCGAGGAATGGAAAGCCGAGTTCGACCCTGCGCCAGCCGCGCAGCCCATTGCCGCGACGATCGACGGTCTGATCGCCGACCTGAAGGATGAGGCGGAGCGCAGCAGTCACCAGGTGCGCGACGAAGCGCGCCAGACGACGCCCGACGAAAAGGCCCGCGCCGCGACGCTACAGCACACGCTTTCATGGCTGATGCGCGCCCAGGAGATCGCCGCACAGCCGCAACCGGGCGACGGGGCGGCGGAGAGCGTTCCTGCGCCCGTTCCGGCCGCGCGTACCCCGGGAGCACCGCCAGCCGCTATACCGGTTCCCGTTCCCTCACAGGCAGGCGCGAACATCATTACTTACAAGATCGTCGAGGATGTCGGGGACCGGCTGAAGAACGGAGCGCGCGCCGCGTGCAACTTCTGGAACCGGTTTGTCGTGCCGCGTTACTCGATCGTCATTCGCCTGGGCGTCTTCACCCGGCTCGGCAACACAATTGCGCGCGCCTACGAGCCTTTCGAGAAGGATGGCGTTCGGTATGGTCAAGTGGAGTTCAACACGCGTTTCCTGCTCGACTACACGCCTGACGAGATCGCCGGCACGATCATCCACGAGATCGGCCACACGCTGGGCATCGGCTGGGACGACTGGACCGATCTTTTCGACAGCGCCACGGGCCGCTTCGGCGTTGTCGCGGTGAGCCGCTTCGCCGCGCTCGCGCAGATGGAGGTCGAACGCGACGGTGGGCCGGGGACCGCCCTGTCGCACTGGGACGAGGCGCTGTTCGATCGGGAGCTGATGACCGGTTACAAAGACAGGGGCGGCGAACACGTGCTACCGATCACAATCGACGTGATGGAAGCCTTCGGGCATGAGGTGAGCGAGCGCCTGCCTGGGCAAACCAGCCTCGAGGAACTGCTGCAGGGCATCGCCAGCCTCGTGTTCTCGCGACAGGACGAGGTGCGCCAGATCGACCTCGACTATTTCGAGAAGACACCCCTTCGCGAAACCGTGCCCCACGGGGCCGCGCTCAATTAGAGTCTGATCGACGCAACCTGAAGCGTAACCGCTGTTGCAGAGATAGTTGGCTCTTTTTTAGGGGGGCGTCGAGCAACGAGCCGATACTATTCCAGGTGGCCTCGACCGAGCGCGTGCGACCTTTCGCAGCAGCATCTTAAGGCCGACGGAACGTCGGCTTTCAAGCCCGTCGGCGTTGCTTGTACAAGTCTGCTAAGGGCGCAAAGCGGAAGCAAACACGGCGCCCGGCAAACCTAGGCCCGGAGGGGCGTTCGAGAAGGCGGGCCGATGTTCAGCCCTCCTGATCAGCCCCGCACCAGCACCGCCATGTTGAGCGGCGCGCGGAGCCGGAAGCCGAGGCTCTCGTAGAGGCCGATCGCGGCCCTGTTGTCGGCGTAAGTGTGGAGGAAGGGCGTCTCGCCGCGCGCCAGCATGCGCGCCGCGACGACGCGCATCAGGGCGCCGGCATAGCCCTGGCCGCGATGATCGGGATGGGTGCAGACGCCGCTCACCTCGGTGAAGCCGCCCGTCCGCATCCGCTCGCCCGCCATCGCCACCAGCCGGCCCTCGCGCCGGACGCCGATGAAGCCGCCGAGCCGGTGGGTCAGCGCCGCGAACGGCCCGGGCCTGGTGAGCCGGGCGAGGGCGCGCATCTCCGCCGCGTCGGCTTCTCCCAAAGGGAGGAAATCGATCGCCCGGGCGGCCGGCGTGATCCGGTCGGCGATCATCTGGTGAAGCGAGGCGGCGCGCGCGACGATGGTGCCAGGGACGGCTGGATGTGCTCCCGTTCCGTGATCCACAGCTCGCCGTCCGCCGGCACCAAAAGGGCGAGCGCCGCCAGGCTTTCCCGGGATGAGTCCGCCGCCGCGCCGAACGGCCCATAAAGCGGATCCAGCCGCACGGCACGGGCATCGCCGCGCGCGAGCGACGACCAGCCGGTGCGCAAAGAGGACCAAGCCGGGCGGTCAAGCGGATGCGGTTCCATCGCCGGCAAATATGGCTGCAGATAGTTGACAATGTCAACTAGTTCGGCGCATTCCCATTCGGATGGAAGACGCCATCGCCGCGGTCCGGGCCTTCAACCGCTTCTACACCCGATTCGCCGGCGTGCTCGACGCCCATTATATGGACAGCGACCTGTCGCTCGCCGAGGCGCGGCTGCTCTACGAGATCGTCCATCGCGACTCGCCGCACGCTTCCGAGCTGCAGGCCGAATTGGGGCTCGACGCCGGCTATGTCAGCCGGATGCTGCGACGGCTGCAGGCGAGGGGGCTGATAGCGCGCGGCCGGGGCAGCGACGGCCGCCGCCGCCCGATTGCCTTGCTGCCGGCCGGACGCGCCGTCTTCGAGGCGCTCGACGCCCGCGCCCGCGCGGCGGTCGCGTCGCGGGTCGAAGCCCTGGGCGGAAGCGACCGGGCGACCTTGGTCGAGGCGCTGGCCGCGGTCACCGGCCTGCTCGGCGGCGGCGGGGCGCCCTGGCATATCCGCACCTTCCGCACCGGTGATCTGGCGCTGATCGCCGCGCGCCAGTCGATCCTCTACGAAGCCTATGGCTGGGGCCGGCCAATGGAGGTCCTGCAAAGCGAGGTCACCGCCGCCTTCCTCAGGGACTTCAAGCCGGGCCGCGAGCAATGCTGGGTCGCCGAGCGCGCCGGCATGATGGCGGGCGCGGTGCTGCTGGTCGACGCGGGCGGCAATGTGGGCCAGCTCCGCCTGCTCCATGTCGAGCCCTGGGCGCGCGGGCTCGGCATCGGCGGCGCGCTGGTCGCCGAATGCGTGAATTTCGCCCGCTCCGCCGGCTACGACCGCGTCCGCCTCTGGACCCACAGCGTCCTCCTCTCCGCGCGCCGCATCTACGAAGCCGCCGGCTTCCGCATCGTCGCCACCGAGGTCCATGACGAGTTCGGCAAGCCCGAGCAGGGCGAGACCTGGGAGCTTGCGCTAGCCGCCTGAGCGGCTATGCTACGTTTGTCGCACCCGGAGGGCCGGACATGAAGAGGTGGCTTGCGCTGGCCGGGGCTATGGTCGTGGCGGGAGGGGCCGCTCCGGCCGCCGACCCGGCGAAGCCGGCGCTGCTCATCCTCGGCGCGCCGCATTTCGGCAATCCCGGTCGCGACACCGTCAATGTCCGGGTCCCCGACGTGCTGACCCCAGAGCGGCAGCGCGAGATCGAGGCGATCGTCGAGCGGCTGGCGGCCTTCCGGCCGACCCGGGTCGCGGTCGAATGGCCGGCCGATGAGCAGGCCCGGCTCGACCGGCGCTACGCCGACTATCGCGCCGGCCGCTTCGTGCTCACCGCCAACGAGCGCGACCAGATCGGGCTGCGGCTGGCGGCCCGGCTCGGCCTGGCGCGAGTCGACGCCGTCGACTGGAGCGGCGACGCGCCAGGCCAGCAGGCCGATTACGATTATCCGGCCTGGGCCGAGGCGCACGGCCGCGGCGCGGAATGGCGGGCCTGGGTCGGCCGGTTTCAGGCGGAAGCCGATGCGGACGCCAGGCTGATGGCCTGCACGCCGGTCTCGAGCTGGGTGCGCAGGGTCAACACGCCGGACTATCGGCTCGCCAACCACCGCACCTATTATTACGTCGCCCGGATCGGCGATGACGGCGGCGTCAATCCGGGCGCGGCCTGGGTCGGCACCTGGTACACGCGCAACCTGCGCATCCTGAACAACCTGCGCGCGATCGCGCCGGGCCCGCGCGACCGGATCGTTGCGATCTACGGCGCCGGCCATGGCCATCTGCTCGATCAGCAGGCGCGCGAATCGGGCGCGTTCGACGTGGCCGACCCGTTCGATCATCTGCCGGCTTCGCCACGCGACGCATGGACGCGCTGCCCCGGATGAACGTAGAGGGCGGCCGATGTCTTCGCCGCCCCGCTTCGCCTTCACCATCGCCGCCTCCGACGGCCGCGCCCGCGCCGGCACCATCGCGATGCGCCGCGGCGAGATCCGGACGCCCGCTTTCATGCCGGTCGGCACCGCGGCGACGGTGAAGGCGATGAAGCCGGCCGACGTCCGCGCCGGCGGCGCCGATATCATCCTCGGCAACACCTATCATCTGATGCTCCGCCCCGGCGCCGAGCGGTTGGCGAGGCTCGGCGGGCTGCACGATTTCATGGGCTGGCATGGGCCGATCCTGACCGATTCGGGCGGCTATCAGGTGATGAGCCTCGCCGACCTGACCAAGGTGAGCGAGGAGGGGGTGGCGTTCGCCAGCCACCTCGACGGCTCGCGCCACATGCTCACGCCGGAGCGGTCGATGGAGATCCAGGCGCTGCTCGGCTCCGACATCGTCATGGCCTTCGACCAATTGGTGCCGACGACGTCGAGCCGCGACGAGCAGGCGGCGGCGATGGAACGCTCGATGCGCTGGGCGCGGCGCTCGCGCGACGCCTTTGCCGGCGAAGGCGCCCTGTTCGGCATCCAGCAGGGCGGCCTCGACGAGGGCCTCCGCAGGGGCTCGGCGGAGGCGCTCGCGGAGATCGGCTTCGACGGCTATGCGGTCGGCGGCCTCGCCGTCGGCGAGGGGCAGGAGGCGATGTTCGCCTGCCTCGATTTCGCCCCCGCTTTGCTTCCGGAGGACAAGCCGCGCTATCTGATGGGGGTCGGCAAGCCCGACGACATAGTCGGCGCGGTCGAGCGCGGCATCGACCTGTTCGATTGCGTGCTGCCGACCCGTAGCGGCCGCACCGGCCAGGCGTTTACGTGGGACGGCCCGATCAACATCCGCAACGCCAAATTCGCCGACGACAAGGCGCCGCTCGACCCCGATTCGCCCACCGCCGGCTGGTCGAAAGCCTATCTCCACCACCTCGTCCGCTCGGGCGAGATCTTGGGCGCGATGCTGATGACCGAGCACAATCTGTGGTTCTATCAGCGGCTGATGCAGGAGCTGCGCGACGCGATCGCCGATGGGCGGCTAAGGGCTTATGCGGAGACGTTTCGAGCGCGCTACTGTCGCTGACCTTCGTCATTCCAGCGCAAGCTGGAATCTCCCTTTTCTCGGGGCCTGAGGTTCAAGGAAATGGGATTCCAGCTTTCGCTGGAATGACGGGGTTTAGCTGCCGAAGCCCTTGCCGAGGAAGCTCGGCACCGGGCCGTTCCAGCCGTCGTCGGCTGGCTCGGGCTCGGGCTGGCGCTCGCGGCGCGGGGCGCGTTCCGGCTTTTGCGCTCTGGGCTCGGGTCGTGCCGGCCGCGGCTCGCGCTTCTCCTCCGTCGGCTTCTCTGTCCTCGCCGCGGGCTTTTCCTCGCGGCGCGGGCGGCGCTCGCGCTTCGGCTTCTCGCCTTCGCGCGGCTTCGGTTCGGCGCGCGCCTCGGGCTCGGCCTTCGCCGGGCCGTCGCCCATCTCGGCGATCTTCGTGCCGGTCAGCTTCTGGATGTTATCGATCGATTCGGCGTCCTCGCGGGTCACCAGGGTGATCGCGATGCCGGTCTTGCCGGCGCGGCCGGTGCGGCCGATGCGGTGGACATAATCGTCCGGATGCCAGGGCACGTCATAGTTGAAGACGTGGCTGACGCCCTTGATGTCGAGCCCGCGCGCGGCGACGTCGGAGGCGACGAGGACGTTGATCTCGTCATTCTTGAACCGGTCGAGCTCCTTGATCCGGTCGGATTGGGCCATGTCGCCCTGGATCTGGCCGACGTTCATATGGCCGCGCTTGAGCGAGGTGGCGAGCTCGCGCACCGTCGTCTTGCGGTTGCAGAAGACGAGCGCGCTCCTGACCTCGCCGCTGCGCAGGAAATCGGCGAGCACGTCACGCTTCTTGCGCGAGCCGACCCGGATCATCCGCTGGTCGATCAGGAGGTTCGAGGAAGCGGGGCGGGCGACCTCGATCGACTTGGGGTCGGTGAGGAAGCGGTCGGCCAGCTTCTTGATCGGCGGCGGCATGGTCGCGCTGAACAGCAGGGTCTGCCGGGTCTTGGGCAGCTTGGTGCAGATTTCCTCGATGTCGGGGATGAAGCCCATGTCGAGCATCCGATCGGCCTCGTCGATGACGAGCAGGCTGCAGCCGTTGAGCATGATCTTGCCGCGGCCGAACAGGTCCATCAGCCGCCCGGGCGTCGCGATCAGCACGTCGACGCCCTTTTCGAGCGCCTTGATCTGGTCGCCCATCTGCACGCCGCCGATGAGCAGCGCCATGGAGAGCTTGTGATGACGCCCATATTTCTCGAAATTCTCGGCGACCTGGGCGGCGAGCTCCCGGGTCGGCTCGAGGATCAGCGAGCGCGGCATGCGGGCGCGGGCGCGGCCCTGAGCGAGGATATCGATCATCGGGAGGACAAAGCCGGCGGTCTTGCCGGTGCCGGTCTGGGCGATGCCGATGATGTCGCGGCCCATCAGCACCGATGGGATCGCCTGGCGCTGGATCGGGGTCGGGTCGTCATAACCCGCCTCGCTCACCGCGCGGAGCAATTCGTCTGACAGGCCGAGATCGGCAAAGCTCATGGAAGGTCCGGGATTGGGGCCTTCAGCAAACGAAGGCGCTACACCGGCGCCGCTTGTGCCAAGGCGCCCTGCTTGTCAAGAAATCGCTGGCTAGCGGCGCGACGGCCAGAGGGCGCGGAACTGGTCGATCTGGCAGACGCCCCCGGTGCGCGAGCGGACCGAATCGCGCGCGGCGCAGATCTGGCCGTCCGCCGTCGCGTTGACGTAGAAGCCGCGGTAGAAGTCGAGCGCCGGGCAGCGCCGCTCGAGCCGGGCGCGGACTCGGCTGCGGTCGCGGAAGATCAGGTCGAAGCTGTGCTGGCTGAGCGCGGTCGCGCCGATGATGCGGCCGGCGGGGATGCAGCGCGGGCCCCTTGTCTCGTGCCACTGGACCAGCGCCGGCCTGGGCGCGACGGGGGCCGGCCCGGCGACGGGGACGCGGATGATGATCTGCTGCTGGCGGACCGAGATCGAGCCTTGCGGCGGCCGCGGCTGCAGCTGCTGTTCGTCGCCGACCGCGCCCAATGCGAGCAGCAGCCAGGCGGCGGCGCCGGCGAGGATCATGGCAAAAGCTCCATTGCCGCCCGGAATTGATGGCTGCGCTTGAACATGCGATTAATTTGATCCTCTCGCGGCCGCTCACTATCAGCGGCGCGATGGCTTACCCTTCCCCGGCGCTGCTCGACAAGCTTGAGCGTCTGCTCGGCGCGAAGGGCTTTACAAGCGACGCCGCCGATCTCGCCCCATGGCTGACCGACTGGCGCGGCCGCTATCGCGGCGCCGCCGCCGCCTTGCTGGCGCCGGCTAACCGCGACGAGGCGGCGGCGATCGTCCGGCTCTGCGCGGCGGAAAAGGTGCCGCTGGTGCCCCAGGGCGGCAACACCTCGATGGTCGGCGGCGCCACCCCCGACGCCTCGGGCGCGGCGCTGGTCGTCTCGATGCGCCGGATGAACCGGATCCGGTCGCTCGACCCGGCGGCCGGCGTCGCGATATGCGAGGCGGGCGTGATCCTCGCCGATCTGCAGGCGGCGGCGCTCGCCGCCGGGCGGCGCTTTCCGTTGACGCTGGGCGCCAGGGGCTCGGCGACGGTGGGCGGCCTGGTTTCGACCAACGCCGGCGGCACCCAGGTGCTCCGCTTCGGCCCGATGCGCTCGCTCGTGCTCGGCATCGAGGCGGTGCTCCCCGACGGCGCGCTGTTCGAAGGGCTGAGCGCGCTCAGGAAAGACAATCGCGGCTACGACCTCAAGCACCTCCTGATCGGCGCCGAAGGCACGCTCGGCCTCGTCACCGCGGCGAGCCTGAAGCTGGTCCCGGCGGTCGGCGAGCGCGCCGTCGCCTGGGCCGGGCTCGAGTCGGCGGCCGCGGCGATGAAGCTTCTCCGCCACCTCGAGGCCGTGATGGGCGAGGCGATCGAGAGCTTCGAGCTGGTGCCGAAGAGCGCGCTCGATCTGGTGCTGGCGCATGTGCCGGGCACCCGGCCGCCGCTCGCCCAGCCCGCGCCGTGGAACGCGCTCATCGAGGCGGTCGCGCCGATGGCGACCCCGGGCCCCGAGCGCAAGCTCTACGAGGGCCTGCGCTCGGCGCTCGAGATCGGCATCGTCGCCGACGCGGCGATTGCGGCGAGCGAGGCGCAGGCCGAGGATTTCTGGCGGCTGCGCGATTCGATCTCGGAAGCCGAAAAGAAGGACGGTCCGGCCGCCAAGCACGACATCTCGGTCGCGGTCGAGCAGATGGCGGCGTTCATGACCGAGGCGGCGGCGGCGGTCGAAACGCGCTTCCCCGGCACAAGCGTCAACGCCTTCGGCCATCTCGGCGACGGCAACGTCCATTTCAACGTCCGCGCCCCGGCCGGCGCCGGCGAGCCATGGGTCGAGGCCGAAGGCAAGGCGGTCTCGGCCTATGTCCACGATCTCGTCACCGCCGCCGGCGGCTCGATCTCGGCCGAGCACGGCATCGGCCAGATGAAGCTCGCCGAACTGGCCCGGCTCGGCGATCCGGCCCGGCTCGGCGCGCTCCGCGCGATCAAGCGCGCGCTCGACCCCGCGGGCATCATGAATCCCGGCAAGCTGGTACCGCCTTGCGACCCCGTTCAGGAGAGCCTTGCACAAAATCCGGTTCGCCCATAGAGGGATGCGCTGAAATCCCGCGGCCGCTCCGGCGCCGCTCCCACACGCATGGAGATAGATCATGGCGACTCAGCCGCCGTCCAATTTGCCGCTCTTTTACAAGAATTTGCAGCCGCTCGCGAGCGCCCTCCACGGCAAGCTAAAGGCGCAGAGCTCCGAAAAGGCGTCCTTTCTGGCGTCCACCCACGCCGTTCCCCTGACCATCGACGAATTCACCATCGCCCAGCGTTTCTACCCGATCGTCTTCTCGGCCGGGGAGAATAGCGTGCCGCTCGCTTTGATGGGCCTCAACGAAGGCGTCAACGTATTCATCGACGCCGAGGGCAAGCCGCTCAATCCGGTCTACATCCCCGCTTATGTCCGCCGCTATCCCTACATCCTCGCCCGGATGGATCCGAGCAAGGAGGAGCTGACGCTCTGCTTCGACCCGGACAGCGAGCTGGTCGGCGAATCGGAGGACGGCCAGCCCCTGTTCGACGGCGACCAGCCCTCGGAGACGTTGACCGGCATCCTCAAATTCTGCGAGGAGTTCGAAGGTTCGGCCCAGCGCACCAACGCCTTCGTGAAGGAGCTCGAGACGCTCGGGCTGCTGATCGACGGCGAAGTCTCGGTCCAGCCCGAGGGCGCGCCGCAGCCGTTCCTCTATCGCGGCTTCAAGATGGTCGACGAGAACAAGCTGCGCGAGATGAACGGCGATCAGCTGCGCAAGATCAACCAGAACGGCATCCTGCCGCTGGTCATCGCCCACCTGTTCTCGCTGACCATCATCCGCGAGATTTTCGGCCGCCAGCTGCAGCAGGGCAAGGTTCCCGAGCAGGCCGCCCCGGCGCCCGCCCCGGCCGACGCCTGACGCATCGGAACGGTCCGCTATTGAAACCGGAAAAAGCGTTCCTACCTAGGGGTTAGCGCCGCCGTATCCCCCCTTTACGCCGGCGCGCCGCGCCCCTTCGCAAGAGGGGGCGCACCTCCCTGAACCTGGGCCGCCTCACGATTTCGTGAGGCGGTCTTTTTATTATTCGGCGGCGTTATAACTCTGTCCCGCTCGCATTGAAGCGTCACCCCAGCGAAGGCTGGGGTCCATGGGGGCGATCCGCCGGCTCCGGTCCCGCATGGCTGCCAGCCTTCGCTGGCATGACAGGATTCAAAATCAGGTCAGGACCGGCGCTATTACCGCCAAATGAGCAGTGTGCGGCGCCCCCGCGCTACGCAGCCATGTCCGGGGGACAGCCGCTCACTCCGCGGCGATAGCCTCGGCGGGGCCGAGCAGGCGCGTCTCGAGCGCCGCGGCGACCGCGGCGATCAGGCGGCAGGCGCCTTCGAAGCCCGGCCCGGGGGCGCGCAAATCCTCGTCGAGATAGATGGAGCGGTCGAGCTCGATCTGGAGGGCGTGCAGCCCCTCCCTCGGCCGGCCGTGGCGGCCGACCACATAGCCCCCCGCATAAGGCGCGTTGCAGGCGGTCTTGTAGCCGAGGCCGCGCGCCGCCGAGACCGCGGCGTCGAGCAGATCGGCGCTGATCGTGGCGCCGTGGCGGTCGCCGAAGATCACCGTCGCCGCGCCGGCGCCGCCATGGATTCGCGGCCGCGGCGGCATCGAATGGCAGTCGAGCAGGATGGCGGCGCCGAACCGCTCGCGGGCCAGCTCCAGCGCCGCCTCGATCGCCCGATGATAGGGCTTGTGCACGTCCTCGATCCGCCGGTTGAGTTCGGCGCGCGCGATCCGCTCGCGCCAGATCGGGCCCGCGCCTGCGATCCGCGACGGGATCAGGCCGAGCCCGCCGCGGGTCCGCGCCGACTGGACCAGCGCGCCGGCGGCGAGCGGCGGCTGGATCAGGGCCGGATCGAGCTCGCGCTCGTCGCGGTTGAGGTCGATCTCGGCGCGCGGCGCCCGGGCGATGAAGGCGGTCGCGCCCGCCGCGGTGGCGCGCCAGACCAGCCGGTCGACCAGCCGGTCCTCGAGCGTCTCCAGCACCGCCTTGGACAGGCGCGCCCCGCGCAGCAGCTCGGGCCGATAGTCGCGGCCGGCATGGGGGACGGAGAGCAGGACGGGCGACGCCGGCCGCTCGGGTCCGATGCGGAAGAAGGGATGGGCGGCCACGCTCATTCTCGCCCCCCAACTAGGCCCGGACTGGGACGGGTGCAATCGCCGCGTCCGGCGTGGCTGGAAAAAGCCGGGCCCTTCGCGCATAACCGGGCCGATGCTGAGGATTCTTCTCGCCGAGGACGACGATTCGATGCGGGTCTATCTGGCCCGCGCCCTGGAGCGGGTCGGCTATCACGTCACCGCGGTCGACAATGGCGCCGTCGCTTTGCCGCTGATCGAAAGCGAGCCGTTCGACCTGCTCCTGACCGACATCGTCATGCCCGAGATGGACGGCATCGAGCTTGCCCAGAAGGCGGCCGAGCTCGTCCCCGACATCCGCGTCATGTTCATCACCGGCTTCGCCGCGGTGGCGCTCAAGGCCGGCCGCAAGACCCCCGACGCCAAGGTGCTCTCCAAGCCCTTCCATTTGAAGGACCTGGTCGCCGAGGTGGAACGGATGTTCATGACCGAGGACCAGCACGGGCGGCTCTAGGAGGCTGGGGGACAGTCACTTTCAGGCTGCCTGCGACGAAAGTTCGCGCCGCCACGCATCAAAGTGACTGTCCCTACTGCGCAAGACCGGCTTGGGGCGCGCTGCCTGTGGCGCTAGGATGCGCCCTTCGCGACTCCGGCCCGGAGGGAAGCCATGAGGATACGTCTTGTCACCGCCACGATCGCCGCCATGGCGCTCGCCGCTCCGTCGGCCGCTCACCATGGGTGGGCGGGATATCTGGATGAGGATTTCTCGCTGACCGGGGTCGTCGAGAGCGCCCGTCTCGGCGGCCCGCACGGCCTGCTGCGCCTGCGCGCCGGGCGGCAGGTCTGGGACGTCGTGCTGGCGCCGCCGACCCGGAACCAGCGCGCGGGCCTCAGCGCCGCGGCCGTGCCGCGCGGAACGAGGGTCACGGCGCGCGGCCACCGCCATCGCGATCCGCGGCGGCTGGAGATGAAGACCGAGCGCCTCCAAATCGGCAACCGCGTCTTCGATCTCTATCCGGAACGCAGCTGAGCGCGATCCAGGCCTTCGCCGTCTGGCTCGAAGCCTCCCCGCCTGCGCTCTTCCTGCAGGAGAGCGGGTGGCTCTATGCGGGCGTCAACACGCTGCACGTCCTCGGCATCGCCTTGCTCGTCGGCGCGATCGTCCTGCTCGATTTGCGCCTACTTGGGGCCTGGCGCGCCGTGCCGGTGGCGGTGCTCGGGCCGCCCGCCGTTGCCGTCGCCGCGACCGGGCTGGCGCTCGCCGCCGCGAGCGGCGCCGCCTTGCTCGCCGTCCAGGCGACGGAATATGTCGCCAACCCGTTCCTCTACATCAAATTCGCGGCGATCCTGGTCGGCCTCGCCAACATCGCGGCGCTTCGCCTGGCGGGGGACTGGACCGACGAGCGTCTCGTCGGCCGCCGCCGCTGGGCGGGCCTCGTCTCCCTATTCGCCTGGCTCACCGCGCTCGCCGCCGGGCGGCTGATCGCCTATTGGTGAGAGGCGGGGTTGCGCGGGCTTCGAGCCCTCGCTACATCGCGGCCGGGTTCCCATCGAAGTACCACTTTGATGGGGTTCCGCGTGGGCGTGTAGCTCAGTGGTAGAGCACTGTGTTGACATCGCAGGGGTCGCAAGTTCAATCCTTGCCACGCCCACCATTTTCCCCCGCATGGACCGCTTCCATCGCCGCTTCGGCGGGCGGGACGCGGCGCCGCGGGCGCGGTCCGCGGAGGCTGCGCAGCAGGCCGAGCGCGATCAGCAGCAGCCCGGACGCCGCCGAGCACCAGATCAGCGCGGCGCGCGCCGCCGGGCTCCAGTCCGGCCACAGCAAAGGCGCGCTCGACGCGGCCCAAAGGATGGCGAGCAGGGGCAGCCAGGGCCCATAGTCGCGGACCCGGAACGGGTGGACGAAATGGACCGGGGCGAAGCTCATGAGCGCGAGCAGGGCGACGATCACGGCGCCCGCTTCGGGGCCGGGCCGGACCGCGAAGAGATAGAGCGCGACGATGTTCCACAGCGCCGGGAAGCCGCGGAAATAATCGTCCTCGGTCTTCATGTCGGCGCGGGCGAAGACGTAGAGCGCCGACAGCAGGATCGCCGCCGCCAGCACCGGGGCGAGCGAGGCCGGCACCAGCCCGGCGCGCCAGATGAACAGCGCCGGCACGAAGACGTAGGTGAGATAATCCACCACCAGGTCGAGCGCGGCGCCGTCGATCCGCGGCAGGCGCTCCTTGACCCGCACGAGCCGCGCCAGCGTCCCGTCGACCCCGTCGACCGCCAGCGCCACCAGCAGCCAGAGCAAGGCGAGGCGCCAATTCTCCTCCTCGATGGCCGCCAGCGCCAACAATGCGAAGACGGCGCTGCTGGCGGTCAGCAGGTGGACGAGCCAGGCGAGCAGGGCCGCCGGTCGTCGCTCGGGGGATCTGGGGTCCATGCCGGTGCCCGAACGCCGCCCCGAAGCAGGCGGTTCCGGGCCGGCCGTTACGGAACCGCAACCCCGGCGATGCTTTGTGCAGGCGATGGATCAAGCGGGGGACAAAGGCGTGCAGGATGACCGGGATTCCCTGCTCGAGCCCGGCCGCAATTGCTGGCGGATCGCGCAAGCGGATCGCGCCGCCTTGGTGGTCGACGCGGGAGATTATTTCCGGCTGGCGCGGCAGGCGATGCTCCGCGCCCGCGCGCAGATCCTGCTCATCGGCTGGGATTTCGACACCCGAATCGTCCTCGACCGGGAGGCCAAGGACGGCGCCCCGACCAAGCTCGGGCCGTTCATTTCCTGGCTCGCGAAGAACCGGCCCGGCCTTTCCATCCGCATCCTGAAATGGGACCTCGGCGCGGTGAAGCTGCTCGGCCGGGGCACGACGATCCTGCGGCTGGCGCGATGGGCGCGCAGCAGCCAGATCAGCTTCAAGCTCGACGGCGCCCATCCGCCCGGCGCCAGCCACCATCAGAAGATCGTCGTGGTCGACGATATGCTCGCCTTTTGCGGCGGCATCGACATGACCGCGTCGCGCTGGGACACGCGCGCGCATGAGGACCGCGACGAGCGGCGCAGGCGGCCCTTTACCGGCCGCCGCTACGGCCCCTGGCACGACGCGACCATGGCGGTGAGCGGCGCCGCCGCGCGCGCGCTCGGCGATCTCTCCCGCGAACGCTGGCACGCCGCCGGCGGGCCGCCGATCGCGCCGCCGGCCGTCGCGAGCGATCCCTGGCCCGAGGAGCTGGAGCCGCAGTTCCGCGACGTCGAGGTGGCGGTGGCGAGGACCAGGGGCGCCTATCGCGACATCCCGGCGGTGCGCGAGATCGAGGCCTTGTTCGTCGACATGATCGGCGGCGCCCGGCGCTTCGTTTATGCCGAAAACCAGTTCTTCGCCTCGCGCGCGATCGCCGAGGCGATCCTGAAGCGGCTCGCCGAGCCGGACGGGCCGGAGTTCGTCTTCGTCAATCCCAAGGCGGTCGACGGCTGGGTCGAGGAGCAGGTGATGAGCCCGGCCCGGGCGCGGCTGATGCGCCTGCTCGGCCAGGCCGACCGCCACGGCCGCTTCCGAATGTACACGCCGGTGTCGAGCGGCGGCGAGGATATCTACGTCCATGCCAAGATCGTCGTGGCGGACGATCGGCTGCTGCGGGTCGGCTCCGCCAACGTCAACAACCGGTCGATGGGCCTGGACAGCGAATGCGACCTCCTGATCGACGGCGGCCGGGCCGGGAACGAGGGGGCGGCGGAGCGGATCGCGGCGATCCGCGCCGATCTGCTCGCCGAGCATCTCGACGTGAATGCGGCCGAGGTCGAGGCCAGGCTCGCCGCGACCGGCTCGCTGATCGCGGCGATCGAGGCGCTGCGCGGCGGTGGGCGGACCCTGGTCCCTTTCTCCCCGCCCGAGCTCTACGCCGCCCAGGAGGCGATCGCCGTAAGCGAGGCGCTCGATCCGGAAAGCGCCGGCGAGGCGTTCGAGCCGCTGGCGCGGCCCGGCCTGCTCGCCGGCCTGCGCTCCCGCTTCGGCCCCCGTCGCTGAGCCCTTTCAATTCGGCGCGATCGCCCGCACAGTCCGGCCCGTGACCGACTTCCCCCAGCCCGCCTTCATGGCCGACGAGGAGATCCGCATGTTCGCGGATTCGGTCGGCAGGTTCCTCGATCGCAACGCGCCGCCCGAACGCGTCGCCAGATGGCGCGAAGCCGGCATGGTCGAGCGCGAATTCTGGCGCGAGGCGGGGCAGGCGGGCCTGCTCGGGGTCAGCGTGCCGGAAGCCTACGGCGGCGGCGGCGGCGATTTCCGGCACGACGTCGTGGTCGCCGAGCAGGTCATCCGCAAGGGCGCCGAGGGCTTCGCCGCCGGCCTCCACAACGTCATCATCACCCCCTATATCCAGGCCGGCACCGAGGGGCAGAAGAAGAAATGGCTGCCCCTCCTTGCCAATGGCGAGCGGGTGGCGGCGATCGCGATGAGCGAGCCGGGCGCGGGCTCCGACCTGCAATCGATCCGCACCACCGCGCTCAGGGACGGCAACGGCTACCGGATCAGCGGCGCCAAGACCTTCATCTCGAACGGCCAGATCGCCGATCTGATCGTCGTCGTCGCCAAGACCGATCCGAAGCAGGGCGCCAAGGGCGTCTCCCTGTTCGTCGTCGAGCCTGATGAGGTCGAAGGCTTCCGCCGCGGCCGGAAGCTCGACAAGGTCGGCCTCGACGCCCAGGACACGTCGGAGCTCTTCTTCGACGACGTCTGGGTGCCGGCCGAGAACCTGCTTGGGAGCGAGGAGGGCAAAGGCTTCTACCAATTGATGCACGAGCTGCCGCGCGAGCGCCTCCTGATCGCGATCGGCAGCGCGGTGGTGATGGAAAAGGCGCTCGAGGAGACGATCGCCTATGTGAAGGAGCGCAAGGCGTTCGGCCAGCCGGTCTTCGATTTCCAGAACAGCCAGTTCGTCCTCGCCGACTGCAAGGCCAAGGCGGTCGTCGCCCGAGTCTTCGTCAACGACTGCATCGAACGGGTCCTGAAGGGCGAGCTCGACGCCGCCACCGCCGCCATCGCCAAGCTCTGGGTGACCGAAGCGCAGGGCGAGCTGGTCGACGCCTGCCTCCAGCTCCACGGCGGCTACGGCTATATCAACGATTATCCGATCGCCCGGATGTGGCGCGACGCCCGCGTCCAGCGCATCTACGGCGGCTCGAGCGAGATCATGAAGCTGCTGATCGCAAGGTCGTTATAACCGCGCTAGCGCCAGCGCTCCGCCGGCTCTCTGACATAATGGCGCCAGACATAGCCCCAGGGGATGATGAGCCCGAACACGATCGGGCCGGCCCCGATCAGCAGGAGATCCTCGCTCAATTGCGGATCGACCCGCCCCGCCAGCCATTGCGGCAGCCCGAAGGCAAGCAGCCAGATCGTCTTCCAGACGAATTCGAACAGGAAGATCGGCAGCATCTTCAGCGGGTAGCGAAGCCCGAGGAACGACAGCGCCCACAAGCCGGCGAGCATGCCATCGATCATGCCGCGCCTGGTCAAATCCGGGTCGTCGATCAGCCATGGCACGTGGACCAGGAAGCCGCCGACGACGAACACCAGGAACATCGCGCGCAACAAATAGAGCCGCCACAGCGGGACTTCGTGCTCGCCCCTTCGCCAGAAGCCCGGCGAGGCCGTGGTCGACGCCATGTCAGATCTCCTTGTCGCGCTGGCGGGCGGGAATGAGCGACAGCACCAGCGCGAGGATCAGCAGCGTCGGCAGCGCGACGGCCATGATCCAGACGATCGGCGGGCTCTCGGCGCCCGGCACCGAATGGCTCTGAACGATAAGGCGCCCGGCAAGCCGTTCGCCGAGCAGCAGCAGGCAGATGAACGGAACCAGCGCCCGATAGCGGATCAATATCGTGAGGGCGATCAGCGCAAGCATCAGCTGGCCGAGCGCCATCAATGCGAACAAGGTGAGCACCTCGCCTGCCGCGGCGGGGCCGAAGCTGTCCAGCGGGATGCCGTCGCCGGCGGCGATCGAGGCGGTGTTGAAGATCGAGTTGACGCTCATCACGAGCTTCAGCCCGATAAACAGCCCGAGCAGCCAGAGCGCCGCGCGATGCCCGTCGAACCGGTTGTCGACCTGCTTGGGAAAGAGCCGGTTGAGCATGGATCCCCTTCAGGCGCTCGGTTGAGCCAGCGGGGCGGGGGCGCGCAGCTTCAGCCGGGCGATCGCTTTCGAGAAGCGGAGACGCACGAGCCAGAAGGCCATCACGCCGAACGGCGCGAACGCCAGGACGAACAGGATCGGCGAGCCGCGCACCTCCTGTGGCAGCACGTCCTGCTGGCCGAGAAAGAAGGACCCGGTCGCGATGAAGAAGGCGAAGCACATCCGCCACAAGTGACGCGAGAGGCGCTGCACGGGCGTGAGCTTCGCGCGCAGGATCGCGTTGAGATCGAGCAGGCCGGCGAGCAGGCACATTCCGGCAAGGGCGAATACCGGGCCGGGGCCGGCGGGCGTGGTGGCGCCCGTGAAACCGCCCCAGGCCATGAGCGCGGCCAAGCCGAGCGCGGCCGCGCAGGCAAGGATCTCGAACGTGCCGGTCGTCCCGTCGCGCCGGCGCGCCGCGACCCAGGATGTGGCGACGAAATAACAGACCAGGATCCCGCCGATCGGGGAGCCCGGCGGCGATCTGAACGGCTCCAGGATCGAGGCGGTGACGCCGAGAATTAGCATCGACGCGAAGAACCAGGTGCCGGCTTTGGCGTGCAGGACGCCGCCCTTGCGCACCGCGACGGCCACGGCGCCGGACAGCAGGGCGATCAGGCCGCCGGCGATATGGATCCACATGACGCCGCTGTGGATGACGATGCCGTTCATACGTGCTCTTCCTCCATTGCGCCCGCGGGCGCCGCCCGATCCTCGCCCCGCCCCTCGCGGCGAACCTCGAGCAGGTCGCCGGGCTGGCAATCGAGCGCGTCGCAGATCGCCTCGAGCGTCGCGAAGCGGATGCCCTTGGCCTTGCCGGTCTTGAGGATGGACAGGTTGGCCAGCGTGATCCCCACCTTGCCGGACAATTCGGTGAGGGTCATTCGGCGCGTGTGGAGCACGTCGTCCAGCTTGACGAGCAGGGCCATGTCAGATCATCGCCTCCAGGTCGGCGCGGATTCGCGCGCCTTCCTCGAACACGCGGGCGAGCACGAACACCAGCACCACGGCGACCCAGCCCGTCGCCGAGAAGCTCCAATCGATGTTCGAGCCGGCGGCGTTCATGATCGCCGCCATCACGCCGCACATGAGATCGAATATTTGGACCCCCAGCAGGCACCAGGCGATCGTCTTCAGCCGGACCGCATTCTCCGGCACGAACGGGTCGCCGGCCCGAACCGCCTCGATCATCGCCAGCAGCCGCGAATAGAGGATGTGGACGGCGGCGATCGCCGGGATCGCGAGCAGCATCCAGACGCGAAGAGCCGGAATGAGCAGCCCGGGGTCGATGCGCGGCGGACGCTTGCTGAAGAATTCGCGAAACACCGGCTCGAAGACGAAGCTGGCGACGAACATGGCGATGAGGAGCGCGCCGACGACGAGGTTGAGGACGCGCAATATGCTGACGAGCAAGCGCGAGACGCCGAGCAAGGTGGCGTAGCTGGTTGACAAGTGACTCCCCCTCCGCTTCTTATCGTAGGACGATAAGTGGCATATTGTGTGGCGTCAAGCGGTTTATCGCCGGACGATATCAAAAGGGGCGAGGCCGACGCGACGGGTCCCCACGGGCGCCATTCCAGGCTCCGGCGCCACGGCGACCGTGCTCTATCGGAAAACGGCGGCTTTGCGCTCAAATCCGACGAAGGTGCGTTCGGACCGCTATCCTCGAAGCGGACATCAGGCACTCCGCGCATCGCGAATCGATCCCGGCGCACATAATGGTGGCCACATCGAAACCGTTCCATGGTGCGGCTCCGCTCCTCTCCCGCGAACATGAACGAAGAGCGGCTAATGGCGGGGTCTCTACGAACGGGTCCTTTGCTGCTATGCAGCCGACGCCCCGCGACTCGAAAGGACGAGCTGTGACCGACACCCAATGGACCATCAAGGGCCGCGAGTTCGTCCACTGCAACTGCGCCTCGGGTTGTCCGTGCCAGTTCAACTCGCTGCCGACCTACGGACATTGCCAGGCGGTCGCGGCAGTCGACATCGAGGAGGGTCATCACGGCGATACTGACCTTAGCGGCCTTCGGATTGGCATGATCGTGGCCTGGCCAGGAGCCATCCATGAAGGCCGCGGGCAGGTCGTTCCAATCGTCGACGAACGGGCAGATGATAAGCAGCGCGACGCACTGCTGCGGATCATGAGCGGGCTAGACACGGTTCCCGGGTCGACCTTCTTCCAGGTCTTCTCGACGACATTTGAAAAGGTTCACGATCCGGTGTTCGCGCCGATCGAGCTCGAGATCGATATCGAGGGCCGCTCTGCGCGTCTCAGCGTGCCCGACTGGATCGATGCGCGCGGCGAGCCGATCAGGAACCCGGTGACCGGCGAGGAGCACCGCGCACGCATCAATCTGCCGAACGGCTTCGAATATGACACCTGCGAAGTCGGCCGTGGCTGGGCGACGACCCAGGGGCCGGTCGACGTGCAGCTGAGCGATTCACACGCGCAGTTCGCGCGCCTGCACATCACGGAGAGCGGTGTCGTCCACTAACCCCGGCGAGCCCGCGACCTCCGCTTCCTCACGCGTCCAGCTTTCGTTCGAACGATTGCTTTCGCGGAGCAGCCTGATCGCCGGCGCCGCGCTTTTCCTTGCCGCCGTGCTGGCCTGGCGATGGCTGTTGGTCTCGGACATGGGCGCGATGGACAGCCACGGCATGGGCACCATGGCGATGGAGGCCTGGACCGCCGCCTACCTCATCCCGGCCTTTGTGATGTGGACGGTGATGATGGTGGCGATGATGCTGCCATCGGCGGCGCCAATGATTCTCCTGCACGCGCGGATCGACCGCGCAGTTTCGCCAGCGCGTCGCCTCATCCACACGCTGCTATTTGCGCTGGCCTATCTGTTCGTCTGGTCGGCCTTCTCGGCAGGAGCGGCTCTCGCCCAGGCCCTCCTTATCGATCTCGGTCTCCTCTCGTCCGCGAGTCTGGCGCTGGGCGACCGCGCGCCGGCCGCCGCACTTCTCGTCGGTGCAGCGCTCTATCAGCTCAGCCCGTTCAAGGCCGCTTGCCTCAGCCAGTGTCGCTCACCCATCCATTTTGTGATGCAATTCTGGTCGCCGGGAATTTCGGGAACGCTGCGTCTCGGGCTGGTCCACGGTCTGTTTTGTGTCGGCTGCTGCTGGGGGCTGATGCTGCTGTTGTTCGTGGCCGGAGTGATGAACCTTGCCTGGATCGCGCTACTGGCCGCCATCGTCTTCGCCGAAAAACTGACGCCGCCGAAATGGCGGATCAGCACGCTGATCGCCGGACTGCTATTTGCCGGAGCCGTGGCTCTGCTCGCGAGCGGATAAGCACTCGAATGAACGGCAGGTGGCGAATGGGGATAGTCACCTACCTGTCACGGGGACACTTAGGTGACTGTCCCTGGGCTTCACGCTGGGAGTGATCGATCTCGAACTGGCCCGCTTCGCATTCATGGGATCGGCGCGCTACGTTTCACGATATTTCGCGGCCGTGATATGAGGTCATGTGCCCGAATATGAATTTCCAGGCGTCTATGTCGAGGAAGCCGGCGGGAATCCGAAGCCGGTCGAAGGGGTCTCTACGAGGAGCGGAGATCCGCTGGCTGCGGCAGATGGGCCCGGTTTTTTTCGCGGGGTCGCCATCGGCGGAGCCGTTTTGGCCGGTCTGGGCATCTGGCTGGCGATGATCCAGGTGAATGTGGTCGGACAGCTTCTGCGCTCGCCCGCGGGCGTCGCGCTCCCCGGCGCGATCTTCGTTTCGGCGGCTGTGCTGAACTTGTGGAGAGCGTTGGTCGAATGGCGGCGGCGGAGGGCGGGGCGCCCGCCGCTCGGGCGCGGCCGATTGGCGCTCGGCGTCGGCGTCTTCCTGCTCGCCCAGCTCGTCGCCCAGGGCATTTGCCTGCTGGCCCTGGTCGTGTCCCTGCCGGTCGCGCCGGCCTTCACGCCGGTCCTGCTCGCGGCGGCGATCAACGTCCTGATCGGCGGCACCTTCGTCTGGCTTGCGGGAACGGCCCTGCGCGACCTCCTGCTGCTGGCGCAGGCCGCCCGCGAGCATCGCTGAGCGCCCGCCGAAGCGCGCGCACGCTTCCCTTTGGATGGAATTCCCCGCACAAGCGCTGCCATGACAGAAGCCTATATCGTCGCCGCCGTCCGCACCGCCGGGGGCCGGAAGGGCGGCCGCCTCGCCGGCTTCCACCCGGTCAATCTCGCCGCGATCAGCCTGAACGCGGTCGCCGACCGCTCCGGCATCGATCCCGCCGCGATCGACGACGTGATCATGGGCTGCGTCACCCAGGCCGGCGAGCAGTCGCTCCATGTCGGGCGCAACGCGGTGCTGGCGTCCAGGCTGCCGCAGAGCGTGCCAGCCGTCTCGATCGACCGGCAGTGCGGCTCGTCGCAGCAGGCGATCCAGTTCGCCGCCCAGGCGGTGATGTCGGGCACCCAGGACGTCGTGATCGCCGCCGGCGTCGAAAGCATGACCCGCGCGCCGATGGGCCTCTCCATGGTGGCGGACAGGGGCTTCCAGCCCTTCCCGCCGAGCGTGACCGAAAAATATGGCGTGCCCTTCTTCAGCCAGTTCATCGGCGCCGAGATGATCGCCAGGAAATATGGATATTCACGCAGCGAACTGGATGAATATGCACTGCGCAGCCACCAGCGCGCCAAGGCGGCGACCGAGGCGGGCGCGTTTGACGCCGAGATCGTGCCCGTCGAGGTGACCCTTCCCGACGGCTCGACCGAGACCCACAAGGTCGACGAAGGCATCCGCTTCGACGCCACGCTCGAAGGGATCGCCGCGGTCAAATTGCTCAAGGAGGACGGCGTGATCAGCGCCGCCTCGGCGAGCCAGATTTGCGACGGCTCCTCGGCGGTGCTGGTCGTCTCGGCGCGGGCGCTGAAGGACCACGGCCTGACCCCGTTCGCCCGTATCCACAACCTCACCGTCACCGCCGGCGACCCCGTCATCATGCTCGAAGAGCCGCTCTTCGCCACCGATCGGGCGCTGAAGCGCGCCGGCATGACCATCGCCGACATCGATCTCTACGAGGTCAACGAGGCGTTCGCGCCGGTACCGCTCGCCTGGCTCGAACATGTCGGCGCCGATCCCGAGCGGCTCAACGTCCATGGCGGCGCGATCGCGCTCGGCCATCCCTTGGGCGCCTCGGGGGCCAAGCTGATGGCGACCCTGGTCCACGCGCTGAAGCGCCGCGGCTCCCGCTACGGCCTGCAGACGATGTGCGAGGGCGGCGGCATCGCCAACGTGACGATCGTCGAGGCGCTCTAGGTTGATGGGCGGCCGCCCCTCTTTCATTCCCTCTCCCCAGCGGGGAGAGGGTAGGGAGAGGGGGTCCGGCGGTCGTGACTATTCTCCGAGTCAGAACCCCCTCACCCCATCCCTCTCCCCTCCGGGGAGAGGGGGTTTTTGATGCCCGGCCCCCTCAGCGGCATCCGCATCCTCGAAATGGAGGGGCTCGGCCCGGCGCCCTTCTGCGGCATGATGCTCGCCGATCACGGCGCCGAGGTGATCCGGGTCGAGCGCGAGGGCGGCTTCAAGCTGCCCGGCGACCCGCTGGCGCGTTCGCGCCGCGCGATCCGGGTCGATTTGAAGCGCGCCGAGGGGATCGCAGTCGTCCGCGACCTCGCCCGCGGCTGCGACGGCCTGATCGAGGGCTACCGCCCCGGCGTGATGGAGCGGCTCGGGCTCGGGCCGGACGTGCTGCTCGCCGACAATCCCAGGCTGGTCTACGGCCGCATGACCGGCTGGGGGCAGGAGGGGCCGCTGGCGCAGGCGGCGGGCCACGACATCAACTATATCGCGCTCTCCGGCGTGCTCTCGACCGTTGGCCGGGAGGGCCGGCCGAGCCCGCCGGTCAATTATGTCGGCGATTTCGGCG
>Ga0190265_10000155_pt1 | contig 66195 bp, 63 predicted proteins | sample Popmic124T_FD_133135 | JGI IMG/M metagenome (GOLD analysis project Ga0190265, IMG submission 133135) | Populus adjacent soil microbial communities from riparian zone of Indian Creek, Utah, USA - 124 T | ecosystem: Environmental > Terrestrial > Soil > Riparian zone | place: USA: Utah | collected... | reverse complement strand
TTTCCACGAAGCATGGGCTTTTGCGCGGATTCTTGCTGAGCATCAGTAAGCGGCCGGCGACGCGCTCAGCCTACTTTGTCATTCCGAGCGCAGTCGAGGAATCTGAAACTCCCGCGAGCGTCCGCGAGAAACTCCACGGCGACAGATTCCTCGACTGCGCTCGGAATGACAAAGGGCGAGAAACGCGTTCTCACTAGCCGAGTAGTTCTTTCACGCAGCTGATCAAGCCCTTGATGGGAAAGGGCTTCACCAGGAATTTTACTTCGTGCTCGATGAGAAATGTCCTGATTTGGGGATCGGTGGAATAGCCGGTAATAAAGATGAAAGAATCCGCCAGCGTCGGGCGCAAATCTCTGGCCTGGAGATAAAATTCGTCACCGCGCAGGCGCGGCATCTTCAGGTCGCAGACGACCGCGTCATACTGGTGGGCTTTCACCTTGAGGAGGGCTTCTTCACCGTCAAAGGCGAGGTCGACCAGAAAATTCTCGTCCGCCAGGATCCACTGGAGGGCGGAAGCGAGTTGTTTATCGTCGTCCACCAGCAGAATGGCTTTCAACTCAAAGGTGTTGATGCCGGGCTGAATTTCGTCTGGCTGCCGTTCAAATTTCATCGTTGGGGATGCTTCCACTTAGCAGTCGTGGTGCCAAGCACCGATAAGTGGGACGTGACGGAAAGCCCTCCCTGCCTGAAACTGCAACATGCCGGCTATTGGGATTACAGGCGGGATCGCCACAGGTAAGACGGCTTTTTGCGAATGTCTTCGTGAGATTGTTCCTGGCGCGACCTTTTTTGATGCGGACCTCGCTGCGCGCGATCTGGCGGAACGCGATCAGGAGGTGAGGGGGCTCGTCGCGCTTGAATTTGGGCCCGGGATTTATTCTTCGAGCGGCGACTTGAACCGGGAGCAACTCCGCTCGATAGTCTTCGCCGACGCGGAAAAGAAACGCGCGCTGGAGCAAATCCTGCATCCGCGCATCCGCCGTCAGTGGAGCCTCGAAGCCGAAAGCCATCGCAACTCCACCGATCTTTTCTTTGCTGACATTCCTCTTCTCTATGAAACCGGTGGTGAAACCCTGTGCGATTCCGTCGTGGTCGTGGCCTGCTCGCCGAGCGTGCAGCTCGAGCGGCTGGTCGCTCGCACCCAGCTCGACCCCTCGGCCGCGGAACAAATGATTCAGTCCCAAATGCCACTCACGGAAAAGATCCACCGGGCCGACCACGTGGTTTGGAACAACGGCGGACGCGCTGTGCTTGCCGCGCAAGCCGGCCTGTTAGCGACGTATTGGCAACAGTAGATGGACGAGGACAGTTCAACGCAGACAGAGTCGGAATCGGCCACGATGGCGGAGAGCGCCGCCGCCGCATCTCCGGCAGAAGAGGGGACCGCGGTTGAGACAATCGCCAACATCCCGACGTCGCTCGATCTGAATGAACTTCAGGCGCTCGCACCGGCGGAGCTCGAAAAACTCTGTCGCGATTTCGAATTGCGTGTGCACCCCGGGCGGACGCGGCATCATCAAATTCTGGACCTGATTCGCGCCGCGCTCGGCCTGGGAATTTCCGTCACGGCGGAAGGCTTCTTCGATCAGGTGGCTGACTCGTTTGGCGTGCTGCGATGGCCGCGGCTCAACTTTCTGCCGGTGCCGGAGGACGTGGGGGTGCCGCGCGCTCTTTCCCAGAAATTTCGTTTCCGGCCGGCCCAAAAGATAAAAGGCACTTTGCGACTTCCGCGCGACCGCGAAAAGCTGCTCATGCTCGATGAGGTGATTGTGATCGAAGGGGTGCCGCCTGAGCAATGGACGGAACCGGCTCCTTTCGACAACCTGACGCCGCTTTTTCCGGACGGCCGGATCATGCTCGAGAATTCGACGACGAATTCGATCAGCGCGCGGGCGGTCGATCTGCTCACGCCGCTGGGGCGGGGACAACGGGGCTTGATTGTCGCGGCGCCGCGAGTCGGCAAAACGATTTTGCTCAAGGAGATCGCAAAGGCGATTCGGGTGAACCATCCGGAAATTGTCCTGATCATCCTCCTGGTGGACGAGCGCCCGGAAGAGGTGACCGATTTGCAGCGGGAAGTGGATTGCGATGTTTACAATTCGACCTTTGACGAAAACTCGCGCCGCCACGTGGAAGTCGCGGAACTGGTCCTGGAGCGGGCCAAGCGGCTGGTCGAAATGAAGAAGGACGTGGTGGTCCTGCTCGACAGCATCACGCGGCTCGCCCGCGGTTATAATTCCCTCCAGCCCGGCAAAGGCCGGACCATGTCCGGGGGCGTCGACGCGAAGGCGCTCTTGAAGCCGAAGAAGTTTTTTGGCGCGGCGCGCAACTGCGAGGAAGGCGGGAGCCTGACGATCCTGGCCACGGCCCTGGTCGATACCGGAAGCAAAATGGATCAGGTTATTTTTGAGGAGTTTAAGGGAACCGGCAACATGGAGCTGCATCTGGATCGATCACTGGTCGAGAAGCGGCTTTATCCGGCGATCCACTCCCTGCAATCCGGGACGCGCCGGGAAGACTTGCTCTATCATCCCGAAGAATGGGAGCGTGTGAAGGTCCTGCGCAAAGCCATGGCGGCGCTGCCTCCCATCGAAGCGATGGAAAAACTGATCGAGAACCTCCAGGCCACCAAAACCAACGCGGAGCTGCTCCTGAGCGGATTGCGATGATCGCCACCGATTCCCAGCTCGCAGAATTACTCCCGCAACTGGAGCGGGTCGATCGCATCGCGGTGGATACCGAGGCCGACAGTCTCCACTGTTATTACGAAAAGCTTTGTCTGGTGCAGCTCAGTTTTGGCGGCAACGATTACCTGATCGATCCGCTGGCCGGTTTCGACCTGGTGCCGCTCGCCCACGCGCTGGCGGAGAAGGAGATCGTTTTGCAGGGCGCCGATTTCGATCTGCGCCTGTTGCGCCGGAGCATCAATTTTGTCCCGGCCAGGATTTTCGACACGGTGATTGCCGCGCGGCTGCTTGGCATTCGCGAATTCAGCCTGGCCGCCCTGGTCGAGAAATTCTTCGGGACTGTGTTGACCAAGGGTTCGCAAAAGGCCAATTGGGCCCAACGCCCCTTGCCCGGGCACATGGCGGAATATGCGATGAACGATACGCGCTACCTTTTGCCGCTCGCGGAAAAGCTGGAGACGGACTTGCGGGAACGTGGCCGGTGGGAGTGGTTTCGGCAGTCCTGTCAGCGCGCCCTCGAGCAGACTTCCGTGCAGCGGGTGCGGGATGAAGATGAAGCCTGGCGGATTTCCGGCTCGGGAAAAATGGACGGGCGGACCTCCGCCGTCTTGCGCGAGCTGTGGCAATGGCGCGAAAAAGAAGCGCAAGCGGCGGACCGCCCTGCATTTCATGTCCTGCAAAATCACTTGTTGCTCGAGGCCGCCCGGGCTTTCGCCACAGGTGAAACTCCCGAATTCCGCCATTTTTCGACGCGTCGCCGGCAGGCGTTTCGCGACGCGGCCCAGAAGGGCCTGCACCTGCCGGAATCCGCCTGGCCCGTCCGGCGGCGCCGGGCCGGAACGCGTTCGACCCCGCAAATGGAAAGGACGGCCGAAGCCTTGCGACGGCGCCGGGACGCCGTGGCGGATCAACATGGACTGGAACCGTCGTTTATTGCGCCGCGCGGCGCGCTGGATGCCGTCGCCGCCGACGAAAGCCGGAGCGCCACGCTCCTCGCGCCCTGGCAGCGAAGCCTCTTGCAGTTGTAAATGTCCCTCCGAACTGGAACGTCGCGCTTTTACTTCCGCCGCTGGTCGTCCAGATAACCGGCGCCGAGCGCGATGCCCGCGAGGATCAGCGCGCCGGCGGTGGCAAAAGGAACAGGGTCGAAAGGGGCCGGCGGAAGCGAAACCACCCCTCGCTCGTCCGTGCGCGCGGGCCGGTAAACGTAACGGCCTCTTCTCGGCGCGCGGAACCTCTCGGCAAAACGTTCGAGCTCGCCCGGCAGCTCCGCGTCGCACCGTGGAATGCCGTGACCGCACCCAACGACATTGGGCCGCAGCTTGGCCAATTCCTTGACCGATACGCGCGTGGCGTCCCAGTCGGTGTTGAATGGCGCTCCCGCGCGCGCGAGCGTCCGCTTGCCGGTGATCAGGCCGCTCCAGGAATCCATGTTCATCGTGGCAAACGCGTCCCCGGCGAGAAGGACGCGGTCCGAGGGGCGGAAGAAAGATATATGACCGGGGGAATGCCCGGGCGTTGCCAGCCACTCCCATCCCGCCGCACCCGGCACTTCATTCGGGTGCAATGCGCGAACGCGCTCTCCGAAATCACGCGCCTGCGACGGCATGAACCGCGAGAGGAACGCCATCGCTCCGCCGACGGTTGGATCCGGCGGCGGGTAATCCGATTTCCCCGTCACGTAGGGAAGCTCCAGCCGATGGGTATAGATCGGCACCTCCCACACCTCGGCCAAATCCAGCGCCGACCCGGCGTGATCGAAATGCCCATGCGTGAGCAGGATGGCTTCCGGTCGCGCTCCGGCGCCAAACCGCGCCTCGGCGGCTTCGAGAATCTGATTTGCCCTGCCCGGGAGGCCGGCGTCCACCAGGGTCCACGCTCCGCCGGGCCGGCCGATGAAGTACACGTTTACGAAACTGACCGGCAGCCAGCCGAGATCCGGGGCGATGCGAGTGATGCTTCTCATTGGGGAAGGTTGAAGGGTTGAAGCGTTGAAGCGGTAGGTCGTTAAATTGGGAAGGAAACTCTAGTCGGGCTCTTGTTCATTTCACCTTTTTAACGCTCCAACCCTTCAACGCTTTAACACCCCCTCACGGTATCGTCAGCGTTTGCCCGGCTTTCAACTTCCCCGGATCATCGACCGTATTGCGATTAGCATCGCGAATTTTCTTCCACTTGGCGGAGGTCTTGTAAAATTTCCGCGAGATCGAGGCCAGCGTGTCCCCCTGACGCACGACATAGGTCCGAGTTGCGCGCTCGGCCTTCCTGGAGGCGTCCGGGGTTTTTACCTCTCGATTATCGCCGGAAGCTTTCTCCGGCGTGGCGCCGGAAATGCGGGCCCGCTGGTCCTCCAGTTCCTTGCGTAAAGCGAGATTCTCGTTCTTTAACCGGGCCGCCTCCGCCCGGCTGACCACCGAGTCGCCGGACAAACTCGTCCCGAGCTCGAGCTCGTCCTTCTTCATGAAATTCTTCACTTCGTTCGCGCGGGGGCCGGTCGGCGCCAGGGTGAGATAGCGTTTGAAGTGGTGCAGGGCGTGAAGCGGATCGTGCATCTTGTCGTCGTAGAGGAGCGCGAGCCGGTAGTGGATTTCGGCGGATTTCGCCGAGCCATCGAGCGCGCTTTCATAAAGCGTGATCGCGCGCAAGTAATTGCCGTCCGCGACTTTTGACTCGGCATCCTTGATGACCTGCGCGCTGCGCGGAGTGATCATCCGGTTGCAGGCTCCGACGCTCAAGGCAAGGCCGAGGGAGATGGCAGTCGCGAAGATTTTCTGAAGACGCCCGTCTAAAAACATGGAATTCCTACCTTTCGCATGAACTCCGGCTCTCTGACAACGCCTCATCGTTCCTCGCACTACTTGCGCCGGTTTGGCCGCCCGCTTCAATATTTTTTCCTCGCGACGCTGGTGGCGATGGCTCCGGCGCACGCGGTCGAGCTGCGACCCGGAAATGTCTACCGGCTGTCATTTACGGATGTGGATAGACAGCAGCTTTCCACCTCTGACGGCCACGTTACCGTCATCACCGTCGTGACGAGGAAGGACGAGGCCAAGGCGCAGGCCGTGGGCGACAGGATTGCGCACGTCTATATGGGCAATCCCAAGTATCGGCTGATTACACTGGTGAACTTTCAGCAAAAAATTTTCACGCCGTTTCGCGGGATGGTCTCTGCGATCATCCGGTACCGGCTGGACGAGGAAGCGAAAAAGCTGCAGAAGATTTATTCGGCCAAGCAAATCCAGCGCAATCCGCGCCAGGATATTATTGTGGTGGCGGATTTCGATGGGAAAGTTGTCCCGCAGCTGGGGATCGCGCCAGCCTCGGAGGAATTTGCAGTTTTCGTCTTCGACGGGCGCGGTCGTTTGGTGCGACGGTGGAACGATCTACCCACTGAGAACGCGCTGACGGAAGCGATAAACGAGGCCAACTAGCGGATCGAGACGGCCCGCGTTGAAGCCGCTCCTTGATCCTAATATCTTGGGACCGTCGGATCTACGTCCCTCGACCAGGCTTCGATTCCGCCCTCGAGATTGTAAACATTCGCAAATCCTGCCTTCTGGAGCAGCCTGGCCCCTTCCTCGCTGCGCATCCCACTGTGGCATTGCAGGACAACGATTCCCTCACGGGGAAGTTCCGTCAGCCGCGTCTCCAGTTCACCCAGCGGCATCAAAAGCGACCCGCTAATTTGCGCGACGTCGTATTCCCATGGCTCGCGGACATCGACCAGGGTGAGAAGTTCCCGCGCGTCCATTTTTTGTTTCAACTCCAGGACGGAAATGGATCGAACCGTGTCATCCGCCTCGAACCAGTCACGGGTCGCTTGGGCGCCGCAGAATTGCTCGTAATCGATCGGCGCGGAAATCGTCGGATGTTCGCCGCAGACTGGACACTCCGGATCGCGCCGCAATTTGAACTCACGGAATTTCATTTTCAGCGCATCGAAATGCAGCAGGCGGCCGACCAGCGGCTCACCCTCACCCGCGATCAGCTTCAAAGCTTCCGTCGCCTGCACCAAACCGATGATTCCCGGCAGGACCCCGAGCACGCCTGCTTCGGCGCAACTGGGCGCGGCTCCCGGTGGCGGCGGCTCCGGAAACAGGCAGCGGTAGCACGGCCCGCCCAAATGCGGCGCGAAAATGCTGGCCTGCCCCTCAAAGCGGAAGACAGAGCCGTAGATGTTCGGCTTACGCGCGAATACGCACACGTCGTTCGACAGGTAACGGGTCGGAAAATTGTCGGACCCATCGATGACTACATCGTACGGTGCGATGAGGTCCTGCGCGTTCTCACTCGTGAAACGGCAACCGTGGGCGACGACCTCGATGTTTGGGTTGGCCTCTTGAATGCGCTCGCCGGCTGCCTCCAATTTTGGCCGGCCGACGTCGTTCGTTCCGTAGAGGACCTGGCGTTGGAGATTCGAGATATCGACGCGATCGAAATCAACGAGGCCGATCGTGCCCACTCCCGCCGCCGCGAGATAGAGCGCGGCCGGGGACCCCAGCCCGCCGGCACCGATACATAAGACTCGCGCGGCTTTGATCCGGCGCTGCCCGATCGCCTGCAACTCGGGCAGGAGAAGATGCCGGGAGTAACGCGCGAGTTCTTCAGAGGTCAGCGTTACCTGCGAAAGTCGTTTTTCGTCGATGATGCTCCCGCTCATGTTTTCAAGATTGCACCAAACTCCAATCGATTCCGACGATTCGCTCTCCCTCGAATCGTTTCAGGGATTTCGAAAACGCCAGGTAGCGTGCGCCTTTTTTCGCGTGAAACCCGACCTCGCCGAAATCCGTTCCGCTCTCGGTCGGCCGGATGGTCATGACGCGGTTGTTTTTCAGAAGCGATTGAAAAGGCCGATCCGTTTTCGGCTTTTGCCACAGCGTGTAAACCTGCGGCTGGCCGCATTTCTCGATCACCGCGCGAAAGCGCGATGTTTTCACTTTCAGGAGCTTCATTGGAAGTTGAGAAGTTGAGAAGTTGAGAGGTTGAGAGGTTGAGAGGTTGAGAGGTTGAGGAGATTGGAGATTCTCTGCCTTCCTCTCAACCCCTCATCTTCTCAACCTCTCAACCAAAAAAGTCCGCCAGAGAACTACGGCAAGGAGGATCAGACTACCGTTGCTGCATTCCTGCTCTGGCGGGGTTCGTAAGTCCTCAGTCCATAGCCCCTGACGGAGCCAAACTGTTGGCGAAAGATCGTCCTCGCGCAACGGTCTTTTCGGGAACTCGGGTGTGGGCGCTTGTTTCGGTAGGGCCGGGGAGTGACGACGCAATCTGTTTGCCGCGACGGCTCCGCAGAGCGTCGCCCTACCGAATCGGAAAGCAGTCGACTATCAGGCGAACGGCATGTTCGACTTGATTCGGTACGTGTCCGTCTTGTCGACTTCGGCCGACTTGGCCATGTGGCGCTTGCGTTTGCCGCTCTTCGAGGAAAGCAAATGCCGGCGCGACGCGTGTTGCCGCATGACTTTGCCCGTCCCGGTGATCTTGAACCGTTTCGAGACCGACTTTCGTGTTTTGCTGCGCGAGATCGCTTTCGGCATAAGGCGCGGAAGATAGCGGCAGTTTCGCCTCGTGACAAACGCTTTTAGCCGCCGGCCCCCGCGGGAACAAAGTTCTCGCTTCCAATTCTTAACATAGGAAATTGTGGGCATGGAAAGCGCCCCTTCAACCAAACCGCATGTCGTGATCGTGGGGGCGGGCTTCGGCGGACTCGAAGCGGCGAAAAAGCTGGGCAAAGAGGCGGTGTGCGTGACCGTGATCGACCGGACCAATCACCATCTCTTTCAGCCGCTGTTGTACGAAGTCGCGACCGCGGCGCTCTCGCCCGCGGACATCGCCGCCCCGATCCGCGGCATTCTGAGCGACTTCTCGAACACGGAAGTCATTCTCGCGGAGGTAAAATCGGTCGACTCCGCGGCGAAAACCGTAAACGCCGGCAGCCGGGAGATTTCCTACGATTATCTCATCCTCGCGACGGGGTCGCGCCATTCCTACTTTGGGCATGAAGAATGGGAGAAACTGGCCCCGGGCTTGAAGAGCCTCGAGGACGCGGTGGAAATCCGGCGTCGTCTTTTGCTGGCTTTCGAATACGCGGAGAGAATCACCGACGAGGCCGCCAGGGCCGCGGCGATGACCTTTGTGATCATCGGCGGCGGGCCGACCGGGGTGGAGATGGCCGGAGCCATCGCCGAGATCGCGCGCCATACGCTCGCAAAGGATTTCCGCAATATCGACCCGGCGAGCGCTCGTGTGATCCTGGTGGAGGGCGACCAGCGCGTCCTTTCCAATTTCCCGGAGGACTTGTCCATTAGTGCGATGGACCAGTTGAAACAGCTCGGGGTGGAAGTGCGCACCGGCATTCACGCGAAAAATCTCACCGATGCCGGACTCGAGGTTGGGGACGAATTCATTCCATGCCGGTTAAAAATTTGGGCGGCGGGAAATGCCGCTTCGTTCGTGGGAAAAACCATCGGCGTCCCGGTGGACAAGGCGGGCCGGGTCGTTGTGAACGAGGACCTTACCATCCCCGGCCATCGAGAAATCCAGGTGATTGGCGATCTCGCAAATTTTTCCCACCAGGGCGGCAAGCTGCTCCCGGGCGTTTCGCCCGTCGCCATGCAGCAGGGCCGGCACGCCGCGCGCAATATCCTGGCTATGATCGATGGCCGGAAGCCCCAACGCTTTCGCTATTGGGACAAAGGAAGCATGGCGACCATCGGCCGGAACAAGGCGATCGCGGACCTAAATTTCATCCACTTAAGCGGGCGGCCGGCCTGGCTGGTGTGGCTTTTCGTCCACATCATTTTTCTGGTGGGATTCCGCAACCGCATCGCCGTGCTCATGCAATGGGCCTGGGCCTACGTCACTTTTAACAAGGGCGCGCGGCTCATCACGCGAAACTTTCAGGCGGAAACGCGGCCGTTGGAATGAGGAAGAATTAGCGACTTAACGACTTAGTGAATTAACGAATTCGGAAATGAGCAGAGTCGAGCGCGCCAGGGAGTTGCAGGTTCGAACGAAGAAATTCGCGCTTCGGATTATTCGGGCGTTCTCCCGGCTGCCAAAGACGGAGGAAGCGCGCGTCCTAGGGCGGCAATTTCTGAGATCAGGCACTTCAGTGGCCGCCGACTATCGTGCAGCTTGTCGGGCGCGCTCGGCTGCGGACTTCATTTCGAAGATCAGCGTTGTCGTTGAAGAAGCGGATGAGACGCTGTTCTGGCTCGCGTTGCTCGTCGAGGCGGAGTTGATCAAGTCCCAGACGGTTGAACCGCTTCTTCTCGAATGCGGTGAATTACTGAAGATTTTCTCTGCCGCACTGGCCACCGCGAAAGCCAATCGCTAATTCGCTCAGTCGTTAATTCGCTAAATGTCTCCGCCGATCACCCTGCATAACCGGCAAAGGGGCCTCCCTGTCGAGCTCCCTGCGTTGCAAGCTTTCGCCCGGCGCGCTCTCGAGGCCTGTCTCCGGCTGCCGGGGAAAAACGCCGGCGAGCTGGGGAGGCTTGACGGCGTGAGCGTGGTCCTGGTTTCAGATCGGCGCATGGCGGAATTGCATCGCCGTTTCCTGAATGTTTCCGGACCGACGGATGTGATTACGTTTCAGCACGGTGAGATTTTCGTGAGTGTCGAGACAGCTCGAAATCAGGCGCGGCGATTTGGCAGCTCGCTTGAACACGAAATCCGTTTGTACATCGCCCACGGACTTCTCCATTTACACGGGTTTGACGACAACGATGCAGCCGGCGCGGTGGAAATGGAACGCCTCCAGGAAAAGCTGGTGGCCGCCGCGGCTGCTTAGCGGTGCCTCGCCGCGTGTTGTTCCCGCCGTGCGTCATCGGTTGAACCGGGCACAGCCTATGGTAGCGTTGCGCTTATGATTCGGCAGCCGCGAAGGGATGGCGGGATGGGCGCCAGATAAATCACGGAGACCGCTCCCGATGCACAGTTCCTTCACGTCGTCAGTCGAGAACCCGGCCATCGAGCAAGAGACTCGCACGGCCGACGAGATCGATCTTCCCTGGCAGGTCGTCGTGCACAACGACCCGGTTAACCTGATGAGTTACGTGACCATGGTCTTCCAGAAGGTGTTTGGCCTGACGAAGGAAAAAGCCGAGCGGCATATGCTCGAGGTTCATCAGCAAGGCCGGTCGATTCTATGGAGCGGAATGCGGGAGCGTGCGGAGCTTTACGTCCAGCAACTGCACGGGTATCTGCTGCTGGCTACGCTCGAACGGACAAATTGATATGGAGATCCGGCGCCAGGGCGATTGCATCGAGATTTCCGAGCTCGATCCCTTCCTGGCCGAGCTTTTGCGGCAGGTTCCCGAAAGCACGAATACCGATGGGGTGGAAGCGGCCCAGCAACGCTTGTTCAGTTCTCCCGCGGCCGCCTCGGAGGCCGAGATGTGCGCGGAATGGAAGCTTTACGTCGAGCCGGAATTGCGCCGCCTTTTTCAGACTGCCACGCAAACCGTCGCGGCGGACCTGCAGCAGCTCAACGGAAGCACAAAACCATTCGCCGATTGCACGCTGCGGATTCCGACGGAAAACTCGGACGCCTGGCTGAACGCCCTGAATCAGGCGCGCCTCGTCATCGCGGCGAAGTATAATTTCAGCGAAGGCGAGCTTTGCGATCACTACCGCTCGCCGATCGGATCGCGCCGCGACCTGGGCTTGTTCCAGGTGAATTTCTACGGATTTCTCCAGGAATTTATCCTCCACGAACTGCGGGGGGAGCGCTGAAGAGTTACAGCGCTGAAGAGTTACAGCGTTGCAGCGGAGGCCGCTTAAGCTCCAACGCTCCAACTCCTACCCCGTCTGCTGCCGATCGCGCACCATCGCCATCAGCCGCTCCTTCAACGCGTCCGAGGATTTGGCGGGGCGCAAACTCAAGGCGAACGCCTCGTGCATGCTGTAGCACTCCGCGATGTAGTCTTCCGCCTTTTGCCCAAAATGTTTCCGGGCCACCTCAAAGGCTTCAGTCTCTTCCGCTTCCAAAGCACCGATGACGTAGAGGCGCGCCTGGTTTTGGAATTCGTCAAAGCTCATCTCGCAGTTCCTTCAGTCCGTCGTAGATCTTTTTCAGCCCTAATTCGAGGCGGGTTTTGACTGTCCCCAAGGGTGTATTCGTATTGGCGGCGATTTCGCGCTGACTCATCCCGCGAAAAAACGCGAGATTTATCGCCTGCTGCTGGGCCACGGGCAGGGTGTTGATGACCCGGCGCACGAGAATCCGGGTATCGCTAAAGGTGATTTCTTCCTCGGTCGCGTTATGGACCCAGGCGTCGGGTTGCTGCTCGGTTTCGGTCTGGAGCCGCTCCCCCGCGCGCGCGTAGGCCTGTTTTTTCCGCAAGCCGTCGATGGCGCGGCGCCGGGCCAGTGTTACCATCCAGCCGAGCGGTTTGCCTTTTTGGGCGGAGAAATTTTTCGCCTGGTTCCAGATCTCCATGAAAATTTCCTGAAGGAGGTCGTCGGCTTCCGCTTCATTATGAATCACGCGCAGGATGAGCGCCTTCAGAATGCCGTTGTAGCGATCGTACAGGAGCGAGAGCGCCTCCGGATCTTCCTTTTGGATCGCGTGCATCAATTCGAGATCGGTCGGCGCGCCTGGCTCGAGTTCGGGCGTGGCGGCCGGCATTCGCGGAGCCGGCGCTTCCAGCGGGTCTTCCTGCGCTCCGTTCTTGGGTAAAAAGTCCATCGCCATGGTCGTGTTATGCGCCCTTTCGTTTTGCGACCCACCCATTGATGTGGGTTTCGAGAACGCTCATCGGCAAGGCGCCATGCTTAAGAACCTCATCGTGGAACGCGCGCAAGTCGAAATTTGCGCCGAGCTCTTTTTTCCCGTTTCGGCTGCGTCCGTCCGCTCGAGAGCCGGAAAATCTATTCGGCTTGACCGTGTCGACGAGCGCGGGCTAGCTTCGGGCCACGAATTCTGCTCAAGGAGATAATCTGAAAAACACCATCCGTTTGCTCGCAATTGCGACTGTTTTCCTCACCGCTGCGCCATTGGTGCGGGCGCAAGATGCGGCTTCGACTCCTTTCCGCCACAGAAGCCCCGTCGCGAGTGATGAAGCGGCCTCGCCCGCCGCGACCGCCAGACCAAGGGTGAGTTTAACGCCTGAACCGACGGAAACGTTGACCCTTCAGCCGATAACGATACCGACCCCGACTCTCGAACCAATCGGATCCCCACTCCCGTCCGAGGCGCTTGCATTCCCGACGCCGAAACCGGTAGCGAGCCCAACACCTCGAGTGGTGGCCAGTCCAACGCCCAGAATCGCAGCGAGCCCAACACCTAAGGCGATACCCACTCCCACGCCCCGGCCCATAGCGTCAGCGACGCCACGACCCGCGGCCACCCCAACACCAAGGCCGAAACCAACACCGCTCCCGACGCCCACACCGGCCGCGATACCTACCCCCACACCGGTGATTGCTGAGTCGCCCGCTTCCGAGGACGAAACCGACATTGCGTCGACAATAAAAGCCCTCGAGCAACGCTGGGAAGGCTCCTACATGACTCACGACATCTCGGTCATCGAAGAGTTGGTGGCGGACGATTTTGTTGGCACCTCGTCCGCCGGCAAGGTGGGCAACAAATCGACGATGATTGCTCAAGCCAGGCAGGATAAGAACGTCTACACTTCCGCGGTTTCCGAGGACCTGGTCGTGCGCATTTTCGGTCCGAACGTGGCGGTCGTCACCGGTGTCGCGCGGGAAACCGGCAAGACTCCGGCGGGCAAGGCTTTTTCCCACGCCTATCGCTTTACCGACACATGGATGGAGCGGGACGGGCGGTGGCAGTGTGTCGCCGCCCAGGCGATGGCGCTTCCGAAGAAATAACACCCAGCCGCTTCGACGATTGCGCGGCGGCAATTGTTGCGCCAACTGTTAGCCGCATGGCACCGCCATCGAATGAGCCCGTCGTCGATCCGCTTTGGTACAAAGACGCGATCATCTACGAACTGCACGTCAAGACGTTCCACGACAGCAACGGCGACGGCATTGGCGATTTTCGCGGCCTGATCGAGAAGCTCGATTATCTCCAGGAGCTCGGCATCACCGCCATCTGGCTCCTGCCTTTTTATCCTTCGCCGTTGCGCGACGACGGCTACGACATCGCCGATTATTACGACGTCAATCCGCACTACGGCACGATCCAGGATTTCCAGGCCTTTCTCGCGGCCGCGCACGAGCGCGGGCTCAGGGTGATCACGGAGCTGGTCATCAATCACACTTCCGATCACAACCCCTGGTTCCAGAAATCGCGCCGGGCCGCGCCGGGCTCGCCGGAGCGCGATTTGTATGTCTGGAGCGATACGCCCGAGAAATACAAGGAAGCGCGCATCATTTTCAAAGATTTCGAGACTTCAAACTGGTCGTGGGATTCGGTCGCGAAGGCCTACTACTGGCACCGTTTCTACGCGCACCAGCCCGACCTGAACTTCGCAAACCCGGAGGTGCACACCCTCGTCGCGAAGGTGCTCGATTTTTGGCTGAACATGGGCGTCGACGGCCTGCGGCTCGACGCCGTCCCTTACTTGTACGAACGGGAAGGAACCAGCTGCGAGAATCTCCGCGAGACGCACGAGTATCTCGTGAAACTGCGCGCGCACATCGACGCGCATTTCCACGGCCGCATGCTTCTGGCCGAGGCGAACCAATGGCCGGAGGACGCCGTGGCCTACTTCGGGAAAGGCGACGCGTCGCACATGAATTTCCATTTTCCGCTCATGCCGCGGATGTTCATGTCGTTGCAGATGGAGGACCGGTTCCCGATCATCGACATCCTCGATCAGACACCGCCCATTCCCGAGAATTGCCAGTGGGCCATGTTCCTCCGCAATCACGACGAGCTCACCCTCGAAATGGTGACCGACGAGGAGCGCGATTACATGTATCGCGTTTACGCGAACGATCCGCTCGCCCGCATCAATCTGGGCATTCGCCGCCGCCTCGCGCCGCTGCTCGCGAACAGCCGCCGCAAGATCGAGTTGCTCAATATTCTTCTCTTCTCCATGCCCGGCACGCCGGTCCTCTACTACGGCGACGAAATCGGGATGGGCGACAATTTTTATCTCGGCGACCGCAACGGCGTCCGCACCCCGATGCAATGGAGCCCGGACCGCAACGCCGGGTTTTCCAAATCGAACCCGCAGCAGCTTTATCTGCCGATCACGATCGACCCGGAATATCACTACGAAGCGATCAACGTGGAAAACCAGCAGAAGAATTTGTCTTCGCTGTTGTGGTGGATGCGCCGCGTCATCGCGATGCGCAAGAATTTTAAGGCGTTCTCGCGCGGCTCGCTCGAGTTCTTGTATCCGGAAAACGCCAAGGTCCTCGCCTTTTTGCGCCGGCTCGAGGACGAGACCATTCTCGTCGTCGTCAACCTCTCGCGTTTTGCCCAGGCGGCGGAGATCGATCTCTCCCGCTTTTCAGGTTCCAGCCTGATGGAAATGTTTAGCCAAAACTATTTTCCGCCGATCAAGGAGTCTCCATACCCGATCACCCTAGGCCCGCACGCGCACTATTGGTTTGTCTTGCGGTCGCAGCCCAATGCGGCGCGGGCGTCGAAGGAACGCGTGGTTCCCACCCTGAGCGCGACGCCCGATTTGCAAACGCTCCTGGCGGACGGAGAGCGATCGCGTTTCGAACGCGAGGTCCTGCCGGAATACATTCGTCATTGCCGCTGGTTCGGTGCGAAAGCGCGCACGATTCGCGAGCTGCGCATCGCGGAGGAGGTCGCGGTTCCGGGCGAGGGAACTGCGCATTTCTGGTTTCTCGAAGTGACCTACACGGACGGCGCGCCGGAGACGTATGCGCTCCCGGTCAAAATCGCGATCGGAGAGCCGGCGCATGCGATTGGCCAGGCGGCGCCCCAAGCGATCATCGCGCGGTTCGCGGGCGCGGACGAAGCGATTCTTCATGATGCAATCTGGGACGCGGCGTTCCGTGAGAAGCTCTTCCGTGTGATAGCGCAGCGCCAAAACCTGGACGGAAATTCAGGTGAATTGCTGGGGGTGCCGGGCAGTGCGCTGCCTGCCGCGGATAAAGTTCCGTCCTCTCAGGTTCTCAGCATCGAACAGAGCAATTCGTCGATGCTCTTTGAGAACAAATATTTCCTGAAGCTCTACCGCAAACTCGAGGACGGCGTGAATCCCGATGTCGAGATCACGCGATTCTTGACCGAACGGCGCGAATTTGCCCATGTGCCCGCGTTTGCCGGCGCAATCGAATATCGACGCGGGAAAGGCGAGCCGACCGTTGTCTGCCTCTTGCAGGCGGCGGTCGCAAATGAAGGCGACGCGTGGGCGCTTACGCTCGATGCTGTCGGCCGCTATTACGAACGGGTGCTGGAACGGAAAGCAGATCTGCAAATCGAAAAGGCGCCACCCGGCCCGCTCCTCGAGGAATTGATCGGCGGCATCTATCCCCAAAAGGCAAGGCTGCTCGGAATGCGCACGGGCGAGCTGCATATCGCGCTCGCCTCCGATCCGGACGATCGCGCGTTCGCGCCGGAACCGTTCAACGCGCTTTCGCAGCGCTCCGTCTATCAAAACATGCGGGCCTCGCTCCGGCGCGCATTTGCTTTGCTCCAAAAAAAGCTTCCCGATCTCTCCGAGGCGTTTCAAGTGGAAGCGAACGAGGTCCTGGCCGCGGAACAAAAAATTCTCGCCCAGGAACAGCGCATCCTCGATCAACGCTCCGCCGCGACCAAGATCCGGATCCACGGCGATTACCACCTGGGACAGGCGCTTTATACCGGGAAAGATTTCATCATCCTCGATTTCGAAGGCGAGCCGGCGCGCCCGCTCAGCGAGCGAAAGCTGAAGCGCTCCGCGCTCCGCGATGTCGCCGGCATGATGCGTTCATTTCAATACGCTGCCTACAGTGCGCTCTGGCAGCCGGCCATGCGCCCCGAAGACATCCCGTTCCTCGAGCGCTGGGCCGATCTCTGGTATCGACAGATGGCCAGCGTCTTTTTGCAAAGCTATCTCAAGGCGACCCGGGGCGCGTCCTTCATCCCGCAACGCGAAGCCGATCTCCAGGTGCTGCTGGAAGCGTATCTCCTCGACAAAGCCGTCTACGAAGTCGGTTACGAGCTGAACAACAGGCCCGCCTGGGTCGTCATCCCCATTCGCGGCATCAAACATATTCTCGCCGCGATGTGATACCGCACGTCGCCGAATTCTATCTCGAATCTAGCCCTGGAAAATAGCCCAGCGTTTTAACGCTGGGGAAAATGGTGTTGGGAAAATAAGTCCCGTCGGGGACGGAAGACGGCCTCAATCAAGCATCCGCTGGTCAAATTCCAAGCCGTGCTTGCGAAGCATTGCTATGAACTCCTCCCGAAACGTTCGTTGTCTGTGGTGCTCTGTTTGCTTCCGGATATACGCCAGCGTCGCGTCGACTCCGGAAACGCCTATGCTGAACGCGCCGTAGCCCTGTTGCCAGGCGAATCCTGCCAGTCTTGGGAATGTTTCGTGAATCCATTTTGAAGAATTGCCTTTGAGAAGTTGTATTGCCTTGGCGACCGACAGGGTTCCCGGCAGAGAGACTAAGATATGGACGTGATCCGCGGCGCCGCCAATGGCTAACGCCTTCATTTTGTTGTCCCTCGCGATGCCGCCGAGGTACGGCCAAAGACGGTTCCGCAAATCCGAATCCAGGAAAGAGACGCGATTCTTCGTGCTCCAAACACAATGGACGAGGCAACTATTGAACGAATGCATGGGGAAACGCTCCTTTCGTCCCTGACGGGACTGGGACATCTTTATATCACGGTTTCCCCAGCGTTTGAAACGCTGGGCTATTGTCTCTCAGGCGTGGCTGGCCCATGGCGCCATCGTCGATCGACGCGAACGTGCGGCGATGGCCCAGTGTCGAAAACGCGGACCGTTGTCTCCCAGGCGTGGCCGGCCCACCGCATCATCGTCGACCAACGCGAACGTGCGGAAATAGCCCATATTGAAACGCTCGACTATCGCCTCACAGGCGTGACAGGCCCATGGCGTCATCGTAAACCGGCGCGAAACGTCCGGAAATAGCCCAGCGCTTCAGCGCTGGGGCAACGTTACGAGAAGGTGCGAGTCCCGCCAGGGACGAAAGAATGGCGATCTGCGATTAAAGATTGGCGGGTTCCACAACTGCGTTTATAAGCAACCTCAGACTCAAACAGAGAATCAATATGAACACACACCTCGACTCCATCGATCGCCAAATCGCCGCGAAACATCTTCTGACCCATCCCTTTTATCTCGCCTGGACCCGCGGCGAGCTGAGCGTCGCGGCCCTGGCCGATTACGCCCGCCAATATTATCACCACGTCGCCGCTTTCCCGACCTATCTCTCCGCCGTGCACGCGCGCTGCGACGATCAACCGACGCGCAAACAGCTCCTCGGTAATCTCATCGACGAAGAAGCCGGCTCACCGAACCATCCCGAGTTGTGGCTCCAATTCGCCGAGGGGCTCGGCGTTTCAAAGGAAGAGGTCAGGTCCTCCGAAAAGTGGAACGAAACCTCGAACCTGATCGGCACCTTTCGCTCCGTTTGCTCCGAAGGCGCCACCGCCGAAGGCCTCGCCGCGCTCTACGCCTACGAAAGCCAGATTCCCGCCGTCTCCGAATCGAAGATCAAAGGCCTGGTCGAGAATTATCAAATGACCGAACCGCGCGATTATCAGTACTTCTCAGTCCACATCGAGGCGGACCGCGAACACGCCGCCGCCGAGCGCGCCATGCTCTCGGAGTACGTCACCGACGATAACGCCGCGACCACCGCGAAGGCCGTCGACCGCATCCTGGACGCGCTTTGGGAAATGCTGTCCGGCGTCTGCCGTCGCCACGCCATCGCCTGCGCGTGATCGTCTGTAGCGGGGGTCGGATCTCACCAGCGGTCGCTGGATCTTCTGTTTCGTTGGATGTGAAGGTCACCCTCCACAAGAAGATCTGCCGCTGCTTATCTCAGGCTAGCTAGATTGTGGCCGGGTTTTCATGACCGTCTCTGCGACCCAGAAGTTACTCTTCGTGTGCAGTCGAAACCGGTTTCGCAGTCTTACAGCCGAAAAGTTGTTCGAAGGTTCAATGCTTTATCAAGTCCGTTCAGTGGGCACGCAGCCCAACGCTCGTATCGTCGTAACCGAGGGACACCTGGGATGGGCGGACACGATTTTTTGTATGGAGAAGTCGCACGTGAATCGGCTGAAGCGAAAGTTTCCCGAAGCCCTTCGCGGCAAGCGAGTCGTTTGCCTTCACATTCCGGATGAGCACGACTTCATGCATCCAAACTTGCTTGATGAACTTCGCGCCAAGCTTGTTGATTATGTCACGCTGCCAGAACGGAACCGAACCGCCTGATCGCGCGATGCAGCTCCGAATGCTTTCGGAGGGGGCATACCGACTCTAATCCAGCCTTGCCCCGGAGCGTGTCGGAACCGATCGTATATTTCCGTTACCACTCATTCACCATGCGTAGTGCGTTAATCGTTATCCTGCTCGCGTTGCTCTGGGCGACACCCGCTGAGGGCGCGAAGCCGATGCCGCTAAGAGAACTAGCGGAGTTCCTGGGGCCGGTGTCTCCAAAAAAGATCGCGTGGACGAAGAGTGTTGGCCCTGATTTCGACGCTTATTCCGGGCGTGCGATGCCACCCTTGGCTGGGACGGTAAATATCCACATCGGCGGGTGGCCGCATTTCAAGCGTGGCGGAAAGAGCACGACTGTAGCCGGCCGGCTGGGCCTATTTCCCGTGACCTGGCACCGTAAGATCGCGCCGGACGGGACCATCAGTCAGGAGGCTGTGCTTACGCTTCACGGATTTTGGAAGGTGAATGTCTGGCTCGAAGCGAAGCGGCAATCAGACATTGATGGAATGATCGCCATCGTCTCGAAGCTGCCGACCTTTACCCAAAAACCAAAGCCCGTTTCGTCCCAGTGACGTCATAGCTATGGATCACGGCGAACAAGACCGCGGCACCACCTATAGAGTCGTCGTCAACGGCGAAGAGCAATACTCAATCTGGCCGGTTGATCGAGAGATACCGGCCGGCTGGAAAGAAGTCGGCAAGAGTGGAACCAAGGACGAGTGCCTCGCCTTTATCAAGGAGGTCTGGACCGACATGCGGCCGCTCAGTCTGCGAAAGAGGATGGAAGAGATGCCCTAAGGGTAAGATTGATCACGATCTTGTCCTAAGGACTTCTCAGTTGCTCGCCACCACAGAGGCGGAGGAAGGGCGGTAATCGCTGGCGCGGTACTTGCGGGAGCCGTTGTAGGCGAAATGCGGGATGTACATCGCCGGATCCTGCGTTTCGATTCGTTCGATCGCGCTGTTGAATGTCGGATCGAGCAGGTAAGTGCCCCTGGTCGTGTCCCACTCCAGCCAGGCGTGCGTTCTCAAATCGGCGATGTGCCGCTTGCCGATGACGAAGCGAACCTGCGTGGCGCCCTTGGCCCGCAAGATTGCGTAAAGCAAAATGGCTTTGCCCTTGCAATCCGCGGCGACATCGGAGTGGACCTGCGCCGGCGTTTTCCATTGCCGCGAATATTGATAGGGGATCGCGCGCAGGCTGGTTATCCATTGGTTGAGAGTGGTCACAGACGTCCGGCCTGCCAGGGCGCCTGCGGGAGAATTCAGGACGGGCGAAATCGGGCTCATTTGGCGATCGTATGGAGTGGAGGCGACCGCCAGGAAATTGGGTTGGGCAAAGCTGGCGACCGAGTTTGATCCGACACAGGCAGCCACCAGCGAAACACATCCCATCCGGCGAAAGAGAGAGAGCGATGGCAAGGACATCTCGACTGAAGGTCAAAAGCAGCCACCGTGCCCAGCCGGTTTTCGGCCGGCTCGCAATCATTGGTTTCCCTGTGCCGTGACCGCGTGCTCGTGCGCTGTAACTCGGAAATCGGGCCCAGCGCGGTCAGCAATCTGGGGAGCGCACGCGCCCTCGCGTGCTGGGTGCGGCGCCTCGCCGCAACGAACTTCGAGCCCTGCGGAGGTTTGGGCGCCGGCTCCTGCCGCAGCGTTCCGGAAAAGTTCGCGCCGGCGGGGGCGCCGGCGCCAGCACGCGAGGCGCGTGCGCTCCCCAGAACTTCGGCTGCGCCGCGGAACTGTATCCGATTCGTCAACTACGTCGCACTACCTACTCTTTTGCGGCGCGCGAAAGGCGGGTATGGTGACGCGTTATGGCGAATCAGGTTTTGGCGGGGAAGGTCGGGGTCGTTTTCGGCGTGGCGAACAAGCGGAGCATCGCGTGGGCGATCGCCAGGGCTTGGGCGGCGGCGGGCGCGCGTTTGATTTTTAATTATCAAGGTGAGCGGCTGAAGGAGAACGTCGAGGAACTGGTGGGGGAGTTTGGCGAAGGGACGCCGCTGTTTCCCTGCGATGTTTCGAGCGACGCCGAGATCGCGGAGTTTTTCAGCAAAGTCCGAGGAGAGACCGACCGCCTCGATCTGATGCTGCATTCGGTGGCGTTCGCGCCGAAGGAAGCGCTCGAGGGCGATTTCGTCAGCACGACCCGGGAGGCGTTTCGCATGGCGCACGATATCAGCGCTTATTCGCTCGTGGCGCTGGCCCGGGAAGCGGCGCCGATGATGACGAACGGCGGAAGCATCGTGGCGATGACCTATTACGGCGCGGAAAAGGTGGTGCCGCATTACAACGTGATGGGCGTGGCCAAGGCTAGCCTGGAAGCTTCGACCCGTTACCTGGCCTACGACCTTGGTCCGAAGAAGGTCCGGGTGAATTGCATTTCGGCCGGGCCGGTCCAGACCCTGGCGGCGCGCGGCATCAGCGGGTTCAGCGCGATGCTGAAGCATTATCAGGAGCACGCGCCGCTGAAACGGAGTTGCGATCCGGCCGAGCTGGGCGAGACGGGAGTGTTTTTGGCGAGCGACGGCGCGGCGGCGATCACGGGGCAGGTGATTTACGTCGATGGCGGGTACCAGGTGATGGGGATGTAGGAATGGCGAATGACGATTGGAGCGGGGACAATAATCACTCGTGCTCCTGCTCCTGCTCGTGATCGAATTCTCCAGCGGCGATCACGAGCAGGAGCACGATTACGAGCAAAGAGCTTAGGCCGATGAATCTCGCTGAGGAACTGCGGGCGCTGCTGGGAAATGCAGCCGTGTCGAATGAAGCAGCGCAGTTGGTCGCGCATGGGGGCGACAAGTGGGTGGCAAACCATCCGCCGGAGGTGGTGGTTTTCGCTACATCGACGGAGCAAGTGAGCAGGCTGCTGCGGTTTGCTTCGGAGAAGAAGATTCCGATTACGGCGCGAGGGGCAGGGTATGGCTACGTGGGCGGTTGTGTGCCGGTGCGCGGGGGAATTGCGCTTTCGCTCATGCGGATGAATCGGATCAAGGAAATCAATTTTGCTGATGCGATCGCGATCGTGGAGCCGGGAGTGATCACGGCCGATCTCCAGGCGAAGGCGAGAGAACAAAAGCTGTTCTACCCGCCGGACCCCGCCAGCATGAAGGATTGCACCATCGGCGGGAACGTCGCGACGAATGCCGGCGGGCCGCGTTGCCTAAAATACGGAGTGACGCGCAACTATGTAATCGGACTCGAGGTGGTGCTGGCCAGCGGCGAAATTCTGCGCACGGGCGGGCGGGTGCATAAGAATAAGACGGGGTTCAACCTGATCGGTTTGTTTGTCGGATCGGAAGGGATGCTGGGGGTGGTGACGGAGATCACGGTCCGGTTGCTGCCGCTGCCGCCCGCGCGCGCCACGATTTCCGCGGCATTCGCGACGATGACGGAGACGGCCGCGACGGTGCAGGCGATTTTTCAGGCGGGCTTTCTGCCGGCAGCGCTTGAGATTGCCGATCATCTCACCCTCGAAGCCGCCCGGCGTGATAAGGGCGTGTCGCATGTGCCGGCAGGGAATGCGCATTTGCTGGTCGAGGTCGATGGCCAGATGGAAACGGTCCGGAGCGAGGCGGCGGGACTCGAGCGCTTGATCGCGGACCGAAAGCCAAGTTCGCTCGCGACCGCGACGACGGAGGAGGCATGCGAGGGCCTCTGGATGTTGCGCCGGGATTTCAGCAACTCGCTGCGAGCCACTGGCCTGACGAAGTTGAATGAGGATGTCGTGGTGCCGCGGTCGCGGTTGGTCGAATTGATCGAGTTTGGCGAAGCGCTTCAAAAGCGGCACGGTTTTCCGATCGCCTGTTTCGGGCATGCCGGAGACGGGAACATCCACGTCAACATCATGGCGGCGAACTACGGCGATCCCGCCGTGCAAAAAAAAGTGGAGCAAGCGCTGGACGAACTCTTTCAGCAGGTGCTCGCCTGGGGGGGAGTCATTACCGGCGAGCACGGCATTGGCCTGGCGAAGAAACGCTGGTGGCCGGAGGCGACGACCGACGCGGCGCGCGAGGTGCATCGGGCGATTAAAAGTGCGCTTGATCCCGCGGGGATTCTGAATCCCGGGAAATTTCTGGATTAAGGCAGCTCCAGGACCACGTTCACGGCGCGGTGGTCGCTCGCCTGGGGCGAGGTGTTTGCGACCCAGGCCTTGGATAAAATCGCGCCTTGATAGAAGATGTGGTCGAAACAAGCGGCGGGATAACGCGCGCTGGGCAGCACGGTGACCCGGGAATCGTCGGGGATTCCCTTCCAGGCCCAACTGAACCCGTCCGCCAATAAGGCGGGAACAGTCTTTTCCATCGCAAAACGGGTCTCCCCAGGCGCGGTGTTGAAATCGCCACCGACGATCCAGGTCAGCGCGCCGTTCCTGCCGTAGGTGTCCTTCATCGCTCGCATGTGCGAAAGGAGCTGGCGCATCGATTCTTCCCGAATGCGCATGTCTTCGCGAATGTCCCCGCGATTGCTCTTCAAGTGCAGCGCATAAACCAGGAGGACCTGCTTCGGCGACAATTGATAGGAGGCAAACGCGAACCCGCGCGGAGGCGTGATCGCGACGCCCGGCTTCCACGCTTCCGCCCAGGCGCTAATCGGTTGAAACCTGCTGGCGATTGCGATCTGCTGCGTCTCCTTTTCGTCCACACGCGGAGGAAAATTCGAGCAGACGTCCACTTTGAATCCGTGCAAGGGTTTGATCGCCAGCGCTGCCTGCTCGGAATCGCGCACTTCCTCCAGCCCCAGAACATCGGGAGCGAGCTGCGCGATATCGCGATGGACGGCGCGAATCTGCCGATTTTCTTCGGCGCGCGATGCCTTCGGCCGCCGGCCCGGAAACCATTGGATGTTCCAAAAGGAGGCCGTGATCGTGGTTGAAGAAGGTGTTTGGGCCGCGACCGGAGTGTCTGGCGCAAAAAAAAGCGCCGTAATGGCGGAGGCGAGCGCGATGCAGCGGAGAGAGAACCTGGGAGGCATGGTCAAAGAATACCTCACGGTGACCGCTGAATACGAGGAACAAGGAAGCGGCGGTTTGTAACCGCCGATTTAGTTGGTCGGCGGTTGAAAAACCGCCGCTCCTCGGGGAGAGGAACTAGCCGGGCCGCACGATTTTGCTCAAATGCTCGACGGCGGCCTGCTCGGCTTTTTCATCGCTCTCATAATCCCAGCCCACAATTTCGAGCATTTGAGTTCCCACGTCTCGCTTCCCTTTTCGAACAGCATCGAGCCTTCCGGCGGCGGTCCAATTTTCATGGTCCGCCATCCCGGGCCGCGGTGACGTTCCATCCCAATAGCAGTAGAAAACGTGAAGCGAGCGGCCATTATTGTCGAAAATATAGAAGCGAATAGGCAAGGCGACGCCGTTGACCGTGAGCAGTTTACTCTGCACGCCGCCGCGCTGTTTCATGCCGCTGGCGGGCAGGCAAATATCCGGCCGGTGGTTCTTGACGAAAAGACCGGCGGTCCGGCCCGGGAGCCAGCGAAAGAAAAACATGTTCCAGAGGTGGCCGTCGTTTCCGGTCCACGTGCCGCCTCCGCCTTCGTTGTAGCGCAAGAGTTCCTGGGCGGCGTCGGCGATGGGGACTGTTTTCCAACTCGTCGCTTCAGACGGCCACGTGATCGTCCAGGGTTGAAGCCGGGCTGTCCGCGACTCATGGGAGCGGTACCAAATCTGGGTGGCCCCTTCGGCCACCAGGATCAGCGCAAGAAGACATCCGAGGACCAGGCGCGGCACACGAAAACCCGGCCTCGATCCGGACGCAACCGACGGATCCTGCTCTTTGCCGCGCAGGAACATGCTCATTCCCCAAAGGGCGAACAGGCAAACAACCAGAATCGTGTGTCCAGCGGGGTCATGCCAGGTCTTGATCGCGTCGGGACCGCGCTCGGCGCTGAGCCACACCAACAGAAACGTCCGGACCAGATTGCAGCCGAAAGCCAGGACTGCGCCGGATACGACCAGGATGAAACGGCGCCAGGCCGTGAATTCATAAAACTCACCCAGAAACAACGAAACCATGAACGTGGCCTGCAATGACCGAATCCCCGTGCAGGCTTCGTCGATCCCGACAAAGCCGGAACCGATTTCTATGACATTCCCCATCTGCACGGCCGGGATGTCGATCGCATTGAGGACTTCCACATTGATGAGCGCGCCGATGCGCATGAGACCCTGAATCACGAATTGCTCGAGATTGGTTGGCCACGGCACAGCGACGAAAAAGAAGAGAATGGGAAAGGCGAAGTGTCGCAGCCACCGGGCTCCGCCTGCCAGGTAAACCCCGGCCGCGGTGATCAGCCCGGCGGATAGCGCCATGGCCCAACTCAGCAATCGCCAATCGGGATTCGCTTCCTGAATGAGGCGGACGGGCACGAAAAACGCCGCGGCCAGAACAATGACCAATCCCGGAATAATTTTGACGGCGGGAGCCGAGGGCGCGGGAGTGTTTTGGGAGCGCCGCCAAAAGATGTAGGCCGTGAGGAAAGGGACGGTCCACCCGTAGCCATATTGCGGATTGATCGACCATTCGAAACGGAGCCGCGAAATCAGTTCGACCCAGACGAGCGCAAACACCGCGATCGGGAACCAATTGATCACACGCAACGCTGCTGTGGTCGCGGGAAGAGAAGGGGATGATGTGGCGTCCATGAAGGCGTGACCCGATTTTAGCAGGATACGAGCCGGGATCGCACCCGGCCAAGCCTGCCGCATCCCGGAGATAAAATCGAGCGCTCGCTGGCGCAATGCTCAAAATCGCGCCATATTACACCCGCGACCGCCCCGCAGGCCGATTCTTAAAAGGAAGGTCTTATTCCTGCGCCTTGTCATGGCGTCGCATTCTCTCGATGAAACCAGGAACTCTCACTCACACCATCGCGGTCTTGCTGTCGTCAGTCTCCGCGTTCTTCACTCATAGCGCGGCGGCCACGGTGCCAAATTCGCAGATAAAACTGAGCAAGAAATCGAGCAAGGCGCGGGATGACACCCCATTGAAGGTCGATCCAATTTCCTTCGCGCCTTCGGAAAAAGCCGATCCTCCTTTTGCCCACGCCGGGGAACATTTCCCCTGGAAAAAAGAGATCGTGACCACGGTTTTCTGGATCGGTGAGAAGCCCACGGCCAATAATCCAGTCCCGAATCGCCAGAGCTCCTGGGATCGGAACTGGACGCAGAGTTACGGCGGCTACGACAATCCCGACCGCGCGCAGCGGAACGATTTTGCTCCCGCGAAATTTACGCCGCGCCAGAACCCATTTTACGTCGCGCTTCCTTACAACGACAAATCGATCAACGGTCATCGGCCCGAAGCGCCGCGCGTGGTGCCCTGGTTCAAGGAGGCCTATCAAGGCCCGGCGGTCTCGACCTGCAAGGGCCGCTGGATTGCGATCCGCAAGGGCAACAAGGTCGCCTATGCCCAGTGGGAGGATGCCGGCCCGTTCCGGACCGATCATTGGCAGTATGTCTTCGGAAACGAGCGGCCGAAGCCGAACTTAAACCGAGGCGCGGGCCTCGATGTTTCGCCCGCTGTCCGCGATTATCTTGGGATGCAGGATACGGATGTGACCGACTGGAAATTCGTCACGTTCGCGGAGGTGCCGCATGGTCCCTGGGCCAGGCACGGGGACAACAACACCTTTGTCCTGAGTCAGCGCAAGAGCAATAAAGCGATGGCCGAAGGCCCGAAGCGGGGCGGAGTGACGATCCTGCCTTGAGTCCTGGAGGGACGCCCGCCGTGGCGTCCAGCGAATAGCCTGGCAACCGTCATTGGTGGATCGAGCGCTCCGCCGCTCGAGGTTAACATGGCGGCGAAGCCGCGTAATCTTTGGCATCGCGCGACGGAGCGCGCCATCCACCTCAACGAGACAGAGCTTAGAACAACTTCGGGTGGTCGTCGTCGTCCTCCGGACCGATCGCGGCGCGGATCTTTGTCAGGAGATCGTTAAAATCGTACGGCTTTTGGATCGTGTCGAGCACGCCTGCTTTTAGCATTTCGGAGCGGATCGCAGGCTCCAGATAACCGCTGGCCACAATCGCCCGGACGCCGGGCCGGCTTTCTTTCATTTTAAGAAAGGCCTCGCGGCCGCCCAGACGCGGCAAGCCCAGGTCGCAGACCACAAGTCCGATGTCGTCCCGATGCGCCTCGAAGAGCGCGACGGCTTCCATTCCGTCCCTGGCGGCCAGCACGCGATATCCTTCTCCTTCCAGAATCGTCACGCCCAGGTCTCGCAACATTTCTTCATCTTCGACCAGCAGGATCGTCTGCGGGGCGTTTGGTTTTCGCGGGATGTTCCACCTGGCGCCTTCGCCATGTGCTTCGGTGGAATGCTCGACCGGCAGGTAGATAATGAAAGTGGTGCCGGCATCCGGTTCGCTCTCCACCTGGACAAAGCCCCGGTGATTGTTCACCACTCCGTAAACCACGGACAACCCGAGACCGGTGCCTTTGCCGCGTTCCTTCGTGGTAAAAAATGGCTCGAAGATATGCGATTTTACCTGCCGGCTCATGCCGCTCCCGGTATCGCGCACGCGAATGCAGGCATAATCCTGCGTGCCGGCGCCGGTGAAAGATTCGGTCAACTCCGCCCCAGGCGTAATCGACGTCTCGAGCGTGAGGGTCCCCCCGTCTTTCATCGCGTCGCGCGCATTCACACAGAGATTCAACAGGACCTGGTGAATCTGGCTGCGATCGGCCGTGATCAAGGGAAGGTCCGGTTGCAAGTGGAGCTCGAAATTGATCATTTTAGGAAACGTGGCTTGCAGCATTTTTTCCAGCTCCCGCACGAGTGCATTCAAATCGAGGGAGGAAAATCGCGCCTCCGTTTGCCGGGCCGATGTCAGCAGCTGTTGCACGAGGGCGGCCCCGCGCTCCACCGCGTCCTTGATGATTTTGGTGGCGCCGGACGTTTCCCTGCCTTTCGAATCCAGGGTCTCGAGCCGATTCGTGTATCCTAATATGATCGCGAGGATGTTGTTAAAATCGTGGGCGATTCCACCCGCCAGGGTCCCGAGGCCCTCCATTTTTTGGGCCTGGACGAGCTGCTGTTCGAGCCGCTTCCTCTTGGTATCGTTGAAGAGATAGACCTGGAGGCCGGTGAGTTCGCCTTCCACGAAAGTGCCGACCAGGCGAGCCACCACGTAGAGGGGATCGCCACCTCGCTGGTTCATTTCGAGTTCATGCCGCTCCACAATCCCAGTCTGCTGCACCATCTCGAGCAACTCGACGCCGTCCTTCCGGCTGCGGAGAAGTTCGAGAAAATTTCCGGAAGTTGCTTCTTCAATGGAATCGAATCCGAAAATATTCACGAAGGCCGGATTGCAGGTCACGATTTGGCCGTCCGGCCGGATGCTGAGATTGCCGGTGAAGTCTTCCGTGACGAAGCGCCGATAGCATTTCTCGCTCTCGCGCAAGGCCGACTCCTCCTGGTGGCGCGCGGTGATATCCCGGTTGATCTGCAAGCGCGCGGAGCCGGAATTTTGGCCGGCCATGGTCCATCGGCTCGCGACGCGAATCTGCCGGCCGTCCCTGTGGACCTGAACGAGTTCGCCTTCCCAATGCGCTTCGTGTTCCAAAATCGACTCGATGTTCCGCGCGTCTCCCGAAAGCTCCGTGCGAAGAAGCGCATGCACATTCCGGCCGAGCGCATCCTCCTTATCCCAGCCATATGTGCCGGATGCGCCCCGATTCCAATAGGTGATCGTGCCGTGGCCGTCGGTGAGAATGACGGCATCCTGCGCGAACTCGAGCAGTTTTCCCTGATCCATCAGATGATCGGCGAGCGGCACGAGGGGCGGAAAGCGAGACCCGACATTGTCGCCTCTGCCATCACGGCGTGCGAGAACTTGCCGGCGCGCTCGGGTTGGGCTGCGGGTCGTCGCGAGAGCGCAACTCATCCAGACGACCGGAGGAAAAAAGAAAATAGATTGCCAGCAATGCCCCTAAAATGACGGCAAAAAGAAAAATGAAACTTGCGGCGCGCAAGCCGCCCCAGCGGCGGCCGGCCATTTGCCGGGCCGCCCGTTTCTGCATCAACTCGAGCTCGAGCAGCCGCACGGCAGTTTCCGGATCAACCGGTTCGGGCTTGCCGTCGCCATTGGAATTCATCGAAATGAATCTTAACCATTCGACCAAAACACCAAATGGATTCTGCGGATAACAAATTCTATTGGCGCCCGCTGGCGGCCTTTACAGCGCCGATGGCGGTTTTTCTTACTTTGCTCGCCTTGAACGACTTCCTCCGAAGGCCGGGCGGCGCCTTCTGGCTGGTGTCGCCCGAATATTGGATTTACCCGGCGCAGACGATCATTTGCGGCCTGCTAGTCATCTGGTTCTCGCGCGAATATCCGTTCCAGGCACCCAGGCGGATTGGGTTCGCCGGGGCGATTGCGCTTCTCGCTTTCGTGCTCTGGATCGCACCCCAGGCCGTCTTCGGGTTTGCCCCGCGTGCCGAAGGTTTCAATCCTGAGATTTTTTCCGATCAACCGGCCGCTTACTGGGCCACGGTTTGCTTCCGTTTCCTTCGTCTCGTCGTGGTCGTTCCGTTGGTCGAGGAGATTTTCTGGCGCGGATTTTTGCTTCGCTATCTCATCAACGAAAAGTTTTCGACCGTGCCGATGGGGTCGTTTTCGTGGCTCTCCTTCAGCGTCGTCACGCTCGCGTTCGGGTTCGCCCATGCGCGAGCGGACTGGATCCCCGCTCTCATCACGGGCGCGCTCTATAACTGCGTCGCGTATCGGACGAAAAGCCTGTCGTCCTGCGTCCTGGCCCATGCCCTCACCAACCTTCTCCTCGGCCTCTGGATCATGAAAACCCGCCAATGGGGATTCTGGTAGGGGCGACCGATCCCATGGCACCGCTTCTGCTCCCTAAAGGGGCCAAATGCACGCGACCTTTACTCAAAAAGTCATCATTTGCATGGTCGCCGGCTTTCTCGCGGCCTGTCTCGTTCAGTGGGGGAAAGTCTTCGTCGAAGGGGCGGATGATGCCCTGAACGGGGGCTACAACAATAGGTCCCCGGCGGTTACGCAAAAATCCAAACCGTAAGCCGGGGTCGAAAGGGATTGCCGACCCTTCTGCTGCGCCTAATTTGCGTGGCGGCATGAAGATCGGTTTCGCTCAAATCAACCCCACGGTCGGGGATTTGCGCGGAAACTTCGAGAAGATTGCGGGCGCCTACGAGCGGCTTGCGGCCGCGGGCGCGGAGCTGGTTATCACGCCCGAGCTGGCCATTACCGGCTATCCGCCGCAGGACCTGCTCTTCAAGTCGCAGTTCGTTCCGCAAAACCTCGAGACGCTGGAGAAGCTCCAGGCCCGGGTGCAGGGCGCCGCTTTGCTGGTCGGTTTCGTCGACCGGAACCAGGGACGCGGAAAACCGTTTCATAATGCCGCGGGCCTGCTGCAACCGGGCGCGCCGATAGCCACAACGCATAAATCCCTTTTGCCCACCTATGATGTCTTTGACGAAGACCGCTATTTCGAGCCGGCGCGCAGCGTCGCCCCCTTGATGTTCGGCACGAAAAAGATCGGCGTCACCATCTGCGAGGATATCTGGACGGAACGTTACCTGCCCCGCCCGCTCTACGACATCGAGCCGGTGCGTTCATTGGTGGACCAGGGGGCCGAAGTGATCCTGAATCTGAGCGCGTCGCCCTTCGGTTTGGGAAAGCCGGCCATTCGCCGCGAGATGGTGGCTACGCTCGCCCGGACCTATCGCCGGCCGATCTGCTACTGCAACGCCGTCGGCGGGGACGATCAGCTGGTTTTCGACGGCAACTCGATCGCGGTGAATTCCAGAGGCGAATTGATCGCGCAATTGCCTGCCTTCCGGACCGCGGAGGAGGTCGTCGAGACCGAGGCGTCGCAACCGGTGACACTGCCGAAGCCCGATGATATGGCCGACCTGTTCGAAGCCCTTTCGTTAGGTGTGCGCGATTACCTGACGAAGTGTAATTTCAAATCCACCGTGCTCGGATTGAGCGGAGGCATCGATTCCGCGGTCGTCGCGGCGATCGCCGTGAACGCGCTTGGCTCGGAAAACGTCCTCGGCGTTTCGATGCCAAGTCCGTATTCGTCCCGCGGCAGCATCGACGACGCTCTCGCCCTGGCCAAAAATCTCGGCATCAAATGTCTGCAAATTCCCATCGCCAACGCCTTCAGCGCCTTCAAGGTGCAGTTTGCGGAAGCTTTCGCCGGCCTGCCCGAGGACACAACGGAAGAAAACATGCAGGCGCGCTTGCGCGGAATGATCCTGATGTCGCTCTCGAATAAATTTGGGCACCTGGTCCTCAGCACTGGAAACAAGAGCGAACTATCCGTTGGCTACTGCACACTTTACGGCGACATGGCCGGCGGCCTGGCCGTGATCAGCGATGTGCCGAAGACGATGGTCTATGTGCTGGCCCGCTGGATAAATCGCGACCGCGAGATCATTCCTGTTTCGACAATTGAAAAACCCCCGAGCGCAGAACTGAAGCCCGGCCAAACCGACCAGGACAGCTTGCCGCCCTATGATGTGCTCGATGAAATTTTACGCCTCTACGTCGAGGAAAACATGAGCGGACGCGACATCATCGCCCACGGCTTCGATGAGAAAACGGTTCGTTGGGTGCAGCGGCGCGTCGACATAAACGAATACAAGCGCGAGCAGGCAGCGCCGGGCCTCAAGGTCACCAGCCGCGCCTTTGGCGTCGGCCGCCGGATGCCGATCGCACAGCAGTACGTCGATTAGCGGAACTGCACCGCGTTGGAATCGAACCAACAACCCAGTGATTAAGAGTCACTTGCTCTGCCAATTGAGCTAGCGGTGCGTTTACCTCGTGGGGAGCGCTATCTTGCAGTAGTTTTGCAGGGAATCAACCGTAACAGGTTCTGTATATAAATCCGTATCTACGTTCCTCGCAGTAGAGGAATGTGGCCGAAATTCCCTTTGTTTAGTCGGACGGAAATACTCTATTTTGAAGGATTCTGAACGCGGCATCGAGCACCTTGAGAAAGGAGGCTTCGGTACCAAACACGGCGTCGCGCCCGCCTCCGGATTGTATCCACACGCGAAGGGACTCCTGCAGGTCTTTATTGGCTTGCCGGTCGAGGTTGCGGAGGAGCCAATCGAAAAACAATTTCGCGGCCTCAGCTACTTCCGCTTCCGACATCTCTTCCTGACGCCCCGGCTGCGATTCTCCCTGTCCCTGCCTCTCGAGTCTATTCAATATGACTCGCTGGCAGCTAATGGCCGCGGCCAATCCCTCCGCCATGCCTTGTTCGCGACACATCCTCTCCGCCTCCTGAAACGTTTCCAGCGCTCGATCGTACTCTTCTAGCTCGATCAGGAGGAGCCCTTCGCTTCCGAGGGCGCGATTCAAGAAATCGTAGTTTTTCATCTCGCGGCTCAGGGCCTGCGATTCGCGCCACTTTTCGATCGCGGCCGCCAACTGGCCGACTTCCTTCAACCCCTTGGCTACCTGAGACATCGCTCTGAATAAACCCTCGCTATCGTCCAATTCGCGCTGAAGAGTTTCGAGGCGTTGATTCACGTGCAACCGGTCGAGGGCGCTCAGAGAATTGTCACTTTGCAATTGCAGCATAAGCGCGTCACGCTCGAATCCCAGTGTGGCCTTGAGACGCTGGCCATCATTACGCTCCCGGTACAGCTCCGCGGTTTCGGCGCAAAGTGCCGCGGCTTTTTGCCAGTGGGAATTCTTGAGAAAGACAGTCGTCTGATGCTCAAGAGAGGACAAGAGAAAGTTAACCTTTCCCGTTTGCAGAGCGAGCCGCTCCTGCTCTTTCCAGGCTGCCATGGCATCGTCGATTTGGTCTAGCTTCTCGCAAATCGCAGCTTTCATCCCTAGAGCATTGGAAAGATTTTTCGCGTTGCCTAGCTCTCGGAAAATGGCCTCTTGTTGGGCGCAACACCGGCTCGCGCGCTGGAACTGCTCTTGTTGCATTAAGATGATGGTCTGATTGCCCAGGCATGTTCCTAGAAACGCCTGCTTACCGAGCGCGCGGCTAATTTGCTCGCTTTCACCATAGAGACTGAGCGCCTCCTCGAGGGCGCCATTTTTCTGCCGCGACGTCGCTTCCGTGAAGGCTATTTCCATCAGCACCTCTTGAGCTTGTCCCTTGAAACCAAGCTGTTCCTCTCGTGCGCAGAGCTTTCTCGCCGCAGGAAGATCGCCCAAGCGCTGCGCGATTCTGGCCTGATTTCCGAGGCAGATCGCGAGCGCTTCCGGTTCGTCAAGTTGTGCGCAAATCTGTTCTTCTTCCTGGTGCAGTTGCAATGCTTCCGCAAATTTGCCGAGATGGAAACAACTGCGAGCATGGTTGCCCAGGTAACGCTGAAGGTGCTTGAGATCACCGCCGATTTTTCGGCAGATTCTCTCGGCCTCCAGGTAGATTTCAGCTGCGAGCGCGTAGTCACCCACTACAAGAAAAGTATCGGCTTTGATGCCGAGAACGACATGGAGACGAACTTCGTCACCCCCGCGCCGGCATTGCCTCTCGGCCTCGTCGAGCGCCTGCCGCGCTCCCCTTGGATCGTCGGTAGCCAGGCGCTCGTTAGCATAGAGCCCGAGTGAATCCACTCGCTCTGGTATCTCTGCGAGCCTAGCTGCGAGCAGTTCGGGGTCCGAATCCCAGCGCGTGATTTTTGGCTCTTCTCCCGGCTTAAATACGGTGAAGGATTCATTCCCATCGGCGATCACGTTCGTGTTTCCCCCAAGCGCGAGATCAATTGTGCGTTTCTGGGCTTGAACTCGCCGCGTCAGATTGGTGAACCCTGTCGCCGTCGCCACGGCCAAGGCTTTGTCCATCAGCGCTTGGCCTTCCTGAAACTCATGCAATTGATAGAAGAGGATCGCCCCCTGTTCGAGGAGCGATTCAATACACTGCTTGAGATTCCCAGCCTCTTCGCTAATGGCCTGCTGCTGGCGCAGCAACTTAAGGGACTCCGCAAAACTGTTTTGCACCGTTAACAACAGGGACTGTCCGTACAGTGCATGAGCCAGGCCGAGCTGAAAACCGCAGCGGCGACAAATCCGATCCTGCTCGTGAAAGAGCGACCAGGACTTCCCGAGTTCGCCTCTTCGATAGGCCTGGAAGGCCTCGCCTGCCAACCCCTGTTGCCGGGCATGTGCGCGACCGAAGTCCACATCGACTACGGGAACCTCGGAATGGAAATTGTGAGTTTCTTCATCGACCGCATTCGCCTTGACGACAGCTTGATTCTGGAGTGCCGCATCCACCTGCACGACATCGCCAATTTCGCCGGCGAGTTTCGCCTGCTCCTCGAGCAAACGGCAGGCCTCCGCCGTCTCCCCAGCATCGGCGAGGATCAGCGCTTTGAGCCCCAGAGACCTGGCTATTTCGTCCCGCCGATTGAAGGTGCGGCTGATTTGCTCTCGTTCGTCGATGGCCTCCAGGGCTGCATCCAGGACGCCGTGTTCCCGATGGATGATTGACGTGAGAGCGAGAACTGGCAGCAATGCTCTTTGCTGCTCGTGAGCGCGGCAGATCCTCGCAGCATCGGCGAGCATTGCCCGGGCGCTTTCGGAATCACCCCGCAAATAATGGATGATCGCGAAGCGCGACCAGCTCTCCGCAGCTAGCTCCCAGTCGCTCTGCTCCTCGCTTAGCTGAATGCAGCGCTCACAAACCCTGGCCGCCGAAGCCAGATCACCCTCGTCTAACATGAGCTTCGCCTGAAAAGCCAGACAGAGGACGAGGTGGTGGCGATCGTCGCACCGGTGATAATGGTCGGTCAGCCGGGCCATCAAAGGACCGGCTTCCGCAGCCTTGCCCGTATCGAACAAAAGCTGCGCCAGATGTCGATAAGTCGCCAGCCGCTCCGTAGTCAGATCGGCCAGGGGTTGATAGATCTCAATGACGCGGTGCGCGGTGTGAGTCTCGATCTGTGCCCAGTAAGACTTCAGATCGTACTCGGCCAGGATCCAGGCAGCCTCGAAAAACTCGTGGTCGGACAATAAATCGAAGAGTCTCTCCCACCCCCCGCAGGCTGCGAGCTGCCATGGCAGTTCCTCGATCTTCCGCTTTCCGAGCGCCTGCTTTTCAAAGTAGCCGGCGATTTCGTCGCGCGCGTGGTCCTGCAGCTCTTTCGTGGGAAGATAGCGGTGCCGGACTGCCTCGCGAAAATACTCGTGCGAGAACGCCAGCAGGCCGCGCCGGCTGATCAGCGATCGTTCGATGGAGAGGTAGAGGGACGACCACGCGAGCTGCGGCAGGGGTTGGTCCGTGCCGAGCATCTGTAAAAGCTCGTGATCCGAGAGACCACCACGCGCGGCCCAAAGCAGCTTCATGGCGTCCCCCACGAGCCTCGGCCGGCTCCCTTCGTAGTCCTCCTCCAGTCGCTCCAAAACGCGGGAATACACTTCACGAATGGACGCGGCGGTGACATACCCTTGCAACCGCAGGCCGACGCGGGACCGCGAGCCGAGGACACGCAATTCATCTAGGAGAACTCTTAGAAACAATGGATTCCCGGCCAGCTGCGCCGAGGCGATCTGGTCCACTTGCCGCGGCAGGAGACCCTTCCCAAATTGCTGGAGATAGTTATGGATCAAAGTGCGGCGTTCCCGCTCCGTAAGTGGCTCCACCTCCAGCAGGCTCCATCCTCGCTGCAACACGGCGTCCAGGGCCGGGCTTTGTAGAGTGGAGGCAACGACATACACGTTGCCGGGCAGGACCGGCGGCAACCACAATAGTTCCAGGGCGCCCTCACGATCGAGCAGTTGGTTAAGGGCGTCGACGACCAGCACCACTCGCTGCCGGCCAGCTGACGCGTGCAGGGCATCAAAAAACGCGGCGCGTAGCTTTTGCGGTTCGTTATTTTCTTCGGTATCAATTCCGAGCGGCCCGGCCAGCTCCGAGACGAAGCGCCGCAGCATCGCCACCGAATCCACACTATCGGCAGTCGCACCGACATAGTGCGCCAAGACGATGTCGTCGGGGAAATTACGCCGGTGGTGAGATATCCAGTTTGCCAGGAGCGCCGTCTTGCCGCCGCCGGACTCGCCCACCACAACTAGGCCCAGTTCGCTGAACGGCTTGGCGACATACTCATCCAGTTGGGCGAAATACTTCTCCCGCCCGATATAGGAAAGGGCTCGGCTCCGGGCAAATGCCTCGTGGGCGAGAACTTCACTTTCCAGAGCGGTGGGCACATTCTCCGGAGGAAAATCCTCGTCGATCGCGTTGGTGAGGTCCTCCAACACCATTTGCCCAAGGGATTTTGGGTCCGGGTATATGCGCCAATCGCTTCCGCTTTGCTTAATCGCCTCTTTCAACCCGGCTACCTTGTCGCGCGCGTCGCTATCGTCCTCTCGCAGGTTGTTGCGCACCTGGGGCGTGCAGCGTTCCACATAGGTGGGATCCCGAAAATAAAAGACCGCGCGCCGTGCGCTGTCCGGGTGCCGCCAGATGGCGAAGGCAATCTCCAGCTCCGTATAGCTTTTCCCGCGCTCCTCCTGCAGCCAAGGTTGGTCCGCTAAAAGATCCTCGGGGAGGTGGTCGGGAATCCAGCCATAGCGATCGCCCAGAAGACCGATAAAATACGGACGACAACGATCGATTTCCGCAAAGCAGATCGGCAGCACTTCGCCGCGTTCACTCTGCTCCTGGGTGATTCCCCAGCGCAGGTCAATCTCCGCAAAGCCGACGCCGCGTTCTTCGCACAATTTGCGAATCCGCGGCAGCGTGAATTTCACCAGCTCTTCCCGCTCCGCGTGCATATCGCGAAAAGTCGAGGAAATGAAAAGGCGCACGGCGCGGACCGAATCATTCGTGCGGCTAGAAATTAGCTGATCCTTCATATTTTGCAGCAATTTTGCCGAGAATAAACCGTAGCCGGTTCCGCGTCTAAATCCGTATCAAAAAGATTAACCGAAGGCACCCTTGTCGGTTAGTTTCCGTTCATTGAAAGAGAAGGGGATGGCGAAGTGAGGGCGCAATATTTTCGTATTTTCAGGTGGCACGTCGTCCGTCATCTGCGGCGCCATCCGCTTCTGGCGCTTTTGAACATTTTGAGCGTGGCGCTGGGGGTGGCGGTTTATCTCGCGACCCAGATTGCCAATCAGAGCGCGAATCGCGCCTTCGCCGCGACGGTCGATCTTGTCGCGGGGAAAGCGGAATTGGAAATTACCGCACCGGCCGGGAATTTTCCGGAGACTTGCTTTCCGCTCGTCGCGGGAACGAGCGGAATCTCGGCGGCAACACCGATCGTGCGGGGCTTGGTCACGCTTCCGGATTTTCCGGGCGAATATCTGGTGGTTCTGGGAATCGACGTCTTCACGAATACACCGTTTCGAACCTTTGAGCCGGCCGGCTTCGATACCGGAGACCTCGATATCCAAGGCTGGCTTGGGGCGCCGGGTTCAATCGCGCTCTCGGACGAATTTGTGACGCGGCATCGTTTGAAAGCCGGAGACAACATTCGTGCGCGAGTGAACATGATCGATCACGACCTGCCAGTCGGGTTCATCCTCCGGAGCAAAGGAGCGCCGATTCTGGATTCGCGCTTCGCGGCAATGGATATCGGATGGGCCCAGGAATTATTTGGCCGGCGCGGAGAATTGAGCGCGATCCAACTGCGCCTGACGAACCCGCGCGACCGGGAGAAAACCGTGGTCGAGCTGCGCAAAATCCTCCCGAAAGACGCCATGGTGAAAACGCCGGCGCAGCGGACCGAGGAGGTCGACAAAATGCTGGGCGGTTTCCAAATGAACCTCAGCGCGATGAGCCTGGTGTCGCTGGCGGTGGGGATGTTCCTGATCTACAACACCGTTTCCGCCTCGGTGGCGCGCCGCCGCCGCGAAATCGGGATCCTGCGCTCGTTAGGCGTGACGCGCAACGAGGTGCGCGGCCTTTTTCTCGGGGAAGCGATTTCGCTGGGGGTGATCGGCGTTTTGCTGGGACTGGTGGGAGGCACCCTTCTCGCGCGGCTCCTCTCTGGCGCCGTCGCCGAAACCATATCGTCGCTTTACGTGCTGCTGAATGTGAGGGAGGTCGCGTTGGAGCCGCGGAGTTTTGCGCTCGCCGGCATCGTCGGGCTGGGCTCGGTCATCGTTTCGGCGTGGCTTCCGGCGCAGGCGGCGGCAAAAATGGAACCGGTCCGTGCGCTCCATGGCGGCGTCGCGCTGGAGCGATCACTCAATCCGTCATCGATGTGGTTCTGGAGCGGGCTGCTTTGCCTTGGGCTCGCGGCCGTTTTTTCTTTTCTTGCCCTTTCCACCGGGCCTGCCTGGCTCGCGTTCGCCGCGGCCTTTTCCGTCCTCACCAGTTTTTCGCTCCTGGTTCCTCCGCTGGCGTTCCGTTTCAGCTCGCTGGCGGGGAGAGTTTTTCGGGCGCTCCGCCGCCACCGGGGAACAGCGGCCGTCGAAGCAGAACTCGCTGCCGCAAATCTTTCCCGCGCGCTCTCACGAAATTCCGTCACCATTGCCACGCTGGCGGCGGCGGTCGCGATGACCGTGGGAGTAAGCGTGATGGTATTTTCCTTTCGCGAAACCGTCCAGGTCTGGATCAACGACATTTTGACGGCGGATCTCTTCCTGGGACCGGCCTCAAACGAAATTGTCGGTTCGTCCTCGTACATGCCCCCGGCAGCGCTGCAGTTCCTCGAAACCCATCCGGCGGTCGAAGCGATCGATACGTTTCGCGACGCCCAATTGTTGATGGGGGCTGAGACCGTCGCCGTCGCTGTGGTGCGCGGGAGCGAGCGGCGTCATTTTCAGTTCATGCGTGGCAGCAGCGCGACGATCATGCGCCGGTTTCACGAAGAGACGTCCGTTCTGATTTCGGAACCGTTCGCCCGGCGTCAGCGCCTGAGCGAGGGCGACGCGATCGAGCTGACCACGCCTGAGGGTCCGCGCCGATTCGCGATCGCCGGAGTTTTCTATGATTACTCCCGGGACCAGGGGCTGATTTATATGAGCCAACGCAACTACGCCCGCTTCTGGCATGACGACCGGGTAAACAGCGTCGCACTCTACTTGAAGAAGGATGCCTCCGCGGAAGCGTTGAGCACTGCTTTCCGGGCGCAATTCAGCCGGAACGGGGAATTCGTGATTTACTCGAACCAAACGTTGCGCACGCGCATCTTCGAGATTTTCGATCAGACTTTTGCGGTGACGTACGTGCTGCTGACCATCGCGATCATTGTCGCGATCACGGGAATTTTTCTGTCGCTCACGATTTTGATCACGGAACGTTCGCGCGAGCTGGCGATTTTGAGAGCGATCGGCGGGAGCGCGGGACAGATTCGGAAGCTTCTGCTTTGGGAAACCGCGATGATCGGCGTCCTGGCGGCTTTGGTCGGACTGGCGTCCGGGATTTGTCTTTCGTTGGTCCTGACGGGCGTGATCAACCGCGCCTTTTTCGGCTGGACCATCCGGCTGGCGTTTCCGTGGGGTTCGCTCGCGGTCACGCCGCTGTGGATCATCGCGGCTGCACTGATTGCCGGAATGGTCCCGGCCTGGCGGGCGGGACGGATGGTGCTGGCGGAGAGTTTGCGAAGCGAATGAGAGCGATTCTTAATTTCCGATCCTGGATCTTGAATGGCGCGCTGGCGGCGCTGGCCAGCACGGGATTGGGCGCGGAATGGAAAACCGCCGAACCCGGCTGGCGGTATCAGTTTCCGCGAGATCACGGTGCGCACCGGGATTTCAAGACGGAGTGGTGGTACTTCACCGGCAATGTCTTCGACGCGGGAGGCCATCGTTTCGGCTACGAGCTGACTTTCTTCCGCCAGGGGATCACCCCGCAGACCGAACGAGATCCGAACTCGTCGCGCTTTATTGTCGGCGATTTGAAGTTCGCCCACTTCGCCGTGACCGACGTTTCGAAAGGAACTTTTCGCTTCGAACAAAAAACCAGCCGGGGTGCCTTCGGCGAGGCAGGCTTCGATGACGGCAAGCGCCTGGCGTGGATTGAGAACTGGTCGCTAGTCTCCAGCGAAGAGGGCGTATTCGAACTCTTGGCGGCGACCCAGGAGAGCGCGATTCGTCTTCATTTGCGTGCAGCCAAAGCGCCTGCCGTGCATGGCGAGAATGGCGTGAGCGTTAAAGCGAACGCGAGCGGGCACGCGTCGCATTACTATTCGATCCCGCGGCTGGAGACGACGGGCGAGTTAGTCGTGAATGGGAAATCACGGGCGGTTCGCGGCGAGAGCTGGTTTGATCACGAATGGGCGACGGGCCAGTTGGCGGAGGGTCAGGCCGGCTGGGACTGGATCAGTCTGCAATGGGAGGATGGGACCGAGCTGATGCTTTACCAGATGCGGCTCAAGAATGGCGAACCGGATTCGAGCTCGAGCGGAACGTGGATTGCGCAGGATGGCGAGCCGACTCATTTGCGCAGCTCGGATTTTCGCATGACCCCGATCGCATTTTGGAAAAGCAGGGAAAACGGCGCGCAATACCCGATCGGCTGGCGCGTTAGTCTTCCGGGGCAGCGGACGGAGTTTGTCGTTCGAGCGGCGGTGGAGAATCAAGAGCTCAGGCTCGGTCCGATTACCTATTGGGAAGGCGCCATCGATGCGAGTGGGACGCGAGACGCCAAACCGATCAAAGGCCGCGGATACCTCGAGCTAACCGGGTACGCGGGCCGGCTAAGTGAAGCGTTGGGGCGTTGAAGTCCGCGGCCGTTCTCGCTTCAACGCGGTGACGCTTTGAGGCGGCTCCTACGCCTGGGTATGCCGGGCGTAATGAACTTCCGCGCCCTTGGGCAGAAGGCGTTTACGGCCGCGCTGCCGCCGCCGCGCGAGACAAGCTCGCCCGCCCTTTGTGCTCATGCGCGCGCGAAAACCGTGCTGATTCTTTCGGGTGCGCTTGGAGCGCTGTAGGGTGCGTTTCATGCCGTTGCGAACTGAAGAGCGGCTACCTTACGGGGGACTGCTCCGCTGTCAATCGCCCCTTGCAATGTCCCCCATCGATCACGAGCGCGAGCAGGAGCACGATTACGAGATTGCACATCCGCCATTGCCACAGCCGCTTCTTTGTGGAATAACGAAATCCCCATGAGCGAAGTCGTGATCGAGCCCGCTATTTTCGAAGACCTGGACGAACTGTCCAATCTTCTCGGCGAGCTTTTCAGCGAGGAAAAAGACTTTCGCCCCAACAAACAAAAACAACTCCAGGGCCTGCGCTTGATCTTCGAGGACCCTAGCCGCGGCCGTGTCTTTGTGCTGCGGCGGGACCGGACGATCGTCGGCATGATCAATCTCCTTTTCACGATCAGCACGGCGGAGGGTGGTTTTGTCATCCTCCTGGAAGACTTGGTGGTGCACGACTCTTTTCGCAGCCACGGCTACGGTTCGCAGTTGCTCGAGTACGCGATTAATTTCGCCAGGCAGAAAAAATTTCTCCGCATCACCCTGCTCACGGATCGTCCGGAGATTCGTTCGCAGCTTTTCTTCAAGCGCCACGGCTTCAACGAATCCTCCATGCTGCCGATGCGATTGCTCATCTCCTCTCCGGAAAACCCGACCGAAGTCACTCTATAAAACGGTGCGCGCCGGCGCCGTTCCCGATGTAGCCTTCCGCCATGGGCGGTACAATTCGTCTTTTCAAGTTTAGCGGCATCCAGGTTTACCTGCACTTCACCTGGTTCATCGTTGCCGCGTATCAATTGACTCAGCGGACGGGCGTTTACAGCTCGCAGATCTGGGCCGCCTACGAATACCTCGCCCTTTTCGGCATCGTGCTTCTCCATGAATTCGGGCACGCGCTTGCCTGCCGCCAAACCGGAGGCACCGCCGACCAAATCGTGCTTTGGCCGCTCGGCGGTATCGCCTTCGTCAATCCGCCGCGCCGTGCGGGAGCGATGCTTTGGAGCATTGCCGCCGGGCCATTAGTGAACGTGGTGCTCGTGCCTGTCTTCGCCGTAGCCGTGTGGCTTGCCGCTCAAGGAGCTAATGAATCGCCCGATCTCTATATGCTGATGCTGTGGTTGGGGCGAATCAATCTTGGTTTGCTGATCTTCAACATGCTGCCCGTCTATCCGCTCGATGGCGGTCAAATCTTACGTTCGCTGTTATGGTTCCCCCTGGGCGAAATTCGCAGCCTGCAAATCGCGAGCGTGATTGGTTTGGTTGGAGCCGTCGGCCTCGCCGCTCTGGCTCTCGTTTTGCAAATCATGCAGCCCTTCTGGGTCGCGATCATGGCGTTTTTTCTAATCAGTCAGGCCGTTACCGGCTGGCAGTACGCAAAGGCCCTGGTCCTGGAAGAAGAGGCTAACCGTGCCGCGAGGCTTGTTCCGACCGTGCCGCGCGAAGAGCGGTGATGATTGGCGTTTAGCGCTGTAGCCACGCCGCTCTGTCGGCGTGTCAGGGACGCCGCAGTTAACGCCCCTTTATCGCGTCGAGCCAGGTGCCAATCTGTGTGGTCAGCCGGGTTTTGAACTCCGCGCGGAAGCCCACTTCATCGATGGCCTTCGCCACGCTCTTTGCCGCCGTGGGCGGAAGATCGGACTTTGCGTAACGCTCCAGTTCCGGGATGCGCGCGGAGTCGGAGAAGAAGGTGAACAAACCCGGTGCGTAACTGTTCACGGTGAGTGCGTCTGTCTTCGCGAGAAGTTTCTTCATGTTGGCCCTGGCGAATTGCCACGCCACCTCGGGATGCTCACTTTGCCGCGCCACTTTTGCCACAAGGTAGATGGCACGGCTGGTGGGCAGCTCCTCTCCGAGCGAAATTTCCAGAGTCCGCGCGGCGAGCTTCGGATCGAGCGCGCACGCGAGCGCGTCGTAGTAGTTCTGTTTCTCCTCGATGCTGGTCGTTTTCAGTCCCAGCTCGTGCAACTTGTTCCAGGTCGCTTCATCCGCGTAACGCCCGACTACGGCAAAGACGGGTGGACGCAAATCCGGCGCAAGCGACCTCGGATCGGACAGATACTTTTGGAAACGATCACGACACCCGGCCACGATCTCCTCGTCGTTAAGGTCCCCCAGCGCATTGATCAGACTGCCGCGCAGCATAACGGTCTTGGGCGGTTCGCCACGCCTCGGCTCCCATCCGAGCTGCTCGAAACTGGGCCGCAGAATTGAGCGGGCATATTTTTGGAACGGCTCCCGTTGCGGTGTCCCGACCAGCAGCCGGTTGATGAAATCAAACACGTGCATGACTTGCTCGCGCTCAGCGAGTTCATCTTTCGTGGGCAATTTTTCGACCAGCTCAAGATAATGCGAGAGCGGCGCGCGGTTTGCCTGCACCAGAGCCCAGGCATCCAACAGGAGATTCGCCCGGTCGGCCGAGCTCAACTTCGGCAATTCGCCCAGGAGCAATTTCCACGACTCGTCGTCATATTGGACGCGATAGGTTCCGGCGCCTCCCGCGTTCAATTTTACTGCGCGACCGGCCGCCGTGCCCGGGAGATCGATCGTCTTTGACGTCATAAGCAAACTCGATGGAGCCGCTTCGCCGGCAACCGAATAGGTGAGGGGGATCTTCCATTCCAGCGGCGGAGCCTTCTCGTAATGCACCGTAAAGCGTTCCTGGGTGAGCGTGATTTCCCCCTCGGGACCGCGCGCGACCTTTACGACCGGGAAGCCGGGCTGTTCGGTCCATGCCGCCGCGATATCACCCACCGGTTTGCCCGAGGCTTCGGAAAGCGAATTCCAGAGATCGGCCGTAGTCGTATTCGAAAGTTTGTGAGCGGCCATGTATTTGCGGATGCCGTCCCGAAAAACCTCTTCCCCAAGAAAGCTCTCCAGCATCGTGATGAACGACAATCCTTTCCGGTAGGCGATATCGTCGAACGCGCTGCCCGCCTCCGCTTCGTTGCCAACCGGTTGCTGGATCGGATGAGTGGTCGAGCGCGCATCCCCGTCCATGGCGCTTTCCTTGCCGAGCCCGTAGCGGCGTGCGGGATCGCGCGGAACATTTTTGCGGAGCCAGACTTCCCAATCGGGATTGAATTTCGCGGTGCACTTCGTCCCCATCCAGGAGGCGAATCCTTCGTTGAGCCAGAGGTTGTCCCACCAGGCCATCGTGACGAGATCGCCAAACCACATGTGGGCCACCTCGTGTGCGATCACTTCGTAGATGTTCTGCTTCGTTTCCGCCGAGGATTTCTCCGGGTCGAACAAAAGGCGCGACTCGTAATAGGTGATTCCGCCCCAGTTCTCCATGGCGCCGCCAAAACCGCCGGGGACCGCGATGTGATCGATTTTCGGCAAGGAGTACGGCACGCCGAAGTAATCATTGAAGTAAGTGAGAATTTGCTGGGAGCTATCGAGCGCGTAACGACCCATCACTGCTTTGCCCATTGTGGTAACCACGCCGTGATCCACATTTTTCCACCTCGCGGAAAGCGTCTCCAGTTCGCCTGCGCAAAGAACATTGAGATAACTCGGCATCGGAGGCGTGGCCGCGAAGCGAAATTCTTTGCCGCTCGCGATTTTCGTCTCTTTTTCCACCGGCATGTTCGAGACGGCGATAAAGTTTTCGGGAACGACCGCGGTCAATTGGAAACGGGCCCGGAAGCTCGGCTCGTCCCAGCACGGGAAAAAACGGCGCGCGTCCGTCGCTTCGAACTGGCTTCCGAGCATGATCTTCTTCGCGCCGGTGCCCTGCTCTTGATACGGCGCGTAATAGAGTCCCTGGCCCTGCTGATTGATTTTCCCGGTGAACTTGAGCTCGAGGCTGTGTGGACCCGCGGGCAGCTCGCTTGCGAGCGTAATAGTCAACAACTCCTCCTTGGGATCGAGCTTGATGGCCGACGGCGGAATCGTTTTGCCATCCACTGACGCACTCGTGATTTTGATCTCGAGCGCGTTCAGGACTAATTGGCGAACCGGCTGCCGGACGTTCAGTTTTATGGTTTCCGATCCCGCGAAAGTGAACTTTCCGAGATCGGGTGTGATCCGGATGGCGTACTCTTCCGGCACAACCTGCTTCGGCAGTTTTCCCGGCGTGGTGGCGAAATCGAACGGTTTTTCAGCGCTCAAGGTGGTGAGAGAAATAAGGAAAGTGGCGGCGTAGAAAAGAAGACGCAGAGACGGCATGCGTCCACTAAACATCAAGGAGCGGCGGTTTGAAACCGCCGAACCTAACAAACGGCGGTTTCAAACCGCCGCTCCTTGGAAGAAATTCGGCGCTTCGAAAGTCGTCCCGCCCGGTCTACTGGACGACGAGGACGAAGAGTAATTGCCCATCGCCGACTTGTGGTCCCTTGATTACCAGGGGGCTGGCTTTGCTCAACTTCGCTTCCGTTTCCAGGAGCATATTTTTCTCCTGAAAGAGTTTCAGGTTCAAAAGGTAACCGGCGGGCGTTTCGCCTTTCGAATCGACGTGCAGGGAAAAATATTTGCTCGAGGCGAGCCAGTCCTCCGCGCCGGTGGCAAGCGTCTTCTGGGATTGACCGATCAGCTTGAATTGGTTGTAGCCAAACAATGCCTTGAGCGTGCCTTGGATGCGCTGGAGCTCCGGTGGAATCGCATCCGGCTGAGCGACATTGTTCGCCATGACCAGGCCGCTCCAAACCGTCTGGGCCGCGGGAGCCGAAACCGCTCCTCCCAGGACGAGCGCGAGGCTTACGCCAATCAGGAAAAGGGAGCGCCTTTGCATCGGGATTACTTCGTCGCGTATTCTGACGGAAGTGATTGCAACCCTTCCACCCAGAGGACGGTCACCTTTTCTTCATTCGCTTCAAACATCGAAATCGTCGCGTTCGGGCTCACCGCAGGATCGACGCGGGCGTTCAGGATCTGCGTGAGATATTGCGATTGATCGTTTGGACTCTTCTCGCGCATCACAAAAACCGCGCAGACCAGAAAGATCGCGAGAGACGTGGCGCCGGCCCAAATCAGCCGGCCCAGTGGCCACAGAGAGGGCTTCGCGCCGGCTTTCTCCGGGACATTCTCGGCGCGCGCATCGCCCGCGATCCGTTCGCGCAGTTGATGATGGAAAAACTCTTCGTTCCCCATCGCCCGACCCTGGAGTTGTTCCTTGAGGAAGGCACCGAGTTTTTTTGCGTCCCGCTTTTCCTGTTCCGCGGCCGCTTTGTCGGGCAGCGACGCTTCAAACTGGGAGAGTTCGTCTCCGCTCAACTCGCCGTCGAGCCAGGCGGTCCACTTTTCCTCAAACGTTTTCATAAAGATCTCTCAGCAGGTTCTGGAGTTTCTTGCGCGCGTAAAACAACCGGGACATGACCGTGCCGATCGAGCAATCGAGTGCTTCGGCGATCTCGTGGTATTGCATGTCTTCTGTTTCTTTCATCAAAATGACGGCGCGATGTTCCGGCGACAGTTGCGCGATGGCGTCGTCGATCCGCGCCCGAATCTCGCGCTGCTCCATTCGCTGGTGCGGCAGCGCATCCGCTTTCGGCACGGTGCGTGACGCCGGATCGATGTCCTTCAACTGAATGGCGTCATCGAACTCCGCGCCCGAACCTTTTACCTGCTTTTTCCGCACCCAGTCAATTGTGACGTTCGTGACGATTCGATAGATCCAGGTGTAAAACGAGGATTGGCCGCGGAACCGCCCGATCGATTTCCACGCTTTCAGGAAACTGTCCTGGGCGAGATCCCAGGCGTCCTGCTCGTTGTGTACCATGTTGTAAATCATGCCAAAAACTCGGTTTCGGTAACGGCCAACCAGTTGGTCGAATGCTTCGGTGTCACCGGCCTGGCACTGTTTCACCAAGTCGGATTCCGAGACATCGGCCTGAGCCGGAGTCGCTTCCGTATGCATTATTGGACGGAGGAGCGGCTATTTCATTCAACTCCGAAAGCCTTCGGAGCCGAAGCGGCGGAGCCACTCGCCCCGGTACTGTCCCATGAGCGTGACAATCCCGTCGCGAACCTCGAAGAGCCGTTGTTTGAGCACCGCATGTTGTTGAGGCGTGATCAGCTCCTCGGAGAGCAACTGCGCGCCCGCTTCCATCGAGACCGTGATCGCTTTCAAGGCGCGTTTGAGGTAGGCGATCGTCATTCCAATCTCCTCGACGTCATCATCACTCAGGGCGGCGGCCAGTTTTGCGCTCGCCAGAGCGGAATGGGTGGCGAGTTTTACCGCCGCCGGCTCGTTCTGAAGCGTGGCCTGTTCATCGAAAAGTTGATCGATCCAGACCGTCAATGCGAAGGCCGCCCGATATAAAGCGTGGTCTTCAAACCCGTCCACCGGCTGGCTGCCATTCTCTGCGATGGATGTGTCGTTTTCCTCCAGGCTCGACTCTTCCGCGAGCATCGCGTCCACCTCGTCGCTCCAGGTGTCGCCGTTGAGCAACTGTGTCCATCCCATTTCGCGCGCGATAATCTGGTCACGCTCCGGATGGTCGAGATACTTCTCGAGCAATTCCATGTACTTCTCGGTCTTATGGTCCTGCTGCTGGAGAAAACGTTCCCATTCGTACTCGTCCCACACCCGATCGGGCTCGTGCTGGTACCCGGACATGCTTTGATCTAGGCCAGCTTCCGCACCCGCGCAAAAATTTTTGCGGCCTGGCCCCAGGCGTCCTTGCCCGTGTTGCACTTATGGCGCGGAAGGCTGGAGAACTTCCTGTCGCCTGGCCTGCAACCGCAATTGCCCGCAGGCAGCCTCGATGTCGTGGCCTTTTTCGCGTCGGAGCGTGGCCACGATCCCATGCTCGCGCAGGATGGACAGGAACCGTTCCTGGCGCTGGCGCGAGGGGCGGGACCATTCCAAGCCTTCGACTGTGTTGTATGGAATCAGGTTTACCTTGGCGCCCAGCCGCCGCGCGTGACCAGCGAGCAGGTGCGCCTGTTCTTCGGCGTCGTTCACGTCGGCAATCAAAATGTATTCGAAGTAGATGCGTTGTTTCTTGCGGCTGGCGTAGTAATCGCAGGCGCTCAGGAGCGCATTCAGGTCGTACTTCCGGTTGACCGGCATGATTTGGCTTCGGACAGCGTCGGTCGCGCCGTGCAGCGAAATGGCGAGCCGGCTTTGGAGCGGTTCGTCGGCGAGCTGGCGAATCTGGGGCGCGAGCCCGCTGGTCGAGACGGTAATGTGCCGCGCGCCAATCTCCAGACCCCAGGGCGCGTTAATGATCCGAATGGCGCGAACCACGTTGGCCAGGTTGGCCAGCGGCTCGCCCATGCCCATGAAGACCACGTTGTCGATTCTTTCGCCGCTCACCTTTTCCACCGCGAGGAGCTGCTGCACAATTTCCGCCGCATCGAGATTTCGCGTCCAGCCGTCGAGGCCGCTGGCGCAGAATTTGCAGCCGTAAGCGCAGCCGACCTGGGTCGAAACGCAAATTGTGCGCCGGTCTGATCGCTCGCCGTACAACGCCGGCGAAGCCGGGATGAGCACAGATTCGATCAGGTTTCCGTCTGATAATCGGAAGAGAAATTTCCGAGTCGTGTCTTCCGAACCGAGGACCCGGACTGTCTCGATGCCGCCAAAGGCGAACGCCTCCGCCATGCGTTTGCGGAGATCCTGTGGCAGATCGGTCATTTCCTCGAATGAAGCGACGCGCTTCTCGTAAATCCAATCCGCGATCTGCTTCGCGCGGTAGGGACGGTGGTTCTGCGTGGCCAGATAAGCCGCGATCTCTTCCAGAAGAAGGGAGTGAATCGATGGTTTGCCGGTGGGCCGCACGGGAGAGATTACGCGTCGCCAACATGCTTGTCATCCCGAAGCCGGCGAAGCGCGCCGAGGGACCTCTCAATTGCAAATTGCGTCACACGATTATCGAGAGCGAGCACTCCGACTGTGGGTCCCTCGCCGTCTGCGCGGCTCGGGATGACAAGTAAGAATTCGCGCTTGCTCTCATATTCTTGCGCGGCAGCTTGCGGCCATGGTGATCGCTTCGGGCAAAACAGATCGCACTTCACTGGCGATTGGCTGGGAGGCAGCCAGGGCGAACGCTGTCCCGGGGTTCATTCTTCAGAGTGCAATGTTGGCGATCCTGGTTGCATATTACCTCAGTCCCGCTTGCGCGGATTTTCTCAATCGCCTCGCGCACTACAAGGAACAGCACGGGCTCGCCTTCGTCGTCATCGCGGCGGTGTTGGCCGGAGCGATCGTGCCGGAGCTGTTCGTGATCGTCTTTTTCCAACGAGGCCGGCCGCGGCGGCAAAACCTCCGCAACCTGGCCTTCACCATTCCGACATGGGGGATAGATGGAATTCTCGTTGACCTGATGTATCGAATGAACGCCGTCTGGTTTGGCGATATCATCACGGTCCCTGTCGTTACCGCAAAAATTCTCGTGGACCAGCTTGGTTACAATCCCTTTATCGCCGCGCCTCTCGAGGTGTTGGTTTACGAATGGAAAAACGAAGGTTTTTCGTGGAAATCCGTCCGGCGCGCGCTGACTTGGGACCATTATCGCGACAAGATCGTCCCGACGTTGCTCGCGACCTGGGCGGTTTGGGCGCCGCTCATGGCCATCATCTACTCCCTGCCGTATCCCTTGCAGTTCCCGCTCTTCAGCATCGCCCTGACTTTTTGGGTCCTGCTCCTGACGTATATGACAAATCGATTCGCGGGAAAGATTGAAGCCGACGCGCCACCCGCGCTTTCGGTCGCGCAATTGTAGGCTGGTGGACGAAAATCAGGAAGCTGTCATCGTGTCCGAGCGGATGAGATCGCACGAAATTTTCCAACGGATGCCGGCGGCCCTCGCCGCGCGGATTTTCACTTTCATGCAGACGGAGCAGAAGCCGGTTTATAAAGCGGCGATCCAGGGGCTGGCCAATCAGCGCAATCTTCGTGGCGTTTTCATCGAGCGAAAACCACCGGCCGAACGGCATCCCTGGATGCAAGCCGCGCTGGGACGCGCGGTGAGCGATGCGCTCGCGAGCCATCTTTTGCAGGCCTGGCTGCTTGGGGCAAACAAACAGATGCTGTGTGATTTTCTCGACGCCATGGAGATCAAGCACGAAGACGACGGAACCGTGGAAGTGCTTCCGCCGGCGCCGCCCCGGGAAAAGATCGCGAGCGCGGTTTCGCAGCTGCTCGCGAAATATCCGGCGGAAACAGTGGCCGTTTATTTGCACGCCTTTCGCGATATGGATAGCGCCGTGCAATGGCCGGCGCTCGATGAAATATTGGCGGAAGAACCGCGGTTGAAGTTGTAGGAGGGGCGCGGCTGGGGCGATGGTAGGGCGAGACTCTGTCGAGCCGTCTTCGCGGCTCCGCAGAGCGTCGCCCTACCGATCGAGAAAATGCACCAGCGCCTCGTGAACGCCGGCGCCGTATCCTCGCGACGCGACGTATCCGCCAGCCAGCCTGACCGCTTCTTTCACCTCCGAAATCGCATTGGCGGGGCAGGCGGGATACTGCGCGAAACGGCCGTTGAGCATCGAGATGTCGTTATGATGGTCGCCCGCGGCAAAAATCTCTTCCCGCGGAATCTCAAGCAAACGCGATAATTCAGCGAGCGCCGCCCCTTTGTGATAATCGGCGTGGCAAAACCGAAGGTAAACGGTGTTGCGCTGGTAATGAAACCGCGGCTGCTTCTCCCGGGCCCGATCGATGAATTTGGTGACGCGGTCCAGTTCTTCTTCACTCTCCGCGACCAATCCTTCCAAGCCCGCCGTGTGGTAAAGCAGACGCGCCTTGGTCTTTTGGTTCACAAAATCGACGACCTCCGCCAGGACGGATTCCGCCGAGTGATAAAGTTCGGCGTGGTCGCGCGCGACCCGCTCATTCCAGTCTCCGTACGGTTCCCATTTCCCGCCGTTGGACGAAGGGCGAAAAACGTCGCGCTCGCTGGTCAGGATGAAATCGGGGTGAATCGGGAACTCGAAATCGGCCAGGCCCGATTCGAGAAGATCGACGGACCGGCCGGTATTGATCGCCCAGATGACGCCATCATTTTGGAGCTTCTCGATGAATTCCATACAGCCGCGATCGAGCACGGGATCGCTGCCATGGGCGACCAGCGTGCCGTCGAAATCGGTGCTGAGAAGACGGATGCTGTCAGACATTCGGCCATTAACTTAGGGTTTGATTTGGCTACCGCAATCCGCAACGGTCTCCAAGGCAGGATCATGAGCACGATCAAGATCACGAGCAGGAGGGAAAAATGAAATCGGCATACGAACTGGCGATGGAACGCCTTGAGAAGAAGGCGCCGACTGTCGCACTGACAGACGAACAGAAGCAGCAAATCGCGGAGATCGATTCCACTTTCAAAGCCCGCATCGCCGAGAAGGAGCTCTTCCTCAAAGACCAGATCGCGAAAGCGGTCGACGCGGGAAAACCTGAAGAGGCCGAGTCGCTTCAAAAGCAGCTGGCGATCGACATTCGGCGTTTGCAGGAAGACGCGGAGGCAAAAAAAGAAAAACTGCGCGCGTCGTTCTGACGCGTTGGTGGATCGGGCGCTCCGCGCGCGATGTTTATTTTTGCGGCCTCGCCGCCACTCCTGGCCTCGAGCGGCGCAGCACTCGATTCACCACCGCCTCGCGAATAACAGCATTGGCAATCCGCGATTGCCAATGAAGGCATGGCGCGCCAATGTTAGCGCCCGTCCGAAAATTATGTACGCTCGCCAACCCGAGATGAAGGTCTTCAGCGGCTCAGCCAATCTTGAGCTGGCTCAGCGCATCTGTGACGGCATCGGCGTGCCCCTCGGGGCCGCGACCATCAGCTCGTTCCCGGACGGTGAAACCTACGTCAAGATCGAGGAAAACATTCGCGGCCGGGATGTTTTCATCATTCAACCGACTTGTCCGCCGACCAACCAGCACCTGATGGAGTTGCTCATCATGGTGGATGCGGCCCGGCGCGCCAGCGCGGATCGCATTACGGCCGTGATCCCGTTTTTCGGATACGCGCGCCAGGACCGCAAAGATCAGCCGCGGGTGCCGATCACAGCAAAACTGGTCGCGAACCTCCTTTATGCCGCCGGGGTGAGCCGCGTGCTCACGATGGATCTGCACGCCCAACAAGTGCAGGGATTTTTCGACATCCCGGTGGACCATCTCTATTCCATGCCGGTCCTGCTCAAATACCTGCGGACGCGCCTGACTCGCAAGACTGTGGTGGTTTCGCCGGACGTGGGTGGACTGAAAATGGCCTCGGCCTACTCGCAGGCGCTCGGCGTCAATCTCGCGATCGTGGCCAAGCAGCGAAAGAGCGCAACGGAGACCAAGGCGCTTTATGTCGTCGGCGAAGTAGAGGGCTGCGATGTCCTCCTGGTCGACGACCTGACCGAGACCGCCGGGACGCTTTGCTCTGCCGCCACCGTCCTGAAAGAGCACGGCGCCCTGGAGATTTTCGCGGGCGTTTCCCACGCCGTTCTGGTCGACCTGGCGATTCCCCGGTTGCAAAACTCCCAGATCGAGGAATTAATAACGACGAACAGCACGCCCGTGCGCCCGGTGGATGGATTTAAGACCACCGTGCTTTGCGTCTCCGAGCTTCTCGGGGAAGGCATGAAGCGAATTCACAACGACGAATCCGTTTCATCGCTGTTCCGGATCGACAACAACGAGAGCAATTAGAATTCCAACATGGCCAAGCAGGTTAAACTTACGGCGGAGCGGCGAACAGCGACGGGGCGTTCGGCGGTGCGGAAACTCAAGGCTACGGGCGCAGTGCCGGCGGTCATTTACGGGGCCAAGGACAAGGCGGAACCGCTCCAGGTATCCCGGCGCGACATCACCGCGGTGCTCAGCCACGCCGCGGGCGAAAATATTTTGGTCGAGCTGGAAATTGCAGGGAAAAGCCGGCTCGCTCTCGTCCAGGAGGTGCAGCACGCCCCGCTCGGAGGCGCGATTCTGCATGTGGATTTTCATGCCGTTTCCATGGACGAAGTGATCCAGGCGGAAGTCCCGCTCGAACCGACAGGGACTGCCAACGGAGTGAAGAACATGGGCGGCCTTCTCGAACAGAGCCTGCGCGCCCTGGCGATCGAGTGCCTTCCGCGCGATCTGCCCGATCTCATTACGGTGGATGTTTCCGCGCTGAACATCGGCGATGCGATTCACGTGCGGGAGATTCAATTGCCCCCTGGCGTGACGACAAGGGTCCAACCCGACCTCACTGTAATTTCGGTCCTTGCGCCGACCGTGGAGGAGGAACCGGTGGCCGCTGCGGTGGAAGCTCCGACCGGACCCGAAGTGATCCGCGAGAAGAAGGAAGAACCGGAAGCGGCGGCGGCGAAGGAAAAAGAGCAGAAAAAGTAGGTGGATCGAGCGCTCCGCGCCCGATGTTATTTTAGGCGGCGAAGCCGCATTCTGTTTTGGCATCGCCCGCGGAGCGGCCGATCCACCCAGCGCATGTCCACTTTAAGCACTGTTCGATTGGTTGTTGGCCTTGGTAATCCAGGCCCGGAATACAACCGCACGCGCCATAACGTCGGCTTTAACGTCGTCGACTCTCTCGCCTCTGAGTGGGGACTTGCATGGCAGCACTCGAAGAGCTGGCAGGCGCTTTGGGCGAAGGGCGAGAAAGCGATTCTGGTCAAGCCGACGAGCTATATGAATCGGAGCGGCGAAGCGCTTTCGGCTGTAGCCGGGTTTTATAAGATCGAGCCCGCCGAGATCCTCGTGGTGCTGGATGATTTGGCGCTCGAGCTGGGAAGGCTGCGTCTCCGAACGGAAGGCGGCACGGGCGGCCACAACGGCCTCGAATCGATCATCGTGCACCTTGGCACCGAAGCGATCCCACGGCTCCGCCTTGGCATCGGCGCCGCGCCGAGCGAAGGCGCGACCGACTACGTGCTCGGCCGTTTCTTCGAAGAAGAGATTCCGGTCGTGGAAAAAACCATCGCGCGCGCAGCGGACGCGGTGAAATGCGCGATTGACAAAGGCGTCCTTTCCGCGATGAACCTTTTCAACAAAATTCCAGAATCATGAAGAACCGTTACGAAGCGTTGCTCGTGCTTAACACGCAGGGCCGGGAAGATACCGTGAAGGACGTGGTGGACCGCCTCGAGTCCGAATTCAAAAAAGAAGGCGCCGAAATCGAGCAGGTCCAAAAGATGGACAAGCGCCAGTTTTCCTACGTGGCCGGCGAGCTCGATTCCGGTTACTACGTCAATTTCGTTTTTCACGCCGATCCACAGCTCATCACCAAGCTTCGCACGAAGTTCAAACTCGATCCGGAAGTTTATCGCCAGAGCTATCTGCGTCTGCGCGCGAAGGTCGAGCGGGCCCCGAAAAAGTTGGCCGAGGCCAAATAATTCCGCTACAAGGGCGGCATGGCCAGTTTCAATAAAGTCATCCTGCTCGGAAATCTTACGCGCGACCCCGAGGTCCGCTACACCCCCAAGGGAACAGCCGTCACGGATTTAGGTCTGGCGGTCAATCGCACTTATACCGCGGATAACGGGGAGAAACGCGAAGAGGTCACGTTCGTCGACGTCACTTTCTGGGGAAGAACCGCGGAAGTTGCCGGCGAATATCTAAAAAAAGGCCGCCCGGTTTTCGTCGAGGGGCGGCTTCAGCTCGATTCGTGGGATGACAAGCAGTCCGGACAAAAACGGACCAAGCTCAAAGTCATCGGCGAAAATATGCAGATGCTCGGAGCTCCTCGTGGTGGTGGAGGTGGTGGCGGTGGAGATGAGGAAAGTTCCAGCGCGCCGCGCTCTAGCAGCAAATCTGCCCCGCCCCCCAAAGCAGCAGCTCCCTCCCAACCAGACGACGACGAAATCCCGTTCTGAGTTGCTTGGTAGGGCGAGACTCTGTCGAGCCGCGCAATTTGAGCGATGACCCCCACCGAAGCTTGTATCGCGCTGAACATGCTTCCGACCATGGGCCCGGTGCGGTTGCGCCGCCTGTTGGAAGTCTTTGAGACCCCAGATCGCGTTCTCGCGGCCCGGCGGGATGCCCTGCGCGCGGTCGAGGGGATCGGCAACGAGGTCGCGGATCAGATCGTCCATTGGGAAAACACGGTCGATCTGCCTGCGGAGCTGGAACGCATTCGCCAGTTCGGTGCCAGTGTCATTACGGCGGATTCGCCGCTCTATCCGCGCCAGCTCCGAGAAATCCACGCGCCGCCGATCGTGCTCTATGTTTGGGGCGAGCTGAGCAACCGCGATCAGCACGCTATCGCGGTCATCGGCTCCCGGCGCACGACGCATTACGGAATGGAATCGGCCAAGAAGCTGTCCTACCAGCTCGCTTATGCGGGCCTGACTGTGATCAGCGGGCTGGCGCGCGGGATCGACACGGCGGCGCATCACGGCGCCCTCGCCGCCAAGGGCCGGACGATCGCCGTCATCGGGTCCGGTTTGTCGAAGCTTTATCCGCCGGAGAACGCCGCTCTCGCGGAGAAGATTCGCAGCGGCAATGGCGCGATCGTGTCCGAATTTTCCATGGAGATCGAGCCCGATCGCCAAACCTTTCCGATGCGGAATCGAATCATCAGCGGCTGGAGCCACGGCATTCTCGTCGTGGAAGCAGGTTTGAATAGCGGCGCGCTGATAACCGCCTCGCAGGCGCTCGAGCAAGGCCGCTCGGTCTACGCGGTGCCTGGGCACATCAATGCGCCCAGCGCACAAGGATCGAATCGTTTGATCCAGCAAGGCGCCAAGCTCGTGATGGATGCGAGCGACCTTCTCGATGACCTCCAGATTTTGCTTCCGGAAACGAAGCCTTCGCCCGAGGCGGGTGTGCGCGCTTTGCCTTTGCTCACGGACGATGAGCGTCGCGTCTATGATGCGATCAAGGCGACTGAAACATCCATCGACGACATCGCGACGGCATCCGAGCTGCCGAGCGGGACGGTCTCCTCCGTTCTCCTGCGGCTCGAATTGAAGCGGCTCGTGAAACAGTTGCCTGGGAAGTACTTCGTGAAGCTGGCGTAGCAGTTCGACAACGCGACCTGTGCCGGCGATTTATCGGATTGGAAGCAAGAGATGTTTGAAAGCCCGGCCTCGCAAACTGCGTTTGCTGCGTTACGGCGACTCCGCTTCGCTCCGCTCAACATGACAATGGTGACTGGCGAAGCCCTTTTTGTCATTCCGAGCGCAGTCGAGGAATCTCTCGCTCTTCTGCCGATTTTCTCGACCGTTCCCATGCGCGCATGAAAGCCATTCGTCTGATCAAGCCCGGATCTCCTCTTGAGCAGGACGAGATTGAGATCCCACGGGTCGGCGCGCGCGATGTTTTGATCCGCGTCAAAGCAGCGGGCATTTGTCATTCCGATGCGCACTACCGCGCGGGAGTTTCGCCCGTGGAACCCTTGCCACTCATACTCGGCCACGAGGTGGCTGGCGTGGTCGAAGAGTCCGACGCCGGCGTTGAAGGTTTCGCAAGAGGCGATCGCGTCTGCGTGCATTACCTGGCCACGTGCGGCCGGTGCGCGTTTTGCCAGGCCGGCACGGAACAGTTTTGCCGGACGGCCCAGATGATCGGCAAACATCGCGACGGCGGTTACGCAGAATTCATCGTGGTGCCCGAACGCAGCGTGTTCCATTTGCCTGACGAAATCCCCTTCGAGCAGGGCGCGATTTTGATGTGCTCGTCGGCCACGTCGTTGCATGCCTTGCACAAAGCCCGGCTCCGTCCCGGTGAAACAGTCGCGATTTTCGGCGTTGGCGGGCTGGGTGTCTCAGCGGTCCAACTGGCCAGAACGTTGGGCGCCGCTCAGGTGTTCGCCGTGGACATCAATCCACGCAAGCTCGAATTGGCGGAACGTTTCGGGGCTACCCCGGTGAACGCCTCAGCTGGAAATCCCGTTGAGCAAATTCGAGAATTGACGGGTGGGTGCGGAGTGGATGTGGCGCTGGAATTGGTCGGCTTGCCCGCGACCATGCGGCAAGCCGTGCAGTCGTTGGCCATCCTGGGCCGGGCGGCGCTCGTTGGCCTTACTCAGGAGACTTTTGTCGTCGCGCCATATCCTGAGATCCTGAATAAGGAAGCGGAGATCATCGGCGTATCGGATCATCTGGCGAGCGAAATCCCGGTGCTCCTGGACTGGGCTCGCAAAGGAAAGCTCGATCTCTCGGATGGTATCATCCGGACCGTCCCGCTCGAAGCCGCTGCCATAAACGGCGTGCTGGATCGCCTCGAGGAGTTCGGCGACGACGTGCGGGTGGTCATCACGCCTTGACCGGGGCTAAACGAAATCCAATTTGCCAAGCGAGAAGGTCTCTTCTACCCTCCTGCGCCTTGAGCAAAAGCGACTGGTGAAACAGTCGCCCGGAAAATACTTCGTGAAACTGGCGGAGGCGCCTCCTTAACGTCCCGCTGGTTTTTTCAAGGCGACACGCTTTTTCCTCACCGCAGAAAATGTCCAAATCGCTCATCATCGCCGAGAAACCCAGCGTCGCGAACGACCTTGCTCGCGCGCTCGGCGGCTTCAAGAAAGTCGACGATCACTTCGAAAACGAGAATTACATCATCTCGTCCGCGGTCGGTCATCTCGTCGAGTTGTGCCTGCCGAGCGAGCTGGATGTGAAGCGCGGGAAATGGAGTTTCGCGAATCTTCCGATCATTCCCGACGAGTTCGAGCTCAAGCCGATCGAGAAATCAAAGCCGCGCTTCAATCAACTCAAGCGCTTGATCCAACGCAAAGATGTCGCGGACTTGATTAACGCCTGCGACGCCGGCCGCGAAGGCGAATTGATTTTTCGCTATCTCGTCAAGCTCACCGGGAGCAAGAAGCCGATCCGCCGCCTCTGGCTGCAATCGATGACAACGGACTCGATCCGCTCCGCCTTTGCCCAACTGCGGACGAATGAAGAAATGATTCCGCTGGCGAAAGCGGCGGTCTGCCGTTCGGAAAGCGACTGGCTCGTTGGCATCAACGGCACGCGCGCGATGACGGCGTTTAACAATAAGGCGGGCGGTTTCCAACTGACGCCGGTGGGCCGGGTGCAAACGCCCACGCTGGCGATTCTGACCGAGCGTGAAGAGAAGATTCGCGCGTTCAAGGCGCGCACCTACTTCGAGGTCTTCGGCGATTTCGGGGTCAAGGCTGGGGAATATCGCGGCCGCTGGTTCCGCGAAGATTTCGCCAAGAACGGCGATGAAGACGCGCGGGCGGAACGGATTTGGGAATCGGAAACGGCGGAGGAAATCAAGGCGCGTTGCCTCGGGAAAACCGGCGTCGCGACCGAAGAGCGGAAGCCGACCTCGCAAGCGCCGCCCTTGCTTTACGATCTCACCAGCCTCCAGCGCGATGCCAACGGCCGCGGTTTCAGCGCGAAGCGGACGCTGCAAATCGCGCAGCAGCTTTACGAGAAATTCAAGCTCATCACCTATCCGCGAACGGATTCCCGTTATTTGCCGGAGGATTACATCGCCACCGTCAAGAGCACGCTCGGGAAGATCAAGGACCCGGCGCTGGCCGTGCACGCGCGCAAGGCGGTCCAGATGGTCAAGCCGTCGAAGCGCATCTTTAACAACGCGAAAATCTCCGACCATTTTGCCATCGTGCCCAGCGGTGAAGTGCCGCATGGCCTCGATGAAGTGCAGCAAAAAATCTACGACATGATCGTGCGGCGCTTCATTGCCGTCTTTTTCCCCGCGGCGCAATTCGAGGTGACGACCCGCATCACGCGGGTTGAGAAAGATGCCTTCCGAACGGACGGCAAGATCATCACGGATCCGGGCTGGCTCGCTGTCTATGGACGCGAAGCCGCGCTGACCGACGACGACAGCGGCGCATCGCTCGTTCCCATCGAGGAGAACGAGCCCGCGAAGGTCATCGATGTCGAGGTGAAGCAGAACGAGACGAAACCGCCGGCGCGTTTCAACGAAGCGACGCTGCTCTCCGCCATGGAGGGCGCCGGCAAACTGGTCGACGACGAGGAATTGCGGGAAGCGATGAGCGCGAATGGCCTCGGCACGCCGGCGACGCGTGCCGCCATCATCGAAGGACTGATCTTTCAGGAGTACGTGCGGCGCCAGGGACGCGAGTTGATTGCCACGGCCAAGGGGCTGGCGCTGATCACTCTGTTGCGCGGAATCGGGGTGCCGGCGCTTTGTTCGCCGGAAATGACCGGTGAGTGGGAGCACAAACTCAAGCAGATTCAGCAAGGCGAGATGAAGCGCAAGGAGTTCATGGCGCAGATCAAAGATTTCACGCGCGAGATCGTCGAGAAAGCGAAGAACTTCGAAGGCGACAGCGTCAGCGGAAACTTCGCGCCGCTGAATGTGAAGTGCCCGAAGTGTGGAGGCGGTCCCTTTGAGGAGGATTACCGCACCTTCAAATGCGCCAGCTGCGGGCTGATCGTTTGGAAGACGATGGCCGGGCGGTTGTTCGAAGCGGGGGAAGTGGAGACGTTGCTCACGCAGGGCAAGGTCGGGCCGCTGGAAGGATTCCGCAGCAAAATGGGCCGGCCCTTCACCGCCACGGTGAAGCTCGGCGAAGAATTCAAACCGGAATTTGAGTTCGAAAACAATGACGCCGCGGGCGCCGTCGTGATCGATCCCGCGCGGCATGAAGCGCTGGGGGTCTGTCCCATCTGCCAGAAGGGTCAGGTCTACGCGCTCGATAATTCCTTCGCCTGCGAGCACGCCGTCTCAGCGGCGAAAACATGCACCTTCCGCGTCGGCAAAGTAATTCTGCAAAGGGAAATCCCGAGAGAGCAGGTCCAGAAGTTGATCACGACCGGCAAGACCGACCTGCTGCCGAAATTCATCTCGAAAAAAGGCCGCCCCTTCTCCGCGCACCTGAAGCTGGAAAAAGGCAAAGTCGGTTTCGAATTCGCCGAGAAAACGCCGCGCGCAAAAAAGACGTCGCGAAAGACGGCCGCCGCAGGATCGTGATTTAGGGCAAGACAAACGGCGTTTGGTTCTTTTCGCGCAACCGCCTCTCCGGCGAGTCGAGTTCGCGCAGATGCTGACCGCGAGTGAGCGCCAAATGGCGCATGGCCTGCGACCACGACATCTTGACGGGCCAGGGTTCGATCTGCGGCTCCTCAAAAACCGGCAGGTTTAAATCGCACGCGAGCCTTTCGCGATCACTTGGTGAACTTGTCGATTCGCGCGAGCGCATCTTCGCCACCATATCGTAAAACGAGCGCGCGAAAAGACTCATCGCTTGGGTCAAGCCTACAGATGCGCACGATCTGCCGGATGTCTTCCCAATCCATTTCCGGTTTGCTCCTGGTCGGGCTGACAGCGGCGTGAAGCTTGAGAGCCACTAAATATTCCGGCCGCGGGACCAGCGCCCGCACCCCGCTCAAATCGGTTTCGATCGCACCCTTGGCCAGCTTTTGCCACGTCGCTTCATCGACAAACATCAGATCGACCGGGACGCCGGTTTCATCCGCAGGCTCGAATTGGGCGAACGCGGCGACACCGTGGAAGAAGCGATAGCCAAGCTCCCGCAACAAATCGAGCCACTGCGGCCGGTTTTCGTCCGAGACCAGCAGATCGAGGTCGATGGTATTTCGGACGTAGCCCAGGGTGACAATCGCGTGGGCGCCGATAAGGAGACACGGCAGCTTGCGCTGGGCGGCGAGTGTGAGAATCGCGGCGATATCCCTTTCCACGAAACGAGTGTCGCGTGGCTGTGGGCGCGAGACAACAGCATCTCGAGGTCGGAGGGAATCCGGGCGCGAGATGAAGCGCTTAGTCTCTGCCCGATGTGCGAGGAAAGGTCAGGTCTACGCGCTCGATAATTCCTACGCCTGCGAGCACGCCGTCTCAGCGGAGAAAACATGCACCTTCCGCGTCGGCAAAGTGATTTTGCAACGGGAAATTCCGAAAGACCAGGTCCAGAAATTGATCGCGACCGACAAGACCGACCTGCTCCCGAAATTCATTTCGAAGAAAGGCCGTCCCTTTTCGGCGCACCTGAAGCTGGAGAAAGGCAAAGTCGGTTTCGAGTTTGCCGCGAAAGCGCCAAAGGCGAAGAAGGCACCGGCGCGCGCAAGGCAGCGGTCGCGAAAACGTGAATGTAGAAGGCGCCCGTTGCGGCGACCGCCCTACCTATAGATCTCTTCCAGCCCGTGAGTGAGTTGTCGTGCCTCCGCCCAACCTGCTTCGACGAACAAGTCGAGCACTTTGAGCAGAGCGGCGAGGCATTCGGATTCCTTGCTATCGGTACTTTGAAAAATGTCGCGATGGTCGGCGAGCGCCCGCTGGATGAGCTTCACAACATCTCCCACGGCAAGGGATTCATGCTGATATCCCGCGGCTGAACTTGAAGTGATTGCCTTAGTCGCGGTGAGAAATACTTCGCGGGGCGCACAAGGTAGCAAGTGGTGGAGTGCTTGGACGAGCTGATAGGCAGTGTGGGGGTGAATCTCCGCGGCCAGAGCGCGGAAAAGATCGGTGGATTCAGTCCAGAACCTTCTTTTCTGCGGCTCAGTCAGCCGGTCCTCGTCCTTGTTCTGTTCCTCCGCGTAAGCCCCACTGGTGAAGTAGAGTTGCATCGCGATGCCATCCACCAATTGAGAGGTGCGATTGATCGCTTCCTGGACAGACCTCCCCTCATCGGAATCGGACTGGCCAGCGGCATGAAGTTCCTGCCAACGCTTCCTGTGATGTTGTAGTTTTGCCTGCGCTGTGAACAGCAGTTTCCCCAAGAAAGCCCACGTCCGTCTTCGAACAGTTTCCTCGAATTCCACGATCTTTACGGCATCACCGGCTGTGAGCCAGCCGCCTGTTCGGCAGGTGTGGAGTTGAGGGAGGAGCGCATCACAGGCACGTTGTCGGTCACATTCGTCGATGAGAAGGTTGACGAACGCCTCACATTCCGCATCGCCCGTCCGCAGGAAGCGGAACAAATGCGCATGCGCCAGTGTCTGGTGAATGTGGTTTCCATCGGTCGCGCTTTGAAACGTTCGCTTGGCGATACGCGAAAGGCGCGGTTTCACTTCCTCTGCTGACCGGCCCCACAAATGATCAAGCGATAGCACAACCGTCTCCAAGACAGAGAACTTCGCTTCGTAGCGAACAAAGCGATCAATGAGTTGCCACATGAGTTTCGGCGCGGCCCGCTCCAGAACTGCGAGACGGTCTCCCATGTTGAAACGTAGTGGGTGTGATTTGTCCCGACATAGCTTGACCAGAGCTGCGGTGACGACCTTATCGGCATGCCCGATTCGATGAACGAGGAAAAGCAACCCGCGCGCGGCGTCAAGACGTGGGGCAGGCCAACCCCAGGCTGGCCAACTGTCTTCCTCGGCATTCTCGTTTGCGGAGGCCTTGGGTGACGGGTCGGCCGAGGCTTTCAGGAGAATCCGTCGGATGGTCTTCCATCGCCCACTCGTCGGAGGCCATTGCGCGTGACGGACAATGCTCTCGCACGCACCGACCAAGTGTCCCCAGAGTTCTTCAGCCATCTCTCGGTTCTTTACGTGAGGGCGTCGCAGGGCGCGTTCACACCGCTCGACGACCGCCCAATTTTGCTCAATTTGGCTGACGTCGACTTTGCCACCGTCACGCTCCATGAACGGCTTGAGCGCCTCCCGAAGCTGAAAGAGCTCGGCGTTAGCCGGATCCTTTAAACTAATGCCCCGCCTCTCAACCAGTTCTTCGTCCGAGTACGACGATGATGTGACGCGGATCCCTTCCGGCTTACGATTGACCGGAAGCGCCCCCTGTTCAGCGCGTCCCTTCCGCAACGCTCGAACGGCTGGCAGAAGTATGTTGGCTTCGTCCAGGGCGCCGAGCAGCTTGTTTTGGGAATATCCCAGCCAGCTGGGCATTGGCTCACGCGGTTCCTCCCGGAGAAACCGGGCGGTTTGGGGTAAATCGAGAATGAGCTTCTCCAGGCGCTCCTGCTGGGCGGCGTCCCCGGTTTTATGGAGTGCAGCGAAAAGCAAAGTGCCGCCATAGCTGTAGTCGGAATGAGTGAGGAATAGAGACTCAGACAGCAATGGCTCTAGTTCACGGCCCAGCACGGCCGGATGCTTGGCGCCCGCCTGCATGAAAAGTACCCACATTAGCGATGTCCGGTTTCGTCCCGCAACGTGGTCAAGAGCAACGCGCAATCGGTCCGTGTCACCTATGGTCGCCCATTCATCTAACAATGTCTCGAATCGCTTGAGGATACGGTTCTCCTCATGTTCGTGGTCACGTCCCAGAATATGTCCGTGGTCCTCAACCAGTTCGCACTCGATTCCGCGAAACGGAAACTTAGCCACGACATTTTCGGCTGCTTCGCGCCGCGCACCCCGCCGGCGCACGGTTGCGTTCCATGCGACGCAGGCAATGTCCGTCATCAAGGCTGCGTTTGTGCCCGGCGTTTTCTGGTAATACTCGGCGAGCGAGTAATGGATGCTGTTCCAGTTATCGGTGCTCTGCATCCGCATCGGCATGATTGCGCCGCCAAAGTTTTCCCATTCGCCCGAAGTCGGCTCGGTCGAAAATGCCGCCTCAAAAAGGCTTAACACTACGGTGTCGCCGTCACTGCCGAGATGTTTGAGCTGATGTGCAAAATCGAAAAGGTCCCAGTGTGGAAAATGGGCTAGTCTCTGCGGGGTAAGCATGGAAAGGAGAGATGCCTCGCTTTCGGTTGGCGCGGCGCTGAACGTGCGGCAAAGCGTTTCAATCGCCGTTCGCGCAGCGTAACGCCAGCCTTTGGAGACTTCCTTGGCGACGTGATGCGCCAACACTCCGCGCGCTGCCAGGTTGAGGTCGCGCAATTGGCCGGTGGCAAACGAATCGCTGACGGCATTGAGTCGAGCGAGAATGTGGACGATCGGCGTTTCCAGCGAAGAACGGCCCGGAAGCAACCGGGAAAGATTTGCCGCGAAAGAACACCAAGCGCCAGCTCCCGCCCGAATCGCGTCTTCGTCGGCGTCTTGCAACCCTGACGCCACATGCCTAAGCGCCTGTTCTGCGGGCATCCCATCGCTGGTCGTTCCTTCAACCGCCGCAAAAAGCGGATCTAAATCCGCTGATGTGTCCACCCGTCGCGCTGCGAGTATCGGCGCGAGAATCCGTGTGACTCCGTGTAACAGCGCGATGCTCTCCATTTTTAGTGCACATGCCCAATAGCCATCCCGGCCATCTGGGCCGTCCCAAAGTTCTTCCAACGCGAACATAAAGCTTTGGCGGTAGAAGATGGGCATTAGGGGTTCACGAATCGCGAAATCTGCGAACCGCGATGACGCAGCGGGAATCAGAGACCGGGCGACGGCGTAGTCGTGCAACAGATGATGCGAAAAGCGAATCTCGTCTTCGCCAACAGCGGCGCCGTGTTTTAGAACGGGTGATCGTAAGATGCCACGGCTACGAAGTTCATCGACAGCATCAAGTTCGGATGCACCAAGTGAGACTTCCTGCACCGTAAGTGCCATGCTTCGGAGTTGCGTCATCCGGCGGCAAACGGATTGCAGTGCAACCTTTCGGAGATTGCCTCCCGTGCCATCCATCACGCGCGCTTTCCAATATCTTCGCAGCAAAATCGCAGGGCTGCTCCAATCCGCCAGGCGGGTGGGAGAAATATCGTCCCTCAAAAGCTCCGCGGCGAGCCGCAGGAAGAAAGGTGAACGGTGAATGCCGCCGGCACGCAGGTTTTTTCGGGCACTTGTAACGAAGGGGCCGATGGCAGGCACCTGCGAGACCAGTTCATCGAGGTTGGTTTCGTCCAAGCCCTTCACATGGAAATGCGCGACGCCTGCGAACTCAATGGAGGAGTGTCCGGCAACACCATCGCCAGGAAACGCTTCGCGCAACTCGCGTCCGTGCTTCAGGTCAAACTCACGCACACTCGCCACTACCGTCCATCCGGCTTCTCCCTGCTGTACGTCCTCTAGTATTCGGCGTAGTGTTCTTTGCGTCTCCACGTCGCGCACCGCATCCAGTGCGTCCGTGATGAGCACGCCCTTTTTGCCGTCGGGCCAGTTGGTCAGAACTTCATCCAGTGCATGAGCCAGCCCGGGTAGATTGGCCGCGCCTTTCCAGTCGCGGCCAAAGACCTCCTCGGCGAGCAGGAGAACGACAGGGATTCCGGCGCGGGTCAGAGCCCTTGCCAGTGGATGAATCAGGCCGCTCTTACCGCAACCCGGTTCGCCAGTCACGAGAAGATGTCCGCGTTTCGCCGCCGCGACCATCGCGGACAACTCTTTGGTGCGTGCGATATGGATTTTGGCGTTCGCAAACCGAAGCAGGGTGTGGTCTTTCAGCCGCTCGAGATTCCGGGCGGTCAGTTTTCGCAGAAGGTCAACGTCGCCCACGAACGACGCTGGGGTTTTGAGTTTCAGACCCTCCGCTGTGAGCATTTGCCGTAGTGAGGCGGCAGTCGTTCGCAACCCCTGCCGATCGGCTCGATTGAAGTGGAGTTCCAATTTCTCCCAAATTCGCCCTGATTCGGCCGGTTTTGCCGCGACCAAACTCCGAATAATCCCCTCTGTTATTCTCTCGTGCCTGTGGCCGACGCCGAAATCAAAGACCTCGACGTAAACTATGCTGAGAAAATCCTGCAGTTCGCTCTGTGTCGGCGTTTTCCTCGTCGCCGATTTCCACGCGCGCTTTGTCTGCGCGAGGAATGCGTCCATTGCCTCACGTTCCCGAATCTGACGACGTCCTAAGAAATCCGCGAAATCCGCACTCGCATCTGCCCGGAAGGCGTTCAGCACTTTCAGTAAGGATTGCGTCACGCCAGCACCCGCAGAAGAGGGCACTGCCCACATTAGCCGACTTTCCTCCCGCACCGGTGGCGGAAGCTTGAGGAACTGCCGCACAAACGAGGCGATGACATCGGTGAACGCGGGGCTATTTGCGGTCATCGCAATTGTTCCCGCGCGATGCTTCGCCGAAATGAAGACTTTGGGTTGCAACTCCCCGCGCAGAGTAATCACAACATCGTCCACCGGCTCTGCGTCCTGCATGGTGACTGCGGCAATGTCTCCACCATTGATGCCATCCCAAACCACGCAGTTCTCTCCTGCTAGCATCTTCGACCCGATGTCGGCTCCCACTTGAGCCTCGTAGCCGACACCAACCGCAGTCCCGCGCCCTCCAAACTTCGGGCCGTGTCGTTTGGCCGAGTTGCGCTTGGGAGACCTTTTCATCAATTGCTAGGGCTTGCCGGGCCGTGGCTGGCAAGCGCGGGCCGGTTCGCTCGTACACGCGATGCGAATTTGCCAGCGCACGTCGTCATCGTTGCGGAAATTATCCTTCGCTTCACTCACGGCTTACCGGTCAGCCTTGGTTTAAGGAGACGCAAAGAATTTTTCTCGTCGAAAATGTTGACGCCACAACTAATGGTGTGTTACTTACTCCGCCGACACTATGCGTTGTCCCAAGTGCGGCTTTCGTGACGACAAAGTCATCGACTCCCGCCAGTCTCGTGATAGTTCCAGCATCCGCCGCCGCCGCGTTTGTTT
>Ga0190265_10000154_pt1 | contig 66697 bp, 70 predicted proteins | sample Popmic124T_FD_133135 | JGI IMG/M metagenome (GOLD analysis project Ga0190265, IMG submission 133135) | Populus adjacent soil microbial communities from riparian zone of Indian Creek, Utah, USA - 124 T | ecosystem: Environmental > Terrestrial > Soil > Riparian zone | place: USA: Utah | collected... | reverse complement strand
GAGGAGCTCGTGCGCGACATCTCCAACGTCAAGCAGGAGATCATCAACTTCCGCAAGATCATCCGGCCACAGCGCTCGACGCTGCGCGACCTAGAGCGGACCAAGCAGCGCTACATGGCCGCCGACCTCGACGTCTACTTCGACGACATCCAGGACGCCTCCGAGCGGATCTGGGACATGCTCGAGAACTACAAGGAGGTCGTCGAGGCGCTCGAGGAGACCAACGAGTCGGTGATCTCCCACCGCGTCAACGACATCCTGCGCGTGCTGACGTCGATCTCGGTGATGGTGCTGCCGCTGACGCTACTCGCCAGCGTCTGGGGGATGAACGTCGGAGTGCCGGGCGAGGACTCGCACACGGCGTTCTGGATCGTGATCGGCGCGATGCTGACCTTGCTGCTGGGAATGCTCGGCTACTTCCGCCGGCGAGGCTGGCTGTAGCCTCTCGCCGCGTGACCGAGATAGACGCAGGAATCTTCAAGGCTTACGACGTCCGCGGCCTCTACGGCTCGCAGATCGACGAGTCGACGGCATATGCGATCGGACGTGGCTTCGCCCGTGTACTGGCCGACATGTACGACACCGAGCCCGGCAAGCTGCGACTTGCGCTCGGCCGCGACATGCGCCTCACCGCCCCCGCGCTGGCGGCCGAGTACGCGCGCGGGATGAGCGACGAGGGCGCGTCGGTGCTCGACATCGGAATGGTCGGCACCGAGGTCCTGTATTGGACAGTCGGCTCGCGCGAGCTCGACGGCGGCCTGATGTGCACCGCCTCGCACAACCCGAAGGCCTACACGGGCGCGAAGCTCGTCGGCCGTGGCGCGCTCGCACTCTCTGGCGACGCCGGGATCGGCGAGCTGCGCGATCTGCTCACCGGCGGTGGCCTTGAGGAGCCCATGGGTGCCGCGGGCACAATCGAGCGTGAGGACGTCTGGCAGCCGTTCCACCGCGACGCCATTGCTTGGATCGATGCAGGTGCAATCAAGCCATTGAAGGTCGTCCTCGACGGCGGCAATGGGATGGCGGGACCACTCTGCGGACCGCTGCTCGACCAGCTCGCGATCGAACAGGTTCAGACCTACTGGGTCCCCGACGGCGAGTTTCCCGGCCACGAGCCGAACCCTCTACTTGAAGAGAACCGCCAGTTCATCATCGACAAGGTCCGCTCCGAAGGTGCCGACCTCGGCATCGCCTGGGACGGAGACGCGGACCGCTGCTTTTTCATCGACGGCAGCGGGACATTCGTCGACGGCGACTTCCTGACCGCGCTGCTGGCGCAGTCGATGCTCGAGCGCGAGCCCGGCGCGGCGATCCTCTACGACGTGCGCGCGAGTCGCGCGGTTCGCGACATCGTCGAGGCGGCAGGCGGCACGGCGCACGTCAATCGTGTCGGCCACGCCTTCTTCAAGACGCGGATGCGCAACGAGGGCGCCGCTTTCGGCGGCGAGGTCTCCGGCCACTACTACTTTCGCAACTTCTACTGCGCCGACTCTGGCGTGCTGCCGGCGCTGCTGATCCTCGAGCTGCTGTCGAAGGACGACCGGACGCTCGCCGAGCTACTCGCTGACCTGCGCGGCAAGTACTTCATCTCCGGCGAGATCAACTCCGAGGTCGCCGATCAGGACGCCAAGATGCGCGAGATCGCGGAGCGCTACTCCGACGGCGAGATCGCCTCGCTCGACGGCGTCTCAGTCGACTACGAGGACTGGCACTTCAACGTCCGAGCGTCGAACACCGAGCCGTTGCTGAGGCTCAACCTCGAGTCGCTCGTCTCGCCCGTTCACATGGCCGAGAAGCGCGACGAGCTGCTTGCGCTGATCCGGGCGTGACCACGACGATTGAATCCGACGGCTTCGCGGTCGCCGCGGCTGCTGGCGTCCACCGGCTGTCGATCCCGACACCATTCGCGGTCGGCAGGGTCAACTGTTACCTGATCGACGACGAGCCACTAACGCTTGTCGATGCGGGGCCGAACTCGGGCACGTCGTTCGATGAGCTGACCCAGAGCCTCAACGCGCTCGGGAGGTCGCTCGAGGAGATCGAGCTGGTCGTCATCACCCACCAGCACATCGACCACCTCGGATTGGTCGGGCTGGTGGCAGCACGCTCGGGCGCCGAGGTCGCGACGATCGAGCACGCCGTGCCGATGGTCGAGAACTTCGCCGACGAGATGCAGGCCGATGACGACTTTGCTGCCGCGACGATGCTCCGCCACGGCATCACCGAGGACGTTGTACGCGCGCTGCAATCCGTCTCGCGCGCCTTCCGCGCCTGGGGGGCGCCGGCGAAAGTCACACGGGTGCTGCGCGAAGGCGACGAGATGAACTTCCGCGATCGCACTTGGAAGGTCTACTGGCGGCCTGGCCATTCACCGACCGACACCGTGTTCGAGGACGCCGAGCGGCGGACGCTGCTCGCCGCCGACCATCTGCTCGGCCACATCTCCTCGAACCCGCTGATCACCCGTCCGCTCGCTGGGGCGACCGAACGGCCGCAGGCGCTGGTGACCTATCTCGATTCGTTGACCAAGACGCGCGCGATGGATCTCGACCTCGTCCTCCCGGGCCACGGTGACCCAGTCACCAACCACCGCGAGCTGATCGACACGCGCTTCGCGATGCATCGGCGACGCGCCGCCAAACTCCACCGCCTGATCGCCGAACGGCCGCGCAGTGCCCATGAGCTCGCACAGGCGCTCTGGGGCAACATCGCGGTCACCCAGGCATACCTGACGCTCAGCGAGATCCTCGGGCACACCGATCTGCTGCTCAACGAGGGCCGCGTACGCGAGGTCGAGGACAGCGAGACTGTCCGCTTCGAGTCGATCGCCGAGCCCGACCCCCGGCTGGAGCCGTAACCGCGGCACGGCGCGGGGTTAGCGTCTAGGAATGCCCTCCCCCGATCCTTCGCCGCCAACCGCCGCCGCCACTGAGGCGCGGGCCGAGGCGCTCGCACACAGGCTGTCGTCGACCAGCGCCGAGAAGAAGCGGATGCTGGTGATCGTCAACCCTTATGCGACGACGGTCTCCGACCGGCTACGTAACCTCGTCGTCTACGCGCTGCAGGCGCGTTACGACGTGGAGGCGGTCGACACTGAACGGCGCGACCACGCGACTCAGATCTGTCGCGAGGCCGCAACCGAGGGCTACGACCTGGTTGTCGCTTTCGGTGGCGATGGCACCGTCAACGAGGCGGCCAACGGGCTGCTCGGCTCAGAGACGCCCCTGAGTTGCCTGCCCGGCGGGGCGACCAACGTCTTCCACCGTACGATCGGCATCCCGGGTGACGTCGTCGATGCGACCGAGCATCTGCTGTCGCTCGCCGACGACTTCCGCCCCCGCAAAGTCGACCTCGGGCTCGTCAACGGGCGCGCGTTCGTCTTCTCGTCAGGCGTCGGAATCGACGCCAGCGTCGTGGAGCGCGTCGACGCCCATCCGAAGCTGAAGGCGCGCTTCGGGCCCTACTACTACTCGTGGGCCGCGATCTCGACCTTCAACCGCCGCTACCTCGTTAACCCGCCGCAGATGAAGGTGACGATCGACGGCGAGACGCTCGACGGGGTCACCGTGATCGCCCAGAACTCCGACCCGTTCACCTACTTCGGCCGCCGGCCGATCCGCGTCTGCGAGGGCGCCGGCCTCGAGACGGGCTCGCTGAGCGTCGGCGTGCTGCGCAAGGCGACGCCGTTCGAGCTGCCGACGCTGATTCCGCGGTTGTTCTCCGGTCGTGCCAAGACCGTCTCCAAGCACCGCCAGATCGCCCCGTTCCCGGGTGTCCACGAGGCACTCGTCGAGAGCGCGGACGAGCGCCCGCTACCGGTGCAAGTCGACGGCGACTACATCGGCGACGAGCAATCTGTCCGATTCGAGGCCGCACCGGCGGCTCTGACAGTTGTCTCCTAAGCTGGCGTCACGCGGTAGGCGTCGAACACGCTGTCGATGTTGCGCAGGCGCTGGATGCAGTTCTTCAGCGCGACCGTGTCGCCAACCTCGACGACGAAACGGTTCTTGATCATCGGGTGGACCGTCGTGCAACGCGCCTCGAGGATGTTGACGCCGGCCTCGGCGAAGCAGCGCGACAGGTCCTCGAGCAGCCGGGTGCGATCCCAGCCGTCGATCTCGATCTCGGCACGGAACGACGAGCCCGTGCTGTCGCCCTCCCACCAAACCTTGGTGAAGCGCTCGGGGTTGCGCCGTAGCGCGCGCGCGTTCGAGCACGCCTCGTGGTGGATCGTGATGCCTTTGCCAAGTGAGATGTAGCCGACGATCGGGTCGCCGGGAACCGGACGGCAGCACTTCGCCAGCCGCAACATGACGTCGTCGATCCCGTCGACGACGATGCCGTAGGCGGAGGCGTTGCCGGTCGTTCGGCTGCGGTCCTTCTTCTTCTCGAGCAGCTGCGCGGCGGCGCCGTCGTGGTCGACGGCCGACTCGCCCTGGCGCAGCTTCTGCATGATCTTCTGGGTGACGACCTTCGCCGAGATCTTCGCCTGGCCGAGCGCAACGTAGAAGTCGTCGCCCTTGCGGAAGCCCATCTCGCGGATCACGTCGGCCAGCAGCGGCGAACCGGCGATCTTCTGCGGCGGTAGGCCCTGGCGGCGTAGGTTCTCCTGGAGGATCTCGCGGCCGGTGCGCTCGGAGTCCTCGCGCCGCTCGCGTTTGAACCAGGCGCGGATCTTCGACTGCGCGCGCGTCGTCTTGGCCAGCGCCAGCCAGTCGCGCGACGGCCCGCGCTCCTTCTTCGAGGTCAGCACCTCGCAGATGTCGCCCGACTGCAGCTCGTAGTGCAGCGGCACGATCTTGCCGTTGACCTTCGCGCCGACGCAGCGGTGGCCGACGTCGGTGTGGACTGAGTAGGCGAAGTCGAGCGGCGTCGCGCCGTCGGAGAGCGACTTGACCTCGCCCTTCGGCGTGAAGACGAAGACCTCGTCCTCGAACAGGTCGGCCTTCAGCGTCTCCGCGAACTCCTGCGGGTCCTGCATCTCCTGTTGCCAGTCGACGAGCTGCTTGAGCCACTCGACCTTCTCCTCGGGCTTGCGCTTGCCGTCCTTGTAGATCCAGTGCGCGGCGATGCCGTACTCGGCGGTGTCGTGCATCTCTTGGGTGCGGATCTGGATCTCCAGCGGCTGACCCTCGGGCCCGATCACCGTCGTGTGGAGCGCCTGGTACATGTTGAACTTCGGCATCGCCACGTAGTCCTTGAAGCGGCCAGGAAGCGGCTTCCAGAGCGAGTGGATGACGCCGATCGCGCCGTAGCAGTCCTTGACCGAGTCGACCAGGACGCGCATCGCGGTCAGGTCGTAGATCTCGTTGAACTCGCGGTCCTTCTTCGTCATCTTGGAATAGATCGAGTAGAAGTGCTTCGCGCGGCCGGATATTTGCGCCTCGATGCCGACCGCTTCAAGCTCCTTGCCGAGGTACTCGCCGGCGCGTGAGACGTAGCCCTCGCGCTCGTCGCGCTGCTGGTTGACGAGCCCCTTGATCTCCTTGAACTTGCGCGGGTGCAACGTGGCGAACGCGAGATCCTCGAGCTCCCACTTGATCGCGTGGATGCCGAGCCGGTGTGCAAGCGGCGCGAAGATGTCAAGCGTCTCGCGCGCCTTGTCCTGCTGCTTCTGCTTCGGCATCGCGTCGATCGTCCGCATGTTGTGCAGCCGATCGGCGAGCTTGATCAGGATGACCCGGATATCCGAGGCCATCGCGACCATCATCTTGCGGTAGTTCTCGGCCTGGCGGTCGTCGCGGCTCTGGAAAGTGATCCCAGTCAGCTTCGTGACGCCGTCGACGAGCGAGGCGATCTCGTCGCCGAATTCCGCCCTTACCTCGTCGAGCGAAGCGCTCGTATCCTCAACGGTGTCGTGTAGCAGCGCAGCGCAGAGCGTCGCGGTGTCGAGCCGCATCCCGGCGCAGATCTTGGCGACGCTGACCGGGTGGACGATGAAGTCGTCGCCGGAGGCGCGCCGCTGGTCGGCGTGGCGCTCGCAGGCGAATACGAAGGCCTCTTCGACCTTGTCGCGGTCGACCGGCTCGGCGGCAGCGTTGGCGTGCTCCTCGACGACGGCGAACAGGTCTCCGAGCAGCACCCGCTCGTCCGCGGCCAGGCGGTCACTCGGCCCCGCCGGAGCCGGATCTGCCGCACGGTCGACCGGATCGTGCTCGAAAGCAGGATCTACGACCCCTGTCTGAGACTCATCGGCCATCGCCTCAGTCTAGACCGGCCCCCCGTCGTCCCGCGAACCAGCGTTGCGGATCAGACAGCGGCGCGCGTCTCGCTCTGCTCCGGCGCCGTCAGATAGCGCTCGGCGGCAGCCAGCCGGCCGCTGTAGGCCCGGTTGGCATGCGAGTTCTGGAGGTCGGTCTGGCGGACGCTGCCGCGTGCGAGGCAGGCGCCGGCCGCCGACGACTCCCAGCTGGCCAGGTCGAGCTCGCAAAGGATGCGCACGAGGCGAGCGCAGTGACGGCCGTCGCGTGGATGCTGGCCGCTGCCCTGGAGCGCCGTTGCCAACTCGGGGCCGGTCAGCTCGCCACGGCCGTCGAGCAGGCGCCAAAGCTCAACCAGCGCCGGCCGTAGATCGAGCCGGTCGCGCCAGCTCGCGAGTGTGAAGTCACGCTCGGCCGGGCCCCACGCGAGATGTGTGACGGCGTCTGAGCCGTTGAGCAGCACAAGGCCGGCGGCGACCGGGGGCGGGTCGAACGCGACAAGGTGGTCGACACCACTGGCCAGCCCGGGATCGGCGCCCAGCGCCTCCCAGGAGACAACAGGCAGCGGTCCGGACGCCATCCCGGCGACCATCGCCTCGAGACCGGCCCGTCGGCGTGCGACGTCGGTCACGACGACCACGACACTCTCGCCGCTGGTCAGCAGGTCGCCGGCGATGCCGGCTAGGCCTTGGCCACGACGGTCGCTGAGCGGTGGCGCGTCCGGTGAGCGGGCGGCGGTCGTTCCGTCGGCGTCGACCGGCGCTCGACTGTGCGACGGCCACCAGGCGCCGGGGTCCGCCGCAAGCTCCTGCGCGACCGCCGCGGCGAGGTCTCCCTCGGGAGCCAGGTCCGCGATCGCTCCCGTCCGCGTCGGGCAGAGCGAACGCAGCATGACGCGCGCCTCGACCGAGCCGTTCCAACGGTTGCGCTCGAGCGCGACCGCGACGTCCTGCTTCGTCGCACCAGCATCCGCAAGTGAGCTCTGCGAGGTGCGAAAGGCGACGCCCCGGGCGCGGGCAGTGCCGGCGCTGAGGGTGAAGCGAGCGTGATCGCGCTTCTCACCCATCGCGGTGACGTGCTCGATGCCGGCGGCGGGGACCATCAGCACAGGCGCCGGGTTGCCGGCGCCGAACGGAGCTAGCCGCTCGAGCTCCTCCGCGAGGTCGAGCGTCAAGGCGCCGGCTGGCACGACGGCGTGCGCCTCCTGACGCGGCATCAGGTCGCCCGGCGCGAGCGCGGCACTAGCGTGAGCAGCCAGCGCTGCCCGGAACTCGTCGACCTTGTCCGCGGCGATCTCCAACCCGGCGGCCATGCGGTGGCCGCCATAGCCGAGCAGATGCTCGCTAGCGGCGCCGAGTCCGGCGTGCAAGTCGTACGGATCGATGCTGCGTCCGGAGCCGCGACCGCTGTCGCCGTCGAGCGCAATCACGACGCATGGCCGCCGGTGCCGCTCGACCAGCCGCGAGGCGACGATCCCCACGACCCCCGGGTTCCAGCCCTCGCCCGCCACGACGATCGCGCCAGCCGCGAGCTGCGGTGCGCAAAGGCGCTCGGCCTCGCTCGCGATCCGCTGCTCGGTATCGCGCCGGTCGTGGTTGAGACCGTCAAGCTCACGGGCAATCTCGTCCGCGCGCTCGCGGTCCTCGGTCAGCAGCAGCTCGAGGGCGGCGTCGGCGCGCTTCAACCGGCCGGCAGCGTTGATCCGCGGCCCGAGCCGGAAGCCAGCCGCACGCTCGTCGACGTCGGCGGGATCGAGCTGCGTGACCGCCATCAGCGCCCGCAGACCTTGCTTGCGGGTGCGGGCCAGCTCGGCGATTCCGGCGCGCGCGATTCGTCGGTTCTCGCCAACGAGCGGGACCATGTCGCACAGCGTCGCGAGCCCCGCCAGATCGAGATCCTCGTTGGCGCCTGCCGGGTCGATCCCAGCGGCGCGGCGCAGCGCCTCGGACAGCTTTAGCGCGACCGCCGCCCCACAGAGGTGCTCGAACGGATAGTCACCCAAGGCCGGGTGGACGATTGGGCAGTCCGGCAACGCGTCCCCAGAGCGGTGGTGATCGGTGACCACGATCTCGACACCCAGCTCGCGCGCCAGCGCAACCTCGCCGACGGCCGTTACACCGCAGTCAACGGTGACGATCAGGCCGGCGCCCTGGCCGGCGAGCTCGCGCACGACAGCGTCCGAAAGCCCGTAGCCCTCTTCGCGACTCGGCAGGCGCCAGGCGGGATCGGCGCCAATCGCACGCAGCGCGCGGATCAGGATCGCCGTCGAGCAGACCCCGTCGACGTCGTAGTCGCCGAACACCACGACGCGTGAGCCGGTCGCGATGTGGCGCAGGGTCGTCGCGCAGGCATCCCCCATGCCCGCGAGCAGCTCAGGGGCATGACTCTCCTCAGCTTCGATGAACCGCCGCGCCGCCTCTGCGTCGCCGAATCCGCGCCGCGTCAAGATCGCCGCGGTATACGGCGAGACTCCTAGCGCCTCAGCTAGCGCGAGGCTCTTCCTCGCCGCGTACGGCGCGCAACTCCAACCCGAGACCTCTGCAAGCACGGCCGCATGTTCGCGGCCGGGTCGGACGTGGTTTACAGCACCTCTGGCCGGTGCTCGTCCTCAGAACGATTGCCATACCACCACGAGATGCCGAGCGCGAGCAGTGTGCCGGGGATCGCGATGAACGCCGAGGCGAGATCGGTGTCTGCGCGGCCGGGGATTGAGAAGCCCGACACGAGGTAGCCGAAGATCGCCGAGCCGGCGATGGCCGCGCAGAACGCGCCGATGATGCCGCCGTAGAAGCGGTCGGGAACGAAGACCGCGAAGTGCCAGAGGGCGATTCCCATCATTACCCAGACGACCATGCTCATCTTCAGTGCCTCCCGTGCTTCTTGCGGGCTCGGTTGCGCGCGCGCTCGGCTTTGCGCTCGGCCGCGCTGGCATCCTCGCTGCTAACGGAACCGCCGTTGCCGTCACCGCGTGAGGGCTCGGCCGGTGGCGTGGGCGCCGCCGTAGCGGGTGGACCGCCAGCGGTCGCTGGCACTGGAGCTCGGCGCTGGGGCTTGCGCCGTGCAGGCGCGGCGCCGTCGCCGTCCTCGCCGAGCACCGTCGCGGCAAACGGCGGCACCACACCGTCGTTCTCCTCCATGACGATCTTGCGACGGCGCACGTAGACCGGCTCGCGCTCCTTCCAGAGCGTGACCAGCGGCGCCGCGATGAAAATCGACGAGTAGGCGCCCGAGGCGACGCCGACGAGCAGCGCGAACGCGAAGTCCTGCAGCGTCTCGCCGCCGAAGAACAGCAGCGCGCCGATCGGCATCAAGGTCGACGCGCTGGTCGCGAGCGAGCGCGTCAGGACCTCGGACATCGAGCGGTTGACAATCTGGGAGAAGGTCGCGCGCGGCATGCGTGGGACGTTCTCGCGGATACGGTCGAACACGATGATCGTGTCGTAGAGCGAGTAGCCGAGAATCGTCAGCAGCGCCGCGACCGTCGACGTCGTCACCTCCCGGCCGACCAGGGCGTAGACGCCCCCCGTTATGAGGATGTCGTGGGCGATCGCGATCAAAACCGGGACGACGAACTTCGCCTCGAAGCGCAGCGCCATGTAGATCGAGATCAGCAGCAGCGACGCGATAACCGCGATCAGGGCGGTGCGCGCGACCTGGGCGCCGAAGGTCGGTCCGATCGAGTTGACCGAGAAGTCCGCTCGCTCGACGCCGAAGGCCTCGTCGAGCGTAGTGCGGACCTCGGTGACCTCATTCTCATTCAGCGTCGGCGTCGAGATCTGAAGGACGTTGTCGCCGAGCTCGGGCTCGTCGACCTCCTGGATCTTGGCGTCGTCGTAGCCGAGCGGCGCGAGCGCGTCGCGCACCTGGTCGACGCTGGCGCTCTGCGCAATCGGGGTCTTGATCCGCGTGCCGGACTCGAAGTCGATGCCGAACTTCAAGCCGAGCCCGGCGATCGCCAGCGCGCCGATCACGAGGATCATTCCCGAGCCGGAGAAGAACCACTTCGACCTGCCGACGAAGTCCATGTGCCAGCGCGGGCCCTCGCGGTCGTCCTTGCCGACGCCGAGCGCGAAGCGCGACCCGATCAGCCGCGTGCGGCTCATCGCGCCGAGAATCGCCGAGGTGGCGAGGACCGCGGTGAACAGCGAGACGATCGTGCCGATGCCGAGCGTGAAGGCGAAGCCTTTGACGCCTGAAGTGGCGAGCGTGAAGAGGATGAAGGCGGTGCCGATCGTGACGACGTTGGCGTCGATGATCGTCCGCAGGGCCTTCTGGTAGCCGTTCGAGATCGCGGCTGGGATCGACGATCCCGCGCGCGCCTCCTCCTTGATGCGCTCGAAGATGACGATGTTCGCGTCGGCCGCGACGGCGAGTGTGAGGAGCATGCCCGCGATGCCCGGCAGCGTCAGCGTGATCGGAATTAGCTTGACGAGCGCGAACAGGAAGATCGCGTAGATGATCAGCGTGATCGCCGCGACCACGCCGAGCACGCGGTAGAAGAGGATCAGGAAGAGCAGCGTCAACGCGAGACCGACAGCGCCGGCGAGCAGGCCCTGGTCGAGCGCCTGCTGGCCGAGCGAAGCCGAGACCTGAGTCTGCGAGACAAGCTTCAGCTCGATTGGCAGCGCACCGATGCGCAGGCTCTCGGCGAGGTCCTGGGTGTCCTGGAGGTTGCCGATGCCGTTGATCTGGGCGCCGGTGCGGCCGTCGATCCCCTCGGGGTTCTCGCGATAGTCGATCGTCGCCAGCGAGACGATCTGGTCGTCGAGCGTGATCGCGAAGCGCTGCAGTGTCTGCTGGCGATCGGTGCCCGGCGGGACGATGATCTCCGAGCCACGTTGGGCGAGACGCTTGGTCACCGTCGCGAACGCCTTGCGGCCATCGTCGGTGAACTCCATCGTCACGATCGGCTCGTTGGTGCGCTGATCGGTGTTCTGCTCCGGGTTCTTGATGTCGCCGCCGGAGAGCTCGGAGTCGTCCTCGACGACGAAGTAGTTGTGAACGTCCGCAGGCTGGTTCTCGGCGCGATCGGCCTCAATCACCACGATGCCGCGCGGCACCTCGAGCACCTCGGACCCGGCCGGAGGGCCGCTCTTCGGGGCGGCACTCGACTCAGGCGTCGTCGCCCCGCCGTCGCCCTTTCCGACCGGGATCGCCGCGAGCTCCTCGCGGCACTTGCTGTTCTTCGGGATGTCGCTCTGCTTGCGCTTCGGACCGCTCTTGACACCCTCGTAGTCCGACAGCAACTCGGCACAGGTCGAGTCGGGGCCGGTGATCAGCTCCTTGTCCGCGTCGAACAGGTAGTAGCGCCCGCTGTGACTGTCATTGCGGCGGTCGTAGTACTCGCGGATCTGCTTCTTGTCGCCGTCGAAGCGCTGCTCGATCTCATCCGAGACACCGTCGGGCGGAATATCGGTCTCGGTGGCGGTCGGCTTCTCCTTGGCCGCAACCTCGACGGCGTCGTAGAGGGATGTTTTGCCGGCATAGGGGGCATCGGGCCCCTGCCCGCGGATGTTCTCCTCCCAGTCGTAGAACTGCAGCTGGGCGGTCGTGCCGACCTGCTCGATCGCGCGATCGGCGTTGTCGACGTCTGGCAGGCCGATCGAGATCTGGTTCTGCCCGGCGCGCTGAATCTCGGGCTCGGAGACGCCGAGCGCGTCGGTCCGCTTGCGGATCGTCTCGATCGCATCGTCGATCGCCTGCGCTGTGACGGTCGGCACCTGCGGCGTTGGTCGTCCCTCGTAGACGAGCTCGACGCCGCCGCGCAGATCGAGGCCGAGCACGGTCGGCTTGCTGAAGATCACATAGAACGACCCGCCCAGCAGGACCAGCATCAGGCCGATGATCGAGAGGTTGCGCTTGCGTGAGGTCATGTCAGTTTGTGTTGCCGTTGGACCCGCGTGGCGTCAGCACCAGCAGTAGTCCACCGTCGTCGTCATACGCGGGGAAGATGTCAGCCACAGCTGGCTCTGGCCGGTCTCCCTCCGCATTGACTACCACCGGCTTGCCGAGAACCCTAACGCCCCACTCAAGGGCTGTGGCAATGTGGTCGCTCCCATTTTCGAACTCGAGCCCTAGGACCTCGCCTGCCGTACGCCCGATCACGTCCAGATCGCCGAGCCCCGTCAGCTCGCGCGCGCCACGACCGGCGCCGATCAAACGGCCCTCCTGATCGCAGAGGAAAAATGCCGCGTTAGGTGCCGGGTAGTAGTCGTCGAGCAGCTCGAAGAGGAAGCCGAAGCCGCACTTCTTGCAGCCGCGGGCGCGGCTCTGGAAGCCGGCGGTGCGATCGGTCGAGACGCTGCGGTCGCCGCAGCTTGGGCAGATGAAATTCGGCACGAGAGGCGGAGATTAGCGGCGCGTCAGAAGAGGCGAGCCCCTTCGGCGGGCGGCTCGAGGCCGAGGTGCGTAAAGGCCGCTGGCGTTGCGACACGACCGCGCGGGGTCCGCATGATCAGTCCCTGCTGAAGCAGGTAGGGCTCGTAGACGTCCTCGATCGTGTCTTGCTCCTCGCTGACAGCGACCGCGAGCGTTGAGAGACCGACAGGCCCACCGCCGAACTTCGAGCAGATCGCGGACAGGATCTCGCGGTCCAGCCGGTCGAGGCCGGCACGGTCAACGTCCAGCAGCTCGAGTGCCTCGGTCGCGATCGCGGCGTCGATCGTCCCGGCACCGCGGACCTCGGCGTAGTCGCGCACCCGCTTCAGCAGTCGGTTCGCAACACGCGGCGTTCCGCGCGACCGCGAAGCGATCGCTTCGGCACCGAAGGTGTCGATCTCAACGTCGAGGATGCCCGCGGAGCGGCGAACGATCTGCCCCAGATCGGCGGCGCCATAGAGCTCAAGTCGCGGAGCGACGCCGAAGCGGTCGCGCAGTGGCGTGGTCAGCAACCCCGCGCGCGTAGTCGCACCGATCAGCGTGAACGGCGGTAGGTCGAGGTTGACGACGCGCGCGCCGGCGCCCTGGCCGACGGTGATCGGCAGCCTGCGGTCCTCCATCGCCGGGTAGAAGGTCTCCTCGAGCGCGCGCGGCAGGCGATGAATCTCGTCAACGAAGAAGACCGAGCGCGGCTCCAGCGACGATAGATACGACGCGACATCGCCCTTGCGCTCCAGCGCTGGGGCCGCGGTGGCAACGATGCCTACCCCGAGCTCGTTCGCAACGATCTGGGCGAGCGAGGTCTTGCCGAGCCCCGGCGGCCCGGCGAGCAGCACGTGGTCGAGCGCCTCGCCACGGGCACGGGCAGCCTCGATGAAGACGCTGAGCTGTGCCTTTACCTGCTCCTGGCCGACGAAGTCGGTCAGCAGCTGTGGGCGCAGCGTGCGGTCGAGCTCCTCCTCCGCCCCACCCTCGATCTCAGGAGTCTGCAGTCGCTCGACTCCGGGCGTGCGAATGCCACTCATCGGACCGCCTTCAACGCCGCGCCGATCAGTTCCTCCGCTGAATCGCCGTCGGCCTGCTCGAGCATCGAGTCAGTCTCCGGCGGCGTATAGCCGAGACCGAGCAGTGCCTCGCGGGCAATGCTGCGCGGATCGTTGGAGGCGCGCGTGATGACGATCTCCTCAGCGACCGCGCCGGCGACCTTCTCGCGCAGCTCGACGATGATCCGCTCCGCCGTCCGCTTGCCGATCCCCGGCACCGCCTGGAAGCGCGCGGCATCGCCGTTGGCGATCGCGCTGAGCAGCTCGCGCGGCGGACCGCCCGATAGGACAGCCTGGGCAACCTTCGGCCCGACGCTCTGGACGCCGATCAGCATCAGGAAGAGCTCGCGCTCGGGCTCGCTGGCGAAGCCGAACAGCTGGATGCCGTCGTCGCGCAAAACGAGATGCGAGTGCAATAGCACCTCGGCGCCAACCGCCGGCACCTTGTCGAGCGTCTCGCTCGAGACAGCCAGCTTGTAGCCAACGCCCGCTGACTCGACAACGACCTCGCCGGGCCGCCGGACCAGCACTTCTCCTCTTACGGACGAGATCACAGTCCGTGATTCTGCGTCCTGGGGCGGACGCCTCCCTAGCCGACTGCTGCCCGCAGCGGCGCGCCATTCGCATGGCAGATCGCGACAGCGAGAGCGTCGGCGGCGTGATCTGGCTTCGGGATCTCCGACAGGTCGAGCAGCGCCCCGACCATCCGCTGCACTTGGTCCTTCGCAGCGGCACCCGACCCGCAGACGGCCTGCTTGATCTGCTGCGGCGTGTAGGAGAAGCACGGCAGCCCGGTCTGTCCGGCCGCTAGCAGCACCGCACCGCGCGCCTGCCCCACCGCAAGCGCAGTACGTACGTTTTGCCCGAAGTAGAGCTCCTCGATCGCAACTGCCTGCGGCTCGTGCTCGGCGATCAGCTCGAGCACCCGCTCGTGGATCCGCACCAGCCGCTGCTCGAGCGGCACACCGGCAGTCGTCTTGATCGTGCCGCCGTCGAGCGCACCCAGCTTCGGCCCGCGCGCGACCACGACGCCGTAGCCGGTATTCGCGGTGCCTGGATCGATGCCGAGTACGACCACCATCGGCCTGATTCTTCGCGCAGGCCCGGACGCCTCCCGGAGCGCTAACCGGCGAGTACGCGCTCTAGGACGTCGGCATCCACGTCGAAGTTGGCGTGGACCTCCTGCACATCGTCGCTCTCCTCGAGCACGTCGAGTAGCCGCATCAGGGTCCCGGCCTGGCCCTCGTCGATCTCGATCCGATTGGTCGGGTGCATCACCAGCTCTGCCGACTGGATCTCGACGCCGGCCTCCTCGAGCGCGCCGCGCACCGCCGCGAGATCGGTCGGTCCGGTTACCACCGCGAGCACGTCGCCGTCGACGGCGACGTCCTCGGCGCCGGCGTCGACGGCCGCCATCAGGTCGTCCTCGTCGTAACGCGACGCGTCGACGACGATCTGGCCCTTCTTCTCGAAGATCCAGTTGACCGAGCCTGGCTCGCCAAGGTTGCCGCCGTGCTTCGAGAAGGCGTGGCGGACGTCGGAGCTGGTGCGGTTGCGGTTGTCGGTCAGTGCCTCGACCAGCACCGCGACACCACCGGGGCCGTAGCCCTCGTAGACGATCGCCTCGAAGGCGTCGGCATCCTGGTCGGCACCGGTTCCCTTGGCGATCGCGCGCTCGATGTTGTCCTTCGGCATGCTCGCGTCCTTCGCCTTCTGGATCGCGAGCGCGAGCGAAGCGTTGCCGTCTGGATCACCCCCGCCCTCACGCGCGGCGACGGTGATCGCGCGCGTCAGCTTGGTGAAGAGAGCGCCGCGCTTGGCGTCGGTCGCCGCCTTCTTGTGCTTGATCGACGCCCATTTGGAATGACCCGACATAGCTCGATTCTCTCAGACGACGAAACGACCGTCGCGTTGGAGCTCGATGCCATCGACGGCGATCGAGCCGCCCTGGCGGAGGTCGCAGATCATGTCCCAGTGGACGGCCGACTCGTTCGTGCCGCCGGACTCCGGGTAGGCGGCGCCGATCGCCATGTGGACGGTGCCGCCGATCTTCTCGTCGAGCAGAATCTCCTTCGTGCCGGCGACGATCCCGTAGTTGGTGCCAATTCCCAGCTCGCCGAGCGTGCGCGACCCGGCGTCGGTGTCGAGCATCTCGATCAAGAAATCCTCGCCGCGCTCGGCGGACGCGTCGACGACCTTGCCGTTCTCGAAGCGGAAGCGCACGCCGGAGACCTCGCGGCCGCCGTAGGTCGCCGGCAGCGAAAAGGCAACCTCACCGTTGACCGAGTGCTCGACCGGACCGGTGAAGAACTCGCCGTCGGGCATGTTGTGCGTACCGACGCAGGGAATCCAGTGGCGGCCGGCGACACCGAGCTTGATGTCGGTCGCCGGAGCCGTGATGTGGACCTCCTCCCGCCCCTCGATCCACTCCGCGAGCCGCAGGACCTCGTCGGACTGGCGCGCCCAGGCCGTCAGCGGGTCTGCGTCGGTCGCCAGGCAGGCGTCGTAGAAGAACTGCTCGTAGGCGGACAGCGACATCCCGGCCTCGCCGGCATAGGCATGGGTCGGGAACAGCGTCAGCGACCAGCGGTGCGTGCCCTCCGCAGCGCGCTGCATCGACGTCTCCATGATCTTGCGCCGCGCGCGCGAGGCACGCGCCTGCTTGGCCGGGTCGGCGCCAGAGAGCGCACGTGGGTTCGCGTCGGCCATGACCACGATCCGAACGTCGGCGTGCTCGGCCGTCCACTCCGCCGGCGGCTGGACCCAGTCGAGCTGCTCGTCACTGGCGAGCTCGAAGAAGGCGGCCTGCGCCTGCTCGGTCGTTAGCTGCATGACCGGCAGCCCGCCGGCACGCAGGACCTCCTCGTAGACCGCCTGGATCAGCGGCTCACCAGTGGTCGTCCCCTGGATGACGCAAACGTCGCCCTTCTGCACCTTCGTCGAGTAGCGAACGAGGATCTGAGCGAGCGCCTCGACACGTGAGTCCTTCACTTGGCTTCTCCTCCGGTCTGGGTAGTGGCGTCGATCCGGCCGAGCAGCCACGCATGCAGCCGTGTCTCCCCGTTCAGCTCGGGATGAAACGACACGGCCAGGACTTCCTTTTGGCGTAGCGCTACGGGATGGCCGTCGATCGCTGCCAATACCTCGACGTCGTCGCCTACTTCGCGCGCCCAAGGCGCGCGGATGAAGATCGCCTCAATGTCGCCGCCGACGCCGTCCAGATCGAGCCGCGCCTCGAAGCTGTGAACCTGCCGTCCAAAGGCGTTGCGCTCCGTCGCGATGTCGAGCACGCCGAGGTGATCGCGGTCGAGCATGATCATCCCGGCGCACGTCCCGAGCACTGGTACGCCGGTCGCGACGAGCTCGCGCAGCGGCTCAGCGAGCCCCTCACGCTCGATTCCAAGTGTCATCGTCGTCGACTCGCCGCCTGGGATCACCAGCCCGGCGAGCCCGTTGAGATGGGCCGGCGTACGAACCTCACGCACGTCGGCGCCGAGGCCCTCGAGCACCTTGCGGTGAGCCTCGAAGTCACCCTGGATGGCTAGGACGCCTACCAACCGCGCCCTTGCAGCAGGCCGCCCTGCTCGGCGATCGCGTCCATGCCGATCCCGGTCATCGGCGCGCCGAGATCGCGCGAAGCGGCGGCGATCCGCTCGGCGTCCTCAAAGTGGGTCGTAGCCTCGACCACGGCGACGGCGGTCCGCCCCGGGTCCTCCGACTTGAAGATCCCCGAGCCGACGAAGACGCCCTCGGCGCCGAGCCGCATCATCAGCGCGGCGTCGGCGGGAGTGGCGACGCCACCGGCGGAGAACATGACGACCGGCAACTTGCCGGCGGCAGCCACGTCGCGAACCAGCGGCAGCGGCGCCTGAAGATCCTTGGCGGCTGTTGGGAGCTCGGCCGCGTCGAGCGCTCCCAGACGGCGGATATCGCCGCTGATCTGGCGCATGTGTCGCACAGCCTCAACGACGTTCCCAGTTCCGGCCTCGCCCTTGCTGCGGATCATCGCCGCACCCTCGCCGATCCGCCGCAGCGCCTCGCCGAGGTTGGTCGCGCCACAGACGAACGGCACCTTGAAGTCCCACTTGTCGATGTGGTTCGCCTCGTCGGCGGGAGTCAGGACCTCGGACTCGTCGATGTAGTCGACCTCGAGTGCCTGCAAGACCTCGGCCTCGACGAAGTGGCCGATCCGCGCCTTTGCCATCACGGGGATCGTGACGGCCGCTTGGATCGCCTCGATCATCGTCGGATCGGACATCCGCGCGACGCCTCCGGCGACGCGAATGTCGGCCGGGACTCGCTCCAGCGCCATCACCGCGGCCGCACCCGCTGACTCGGCGATCCGCGCCTGCTCGGCTGTCACGACATCCATGATGACGCCGCCCTTGAGCATCTCTGCCAGGCCGGCCTTGACCGCGAATGTGCCTTCTTGCTTCACCCCGCCAATACTACGGGGCTACTTCAGTTTGAACGCCTTGATCCTGTCTGAGTACTGCGACTCGTCCATCGCGTAGACGCCGTAGGCGAGCGCCTGGACGACGCTCATCAGCGCCGCGTGCGAGCGTACGAAGGCAGGGCTGTTGGACGAGTAGAAGAGCTTGTGGTCGGCCAGCTTGGCGACCTCGGAGAGCGTCGCGTCAGAGACCGAGATCGTCGCTGCGTTGCGGTTGCGTGCGAGCTTCATCGCACGTACGACGAGCGGATGCGGCCGCCCGGCGGAGAACCCGACGAGCACGGTGCGGTCGTCGATCCGGCCGAGCTTGGCGAGCCCCTCCTGGCTGGGGCTGGCTACGACCTCACAGCGAACGTCGAGCAGCATCAGTAGGTGGCGCAGGTAGCTGGCGAAAAAGGCCATCTGGTCGGTACCGCAGAGCACGAGCCGGTCGGCACGCGAGATCAGCTCGACGCAGTGAGCGACCTCCTCGCGGTCCAGCTTGCGCGCGGTCTCCTCGACGTTGACGTGGTCAGCGGCAAGCGCCGCCTCGAACTCGGTCTGGTCGATCGGAAAGAGCGGCGGGTTGGCGAGATCGACAGTCCCCTGCTCACCCTCGCGGGCTCGCCGGTACTCGTCGCGCGCCGCCGACTGAAGCTCCGGGAAGCCCTCGAAGCCGAGCGCTTGGGCGAAGCGGACGACGGTCGACGACGAGGTGTTGGCGCGCCGCGCCAGCTCCTCGGCCGTGTGGAACGACGCCTCGTCGAGATGGTCAACGATGTACTGGCCGACGTCTTTCTGTGAGCGCGAGAACTCGTCGAAGCGCGAGCGGATCTCGGCGGACAGGGTGAGCGCGGCGGTGGCTGAGGACTTCACGGCGATGTGTTTCGCCCGCCACGAGTTAGTTCCTTCTCAGACGGTTACTAACGCCGCCAGGGCGCGTTGCCGTCGTCCCAGAGATCGTTGAGTTGAACGGCGTCCTTGTAGGTGTCCAGACACTCCCAGAAGCCGCCGTGGCGATAGGCGCGCAGACCACCGTCGGCGGCGAGTCGCTCGAGTGGCTCGCGCTCGAGCACGCTGTCGGGGGCGATGTAGTCGAGACCCGCCTGCTCGAAGCAGAAGAAGCCACCGTTGATCCACTGCTCGGAGCGCGGCTTCTCCTCGAAACCCGTCACGCGACCGGTGTCGTCGAGGTGAGTCACGCCGAACTGCAGTTCCGGCCGGACGACTGTCATCGTCGCTGCGGCCCCACTCTTGTGGTGGGCGGCAAGCAGCGCGCCGAGGTCGATGTCGGCAACGCCGTCGGCGTAGGTCACACACGTGGTGCCCTCCCCCAGCTCACTGCGTGCGACGTGCAACCGGCCACCGGTCGCCGTGTCGACACCGGTGTCGACACAACGGACCGTGATGCCGACGGGCCAGGGTGCGGCCGCGACGAACTCCTCGATCAGCTCGCCGCGGTAGCCAGTCAGCAGCACAAAGTCGCGGAAACCCTGAACGGCGTAGATCTGGACGACGTGCCAAACGATCGGCCGACCGCCAATCTCGACCAGCGGCTTCGGGATCGAACGCGTCCCTCGCTGCAGCCGTGTGCCGCGTCCTCCACAGAGGATCGCAACGGTTGGTCGGGGCTGGTCGCCGGCATCCTCCATGCCGGCGGCATTATCCCTTCGGATAGCGTGCCTCGCCGTGAAGCGACTGCCGACCAGACTCGACGGGCCGATCCTGATCGAGCCGACCGCCTTCCCCGACAGCCGCGGCTTCTTCCAGGAGACCTACCGGCGCAACGCCTACGCCGACCTCGGCATCGACGTCGAGTTCATCCAGGACAACCACTCGCGCTCGACACGCGGCGTCGTGCGCGGCATGCATTTCCAGATCGGCGACGGTCAGGCGAAACTGGTCCGCTGCGCGCGCGGCGCGATCGTCGATGTCGTGGTCGACATCCGTCGCGAGTCGCCGACGTTCGGCCAGTGGGAGGCGTTCGAACTTGACGACGTGCAGCTGCTCCAGCTCTTCATACCTGTCGGCTTCGCGCATGGATTCTGCGTCACCAGCGAAGTCGCCGATGTCATCTACAAGTGCTCGTCCTACTACGACAGCGATCTCGAGCATGGCATCCGCTACGACGATCCCGATGTCGGGATCGCCTGGCCCGAAGGGCTCGAGCTACATCCCTCGGAGCGCGACAGCGCGGCGCCGCTGCTACGCGACGCCGCGCCTGAGATTCCCTTCTAGCCGTCCGTCAAGACATGACGAACGGCTGGACCTCCGCCCTGGCACGACCGGCTAGCGCCGGCTCCATGACTGCATGACGTGGTCGGCAACCGCCTCAAGGAGATAGATGCCACTCGGGGTGTAGTTCGCCCCTGAGCACCGCTGCCGAAACGCGAATCGGGTCGCGGGCGCCCTCCGAGACGGCCACCGCCGCCCTGCTGCTGCGTGGCGCTAGCTCGCCCGGTACGGCGAGATTGGGTCGTGACGTTATTGCCGAGTTGGGGACACGTTTCGGGACATGCTCTGCCTGTCGCTCAGCGGTGTTCGTCGTCCCGAGCTGAGGAGTCCGCCGCGAGGCGTACGATGGGTGCATGCTTACCGTTGCACAAGCCGCAGAACGCATCGGGCGTAGCCCTGAGACCGTGCGGCGCTGGATCCGCTCAGGGCGGCTCGCCGCTCGCGGCGTAGGCACCCGCCACGCCATCGAGCCGCGCGAGCTGGAGAAGATCGAGAACGAGATCTACCCGATGGCGGATCTCCCCGATCAGTGGAAGGTCGGCGATGACGGCAAGCCGGCGCTGAACTGGGTGCCGCGGTTCACCGGTCCCTAGCCAGCCACTAGCACCATGCAGCTTGTCGTCGACGCCTCCGTGGCGATCGCCGCAAGCCACCGCCCGATCGCTCCGATCAGCATCCGGACACCCGCGAAGTTTTTCCGCTCCGCCTGGGACCTCGCCGATGAGATGGGCTGGGCCAAGACCTACGACGCGCAGTACGTCGCGCTTGCTCGAATGCTCGGCTGCAAGGTCGTCACGCTCGACGAGCGACTGATTCGCAGTATCGAGCGTCTCAACGTGGCGATCAGACCACGAGACCTCTGAGCGGAGCCGAGATCAAGTGGGCCGACCAGGACTCGAACCTGGGACCAAGGGATTATGAGTCCCGTGCTCTAACCAACTGAGCTACCGGCCCTTCGGGGGCTCATCCTAGGTCGTTCTGCCGTCCTTGGGGAGCGGCATGATGCTGGGCCGTGACAGCGCTATGGGTCGGTGTGGCTGGGATGGGCGGCGTGTTGGCGCGCTATGCGCTGTCGACGCCGTTCCACGGGACGACGCTGCCGTGGGTGACGGTGGCGATCAACGTGGTCGGGTCGTTCCTGCTCGGGATGCTCGTGACTGCGCATGGGCTGTCGGACGAGATGCGGACGGCGCTAGGTGTCGGCTTCCTCGGCGGATTCACGACCTTCTCGACGTTCTCGGTCCAGGTGGTGTTGGACGTTGACGCCGGCGAGCCCGGGCGAGCGTTGCTCTACGTGGCGGCCTCGCTGCTACTCGGGATCGCCGCTGCGACCGCCGGCTACGTGCTCGGCCGGTCGGCCTTCTAGCTCTGGCGAACGGCGTTGTCGATCGCGGCGTTGAGCTCGTCGGCGCTGAAGGAGCCCTCGAAGCGAGCCGCCACGCGGCCGTCGGCGTCGATTACGAACACCCACGGCTCGGTCGGCAAGTTGTACGCGGCAACCGGAGGCCGTAGCCCCTTGTCGATCTGGTTGTCGACGTAGATCTCCTGGTGAACGAAGGCGACGTCGTTGTCGCGCTCGGCCTTCACCTGCTCGGTCAGGTCGATCACCGGCCCGCAGACGCGGCTCTGGCAGAGCGCGGCGGTGGCGAACAGCAGCACGGTCGGCTTCTGGCCAGCGACGTCGGCGAAGTCGATGTCGTGCATCGACGAGGCCGGCCGGCGCGTGTCGAGCAACTCGGCGTTGCCGTTAGTGCTGGCGGGAGTGTCGGTGTGGACGACCGGGGCCTTGTCTCCCACGTCGGGCACCGACCCTTCCTTGGTGACCGTCAAGGCGCCGCCCGCCGGCGTCGCAGCGACGAGGCGGCCATCGAGACGCGCCAGGCCGATCAGCTCGTAGCGTCCCGGCTTCGGAAGGTCGATGTCGGCGACGTAGAGCGACTTCGCAGCGTCCTTGTCTTCGGAGACCGAACGGCTCTGGAACTGTGGCCTGACGTGCATCTGCTCGAAGCGCGCCGGGATCGGGCCCTGCACGCGGCCACCGCCGACCGGCGCCACATAGAGAGCGACGGACACGTCGGCGATCTGTGCTCGGGCCTGGTCGAACAGCGCAAAGCCGAAGCGGTTCTCGCCCGGCTTGAACTGCGACACCGAGGCCGCGATGACCGGCCCGGAGGACCCCACGCTCTCGAGCAGGCCGCGCAGCGTCTTGCCGTTGGCCTTCGGGAAGTCTTCGGGCTTGGCTGGCTCGGGCGGCGGGGCACTTGCGACGTCGGAAGATCCCGAATCGCCGCAGCCGGTAGCGCCGAGCCCAAGTGCTCCTACGACAAGCCATGCAGCCGCCAGACGCGTTCCCGACCTCACTACACAGAACATATGGGACAGGGGCTTACCACGGGGCGGTTACGGGCAAGGCTTAACGCCGATTTCAAATAGCCTCGGACGCCAATTCGAGCCCCGGACGCAGGAGATTCCCGATGGGAGCACGCGCAGCGCTGGTTACTGGCGGATCGAGTGGTATCGGTCTGGCGATCGCCCGGGCGCTTGGCGAGGACGGCTACGGCGTGACCCTGTCCGCCCGGCGCCCCGACAAGCTCGAGCAGGCGGCAGCGGGGCTCGCCGCTGATGGGCTCGACGTCGAGGCCGTGCCGGCGAACATGGCCGAGGAGGCCGACATCGTCGCGCTCGTCGAACGCCACAAGGAGCGCTTCGGACGCCTCGACGTGCTGATCAACAACGCGGGGGTGGGAATCGGCGGTCCGATCGCCGAGCAGGACACCAAGAAGCTCGACATGCAGCTCGCGGTCAACCTGCGGGCGTTGTTCCTGACCACGCGCGAGTGCCTGCCGATGCTCAAGGAGGCGGGCGCTGAGCACCACAAGGCGCTGATCGCCAACACCGCGTCAATCGCCGGCAAGTCCGGTCAGGGCTGGCTGGCGGCCTACTCGGCGACCAAGTTCGGAGCCGTCGGCTTCACCCAGGCGCTACACAAGGAGCACGCGAGCGATGGGATTCAGGCGACCGCCCTCTGCCCCGGCTTCGTCGACACCGCAATGACGGATTGGGTCAAGGACAGCGTGCCGAAGGAGCAGATGATCCAGCCCTCGGACATCGCCGAGGCGGTGCGTTACCTGCTGAGGACCTCGCCAGCGTGCATCGTGCCGGAGCTGCAGTTCATCCGGCCCTCCGAGGGCTTGTAGTCGAGCTCGCCCGGGTCGGCGCGCTCGTACGGCTCGACGTCGTGCTCCTCGCGCCGCAGCCGCGAGCGCAGTGCGCGACGGTGATCGGCGATCGCCCGCGCCAGCGCACCCGGCGCCGTCACGTGCTCGTCGGCGATGCTCGACTCGAGCATCGTCCGTAGTGCGGTCAGCTCGCCTTCGGTCGCCGGCCGCGCCTGCTTACCGGCGCGCGCATAGCGGTCCCACGCGCGTGCGAACGCCGAGTAGTCGGTGCGGCCGCCGTTGCGGTGGGCGGCGAGCATCGGGCAGACACCCCCGCCCGGGGCCGTGTAGGCCCCGACGATGATCGGATTGCGATCGAGCGCGTCGAGCATCGCGCGGCGTGTGTCGAGCGGCATCGCGTCGATCGCGTTGCGCAGGTCGCGCGCTGGGCGAAGCGACCTCATTCCGCTGATGTCCTGGCGACCGGTGGCATACGATGCCGCGACGCGGCCGCACGAGGGTAGGGCGCGCCGTCGGCGACTTCAAGGTCGTCCCTGCTGTTGAAAGGAGACTTGCATGCGGTTGGGCCTACACGTTGGGTATTGGGGACTAGGACTGACGGCCGAGCAGCAGCTCGAGATCGTCAAGGAGGCCGAGTCCGCCGGCTTCGACTCCGTGTGGGCCGCTGAGGCCTACGGGTCCGACACCGCGACGGTGCTCGCCTGGCTGGCGTCGCACACCGAGCGCGTGAAGATCGGATCGGCGATCTTCCAGATGCCGGGCCGCACACCCGCGATGACGGCGATGACCGCTGCGACGCTCGACCAGCTCTCCAACGGCCGGATGCTGCTCGGGATCGGCTCCTCCGGCCCGCAGGTCGCCGAGGGCTGGCACGGCCAGCCGTTCGCCCAGCAGCTGCAGCGGACGCGCGAGTACGTCGAGATCCTGCGTAAGGCGCTCGCCCGCGAGCGGCTCGAGTACAAGGGCGAGCTCTACGAGCTGCCGCTCCCCGACGGTCCCGGCAAGGCGCTGAAGCTGATGATCGCCCCGGTCCAGGAGCGGATGCCGATCTACATCGCCGCGATCGGCCCGAAGAACACGACGCTTACTGGCGAGATCGCCGACGGCTGGCTGCCGACCTTCTTCTCCCCCGAGCACGTCGCGGAGTTCCGCACGCTGCTCGAGGAGGGCGCCGCGCGCGCCGGCAGCGGCAAGCAGATCGACGAGTCGTTCGACATCGCGCCGAACGTCAACCTCTGCATCGACGACGACATCGACAAGGCGCGTGATGCGGTGCGGCCGCTGCTGGCGTTGTACGTCGGCGGGATGGGCTCGCGCAAGAAGAACTTCTACAACTCGCTCGTCCAGCGCTACGGCTTCGAGGACGCAGCGAAGGAGGTCCAGGATCTCTACCTCGACGGCAAGAAGGAGGAGGCAGCCGCGGCGCTGCCGGCCGAGCTGATCGACCGCACGTCGCTGGTCGGGCCGAAGGAGCGCGTCCAGGAGCGGCTCGAGGTCTACCGGGAGGCAGGCGTCGGAACACTGGTGGCGACGCCGACGGTCTTCGATCCGGAGGCCCGCAAGCGGATGATCCGCGAGATCGCGGAGATGGTCTGAGCCGCCGTTTCCTGATCACAGCCTTCGGCGATCCGGGGCATGCGTTCCCCGCGATCGCCTTGGGCAAGGCGTTGGTCGGACGCGGACACGCGGTCTGCGTGCAGACGTGGAGGCGATGGGCCGACGATGTCGACCGCGAGGGCATCGAGTTCGCTCCGGCTCCGGAGTACTCGGTCTTTCCGACCAGCGGACGCGATCTGAGCCCCTACGAAGCGGCGGTCGAGGCGACGCGCGAAACGGTGCCGCTGATCGACTCGTTCGCCCCCAACGTGGTGGTCGCGGACATCCTGACCGCCGTCGGCGGGTTGTCCGCCGGCGTGACGGAGCGGCCGTTCGCGACGCTGATCCCCCACGTCCTGCCGACCTCCGAGGACGGCCTGCCGCCCTACTCGATCGGCGCGCGGCTGCCGCGCACGCGTCTTGGCCGACGCGCGTGGGGAGCGATGCAGCCCCTGCTGCGCCGCGGCGAGGAGCGCGGGCGCAATGAGCTCAACGCGGCGCGCGCGAAGGTCGGGCTGCCGGCGCTCGACTACACCCACAACGGGATCTCGCGCGACCTCGCGCTGGTCGCGACCTTTCCGCAGCTCGAGTACCCGCGCCGCGAGTGGGATCCGGCCTTCAAGGTGACAGGCCCGCTGCTCTGGGAGCGACCGGCAGCCGATGTCGAGCTGCCGCCAGGCGATGAACCGCTGGTGCTGATCGCCCCGAGCACGTCGCAGGACCCCCAGGGGCGGATGATCGCGGCAGCTTTGGAGGGCCTGGCAGACGAGCCGGTCCGGGTGATCGCGACGACAAATCGGCCCGGTGGGACATTGCCCGCGCGCATACCGGCCAACGCGCGCGTGGTCGACTGGCTTTCGTACTCGCGCACGATGCCGCGCTGCGCTGCGGTCGTTTGCCACGCGGGCCACGGAACGGTGGCACGGGCACTGTCGTACGGGGTACCGGTCGTCGGCGCGCCGGCGGCAGGCGACATGGCGGAGAACGCTTCGCGCGTCGCGTGGGCCGGCTGCGGCGTGTCGCTGCCACGACGGATGGTCACGCCACGGGGTATCCGGCTGGCGGTGCGGAAGCTGCTGGCCGAACCGGGAATCGCGGCACGCGCCGGCGAGCTCGCGGCGTGGTCGGCTGCGCACGATGGCGGCGCAACCGCCGCCGCAGCGCTGGAGGCCTTTGCCGCGGAGCAGTCCCGCTAGACGTCAGTCGGGCAGGCGAGATTCTCGTCTAAGGCGCCCGGCAGCCTGGCTAGCATCTCCGCCAGCGCCTCGATCTCCTCCGCACTGAAGCGCTCCTCGAACAGCTCGAGGACCGCGCGGTTGTGGCCGCACGATGCCTGCTCGAGCTTCGCGGTCCCGGCAGCGGTCAGCTGCGCATAGCTGACCCGCAGATCGGTTTCGCAGGCGACCTTCTCGACGAAGCCCTCCGCCTCGAGCCCCTCGAGCAGACGCGTAACCCCTGAGGGCGTGAGCACCAACCGCTCGGCCAGCTCGACCCGCTTGAGCCGTTGACCCTCGGCACGCGAGAGCACGAACAGCGCCTCATAGGCGGTCATCGTCAACCCGTGCTGCTCCTGAAGCTCGACCGCTAGGTCGCGCTTGGCGGTGGCCTGCGCGCGCACCAGCTGACCCCAGACGCGTAGCGCGGCTGGAGTCTCATCCAAAGACGCTGCAGCAGATGCTTGCGGTGTCAATACTTGACGATTCAACTTCTTCTCGCTAGAGTTGTTTGCGTAGTCAACTATAGCCCTTTGATTCGGAGGTAGCAACTATGAGTACAAGTACGATTGCGGCACCAACAGGAACCTGGCAGCTCGACAAAGTTCATTCGTCGGTGGCGTTCCAAGTCCCCTATTTGGCTGGGGCGTTCAACGGCAGCTTCCGCAAGTTCGAGGGCACGCTAGACGTCTCCGACGACGGCGCGGCGCTGACTGGCGTTGCTCAGGTGGCGAGCGTCGACGTCAAGGACGACAACCTCGCCGCCCATCTCCAGTCGCCGGACTTCTTCGACGCCGAGAGCTACCCGGAGCTCAGCTTTAAGTCGGACCGGATCGCGCTCGATGGCGAGAGTGTCGAGGTCTCAGGTGAGATCGCGATCAAGGGCGTGACCAAGGGGCTCGTCGCGACCGGGGCCGCGCACGGCCCAGTCGCGAACCTGCAAGGCAACGACAGCCTGCGCCTGCAGCTTGCGACGACGATCGACCGCACCGACTTCGGCGTCAGCTGGAATGCGGAGCTGCCGGGCGGCGGTCAGGCGCTCAGCAACGAGGTGACGATCCTCGCGGAGCTCTACTTCGTGAGGGAGGCGTAACGGATGAAGGTCCTCGCGATATCGGGCAGCCTGCGGCGCGACTCGCACAACACCGCGCTGCTGCGCGCTGCCGCCGAGCGTATGCCGGCGGGGGTCGAGCTCGAGCTATGGGATGGATTGAAGGCCGTCCCGCCCTATGACGAGGACGACGACCGCGATCTCGCACCGGCCGCCATAACCGCGCTGCGGTCCACGGTCGCCGGCGCGGACGCGGTGCTATTTGCGACCCCGGAGTACAACCACTCGGTGCCCGGTTCGCTAAAGAACGCGATCGACTGGGTCTCGCGGCCGCTGGCGACGAACCCGCTGCGCAACAAGCCGGTGGCCGTGGTCGGAGCGAGTACCGGAATCTTTGGCGCCGTCTGGGCTCAGGCCGAGCTGCGTAAGGTGCTCGGCGCCCTCGGGGCGCGCGTGCTCGACCGCGAGCTGGCGGTCGGCCAGGCCGCAGAGCGGATCGTCGACGGATCGGTCAACGACGCCGAGGTCCTCGCCGAGGTTGACGACGTCGTCGCCGAGCTGGTCGATGCGGTCGCGGCGCGGCGTGAGGCCATTGCGGCCGCCTGACCCGCTACCAATGGCGGTGACGATGGCGACCGACGACTCCCCCGCGTCCGCACTCGACGCGCTGAGCTTCCGTATCCGCGAAGCGGCCGGCGAGCCCGCGGGCCTGCTCGTTCTGCACCACGGTCGCGCGACCGACGAGAACGACCTCTTCCCGCTGCTCGACGCGCTCGACCCCGAGCGGCGGCTGCTCGGCGTCACGCCACGCGGGCCGTTGAGCCTGCCGCCCGGCGGCGCCCACTGGTACGTCGTACCGCGTGTCGGCTACCCCGACCCCGAGACCTTCGACGCGACCTACGCGACGCTCGCCGCCTTCCACGACGCCCTCGCCGAGCGAACCGGCATCCCGCCAGAGCGAACGGTGCTCGGCGGCTTCTCCCAGGGCACCGTCATGAGCTACGCCCTCGGCCTCGGCCCCGACCGCCCCCGTCCAGCCGGCATCCTCGCCCTGAGCGGCTTCATCCCGACGGTTCCCGGCTGGACCTCCGACATCAACCGGCCGCTGCCGCGGATCGCAATAGGACACGGGATGCTCGACCCGATCATCCCGATCGACTTCGCACACAAAGCCCGCGCGACGCTCGAGGCCGCCGGTGCCGACGTCCTCTACCGCGAGTATCCCCTTCCCCACACCATCGACCCGGCCGTCCTCCAAAACGACCTGGTCCCCTGGCTGCGCAAGACGGTCAGCGGCTAGCTCGGGGGGTGGGACTCGAACCCACAACCATCACCTTAACAGGGTGCCGCTCTGCCGAATTGAGCTACCCCCGACCGTTCTCCCCGGCCGCGCGAGCGGCTCGCATCGGGAGGAATGGTCACGATACCGGCCTCCACCTCCGAGTGACAGTTCGAGCATAGGAGAACGCACTTCTGGGCCTCCTCTCGAAGGACCCGAATACTCCGGCTCCAGCCTCCCTGAGCCAATCCGAACCGCTTCGTGTCGGGATCGAGATGGTGGAAGTGGAGCGCGCGAGCGCACCGCCGATAGCCGCAAAGAGCACAGGCGCCTCCTGCCTCGGCGACAAGTAGGTCCTTGACCTTGCGCCGCCGCCGGGCGACCGCATCGGACCGGCAGCGAAGGCAGCGCCAACTACCGCGAGTGTCCAGGCAGAACGTGGTCTGGCCATGGACCACACATGTGGCTTCGCGCTCCTTGGGCGCATCGCACGCCAGGCGCTCCGCTCGACGGGTCCGAGCCTTCGTTCTCAGTCCATGCTTCCCCAGATGCCTCCGGATCGTCACCACCGACACGCCAAAAGCTTCGGCCAGCGCGCGTTGGCTATCGCCGGCATCGACTCGGGTGGCGAGCTGCACCGGATCGATCGCCTTGGGCGCGTACTTCCGCCGTCCCGGCGCCGTCAACCCGTAGCGCTTCGCGGCCTTTCCGACGGTTGTCGCGTCCTTGCCGAGTTCTTCGCCTATAGCCGCGAGCGACAGCCCCTGCTCCAACAGTCCTGCGAGAACATCCCGATCCATGCAGATATGATGCCAGGCCGATCGGACGGAACCGGGCCTATGCGCTATGTCAAGACGGGTCGTCGGTGGTGCCCTCGAGGGCACCAGCGCGGCCGGAATCGCGGAGCATGTGGAGAGTTTGGACCTCGATCTGGCGGACGCGCTCGCGGGTGAGACCGACCTCCTTGCCGATCTCCTCGAGCGTCAGCGGACCCTTGTCGCCGAGGCCGTAGCGGAGCTCGATTACTGCGCGCTCGCGGGCCGGGAGACTGTCGAGCACGGCTTGGACGTCGAAGTCGCGTAGTTGGCGTGCGACGACCTCGTGCGGGCGGTCGCCGGCGTCGTCAGCAATGAAGTCGGCCAGCTCGGCGCTCTCCTCGCCGCTGCCGACCGGCGACTCGAGCGAAACCGGCTCCTGGCCAAGCTTCAACAACTGCTCGACTTTGTGCTCGGGTAGCTCGAGCTTGGCGCCGATCTCGGCCGACGTCGGATCGCGCTCGAGCACCTGTGCGAGCTGGCGTCGGGTCGCGTGGACCTTGTTCATCCGCTCGACCATGTGGACCGGGATGCGGATCGTGCGCGACTGGTCGGCGAGCGCACGCGTCATCGCCTGGCGGATCCACCAGGTCGCGTAGGTGGAGAACTTGAAGCCGCGGCGCCAGTCGAACTTCTCGACGCCACGGATCAAGCCCATGTTGCCCTCTTGGATCAGGTCGAGCAAGATCAGGCCGCGGCCCTGGTAGCGCTTCGCGATCGAGACCACCAAGCGCAGATTGGCCTCGATCAGCGCGTTCTTCGCCGACATGTCGTTCTGCTCGATCCGCCGCGCGAGACGGACCTCGTCCTCACGCGTCAGCAGCGGAACGCGGCCGATCCGCTGGAGGTAGAGCCGCACCGCATCCTCGGTGCCACCGACTGGTGGCGCAGCCGGCACGCCGGCGGTGACAACACCGCCCTCGTGGAACTCGTCGTAGGCGTCCTCCTCCTCGCCGTCGACGATGACGTCCGGCTCGTCGACGGCCGCCTCGTCCTTAGGCGCATCGCCAGCCGCGGCGCTCATGAGACCTCTCCCATCACCGTGTCCATATCGCGCCGTACCTGCTGACGCGCGCCGGCGAGCTCGGTCTGTCGCGCCAGATCGCCGTCTTGACGCGCGTGGCGGATCTCGCGGTCGATCCGGCGCAGCTCGAGCGCCAGGAAGCTCATTCGCAGCAGCGGCGCTTCAGCGGGCTCGCCCTCCTCGGCGCGCAACGCGATGCCTGCTACCAGGGCCGCGAGCTCCCCGTCTTCAGGGTCGAGCTCGGCAAGCGGGTCGTCGAAGTGGTCGAGCAAGTGAAGTCGGACACGCTGCAGGATGGCGGATGAAAGGTGCTCGGGTGTGAGCTGCACGAGATAGTCGCGTCCCGGAGGCCCGGAGGCGAGGCAGAGAGCGAGAAAGATCCGCTCGGCCTCGAGTCCCGCCGAGCCCGGTCCGGCAGCTGGGGCAGCCGCCGCACCAGCTTGTGACCGCTCGGGCCCGGGATCGCCTGCCCACTCCGAGCCAGGATCGCCATAAGACGGCTGTGACGGGGCCGACGCAACTGGCGCCGCCCGGCGCGGCGCATTGGCGACCGCCGTCACGACGTAGTCGGCCGGAACGTCGAGCCGATCGGCGACCAACTGCACAAGGTGATCGCGGCGGGCGCTTTGGACCGGAGTCTCGGCAATCAGCTCACGCGCCTGACCGAGTGCACGGTCGCGTCCCTCGGGGGTCCCAAGCTGAGCCTCAGCCAGGACCCTCCGGACAGCGAACTCGACGACTGAGAGGGCGCCCTCGAGCCGTCCGGTGATCGCATCAGCACCCTCGGCGGCGACGAGCTCGGCTGGATCCACTCCCTCGGGCATCTGTACGACGCGCAGCTCGACGTCGCGCTGCTCTGCCAACTCGGCGGCGCGCAGCATCGCCTGCTGTCCTGAGCTGTCGGCGTCCAGCGCTAGATAGACGACGCCCTCTGCTCCCGCGGCGCGCGCAAGCTCGGCTAGCTGATGCTCGGTCAGCGCTGTGCCCATGATCGCCACCGTCTCAACGACCCCCGCCTGATGTAGGGCGAGCACATCGGTATAGCCCTCGACGACCACCAGGCGTCCCGACTTGGCAGCGGCAACGCGCGCCTTGTCGATGCCAAACAGCTGGCGACCCTTGTGGTAGATCTCGTTCTCCGAGGTGTTGATGTACTTGGCTGGCTCGTCGGGGCGCATCGTGCGGGCACCGAACCCGAGTACCCGCCCACGGCCATCGGCAAGCGGAAACATGATCCGCTCGCGGAAACGGTCGACGCCGCCCTTGCCGGAGCGCTTCTGCTGCGCCAGACCGGCGGCGATCAGCTCCTCGAAGGCGAAGCCGTCGCGCTGTGCGCCGGTGAGCAACTTGTCCCATCCGCTCGGCGCCCAGCCAACCCGGAACGCGCGCAGTGTCTCCTCCGACAGACCGCGGCTCGCCAGGTAGTCGCGCGCCGCGCGTGCGTCGTCCGAAGCCCATAGGTACTTCTCGTAGAACGCGGTCGTGCGCTCCAACAGTGCGAGCAGCCGCCCACGGCGCTTGCGGCGCTCCTCCTCGGCGGGATCCTCACGCTCGCGCTTGAGCTCGACGTTGTAGCGCTCGGCCAGCAGCTCCACCGCCTCGGCGAAGTCAAGCGCCTCGGTCTCGCGGATGAAGCCGATCGCGTCGCCCCCCACTCCGCAGCCGAAGCAGTGGTAGAGGCCCTGATCGGCGTTGACCGAGAACGACGGGGTGCGCTCGTCGTGGAAGGGACAGAGCCCGACCCAGCGCGAGCCGACCCGTCGCAGGTCGGTGCGGCTGCCAACCAGGTCGACCATGTCGACCGCCTCGCGCAGCCGCTCGATCGAGTCCTGGGTGTAGCGCGCGGGCACTAGTAGTAGCCCTCCGGCAGCTCCAGTTCGGCGAGCGCGCGGATCGCGAAGCGGTCAGTCATCCCGGCGAGGTAGTCGACAACACGCTCGTGGTCGATGGCATCGGGCACTACCGCGGGTGGTAGCTCAACCGAATAGTGGTCGAACAGCCGCTTCAGTAGCCGCTCGATCCGCGGCCGCTCGCGCTGCGCGTCGGCGGCCAAGTAGACGTGGTCGAACATGAACTTGCGCAGCCGCAGCATCGCTCCCCCGACCTCGTCGCCCTGGACGATGTCGTCGCCGGCCTCGGCGGAACGATCGATCAGGTCGCGGACGAGCGTCTCGATCCGCTCGGAACCGGTCTCACCGAGCGCCGCTATCTCCGCCGGCGGCAGGTCACCGCGATCGATCACCCCAGCGCGCAGCGCGTCGTCGATGTCGTGGTTGATGTAGGCGACGCGGTCGACGACGCGGACGATCCGCCCCTCGAGTGTCCGCGCCTTGTTCGGACCGGTGTGGTTGAGGATGCCGTCGCGTACCTGCTCGGTCAGGTTGAGCCCCCGCCCGTCCCGCTCGAGCCGTTCGACGACACGCAGCGAGTGCTCGTTGTGACGGAAGTGGACGTCGTAGCGCTCTTGCAGGCACTCGTCGAGCACGCGCTCGCCGATGTGGCCGAACGGCGGATGACCGAGGTCGTGGCCGAGGCCAATCGCCTCGGTGAGGTCCTCATTGAGCCCGAGCGCACGGGCGACGTTGCGGGCGATCCCACATGTCTCGAGCGTGTGGGTCAGGCGGGTGCGGTAGTGGTCTCCCTCCGGGGCGATGAAGACCTGCGTCTTGTGCTTGAGGCGGCGAAACGTCTTGCAGTGGACGATCCGGTCACGGTCGCGCTGGAACGGCGTGCGGTGGGCGGCGTCGGGCTCGGGTTCGGCGCGCGACGCCGGATAGGAGCGGGTGGCCGAGGGCGCGAGCCGCTCGTTCTCGAAGCTCGCGATCCGCTCAGCGAAGCTCGTCAAGTCGCGTTGCCCGATCACCACCGTTCGATTGTCCCAGGCCACCGGACGAACGCGGCCCGCCCGCCAACCGCTCCGACGGCTTGCCCGTGGGGACGCCGCGCACGTAGGCCGTCTTCTGGCGCGAGAACGCCTCCGGGCCCGAAACGCCGAGCCAGCTGCCGAAGCCGCTGTCCTTGCCGCCGCCGAACGGCGCCACTGGGCTGAGCACGTCGAGAAAGCTGTTGACCCAGACCAAGCCGGCGTCGAGCTCGCGCACGAAGCGGATCGCGCGCTCGATGTCGGCGGTCCAAACCCCGGCGGCGAGGCCGTAGCGCGACGCGTTGGCCTTGGCGAGCGCGTCATCGTCGCCGTCGAACGCGTTCACGGCGAGCACCGGTCCGAACACCTCCTCGCACCAGACCTCCATCGTCTCGGTGACGCCGTCGAGCAGCGTCGGCGGGAAGAAGAAGCCGCGCTCGGGAGCATCGGCCTGGGCGTGGATGTGGGCGCCCTGCGCTACCGCACGCTCGACGAAGCCGGCGACGCGGTCGCGGTGGACCGCGCTGACCATCGGACCGATCTCGGTCTCCAGATCGGCGGCGTTTCCCACCCGCAGACTGCGGATCCGCTCCGCCGCGCGCTCGACGAACTCGTCGAGGATCGAACGCTCGACCAGGATCCGGGCGCCGGTGCAGCACTCCTGACCGCCGTTGGTCAGCGCGCCGCGCAGGATCGGGTCGAGCGACGTCTCGATGTCGACGTCGGCGAAGACGATGTTCGGGCTCTTGCCGCCGGTGTCAATCGCGCCCGGGGTGCCGTTCTCGGCGATCGCGCGCAACACCGACCGACTCGTCTCCACCGACCCGGTGAAGACCAGCTTGTCGACCCCGGGATGCTCGGCGAGCCGCGCGCCGGTCTCGTCGCCGCCGGTGACGACGCCTACGCAACCGGCGGGGACGCCCGCCTCGACCGCGATCCGAGCCAGCTCGAGCGTGGTCAGCGGAGCCTGTTGATCGGGCTTGGTGACTACGGCGCATCCGGCCGCCAATGCCGGCCCGATCGTCGTGGCGGCGATCAGGAGCGCCGAGTTCCACGCCGTTATCAAGCCGACCACGCCGATCGGCTCGAGCAGCGTGTAGCAGAGCGTTCCGTGCTCGGAGAGCGGTATCTGCGTGCCATGGGCTCTCGCGGCATGCGCGGATGAGAAGTGGAAGTGCTCAGCCGCGAAATCGATGTCGTCGTAGCTGGCGACGAGCGTCTTGCCGGTGTCGTCGCTCTCGAGCCGCGCCAGGCTGTCCTTGCGCTCCAGGATCAGATCGCCGATCCGGTGTAGGGCACGCTCGCGCTCGTACGGCGCCAGCCCCCACCACTCACGCTGCGCCGCGCGCGCCGCCGCGACCGCGCCATCGACGTCCTCCGCGCTGCCGTCCGGCACCTCGGCGATCGGCTCGCCCAGGCTCGGATTCCAGACCGTGATCATTGCTGTCTCCTCCTAGTTTGCGCTGCCACGAGTGATACCGGGCGCCGCGCACCCACGCAACGCACCAAAGGCTTCGATGTCCGTCGACATTCCCGCGAGCTGGAACGCGTGCCAAAGCGTGACCTGATTCGCGACAAGCAGCGGAACTGACAGCTGCGGGGACAGGGCGCGATAGAGCTCCAGGCCCCACACCGCGGTGTCGGGGATGACGATCGGCCGATCCTCGCCGACGGCCGCCAACGCGGCGTCGAAGTCGCGCCCAGACAGCTGCTCCGAGGCCGCCCCCGACGGGGAATCCATGTGAACGACGTTCGCGACGTCGACGTCCCACTCGTGCAGATAGTCGACGAACCGCGCTGTCGCCGGCTCGGGGTAGGGCGCGATGACGGCGACCTCCGCGACACCAAGTGCCGCCACGGCCTCGGCAAAGGCGAGCGACGTGCTCGTCGCGGGCACGCCGGCGACTGCCTCGAGCCGGGCGACCTGCTCGAGCGCCCGTTCCTTGCCGTCGACGAAGGACCCGCTCGTACACGCCCATACGACGATGTCGGGCCGCCAGCGCAGCATGCGCTCCACCCCCGCACGCAACACGGCGTCAGCTCCGGTCATACGCAGCGCCGGAATCGCATGACTGTCATCGGCCGCTGTGATCACCTGCCAGTGGACGGCCCCCTCGCGAGCCGTGGCGATGGTGTCGCCGAGCTCGCCGGGAAGCTCGCGAAACGGCGCCAGCAGGCCGATGCGGTACATGCGACTAGGGCCGGGTCGCGGCGTTGGCCGCGCCCTCGGGGACCGCCGCCCGCACGAGCGCGTCGCCGCTGTTGCGATCGAAGAACTCCAGCCTCGCCGGATCCAAGACAAGCGTCAGGCTGTCGCCCGCCACCGCTCGTCGTGCGCCTTGAAATCGCCCGCTGAGCCTGCCCTGGCCGTCGCCCGCGGCGTCCCAAGCTGGAAGCATGCCGCCGCCGTCGTCGCCCTTCGGAGCCCGCGCCTCGACCTCGACATGGACGAGCGACTCCGATCCCAGCAGCTCGACGAGGTAGACCCGGCCTGGCAACCCGGCGGTGTCGCCTGGAGAGCCCAGCTCGAATGCGTCCGGCCGTACGCCGACGATCAGCTCGCGTCCGGCGTAGGCGTCAATGTCCGGCCACGCGATCGCCAGAGCCTCCGGCAGCCTGACCAGCGTCTCGCCAAGGCGGCACGCGAGACCCACCCCATCCGAGACGATCTCGCCGAGCAGCAGGTTGATCGGCGGACTGCCCATGAAGCGAGCGACGAACACGTTGGCGGGCATCTCGTAGAGCTGCTCCGGAGTGGCCAGCTGGAGGATCCGGCCGCGGTCCATCACCGCGACCCGCTGTCCCATCGTCATCGCCTCGACCTGGTCATGCGTGACGTAGATCGTGGTCGTGCCGAGCTCCCGTTGGATGCGGACGATCTCCCCGCGCATCTGCACGCGCAGCCGCGCGTCGAGGTTCGACAGCGGCTCGTCCATCAAGAAGACCCGGGGATCGCGCACGAGCGCCCGGCCCATCGCCACCCGTTGGCGCTGGCCTCCAGAGAGCTCGCGCGGCTTGCGGTCGAGCAGCGGCTCGATATCGAGCGCCTTGGCAATCCGCAGGACACGCTCGCGCTGCTCAGCGCGCGGTACACGACGGGCACGCAGACCGAACGCGACGTTGCGCGCGACGGACATGTGTGGATAGAGCCCGTAGTTCTGGAAGACCATCGCCACGTCACGGTCGGCCGCCGCCGTCGCCCCCACGTCGGCTCCGTCGATCTCGACGGAGCCGGAGCTGAGCTGCTCGAGACCAGCGACCGCGCGTAGTGCTGTCGTCTTGCCGCATCCCGACGAGCCGACAAGCACCACCAGCTCGCCGTCGGCGAGCTTGAGGTCAATCCCGCACAGCGCCTCGACGCCGTTCGGATAGACCTTGCGCGCATCGCGTAGCGCGACCGACGCCATGGCCTAGCGCTCCCCACCCTCAACGAGGCCCCGCACGAGCGCCCGCCTGCCGATCAGGAACACGACCAGCAGCGGCAGCACCGAGATCGTCACCCCCGCCATCAGCAGCGGTATGTCCTGGGCGCCGCTGCGCCCGGGGGCGAGCACCGCGAGCCCGACCATCAGCGTCGCCAGCTGCTCGGTCTGCCAGAAGATGAGCGGAATCAGCAGCTCGTTCCAGGCGTACATCGCACAGATGACCATCGTCGTCACGAGCGCCGGCACCGACATCGGCAGCGCGATCTCGACGAACTGTCGCCAACGCGAGGCACCATCGACCTCGGCCGCCTCGAACAGCTCGTCTGGCAGATCGCGCATGTACGTGAAGAGCAGGAAGGTCGCGAATGGGATGTTCAGGCCCGCCTGGACGATGATCGCCGACGACATCTCGTTGACCAGCCCGAGGTCGCTCATCATCACGAACAGCGGGACGATCACGACGATCGGCGGGATCGCCATCGTGCCGATGAGCACCACGAGCAGCACTCCGCGTCCGGCGAAGCGGAAGCGCGTGAAGCCGTACGCGGCCCCCGCGGCCAACAGCACCGCGATCGCCGCCGAGGACAGGCTGAGGATCGTGCTGTTGACGAACATCCGGTCGAAGCCGAACTCGTTCCAGACCTCGGTGTAGTTCTCGAACGTCGGATCGAGCGTCGGCAACAGCCCCGACCCGCTGAGGCTGGTCGCGCGCTGGAACGACGCGACCAGCATCACGTATAGCGGGAACAGCGACACCAGCGCCACGGCGAGCAGGAAACCATGCTCGCCCGCACGTGCCGCGAGTCGTCGTGCCGCCCTCATGCGAAGGCCTCACGCTGCCCGCGGTAAACACGGTAGGCGGCGATGATTACCGCCGAGAGCAGCAACAGCACCGCCACCGCCGCCGCTAGGCCTACCAGCCGCTGGTCGAACTGCAGCTTGTAGAGCAGGTACTCGAGCGTGTAGGTCGAGCGGTCGGGACCTCCCTGGGTGAGGATCGCGATGTAGGCGAAGGTCCAGGAGAACGCCTCGATGAAGCCGAGGACGGCCGCCAAGCCGATGATCCCGCGCATCTGCGGCACGGCGACCTGCCAGTACGCCCGCCCCCAGCTCGCCCCGTCGACCGCGGCCGCGTCGAACTGGGTGCGGTCGATGCTCGCCATGCGCGCCATGAACAGCAGGACGGTGAAGCCGATGCGCTTCCAGAGCACGACGCCGAGAATGCTCCAGATCGCCGTCTCCTGCTCGCGCAGCCATGCGTGCGCCAGGCCGCCGAGCCCGACGCCGCGCAGCAGGTCGTTCAGCGGCCCGCCGTCGCTCAGCAGATAGAGGAAGACGACCGCGATCGACGCGATCGCGGGTAGGAACGGCAGGAATATCACCAGCTCGTAGATCCGGCTCCCGCGCACGCCTCGGTAGAGGATCCCCGTGATCGCGAGCGCCAACGCGATGCTCAGGGGCACGCTCAGCAGCAGGATCAGGTTGTTCTTGACCGCGCGCCAGAACAGCTCGTCGTGGAACAGCTGCGAGTAGTTGTCGAGGCCGACGAAGCTGCCGTCGAGGAACGTCGTGCGATCGGTGAGGCTGTACTGGAGGACCTTGACGATCGGAAAGCCGAGGACGAAGCCGACCAGCGCCACCGCGGGCAGGACCCAGAGCCAGCCCCGTGTTCGCCGCAGTAAGGCCGACGGACCGCTCACCTACTCGATCGTGTCCACGTACTGCCTGTAGACCTCCATCTGGGCACTGTTCTGCTCACGGTAGCGCGCTAGCCGCTCCGTGAAGGCCTTGCGCAGCGCGGCCGGGCTCTCACCATCAAAGGCCTTCGGGCCGAGCTCGAAGACCACGTCGACACCCACCGTCGGCATCCGGTCGCGCGGCCAGGTGACGACCTTGCCGGGCCCGGGATTCGTCATCTGCTGCCACGCCGTGCGCTCGAGCTCGCCGAGGTCGCTCGGGTCGAAGTTGCGATTGCACGGCAGCTCGCCGGTGATCTTGGCGAAGAGCTGAAGCTGCTCCGGCTCCTGCATGAAGTCGGCGATCCTGCCCGCTGCCTCCTTGTTCTCGCCGTAGCTCGTGATCAGCAGCAGGTTGCCGGAGACCGCGATCGGCGCCGCGTAGCGTCCAGGCCCGTTCCAGTAGCCGACGACGCGGAACTGCTCGGGGTCCTTGTCGAAGATGATCCCGGGGTACAGCATCGCGAAGGCGCCCTCACCGGCGAGGAAGCGGTCGAGCGACTGCGCCTCGGTGATCTTCGTGACGTCATCGTTGATGTAGCCGTCGCGGTGGAGCTGGTTGAAGTGATCCATCCAGCCCGAGACGACGGGCTCGTCGGTCGGCAGCTCGCCGAGCAGGTTGAGCGGCAGCTGCTTGACCGACTGCATGTACTCCATGCTCGACGCCAGCGCCCACTTGTCGCAGGCGAAGCTGTCGCCGGCTCCGATCATCACCGGCAGCTCGCCGCTGCGCTTGATCCGTGCGCAAGCGTCCATGAAGGCGTCCCACGACTCGAGCCGGTCGCCGATCTCGACGCCGGCCTTCCGGAGGTGCTGCTTGTTGGCGATCAGCAGCGACTGCTCGGCATAGAACGGCATCCCCCAGTACTTGCCGTCGATCTGCGTCGCGAACAGCCAGTCGTCGGTGGCGCCGTCGCGGACGTAGTCCTGAACCGGACTCACCGCGTTCTGGGTGATGAACTCGTAGATGAACCAGTTCGGGAACCAGGTCTCGAACGTGGGGCCGCGGCGGGCGGCGTGGTTGCTGTTGATCCGCGCCTCCATGTTCGCGTAGTTGACGAACGCGAGATCGGTCAGCCGGGCGTCGACGTCGGACTGCTCGAGACGGTCGCGCAGCGCCTTCCAGTAGCGGTTCATGCTGCCCGGCTTCCCGGCGTACTCGAAGTCGAAGACGGCCGCGACGTCGCGGCCACCACTAGAGCTCGAGCCTCCTCCGCAAGCAGCGAGATAGAAGGCCCCTGCGCCTGCCGCCCCGACGCCCAGCGCCTGCCGGCGAGTGTAGGCACGATCCCAGCTTCCAGCCATGTTTCCTCCTCGTCCCCTGAGCGGTGCAGCCGCGGCTACCGTAACCTAACCGCCGGCCGCTGACTAGACGCAGGCTTACAGCGACCGCCTAGGGGTTGCATTCGTCCGTGCCGGCTGTAACATTAGTAAGACCAAAGTGGTCAGTCCAATCCCCTCTGACTGTGTTTTCCGAACTTCTTCACGACTTCGACCCGCGCCCTCTTTTCGGGCGGCGGATCGACCCATCACCGGCTGCGGTCAGCGCAGGCATGCATCACGGACCGAACCCTCCCCGTGAGCCCGCCCGCGCCGATTCGTAGAGCTACGCTCGCCGGCGGCGGTTTGCCCATCCCTCCGGGCGCCGCCGCCGGTGCCGGTGTTTTATGCATAGTGGCTGTAAGCAGCTTGGCCTGCTCCGACTGACTGTGTAACCCCGCGTTAGACTCGGCGAGTGGATACCGCAGCAGATCGTGCAGCCAGCGGAATCCGGGCGCTGATCGTCACCGGAGAGTACGAGCCGGGCAGTCGACTGCCGTCCGAGCGCGAGCTTGCGCAGCAGCTCGACCTCTCTCGTCCGGCCCTACGAGAGGGCATCCGCCGGCTGCGCAGCGGTGGGGTGCTCGAGTCGCGACGCGGATCGGGGACGTATGTCTCCACGATCGACCCCCATGCTGTTTACGACATACGGGCTCGGCTGGAGCCCTTGGCAGCGGAATGGGCGGCGCTACGCAGGACCGACAGCGAGTTCGCGGAGATGCGGCGGCTAGTGACGCTTATGAGTGACGAGATCGACGATCCCGACAACTTCAACATCACCGATGCGCGATTCCACAACCTGGTTGCCCACGCTAGTCGCAGCCCAGTCTTGATCGGCACACTCGATCGCCTCGACGAGCTAGCACTGTTGACTCGAAGCGCGATCGCCAGCGACAAGCGCCTGCGCGCCACTTCACTGGGCGACGTCGAGCGCGTCTGTGTCGCGATCGAACGCAAGCATCCGAAGCGAGCGGCAAACGCGATGGAGCGCCACATCCTCAATGTGCGTGCCGACTACCTCGGCGTCCGAGGTAAGAACTTGCAGGCGCGCAGCTCAGCATGAAGCCGGAGATCGTGCTCGCCCGCCATGGCGAGACCGAATGGAGCCGCGATCTCCGCCACACTGGCCGCACCGATGTCCCACTGACCGCGGAGGGTCGCCGCCAAGCCGCGGCGTTGAAGTCGCGTCTCGCAGGCCGATCGTTTGACAGGGTGCTGGTCAGTCCGCTGTCGCGCGCGGTCGAGACCTGCGAACTGGCCGGATTCGGCGAGGGTGTCGAGCAACGCGACGAACTGGTCGAGCTCGACTACGGCGACGCCGAGGGCCTAACCACCGCCCAGCTGCGCGAGCGCTATCCCGGCTGGACAATCTGGACCCATCCGACACCGGGGGCCGAGACCTTCGAGCAGGTGAAGGCCCGCCTTCAGCCCTTGGTCGCCGAGTTGAGCTCCACCAGCGGCGACATCGCGATCTTCGCCCACGGCCACATTCTGCGCGTCCTCGCCGCGCTCTGGATCGGCATGCCGCCCCAGGGCGGCGCCCGTCTCGCGCTCGCCACCGGCAAGCTCAGCATGCTCGGCTGGGAGCACGAGACCCAGGTCATCAGAGCCTGGAACATGTGAACCCTGCTTCAGGCGACGCGACGTAGGCGGACGTGGGCGTGGTGCTCAAGCGTCTCGCCGATGGCGCGGTCGGCCTGCCCCAGGGCCACGTCGGAAGCCGTTGGCGCCTCCGCCAGCGGGCGGCCGAGCGCCTCGACCAGGAAGCCGTGTGCCTCGGCGCCGAGCGGGAACGAACCGGATTCGCAACTCGCGCAGACGACGCCACCCGCCGACGGCGAGAAGCCGGCCAGGTGCTCGGCCTCGCCGCAGGAGGCGCACGACGCCAGCTCAGGCGCGAATCCCGACGCCAACAGCAGCTTGATCCGGAAGGCGAGTGACTGCGCTCGTGTTGCGATGCCCGGATCGCTGTCCAGTAGCGCCAGCTGATTACAGAGCAGGTGGTAAGCGGCCGGGTTTGGCTCGCCCGAGTCCAGCAGTCGCAGCACTGACTCGCACGCCTGGGAAGCCCGCTCGAGCGAGGCCCGCTGCTCGCGCAGACCTGGGTAGGCGCTCACCGTGTCGACCCCGGAGACCGTGCAGAGGTCTCCCCTGCCCTGGCGCAGCACGAGCCGAACGCGCGACAGCGGCTCCAAGCGGCCCCCCACCCGCGACCTCGTCCGTCGCACGCCCTTGGCGATCGCGCCGACCCGGCCGCGATCGACGCTGTAGAGGTGGAGGATCCGATCAGCCTCTCCATACCGGATCGACCGCAACACCACTGCCTCAGTCTTGAAACTGCCGGCCACTCCTTCATGCTGCGCCTAGGCGCGGACGGATCGGGCTAGGAACGCGGTTTTGGCTGGCATTTGGGACAGATGTAGGTCCCCCGCCCAGCCGCACGCAGCTTCACGATCTTCGTCCCACAGCGCGGACACGGCTCGCCCTCGCGGCGGTGAACCAGGAACCGGTCCTGGAAGCTGCCGCGCGCGCCGTCGGTATGACGGAAGTCGTCGATCGATGCTCCGCGCGCGTCGATTCCCGCCTCGAGCGACTCGATGACCGCCGCGTGCAGCGCCTCGATCTGCTGCCGTCGCAATGTCCCGACGGGCCGCAGCGGGTGGACGCGCGCCCGAAACAACGCCTCGTCGGCGTAGATGTTCCCGACACCGGCGATCCGCTCCTGTGACAGCAGGAACGCCTTCACCGGCGACCGGCGACCCTTCGCCAGGGCACGTAGAGCGTCCGGCGTGAAGTCGGGGCTCAGTGGCTCAACCCCGAGCCGTGACGAGAAGTACTCGTCGCGCGCGTCGTTCCCGAGCAGCGCCAGCCCCGTGCCGAACCGGCGCGGGTCTGCGAACAGCATCGCCGAGCCGTCGTCGAGATCGAAACGCACTCGCACATAGGGCTGCTCACCACCTGTGCCCCCGGAGGGGGTATCGCTGTCCGGCGGGATCAGCAGCAGGTTGCCGGTCATCCGCAGGTGCATCACTAGGTGCACCTCGCCTTCGAGCTCGACGTCGAAGTACTTGCCGCGGCGACCGACCGCGAGCACCTCGCGGCCTTCGATCGCGTCCGCCAGCTCGGCCGGCGCCGCCGGCTCCGACCAGCGCGCATCGAGCACCTCAGCGCGTTCGATCTTCCGCCCCTCGAGGTGCGGAGCCAGCTGACGGCGGATCGTCTCGACCTCGGGAAGCTCAGGCATCGGCCAGGGCTTCTATCAGTCGCAGCGAATCCAACACTGTGGCGACCGTCGTTGCACCACCCAAGAGCCGACCCTACGAGCACCTGGTGCTGGATTTCGTGGCCTATCTCGAGTTCGAGCGCGGCCTATCGCGCAACACGCTCGAGGCATACCGCTCCGATCTGCTGCAGTTCGGCCGCTTCCTCGACGAGCGCGACGTCACTGCGCTGACGGCGGAGCCGGTCGACATCGCCGACTTCCTCGCGAGCCTCGACGGCACCGACGGTAAACCAGCCTCGCCCGCGACGGTCAACCGCAAGCAAGCCTGCCTGCGCTCGTTCTACAAGCACCTGCGCCGCGAGGAGATCCTCGACGGCGACCCGACCGCCAAGCTCGCCGCGCCGCGCAAGAGCCGCAAGCTGCCACAGGTGCTGACCCGCGGCGAGGTCGACAAGCTGCTCGAGCAGCCAGCCGGCACCGAGCCGATCGCGCTGCGCGACCAGGCGCTGCTCGAGCTGATGTACGCCTGCGGTCTGCGCGCGTCCGAGGCGACAGGCCTAAAAGTCACCGACCTCGATCTCGACGAGCTCATCTTGCGTGCCTACGGCAAGGGCTCGAAGGAGCGCCTCATCCCGATCGGCAGGACCGCGGCCGACGCTGTCCGGCGCTACCTGGAGCGCGGTCGCCCGCAGCTAATCGGCGCCTCCGTCGAGCCGCACCTGTTCGTCAACTTCCGCGGCGCCGCCCTCTCTCGCCAAGGCCTCTACAAGATCGTCCAGCGCCACGCCCGCTCAGCCGGTCTCGCCGACCGCATGAGCCCGCACACGCTGCGCCACACCTTCGCCACGCACCTCCTAGCCGGTGGCTGCGACCTGCGTGCCGTCCAGGAGATGCTCGGCCACGCCGACGTCGCCACCACACAGCTCTACACCCACCTCTCCAGCGACCGCCTCAAGGACGTCTACTTCGACGCCCACCCGCGCGCGACGCTCGGTCAGTCCGCGTAGAGCGCGGCGATCTCAGCGGCGTACTTGTCGTCGATCGGGCGGCGCTTGAGCTTCATCGTCGGGGTCAGCTCGTCGCCGCCAGGCGGCCAGTCCCCATCGAGAACCTTGAACTTCTTGATCTGCTCGACCCGAGCGAGCTTCGAGTTGGCAGCCTCGACGCCACGCGCGACCTCGTCGAGGATCGGCTGCTCTCTGGCCAGGTTGGCGAGCGAGCCGTCCTCGATCCCCTGCTGCTGGGCGAAGATCGGCGCGAAGTCGGGATCGAGCGTGATCAGGGCGACGTTGTAGGGGCGGCCGTCGCCGATCGCGATCGCCTGGCCGATTAGCGGGCTCGACGTCTTGAGGTGGGCCTCGATGTTCGCCGGCGACATGTTCTTGCCCGCGGCGTTGATGATCAGCTCCTTCTTGCGGTCGACGATCTTCAGGTAGCCGTCGTCGTCGAGCACGCCGATGTCGCCGGTGCGCAACCACTCGCCGTCGAAGGTCTCGGCGGTCTTGTCGGGCAGGTTGCGGTAGCCGACCATGATGCCCGGCCCGCGGACGAGCACCTCGCCGTCCTCGTCGAGCCGGATGTCGATGCCAGGGACGGCCGGGCCGACGGTTCCGAGCTTGACCGCGTCGGGCGGGTTGACCGTCGCGACGCCACACGTCTCGGACATCCCCCAGAGCTCGCCGACTGGGATGCCAATCGCGTGGAAGAACTCCAGCACCTCGAGCGGCGTGGGCGCGGCGCCGACGTTGACGGCGGCCACCGCGTCGAGCCCGAGCTGGGTACGCAGCGCGACGAACATGCTCTCGTCGGCCTTGGCCGCCGCCGCGGCCACATCGTCCGGAACCGGCTCGCCAGCCTGCTCGGCACGGACTTTGGCGAGCGCGGCGTCGAGCCCGCGCTGCGCCGGCTCACGCTGCTCGTCGGGCAGCCCCGCGACCATTGCCTCGAGACCGGCCTTGAGCTTCTCCCAAACGCGTGGCACCGCGAAGAACCAGGTCGGCCTCACCTTCGGCAGGTACTCGACGATTCTGCGCGGATCTGGACAGATCGTCACCTCGATGCCGCGCACGATGGGCAGGTAGTAGTGCGCGCCGCGCTCAGCGATGTGCGCCGCGGGCAGCCAGGAGATCACACGGCCCTCGCCAGGCCCGGGCATCGGGACCGTGTCCTCCACCGACGCGACCAGCGTCAACAGGTTGCGGTGCGTCAGCTGGACGCCCTTCGGCGGGCCGGTGGTGCCGGAGGTGTAGATCAGCGTCAGCAGATCGTCGAGGCCGACTTCGGAGACCGTCGTCTCGACGTCGAAGCCCGGGTCGAGCGCTTCCAGCTCAGCGAGCGTGCGGTCTCCACCGGCGCCACCAACGGTCACGACCTGCTCGACCTCCGGCAGCTCTGCACGGGCGGCCTCAAAGCGCTCCAAGTACTCGGTGTCGACGATCGCGACCCTCGCTCCGGAGTCGCGCACGACATGGACGATCTGCTCGGGCGAAGACGTCTGGTAGATCGAGAATGGAACAGCGCCGAGCGCGACCGCTCCGAGGTCGACCGGTATGAAGTCCGGCCCGTTCGACAGCATGATCGCGACGGCGTCGCCCTTGCGGATGCCAAGCGCTGCGAGCCCCCCGGCGATCCGGGTCGCGCGGTCGCGCAGGTCGTTCCAGCCGATCGACTGGTCGTCGTCCCAGCGCAGCGCCGTCGCGTCGCCGAGCGTGGCGACCGTCGCCTCAAAGGCTCGGAAGACGTTGTCGTGCGCCGGCGGCGCCAGCGGCCCACCCGAGCTTTCCCTACGGGACATTGAACCCGTCGCCGGACAATCGTCCTATGTCGTTGCTCAATCCGATCGCGAACAGCCCAATCACCAGCATGAAGCCGACCACCCCCGCACGCTCCATCACGCTGAACGGCACCGGCTTGCCGCCGCGCAGCTTCTCCACCGCTGCCCAGAAGATATGGCCCCCGTCAAGCGGCAGAAACGGGAACAGATTGACGATCGCCAGCGACAACGAGATGACCGCGAGGATCGCGATGGTGTTGGCGAGGTTGTTGAGGATCGTCTGGCGGGTGTACTCGTATGAGCCGACGATCCCACTGATCTCCTCGCGCTTCTGGGTGTCGAAGATCCGTGCTGGCAGACTCAGCGTCTCCCTAGTGATGAACCAGAAGCGGTCGAGCGAGGTCGTGGCTGCTTCGTTGGCGGGCAACGTCTCGCGCGGGCCGGCGGCATAGCTGAAGCCGAGCCGGGTCCGCTCGACCCCTGTCGTGGCGTCGTAGACCGGCGTCAGCTCTTCGACGACACGCTTGCCGTTACGCTCCACCACCAGCGTCGCCGGCTCGGCGGCCTTGCAGCCGTCAAACGGGGGGCTCTGAGCGCACTTGTGCGTGCCGATCTGCTCCGACAATGCGATCGGATCGCCACGGACGCCGTCGACCGAGATCAAGCGATCGCCAGGCTGGAGTGCTACCGCAGCCGGGTAGCCCTTCTCGATGCTCCCGACGCGATCGCTGCCGGTCTCACCGCCGATCAGGCCGAAATAGACGAACAGCAAGACGAAAGCCACGATCAGGTTGACCGCCGGTCCGGCGCTGATCACCGCCATCCGCTTCCAGACCGGTTGTGCATGGTAGGCACGCGTACGGACTTCATCCGGCAGGTCCTCAGCCGGGCTCATCCCACTGATCTTCACGTAGCCGCCCGCAGGGATCAGGCCGATCGCGTACTCGGTCTCGCCGATCTTCTTGCTGGCCAGCGTCGGCGGAAAGAAGAGCGAGAACTTCTCGACCCGCATCCCAACCCACTTGGCGACGGTGAAGTGACCGAGCTCGTGCAGGATGACCAGCAGAGCGAAGCCGGCGAAGGCGAGCAGCCAGCTCATGCCGGCGCTCCCTGGCAGAGCTCGCGCGCCCGCTCGCGGGCCTCGGCGTCGGCGGCGTAGAGATCGGAGAAGTGACGCACCGGACGCTCGGGCAGCGCCGCTAGCGTCTGCTCGATCACCTCCGCGATGCCGAGGAACGGCAGATCGCCGCTGAGGAAGGCGTGGACAGCGACCTCGTTGGCCGCATTCAGCACGCAGGGCGCCGTACCGCCCGCCGCGGCGGCGTCACGCGCGAGCTGGAGGCATGGAAACGCCGCGTTGTCGACCGACTCGAAGGTCAGTGATCCGACCTCGACCAAATCGAGCGGCTGGACCGGCAGCTCGACGCTCTCTGCGGCATTCAGCGCGTAGGAGATCGCGATCCGCATATCGGGTGGCCCGACATGCGCGAGCATCGCACCGTCGGCAAGCGTCACGAGACCGTGGATCAGCGACTGCGGGTGGACCACGACGTCGAGCCGCTCATACGGCAGCCCGAAGAGGTGGTGCGCCTCCATCAACTCGAGGCCCTTGTTCATCAGGGTCGCCGAGTCGATCGTGATCTTGCCGCCCATCTCCCACGTCGGATGGGCGAGCGCCTGCTCGGCGGTCACCTCGGCGAGCTCGGCGCGCGTGCGGCCACGGAACGGGCCGCCGCTCGCGGTGATCGTCATCCGGTCGACGCCGCCGGGCGGCAAGCCGGCGATCAGCTGGTGCAGCGCAGTGTGCTCAGAGTCGACCGGGATGATCCGCGCGCCGGTCGCCTCGGCGAGTGCCATCACCAGCTCACCGCCGACGACGAGGCTCTCCTTGTTGGCGAGCGCCAGGTCGATCCCCTCGCCAAGCGCGGCAACGGTCGGTCCGAGACCGGCCGAGCCGACCAGCGAGTTGAGCACGAGATCGCACTCGGTCTCGACGATCAGCTCGATCAGACCCTCGGCGCCCGCCAGCACCTGACCATCGGTCCAGCGCTCTGCCGCGCGTGCGGCGGCATCGGGATCGGCGAGCGCGACCCGCTCGACGCCGTGGGCCACCGCCTGCTCGAGCAGCGTGTCGACGCTCGATCCCGCGGCCAAGCCGACCACCTCGAGCGACTCGCTGCGGGAGATGACGTCGAGGGCCTGCGTGCCGATCGAGCCGGTCGAGCCGGCGATGACGATCCTGCGCATCCGCCCCAGTCTAGGAGGCGCTTCGCGGCACGGCGGCGAGCCGCAGCAACAGCTGCATCCGGATGGCGGCTGGAGCGAGCTCGGCAGTCTGCTCGTCGGCGTAGATCTCGATCAGATAGGCGCCGGATCCGTGTGTCACAACACCGATCAACGCTGCGTTGAAGCCCATCTCGACAAGCAGCTCCTGCTCGGTCGGATCGGTGTGATCGTCGCCGACCTGAGCGACGAAGCCACCCACGCCGGCGCGCAACAGCGCAGCCGTATGCGGGAAGTCCTCGATGCGGTAGACCTCGTTTGCGAGCCCCATCCGCAGGCCACGCAGACGACTGTCGCGGTCATTAGCGGTCGACACCGAGCGGATCACCGAGCTGCCCCGCTCCCAGCGCGAGATCGCCCAGGCAGCGCCGTTGAGCGTCGCCGCAAAGGCGACGGCGACTGTCTCGAGACGATCGAGCACGCGCCGGCGGCCGAGGTCGCGGTCGAGCAGATGCATCGTCCGCGCCGCCATCGCCTCGATCTGCTGGTCGATCCGGTGGGCGCGCGCCTGGAGCCGTTCACCGAGATCGGCCGGCACTGGCTCAGCGTCAGGATCGGCGGTGCAAAGACGGCCCCCGCCACGGCGCTTGGCCGCGTACTGGGCGGTGTCGGTGGCACGCAGCAAATCAGCAGCCGTACTGCCCGGCCGCGCCTCAGCCGCACCAAATGACAGCGACAGCGGCAGCGCCGGATCGTCGTCGGCGAGCAGCTCGAGTGCGGTGCGCGCGACTTCGGCTGCGGCATCGATCGTGCAGCCCTCGAGCAGAACACAAAACTCGTCGCCGGCCAGCCTGCCAACGAGCGCCGCCGCCTCAGGCGCAGCGGCGGCTACAAGCGCCTCGCCAACGCGGCAGAGCGCGCGGTCGCCGACATGGTGTCCGTGCGCGTCGTTGATGTCCTTGAGCCCATCGACGTCGGCCAGCAGCAGGGTCAGCGGAGCGCGCAGCGTCAGCTGAACATCAAGCAGCGCGTCGAGACGCTCCTCGATCGCGCGCCGGTTGGCCAGCCCCGTGAGGGGATCCTCGTAGGCGAGCCGCGAGACCCTCGCGAACCGCTCACCACGCGCCAGCACGAGCGACAAACGGTCGGCGATCGCCTGCAGGAAACGGGCGTCGCCGGAGCCGAAGCGCGGAGAGCCCTTTGCCGTAGTTGCCCAGACCTCGCCCCAGACCTCGTCGTCGAGCAGGATCGGGACCCCGACGTCGGACTCCTTACCAAGCGCCTTCAGGACGGCGACCGCCGCGGACGAGGCTCCCGGATCGTCGACCGCGGTCCTGTAGGGCTCCGCGTCGCGCAGAAGCTTCGCGACGACCGGGTTGTTGGACAGTGGGTAGATCTCGTCGGCCGGGAAACGCTCCTCGCCGGGACCAAGCTGGCCGACGTTGATCAACGTCCGCATCGCTTCGCGGTCGGGTTCCCAGCGGCTGATCGAGAGCGAGGCCGCACCGGTAACGGCGAGCGCGGCCTCGGCGGCCTGCTCCATCACGTCCTCGAGCCGGTAGGCGTCGGCGGTTGCGGCGGCGATGCGCATCAACGCCTCGCGCTCACCCGGGACGCGGCGCCCGCGGCCGCCGACAGCGCGCAACGAACGCGACTGGCGCTCTTGCGGAGACTGCTCCGGGCCAAGGTTGTGCGGTTGAACAGGCATCGCTACATAGCTGGTATCGGCGCGTTGCACGCCAGCCTGTAGTTCTGCCAATTGGCTGCTAGCCGTAGCCGAGCAGGAGGGCTGCGTAGAAGCCGACGACGATCGTGAAGAAAACGGCGTCGAGGCGGTCGAGCGCCCCGCCGTGCGCACCGAATATCCGTCCGCTGTCCTTGACCGCCAGATCGCGCTTGACAGCCGACTCAAAGAGGTCGCCGAGCGGCGCGGCAAGGGCCACCAGGAAGCCGATCGCCAACGCGTCCCAGCCAGACAGCCAGTCTTGATAGAGACCGGCGCACCAAAAGGCGAGCGTCGCCCCAACGATACCCGCGATCAGGCCCTCGACGGTCTTGTTCGGCGAGATGTCAGGGGCCAACTTGCGCCGGCCCCAGAGCCGCCCGCCGGCGTAGGCGGCGGTATCACCGACGAAGGTCGCCACCAGCACGTCGACGATCAAGCCGTCACCGTGCTCGAGCGAGCGTAGGAAGACGCCATGGGCGAGCGGCAAGCCGATCCACATGACGCCGAACACAGTCGCCGCGAGCCCCCACGAGATATTCGCCAGGCTCGGTCGAGCGAGCGCCAGGAGGAAGGCCAACGGCAACGCGGCGACCAGCGCGATCAGCACGTCAGCGCGCTGCTCATAGGTGGCGAGCAGCACCATCCCGGCCACGGCGATGTAACCGGCCATGTCGATCGGGCGGGCGCGGCGCATCAGGCTATAGAGCTCGTAGAGAGCGACGAGACCGAGCGCGATCAGCCCGATCGCGAAGATCAGCCCACCCTGAACGACGATGAAGATCGCGAACAGCGCAGCTGGAATCGCGACGAGGACCCGGCCGGTCAGCTCGGACCGCTGCCGGGGCGGCCGCGCAGGCGCGCGCGACGGCCGCGGTGTTCTAGCTCTGCTCACAGCGATTCCCGCGCGCCGAAGCGGCGCTGACGGCGGCTGTACTCGGCAAGCGCCTGCTCGAACGCTTGACGGTCGAAGTCGGGCCAGAGCTCGTCGCGGAACACCAGCTCTGAGTACGCGCACTGCCAGAGCAGGTAGTTCGACAGCCGCTGCTCGCCGCTCGTGCGGATCAGCAGGTCGGGCTCATGCATCTCGGGCGCATAGAGACGAGCTGCGAACTCCTCCTCGGTCCTGCCCTCGAAGCCGCGCGCCGCGTCGAGGATCTCGGCGCGCGCGCCGTAGTTGAAGGCGACGAACATCGTGATGCGGGTGTTGTCCGCCGTCAGCTGCTCGGCCCAGTCCATCCGCTGCTGGAGCTCTGGCGACACGCCCTCACGGCGGCCGATGAAGCGCATCCGGACACCCTCCTCATGGAGCTCCGGCGTCTCGCTGTCGATCCGCTCGCCGAACATCTGCATCAGCCCGGCGACCTCCTCGGGCGAGCGCCTCCAGTTCTCGGTCGAGAACGAGTAGACGGTCAGCTCCTTGACGCCGAGCTCTGCTGCGTCGCGCAGACGCGCCTTGACGACGTCGGCGCCCGCGCGGTGGCCCTCGATCGGCGGCAACCCCCGTGCCTGCGCCCAACGACCATTGCCGTCGGTGATGATGGCGACGTAGCGCGGCGCGCTCGTCCCGCCGTCGCCGTCCGTCGGACCCGTCGCCATCCGGGTCAGACCTGGAGTATCTCGTCCTCTTTGGCCGCAAGCGACGAGTCGATCACGGCGATCTTCTCGTCGGTGAGCTTCTGCAGCTCGGTCTCTGCGCGATGCTCGTCGTCGGCGCCGATCTCGCCGTCCTTCTTCAGCTCGCGCAGCTCCTGCATCACCTCGCGGCGGACGTTGCGGACCGCGATCCGGCCCTGCTCGGCGATCCCGTGGACGACCTTGACGAGCTCGCGGCGGCGCTCCTCGGTCAGCTCTGGGATCGACAGACGGATCAGGTTTCCGTCGTTGTTCGGCGTCAGACCGACGTCGGACTCGAGAATCGCCTTCTCGATCGCCTTGATCGAACCCTTGTCAAAGGGAGTGATCGTCAGTAGGCGCGCCTCGCTGGCGGAGATGCTGGCTAGCTGGTTGAGCGGGGTCATCGCCCCGTAGTAGTCGACCTGGATACGGTCGAGCAGATGCGGAGACGCCCGGCCGGTGCGGACGGTCGCGAACTCGTGGCGGTTCGACTCGACCGACTTGCCCATCCGATCCGCAGCGTCGTCGAGGTACTCCCTTACGAGGTCATCGTCCATCGCTGCTCACCACCGTCCCCACACGCCCGCCGCACACTATCCGGTCGATGTTGCGCTCGTCATCCATGTTGAAAACGTGGATCGGCAGGTCGTTGTCCATGCAGAGCGACAGCGCCGTGGAGTCCATGACGCCGAGCTGACGCTCGATCGCCTCACGGTGCGTGATCGCCGGCAGGAACGTCGCATCGGCAACCTGGCGCGGATCGGCGTCATAGACACCCTCGACGCCGTTCTTCGCCATCAGGATCGCCTCGGCGCGGATCTCTAGCGCGCGCAGCGCCGCCGCCGTGTCAGTCGTGAAGAACGGATTGCCGGTGCCCGCGGCGAAGATCACAATCCGCCCGCGCTCCAGATGGCGGATCGCCCGGCGGCGGATGTACGGCTCAGCGACCTCGGAGATCGTCAGCGCCGACTGAACGCGAGTGACGGCCTCCTGCTTCTCGAGTGCATCCTGCAGCGCCAGAGCGTTGAGCACGGTGGCGAGCATGCCCATGTAGTCGCCGGTAGCGCGGTCCATCCCCTGCGCGGCACCTTGCATGCCGCGGTAGATGTTTCCGCCACCGACGACGATCGCCACCTCTACCCCACGCCGCTGAACGTGCGCTACCTGGGCCGCGATCGCCTGGATCCGGACTGGATCGGCGCCGTACTCCAGGTTGCCCATCAGGGCCTCGCCGGAGAGCTTCAACAGGACGCGACCGAACGCCGCCTCACCGTCAGACGCGTCGGCGGTCGTCGCGGCCCCCTCGGTCACCCGTTAGTCCCCGATCGCGAAGCGTGCGAAGCGGCGGATGACGACGTTCTCGCCGGTCGTGGATGAGATCGCCGCGCGCAGCTCTTCGATCGTCTTGCCGTCGTGCTTGTCGGCGTTGACGTGGGTCTGGTTGAGCAGAACAACCTCCTCGAGCCATTTCTTCATCCGGCCCTCGGCGATCTTCTCCTGGACCGGCGGTGGCTTGCCCTCCTCGGCGGCCTGCTCTTGGAAGACCTTCAGCTCGGCGTCGCGGTCGGCCTGCGGCACCTCGTCCTCGTTCACGTAGCGCGGCGTGGCAGCCGCAATGTGCGAGGCGATGTCCTTCGTGAAGGCGGCGAAGTCGTCGTTGCGCGCGACGAAGTCGGTCTCGCAGTCGACCTCGACCAGCACGCCGACCTTGCCGTTGTGGTGGACGTAGCTCGTGACCAGGCCCTCCGAAGCGGCCCGCTCGCCGCGCTTGGCGGCCTTCGCCTGCCCCTTTACGCGCAGTAGATCGATCGCCTTGTCCATGTCGCCCTCGGACTCGACCAGGGCGGCCTTGCAGTCCATCATCCCGGCACCCGTGCGCTCGCGCAGCTCCTTGACCGCGCCCGCGGTGATCGCGCTCATGACTTCGCGCCCTCCTCCGGCGAAAAGGTCCGCTGCTCGGCGGCGGGTGCCGAGTCGTCATCGTCCGGCGAGAAGCTGCGCTGCTCCGCGGGATCAGGCGCCTGCTCGGCGGCAGCCGGCGCCGCCGGCGTCTCGCCTGAAGCAGCGGCAGCCGCAGCTGCCTCCTTGCGCGCCTGCTCCTCGGCCTCACGCTTCGCGGCGGCCTCGGCCTCGATGCGGGCCTTCTCCTCAGCCTCCTTGCGCGCCTGCTCCTCGGCCTCCTTGCGGGCGGCCTCCTCCTGAGCACGGAATGCGGCGTGCTGCTCGCCAACGGTGCCGGCAATCGCCTCGATGATCAGCTTGCAGGAGCGGATCGCGTCGTCGTTGCCGGGAATCACGAAGTCGACCGGAGCCGGATCGCAGTTGGTGTCGACCAGGCCAATGATCGGGATGTTGAGCCGCTGCGCCTCCTTGACGGCAATCGCCTCAGTCTTGAGGTCGACGACGAACATCGCGTCGGGGACGCGCTGCATGTCGCGCACGCCGCCGAGGTTGGTCGTCAGCTTGTCGTGCTCCTTCTTCGCGGCGATCCGCTCACGCGTCGGCAGCAGGTCGAGCGTTCCGGACTCGGTCCAATCGGTCAGCTCGTGGAGCCGCTTAATGCGCTTGTTGATCGTCTGAAAGTTGGTCAGCAGGCCGCCGAGCCAGCGCTGGTTGACGTAGGGCATTCCCGACGCCAGCGCGGCCTCCGCGATCGTGTCGCGCGCCTGCTTCTTGGTGCCGACGAATAGCACCGTCCCACCACGGGCGGCGATCGAAGCGGCGAAGTCCTGCGCATTAGCGAGCAGACGCTCGGTCTTCTGCAGGTCAATGATGTGGATTCCGCTGCGCTCGCCAAAGATGAAACGGCGCATCTTCGGGTTCCAGCGGCGCGTCTGGTGGCCAAAGTGGACGCCGGCCTCCAGCAGCTCTCTGAGTGTTACCTGAGCCAATTAGGTACTCCCTTTGATTGGTACGTCTGTAGAAGTCCCGCCGGCCGCTACGTGGACCCGAGCCATCGGAGGCTCGGGCAGGGCCACGCCGTGCTGGCGGGGGTAGTTGGTGATTGGGCGCCAAGGATACGGGATCAAGGGTTGCTGCCCGCGGGTCCTGTCTCCGATTTTGGTTTGAGTGCTCGTTCCTGCGCCTCAAACGCAAAATACGTCGCCACCCGCGGGGGCACAACGTCGGCCCCTGTACCGAGGGTTGGAGCGGGGTTGGGAGCGCAGCGGCCTCGAGGGTCGCAACGCCGCTCGCGCTACACAGCAAAAGCGTCCCGACCTTCGAGGCGCTCTCTGCGCCAACCCCGCCGACTGGGTTGTACGGGACTCAGCGTTCGCCCCCGCGGGTGGCGACGCATTTTGCGTCTGGGGCGGAGCTTGCGAGCACCCAGACCAAAATCGGAGACAGGACCCGCGGGCAGCCCCGTCAGAGCCTAGCCCCTACAGCAACCCCCAAAAGAAGCGGGGCGGTCCGAAGACCGCCCCGCCCCGATGTCAGCCTCCGTCTGGCCCTCCGGAGACTGAGCCCCGCCTGGCTGCATCAAGCGCACGATGCAGTTCGGCGGGTGGTTTGGACTCGCAATCGAGACGTTCCCGTGTGACGGGATGGCTAAACACCAGGCGCGCGCTGTGGAGGAACTGGCGCGTCAAACCGAGTTCACGGCCGCTCGCGCGGCCGCCGTAGGCCTGATCGCCACAGACCGGATGGCCGATCGCCAGCATGTGCGCGCGGATCTGGTGCGTACGCCCGGTCTCCAATTTGACGCGCAGCAGCGAGCGGCCCGGCAGCTCCTCGGTTACCTCGAAATGGGTGATCGCGCTGCGCGGTTTGTCGGTGCGCGTCGACATCACCGTGCGGTTGGCACGGTCGCGGCCGATCGCGGCGTCGATCGTGCCGCTGCGCGAGCCAGGCCGCCCCACGACAAGCGCCAAGTACTCGCGCTCGACCTCGCGGCGGCGGATCGCCTCTTGTAGCGCCGTGTGAACCGGCTCGGAGCGCGCGAGCACGAGCAGACCGGACGTGTCGCGATCGAGGCGATGGACAACCCCTGGACGGTCGGGGTCCGGTCCGCCCGCGAGCTTGCCGGCCAGCGCTTGGACGAGCGTCCCCTCGGCAACCCCTGCCCCGGGGTGGACAACCATCCCCGCGGGCTTGTCGACGACCAGCAGGTGCTCGTCTTCGAAGACAATCTGCGGCGCGCTCATCCGCCCTCGGGCTGTGCCTCTCCCGGCCGGACCTCGACCACGTAGAGCAGGATCAGCACGCCGACGACGATGCAGCTATCGGCAAGATTGAACGCCGGCCAGGCGATCGGGTCGATGAAGTCGATCACCGCGCCCTCGCGAATGCGGTCGATCAAGTTGCCGAGCGCTCCGCCAAGCAGCATGCCTGCCGGCAGCCACAGCCACGGCCGGCCGGCATTGACGGCGAAGTAGGTGATGAGCGTGATTAGCGCACAGCCGATCAGCAGCGGGATGATCGTGTCGCTGCCTTGGAGCGCACCGAACGCAACGCCTGTGTTGCGCGTGTTCGTGATGTCGAGTCCAAGGAAGACGTTGACCGAATCGCCGCGCTCGACCGCGGCGATCGCGATCTGCTTGCTGAGCTGGTCAAGCCCGATCACGACGACGACCGCCGCGAGCAGCCGCAGCCAGCCCCCAGCGCGCGAATGGGCGGCCATCTCAGCCTCGGATCAGGCCAGCAATGATCGGCCCGATGATCAGCAGCAAGATGACGCCGACCGTGGGACTCAGATCAAGCGCACCCGGACCAATGCGCACCGGTGGAATCAGACGGCGGAAGATGTTCAGGTACGGATCGGTGACGTCGGTCACGAACGTCAGGAACATGTTGAGCCAGCGGTTGTAGGGCATCCGCGGGATCCAAGACATCAGGATCCGGATGAAGATCAGCACGACGTAGATCAGGATCAGCGTGTTGACGTAGTCGGCGACGTCGGCACGAGTGAGAGCGAGCAGCGTCATGGTCTACTCGCCTCTACAACCAGATCGACCGCGCCGTCGAGTGCGTCGCGCAAGCCACGCTCCTCGAGCAACCGCAGGCCCTTCTCGGTCAGTCCGCCTGGCGTCGCCACGCGGCTACGTAGCTCCTCGGCGTCGAGGCCGTTGGCGTCGAGATAGGCAGCACTGCCAGCCATCGTCTCGACGACCAGGCGCCGTGCCTGATCGGGGTCGAGACCATGGCGCGAGCCCGCGTCGGCGAGCGCCTCGACGATCAGCGCCATGAAGGCAGGGCCGCAGCTCATCAGCGCGGTCGCCGGCTCCAGCAGCGGCTCTTCAAGTGGAATCACGGCCCCGGCGTGGCCGAACAGCCGCACGAGCTCCTCATGGGGGCCCTCGTCGGCGAGTGTGCCCGCGACGTAACAGAAGACCCCGCGACCGACCTCGACCGGGATGTTCGGGATGAAGCGGTAGACCGGCGTGTCGGGGTAGACCGCCTCGAGCCGACTCAGCGGCGTGGCAGCGACGATCGAAGCGATCGCCTTGGCCGTCCCAGCTACGCCCTCGGCCGCAGCCTCGAGGTGCGCCGGCTTGTGGGCGAGCACGACGACGTCGACCCGCTCGGCAAGCTCGTGGGCCGAGCCGACCGCCTCGCCGCGGACCGCCTCGGCCAGTGCCTCAGCGCGCTCCTCCTGGATGTCGAACGCCAACGCCGGCTCACCGAGCCCACGCGCCAACGCAGTCGCCATGCTGCCCGCCCCTAGGAATCCGATCTTCACCGCGAGCACTCTACGCGGCGGGGATCAGCTTTGGTTGAAGAAGCCCTTCTCGATGAGCCGGGCGCGCTCCTCGGCGGAGACGTCGACGTTGCGCGGCGTGAGCAGGAAGACCTTGTCGGCGATCCGCTGCATGCCGCCGTCGAGCGCGTAGGTGAGACCGGAGGAGAAGTCGATCAGCCGCTTCGAGAGGTCCGGCTCGGTCTGCTGCAGATTGAGGATGACCGGGACGTCGTCCTTGTAGCGGTCGGCAATCTGCTGGGCGTCGTTGAAGTTCTTCGGGACCACCAGGTGGACCTGGAGATCGAGCTCACGGGCGCCGTTGCCGCCGACTGAGCGCAGCACGCGTGTCTCACGGCCGGACTCGCGTGGCGAATCGTCGGCGAAGATGTCGTCGAAGTCGTCGCGGCGCTTGCGCTGGAGGCGCCGAACGTTCGGCCGCTCGCGGTAGCGGTCCTCGAGCTCGGCCTCAGGCTCGTGGTCCTGGACCACGTCGTAGCGGGGGTCGTCCTCCTCGGCGAGGCCGAAGTAGACGAGCGTGCGGTGCCATGTATCGCTGAGAGCCATCGCTCGGTGTCTTTTCGAGCAGTCGGCCGAAAACCCTTCGGCCGCCCGAACTCGTGCCTAGACACGTTATCGGGTAGGAACCACCCTCCAATGGCCGAGAACAGTCCTCCGGAGCCCGTTCCGTTCAGCATCGAGCGCGGCGCCGGCCTCGTGCTGTCGGGAGACGCCGCTGGCGATGGCCCTCCGATCGTCCTGGCACACGGGCTGACCGCAACGCGGCGCAATGTCGTCCAGGGCTCGCGCCACCTGCTTGGGCGCGGCCGGCGGCTGATCGGCTACGACGCGCGTGGGCACGGCGAGTCCGCCCCCGCCCCTGATCGCGATGCCTACGCGTATCCAGACCTCGCAGGCGACCTCGCCGCGGTGCTCGACGCTCACGGAATCGAGCGCGCAACGATCGCCGGGAGCTCGATGGGCGCCGCGACGGCGACGCACTTCGCGCTCGACCACCCCGAGCGTGTCGCTGCGCTCGTGCTGATCACGCCTGCCTACCGCGAGGCCGGCCAGATCGAGGGCGGCGCGCTCGCGTACTGGGATCGCCTCGCCGAGACGCTCGAGGCCGGCGACATCGCTGCCTTCGTCGACGCCTCAGGCGCCAGCGAACTACCCGAGCGCTGGCGCAAGCCGGCCCGGCTCGCGACGCGCCAGCGACTCGAGCGCCACCGCCACCTCGACGCGGTCGCGCGGGCGCTGCGCGTCGTCCCGCGGTCGCGGCCGTTCGAGAGCTTCGACGAGCTGGCCACGATCGAGGCCCCGGTGCTGGTCGCCGCAACGCGCGACGAGGCCGATCCCAGCCATCCGCTGGCGATCGCCGAGGAGTACGTACGGCGGCTACCGCAAGCCGAGCTGGCGGTCGAGGACCCCGGTGAAACGCCGCTGGCGTGGCAGGGCGCACGCCTCTCGCGCGCCATCGGCGACTTCCTCGACCGCGTTCAGCTGTAGAGCGTCGAGCCGAGGCGGACGATCGTGGCGCCCTCCTGGATCGCGACCTCGTAATCCTGAGACGTGCCCATCGACAGCCGTGTGAGTCCATGCTCTGCGGCGAGCTCGGCCAGACGGGCGAAGTGACGGCGGTTGTCCTCGGCGCGCTCGACGAACGGCGGCATCGTCATTAGCCCCCCGACCGGTACCGGACAGGCCTCGATAAATGCGGCTAGCTCACCCGGCGTGACACCAGCCTTGCCCTCCTCGCCCGCGATGTTGACCTGGATCAGCACCTCACGGGCGGGATGACGCTCGAGCTGGGCCAGCGCCGAGTCCGAAGCGACGGAGTGGATCAGGCGGGCAATCGGAGCGATCTCCCTGACCTTGCGGCTCTGTAAGGCGCCGATGAAGTCCCAGCTGGCGAACAGCTCGCGGTGAGCGGCGTACTTGGCGGCCAGCTCCTGAGCACGGTTCTCGCCAACGATCTCGATTCCCGCCTCGGCGAGCTTCGGCAGTTCATCGAGCGGGACGTACTTGATCGCGGCCAGCAGCTCGACCGCAGCTGGATCGCGGCCAGCCGCGGCAATCCGCTCGCGGACTCGCTCGACGTTCGCGCTGACGACATCCGGGTCGATGTCGGTGAACTCGCGGGTCACGCCTCCCCCTGAGCAATCTCCAGTGCGACGCGCAACTCGTCCTGGCGGCCGCCGACCTCGCCGTCGAGCTTGCGCGCCAACGTCTGCTCCAGCGCCCGCCCGAGCGCCGGCGACTCCGGCAGCCCGGCGGCGATCAGGTCGGCGCCGGTGATCTCCAAGCGGACGCTGCTCAGCCGCGAGACGAAGTCCAGGATCGGCTCCGCCGGCGCCCCGAGCGCCAATGCCAACGCCAACGCCTCCGGCGGCTCGCCGTCGAGCAGCGCCCGCAGCTGGGAGGGGCGCAGCTCGCGACGCAGCGCCTCGGCCAACTCCTGCCCCCGCCCGGCCGCACGCAGGACGGCGTCGCGATCGTGAGACGGGAGTCCGAGCCGGTCGATCCACTGGGCGAGCCCAATCCCGTCAGGCCCTCCCAGTCGATTGGTCGCCAGCGCTGCGAGGGCGGTCAGGGCGAGATCGCCGCCCGTCTCGGCCGCGCCGAGCTGCGCGGAAGCCACCAGCTCGGGGTCTGCCCGCAAGCCGGGATGTAGCCCCCGGTCGATGCCCAGATCGCGCAGCAACTCGATCGCCCGCGGCCCCTCGTTCTCGGTGAGCAGGTCGATCAGCTCGTCGCGGACGCGCGAGCCAGAGACGGTCCCCGGCGCGCCGTCGGCGACAGCGGCGCGCGCCCAGCGCTCGGTGTCGGCCTCCAACGCGAACCCCAGCCGAGCCGCGTACCGCACGGCGCGTAGGAGGCGGGTCGGATCGTCGCTGAAGCTGGCCGGGTGGAGAACGCGGACTAGGCCGTTGTGGAGGTCCTCGCGGCCACCGTGTGGGTCGCTGAGTGTGCCCTCGGGATCCGCGTTGAGGGCGAGAGCCATCGCATTGATCGCGAAATCGCGGCGGCCAAGATCCTCCGCGAGCCCCGCCAGCTCGACGTCGGGCAGCGCACCTGGCTCTGCATAGGACTCACGCCGGGTCTGCGCCAGGTTGACCGCATCGACACCTCCCGCGACGACCGTGGCGGTCCCGAACCGCTCATGGGCGATCACCTCGCCGTCAAGCGCTACGGACAGCTTCCCGGCTACCGCCTCCGCATCACCCTCGACCGCGATGTCGATGTCGAGCGGTTCGCGTCCCAGCAGCAGATCGCGCACCGCACCCCCGACGAGGAAACTCGGCGGGCAATCGTGGAGAGCCGGCAGGATCCGGTCCATGCCCGGCAGCGCCCGCACGCGCTCGGAAAGCTCAGACTCGTGCAGCACGCCGCCATTCTCGCAGCGTGCCGGTCGCTGAGATGCCGATGCCGAAAGCTAGACGCGCCGCGCGGGCTTGGCCTCGAGCGCAGCACGGCCGTCGGCAACGGTGAAGCGGTGCTCGTAGAGCGCCTTGCCGGAGATCACCCCGGCGAGGTTGAGCAGCCGCATGTCACGAAGCTGTTCGAGGTCCTCGACCGACCCGATCCCGCCCGACCAGATGAAGCGGCCGCGGACGGCGTCGGAGATCCGTCGCACCTCGTCGAGATCGACGCCCTCGAGCATCCCGTCCTTGTCGGCGTTGGTGTAGACGAAGCGCGTCGCGCCCTGCTGCTGAAGCCGTGCGATCAGCTCCTCGGGGCGTAACTTGGTCTCCTCCGTCCAGCCGGAGACCGAGACGAGACCGCCGCGCACATCGACAGCGACCAGGATCCGCTGGCGCCAGGTCTCGAGCGCGGTCTGGAGGAACTCGGCGTCACCGTAGGCAGCGGTTCCGATCACCACGCGCGCGGCGCCGGCGGCAAGCGCGCTGCGCACCGACTGCAGCGAGCGCAACCCGCCCCCGTACTGGACGGGGACTTCGAGCTCAGCAGTGATCCGCTCGAGGTGGTCGAGGTTCGCCGGCTCGCCGGCTCGCGCGCCGTCGAGGTCGACGACGTGCAGATAACGCGCGCCGGCCTCGACGAATGACCGTGCGGCCTCGAGCGGATCGTCGGCATAAACCGTCTCGTCGTCGAAACGGCCCTGGCGTAGGCGAACGGCCTTGCCGTCGCGGATGTCGACTGCCGGTAGGAGGATCATGTAGCTCGAATCGCCAAGCCCTAGACGCGAACGGGGATTCCGGCGAGACGCATCCGCTCTTTCGCCTCGCCCACGGTGTACTGGCCGTAGTGAAAAATCGACGCGCACAGCACAGCGTCGGCGCGACCTTGATTGACAGCGTCCACGAGGTGCTCGAGCTTTCCCGCGCCGCCGGACGCGATTACCGGGACATTGACGGCATCTGCAACGGCGCGTGTCAACTCGAGCTCGTAGCCGTCCTCAGTGCCATCCCGGTCCATACTCGTCAACAGGATCTCTCCGGCGCCACGTCGGACACCCTCGCGCGCCCACTCGACGGCCTCACGACCGGTCGGTGTACGGCCGCCATGGACGACCACCTCGTAGCCCGATCCGTCAGAGCGACGACGAGCGTCAATCGCCAGCACCACGCACTGCGGCCCATAGATCTTGGCCATCTCGTGGATCAAGTCGGGATCCGCGATGGCTGCCGAGTTGACGGACACCTTGTCTGCGCCTGCGTGCAGTACTGCCTGGACCTCATCCGCGGAGCGGACGCCACCACCGATCGTGAATGGGATGAAGACGTTGTCTGCTACTCGCTTTGCGAGCTCGACGATCGTGCTTCTGCCCTCGTGAGATGCCGAAATATCGAGCAGCACGAGCTCGTCGGCCCCAGCCGCCTCGTAGCGTTCGGCCAGCTCTACGGGATCCCCCGCATCGCGGATGTCCACGAAGTTCGTGCCCTTGACGACACGGCCCTGATCAACATCAAGGCAGGGAATGACCCGCTTTAGAAGCACAGAGGCGGCCTAAGCCGGAACGGGAGCGTTCGTGCAAATCGTCGCGAAATTCTCGAGCATTCGCAGCCCGTCAGGACCCGACTTCTCTGGGTGGAACTGGACACCGTAGATGTTGTCCCGTCGGACGGCGGTGACGAAACGGGAACCGTGAACCGCCGTTCCGAGAATGACCTCTCGGTCTTCCGGCACAGGAGCAAATGAGTGCACGTGGTAGAAGGGGCAGGGATTATCTATCCCCTCGATCAACCTCGACTCGGCAGTCCAATCCACCGCATTCCAGCCGATGTGAGGGATCTTTTCGCCCTCAGCGGGGATCTTCTCAACGCGACCCTCTAGAAGGCCTAGGCCCTTGGCCCCGCCCCATTCATCGGACTCCTCGAAGAGGAGCTGCATGCCGAGACAGATGCCGAGGAGTGGAATTCCGCTCCGGGCCCGATCCGTCATGACCTCGTCCAGTTTGAGTTCCCTGATCCTCGTGATCGCGTTGGGGAAGGCCCCAACGCCGATGAGGACTATGCCGGCAGCCGCCTCGATCTCATCCGGGTCGCTTGTCACCACAGCCGGTGCGTTGAACTGTTCGAATGCCTTCTCTACGGAGCGCATGTTGCCCGTGCCGTAGTTGAGGATCGCAATCGTGGAATCCACAGAGGGTCTGTAGTCGAGGAGATTCATGCGCGAATGGCCAGGGAACGTAGGTGGGTCGACCGCCGATTGGCGCAGGTAGCCGCACGCCCATCAGGTCGCCTTGCTGAATGCTGCGAGAGCTTAGTAGTTCCCAAGATATGGCGTAGTACGTCCATCATCAATAGCTCGCATAGCCCTGCAGCCACATTTCCAAACTTAGCTACTCGACTACGCCTAGGAGTCCCTCCAAACTCCTCGACATCTGACGTGGGTAACTGAAGTCTAGTGGCCTGCGCAAGCGCCTCCGCACATCTCACAAGAGCCCCTTGGTCGACGGGATCCCCGTCTCGTCCGGATCGATCGAAACCGCCTCGCGCAGCGCACGCGCGAACGCCTTGAACGCCGCCTCGACCATGTGGTGGGTGTTGCTGCCGCGCTCGATCGTGACGTGCAGCGTCAGCTTTGCGCTGTTGGCGACGGCGCGGAAAAACTCCTCCGCTAGGTCGGAGTCGAAGTCAGCGATCGCCTCGGCGGGCAGTTCCGCCTCGAAGGCGGTGAACGGCCGGCCGGAGACATCGAGCGCGCAGCTCGCGCGCGCCTCGTCCATCGGCACGACGGCGTGGCCGTAGCGGCGGATCCCGCTGCGGTCCCCAAGCGCCTCGTCGAGCGCGCGGCCGAGCGCAAGCCCGGTGTCCTCAACGGTGTGGTGTGGTCCTGTCTCGAGATCTCCCTCGACCTTGACGTCGAGGTCGAGCCGGCCGTGGCGGGCCACCGCGTCGAGCAGGTGGTCGAAGAACCCGACGCCGGTCGCGCGCGTGCCGGAGCCATCGCCGTCGAGCATCAACGACAGCTCGATGTCGGTCTCCTTGGTGCGGCGTGAGATGTCTGCGCTACGGGTCAAGCGCGGCGCTCCATGGACTCGGCGTGAACGGGAAAGCCCTCGGCGCGGGCCAGCGGGGCGCCCTTCGCGGCCAGGCGGGCAGCAGCGTCGGCTGGAAAGGATACGCGAGCCATCCGGCGTCGGAACGTCGCCGGCGAGACCGCGCTCTGGAACCGTGCGGCGCCGCCCGTGGGCAGGATGTGGTTCGAGCCAGCGACGTAGTCGCCAAACGCCGTCGCGGCCGCCGGGCCAACGAAGACGCAGCCAGCAGCCCGCACCCGGTCGGCCAGCGCCTCAGCCAACGGTCCGACGAGCTGCAAGTGCTCAGGCGCGATCGCATCGGCAAGCATCAGCGCGTCCTCAACCGTCTCGGTCCGCACGAGCGCCAGCGGCGCGTCCTTCACTGACGGCCGGTCGGCGACCAGCCGCTGGACCGCGACGCCGATCAGCTCCAGCAGGTCTGCATCCTGCGAGATCGCCACAACGAGGCTGTCCGGGCCGTGCTCTGCCTGAGCCAACAGATCGAGCGCCAGCGACTCTGCGTCGGCGTCTCCGTCGCTTACGACCACCAGCTCGCTCGGCCCGGCGATGCCGTCGACTCCGACGACGCCGAACACCTGACGCTTGGCCTCCTGGACCCATGGTCCGCCCGGCCCGGCGATTACGTCAACCGGCGCGACCGTCTCAGTTCCGTAGGCAAGCGCGGCGATCGCCTGGGCGCCGCCGGCACGGTAGACCGCGTCGACGCCACAGAGCGAACAGGCGGCGAGGATCGCTGTATCAATCTCGCCGTCGGGCGAGGACGGGCCGGCGCAAACGACGACCTCCTCTACCCCAGCCGCCCGGGCTGTCGCCGCGGCCATCACAACCGACGACGGGTACGCGGCGCGTCCTGCCGGTGCGTAGATGCCGGCACGGAGGACTGCAAGCTCCTCGATGTCGACGATCTGGCCGTCTGGCAACTCGGTCGCCTTGCGCTCGCGCAGCTGTGCCTCAGCGACCGTCGTCACGTTCGCAATCGCCGCACGCAAGCCGTCGGCGACGGCAGCGTCGAGCGACTCGACCGCGGCGTTTAGCGCTTCCGGATCGACACGTAGACGCCCTGGAGTGACTACTGCGCCGTCGATCTCGGCCGTCAGCTCGCAGACGGCCTGGTCGCCGCCGGCGCGCACCCGCGCGACGATCTCGCGCACGCCGTCCTCGACGCTGCGTGGATCTGGTGTCAGCGCGCGAATCTCGGTAGCGGTCGCGCTCGGCCCGAAGTCGTGCTGTCTCACGACGTAGCCCCGCGCAACGCCTGCACGACGGCGTCGATCTCAGCCGCCTTCAGCTTGTGCGCAACCGGGTTCGCGATCAGCCGAGCGGTGCAAGTGACTATCTCCTCCACCACCTCGAGCCCATTCTCGGCAAGCGTCTTGCCGGTGGCGGTCAGGTCGACGATGCCGTCGACCATCCCGGTCAGCGGCGCCAGCTCGACCGACCCCTTGACCGCGACGAGCTCGACCTGGCGGCCGGTGCGCGCGAAGTGCTCGGCAGCGATCCGCGTGTACTTGGTCGCGATCCGCACCCGCCCGAGGCGGCGCAGCGATTCGCCCATCGCGTCGTCGCCGCTGCGCCGCGCTACGACCATCTCGCAACGGCCGTAGCCGAGGTCGAGCAGCTCGTAGACCTCACGCTCGGGACTCTCGAGCAGCACGTCCTTGCCGGTGATCCCGATGTCGGCGGCGCCGTGCTCCACGTAGGTCGGCACGTCGCTCGGGCGCATCGTCACGATCCCGGCGTCCTCGAACAGCAGCTTGCGGTCGTTCGAGCGCACCTCAGCCGTATCGACGCCGAGCCCATCGAGCAGGTCGAGCGTGCCGCCCATCAGGGCGCCGCGCGGAACGGCGATCGTCAGTCCGGTAGCACTCATCGCTGCTTCTCCTCAGCGGTCTGGGCGATGTGTACGCGCTGGACGTCGAACGCGATCCCGCAGGCCGGTCGTGGCGCGCCGAAGCGGCCGATCAAGTCGTCGTAGCGGCCACCGCCACCGAGCGCGAAACCGACCGCTGGGTCGTAGAGCTCGAAGACGGCGCCCGTGTAGTAGCCGAGGTCGCGCACGAGACCGAGGTCGAGAATCACCCGATCGGCGATCCCACGCGCCTCCAACGCCGCAAACAGCTCACGCAGTCGCGCCAACGCCTCGCCCGCCGGCCCGTCGCCACGCTCCAGTACCTCGGGGCCGCCACGCAAATCGGGTAGCTCGACGAGCAGATCGCGCGCGTCGCGCGCGAGTCCGAGCGCGTCGACGCGCAGCTCGAGACCGACCATGTCGCGTCGCGTCAGGCAGCCGAGCAGCTCGCGGTGGCTGTCCTCGGGCACATCGAGCGCTTCGAGCAGGCGACGGTAGAGCGCGCCGTCGCCGACGCCGATCCGATGGCGCGCGAGGCCGGCGTTCTCGAGCGCGGCCATCGCAAGCGCGACGACCTCGGCCTCGCCCTCGGGGCCGGGCACGCCGATCAGCTCGATGCCGCTCTGCAGAAACTCGCGCTGCTGGCCGGTGCGATGACCGACGGTCCGGTAGGAGTGCGCCGAGTAGCAGAGTCGCAGCTCGCGCTCAGACTCCGGGAAGCGGGTAGCGACGACGCGTGCGATCGGCACCGTCATGTCGGAACGCAGCGCCAAGACCTTGCCCTGGTCGTCGAACATCCGATAGGCGGCCGAGTCGTCGCCGACGCTCAGCACCTCCTCGTACTCGACCATCGGCGTCCAGACCTCGCCGTAGCCGGCGTCGGCGAAGCTCGAGCGCAGGCGCTCGTCAATTGCGCGCAGCTCGCGCATCTCGTCGGGCAGCACGTCACGCGTGCCCGCTGGTATCGGGTGGATCACGACCGTCCCCTCCTCGGCGGTGTGACGCGCAGCCTAGACGGGAAGCGGCTCACCCTGTGGGGTGACGCCTCGCGGGGGGACACGCTCGATCCGCGCGCCGAGCGCCCGCAGGCGCTCCTCGATCCGCTCATAGCCACGGTCGATCTGGCGCACGTTGCCGATTTCCGACGTTCCGTCGGCACACAGCGCGGCGATGAGCATCGCCATGCCGGCGCGGATGTCCGGGCTCTCCATGCGCTCGCCGTGAAGCCGGCTCGGGCCGCTGACGACCGCGCGGTGCGGGTCGCAGACGATCACCCGAGCGCCCATGGAGACGAGCTTGTCGACGAAGAACAAG
>Ga0190265_10000153_pt1 | contig 66796 bp, 57 predicted proteins | sample Popmic124T_FD_133135 | JGI IMG/M metagenome (GOLD analysis project Ga0190265, IMG submission 133135) | Populus adjacent soil microbial communities from riparian zone of Indian Creek, Utah, USA - 124 T | ecosystem: Environmental > Terrestrial > Soil > Riparian zone | place: USA: Utah | collected... | reverse complement strand
GGCCCTATCCGGCTGGCTGGACTTCTATAACTGGCGCAGACCGCACGGCTCCCTCGCTCACAAGCCGCCCGGAGCTCGGCTCGCCGAGCTGAACAACGTTGCTGGGTCTTACACCTAGGGGCCTATCCCGGCAGGGGTTTTACTCAGAGCGTTGCCTTGGGCCTATCCCGGCAGTTTCACTCAGAGCGTTGCCTTGGGCCTATCCCGGCAGGGGTTTCACTTAACTTTTTCTGAAGACAGTGTCGGCTGTCCGCCGGAGTTGCCGCAGAAAAAGTACAAGACGTTCCACCCCTACCGGGATGGGTCCCAAGCGTGCGAACTCAGAATTCGGCGCAGATGGCGTGGACCTCGAGCGTCCAGTCCGCCGCCTCTTCCGCGAACTCGTGGGCAGTCGCGGTCCAGCCGATCCCTTTGCCAGCGCTGTCGACCGCGGGCGCCGATTCGCCCAGAGCCACTTTCGTGCTTGCCCCAAGCACGCGAGCGCCGCCGCCTATTGCCTGCTTGCTCGTCGGGCATGACGCCGTAAGGGTCTCCGAGCTGATCGGGATGATCGAACTCGCTTTGGTCACATAGGTCACGTTCTTGACCAGCTGCGCGTTGAAGGTCGGCGACAGCTTGGTCGCCGTCACCGCGCCGTCCTGGATCTTGCCGGTCGTCACTGCGTCGGCGCCGAGCTTTGAGTTGGTGACGGCGCCGTTGGCGAGCTTCTCGGTCGTCACGGCGCTGTTTTTCAGCTTGGCTGCGGTGACGACGCCGCCGCCGAGGTCGACCGAGCGCACGCCGCCGTCGGCGAGCTGGGTCGAGCCGACCGCGGCGGTTCCGATCTTGCTTCCGATCACGGCGCCGTTGCGGATCTTCGGAGTGTTCACCGCGCCGTTGCGGAGTTTCTGGGTCGTCACGGCACCCTTGCCTAGGTGCCGGGTCTTGACCGACTTGACACTCAGCGTCGTCGCGGCGTAGGCGGCACCGCTGAGGGCGACGAACAGCGCCGTGCACGAGAGCACATTCGCCACGGACAAATGCTTGCTCAGATGTCTCATGTCTTCTCCCTTCCGGGCGGCAGGCGCCGTACCCAGCTCGTTTCGGGTCCTTGGCAGCTCAGGCGCTGCCGAAAGGCTGCTTCTGCGGCTCGGCCAGGCGGTCCAAAAAGCGCTCGAGATCGTCCTCGCGGAGACCGCTGTCCTCCGCCGCCCTCACCTCGACCCGCGTGCCGAAGCCCTTCTCGGCCATCGTCACCTCGAAACCCTCCAGGCCGTCAATCAGCTCGGTCAACTCCGGCTCGGACTTCATCAACGTGCGCGATGCCGCGATCATGGCCCCCGCTTCAACCAGCGCCCCGCTCTTCCTCCCCGCAATTTGCGACTGGGCGCAACCCTTCAGGGGGAGAATCCGCGCCCATCCGACATTGACCCCATTCAGGTGTGGTCAATGTCGGATGGGCGTAACGACGAACGGAGCAGACGGGCCTGGGAGCTGGCGGGGCGGCAGCATGGGATCGTGGCGCGGAGGCAGCTGCTTGCTCTCGGGTTCAGTGCGCGGTCGATCGAGCACCGGGTCGCGCGAGGCCGCCTGCACCTCGTGATGCACGGCGTCTACGCGGTCGGGTGGCCGAAGCTGACGCCGAAACGACGCTGGATGGCAGCCGTGCTTGCCTGCGGTGATGACGCGATGCTGAGTCACCGCAGCGCAGCGGCCCTATGGGAGATAGGGACCGATCGACCGAATGTCGTGGACATCAGCGTGAGGCGCCGTTGCGAACTTCACCGGCCCGGCCTACGAGTTCGCGGCCGGCCGACGCTGACGCCTAACGACATCGGGCTGCGCGACGGCATTCCAGTCACCGCGCCGGCACGCACCTTGATCGACCTGGCCACGGAACTCAACCCGGTTGCGGTTGAGCGGGCGGTCAACAACGCCGACAAGCGCGACCTCATCGATCCCGAGACGCTTCGAACCGCCATTGACCGGTATACAAGGGAGCCTGGCGTGCGCCTGCTGCGTGGCCTGCTCGACAAGCAGACCTTCCGCCTCTCCGATTCAGATCTCGAGATCTACTTCCGCCCGATCGCCGCGGCCGCGAAGCTCCCTCCACCTCTCAGCAAACAGATAGTCAATGGCTACGAAGTCGACTTCTACTGGCCCGACCTGGACTTGGTAGTGGAGACAGACGGCCTTCGCTACCACCGCACGCCCTCCTCGCAGGCGCGCGACGCCCAGCGCGACCGGGCTCATGTCATCGCCGAGATGACGCCGCTCCGCTTCACCCATTACGAGATCAAGCACGAACCCTCTCGCGTTCGCAGCGCGCTGGCCAAAGCCGAGGCCATGCTGCGCAGGCGCATCCGACATCGACCACACTCGACTGGGGTCGATGTCGGATGCGCCGTTCCGAAGCCGGGCGGTGAGCGTCCCGGAACCGGCTTCGCCTAGAAAAACGCGCCGCCCTTGTATTCGCCGAAGACGTCGCGCATCGCGCCGCAGACCTCGCCGATCGAGGCGCCGGAGGCCAGCGCGGCGCGGATCGGATGCAGGAGGTTCCCGTCGCCGCGGGCGACGTCCCGCAGTTTGTCGAGACCCTCCTCGACACCGGCCTGGTCCCGCTCTTCCTTGAAGGTCCGCAGCCGGGTGAGCTGCCGCTGCTCGGCCTCTGGATCGACCCTGAGGATGTCGACGTCGTCGACCTGGTCGGTGACGTACTTGTTGACGCCGACGATTATGTCCTGGCCGCTCTTGTAGCGCTCGTGGTAGGAGTGGGCCGACTCCTCGATCTCGCGCTGCATGAACTCGAGCGCCTCGACCGAGCCGCCGAGCCCTTCGACCTTGTCCATCAGCTCGCGGGCGCGCGACTCGATCTCGTCGGTCAGCGACTCGACGAAGTAGGAGCCGGCGAAAGGGTCGACGGTGTCGGCGACGCCCGACTCGTGGGCCAGCACCTGCTGGGTTCGCAGGGCGATGCGGGCCGAGCGCTCGGTCGGCAGCGCCAGCGCCTCATCGAAGCCGTTGGTGTGCAGCGACTGGGTGCCACCGGCGACCGCAGCGAAGCCTTGCAGGGCGACGCGGATGATGTTGACCTCGGGCTGCTGGGCCTGCAGCGTGACGCCGCCGGTCTGGGTGTGAAAGCGGATCTTCATCGAGTTGGGATCCTTCGCCCCGAACCGCTCCTCGACTATCTGCGCCCACATCCGCCGCACCGCGCGGAACTTGGCGACCTCCTGAAAGACGTTGTTGTGGCCGTTGAAGAAGAAGGCCAGCCGAGGGGCGAACTCGTCGATCTCGAGGCCCCGCGCAAGCGCCGCCTCGACGTAGGCGATCGCGTTGGAGAGCGTGAAGGCGACCTCCTGCACGGCCGAGCAGCCCTTCTCGCGGATGTGGTAGCCGGAGATCGAGATCGTGTTCCACTTCGGCACGTTCCGGTGGCAGTACTCGAAGATGTCGGTGGTCAGGCGCATCGTCGGCTCGGGCGGGTAGATGTAGTTGCCACGCGCCATGTACTCCTTCAGCACGTCGTTCTGGACGGTCCCGCGCAGCTTCTCGGAGGGCACGTCCTGCTCCTCGCCGACCAGCTCGTAGAGCAGCAGCAGGATCGCCGCCGGGGCGTTGATCGTCATCGAGGTCGAGACGCCGTCGAGCGGGATCTGGTCGAAGCAGATCCGCATGTCCTCGATCGTGTCGATCGGGACGCCGGTCCTCCCCACCTCACCGCGGCAGAGTGGGTCGTCGGAGTCGCGGCCGAGCTGGGTCGGCAGGTCGAAAGCCATCGAGAGGCCGGTAGAGCCGTGCTCGATCAGGTAGCGGTAGCGCTCGTTGGTGTCTTCGGGGGTGGCGAAGCCGGCGTACTGGCGCATCGTCCAGAGCCGGTCGCGGTACATGCCCTCGTGGATGCCGCGGGTGAAGGGCGGGGCACCGGGCTCGCCGAGGCGCTCCTCGAGCCCGGGGGCGACATCGTCCTCGTCGTAGAGCCGCTCGAGCTCGATGCCGGAGTCGGTGAAGACGCGCTCGTCGTCGGGGCCGACCAGCGGCGCGATCGTGAGCCGCTCCTCGGCGGCCACGGACTTTTCGGCTTTGCTCGCCACCTTGGAAAGAGGATATTCGCAGCGACGCCCACGCGACCCCCCTTGTATGCCTCATAGGGGCAAAAGGGGGGTGGGCGAACCGTCAGGCGAACGCCCGGGCGTTCAGCACGAGACGCCGACGAGGGCTATGGGCCTCAGTCCGGGGTGCCGACCAGCTGCTCGACGCCGGCCTGCTCGATCGTGCGGCGCAGGCCCTCGCGCAGGTCGACCTCCGGCTCCCAGCCGAGCAGGTCGCGAGCGCGCGAGATGTCGGGCTGGCGCTGCTGCGGGTCGTCGGTCGGCAGCGGCTCGTAGATGATCTCCGAGCGCGACTCGGTCACCTCGATCACCGCCTTCGCCAGTTCCAGCAGCGTGAACTCGTTCGGGTTGCCGACGTTGACCGGCAGGTGGGCGTCGGACTCGGCCAGGGCGACGATGCCGCGGATCAGGTCGTCGACGTAACAGAAGCTGCGCGTCTGGCTGCCGTCGCCGAAAACGGTCAGTGGCCGCTCCTGCAGCGCCTGGCGCAGGAAGGTCGGGATCGCCCGCCCGTCGTGCGCTCGCATCCGCGGGCCGTAGGTGTTGAAGATGCGGACGATCGAGGTGTCGACGCCCTGCTGGCGGTGGTAGGCCATCGTCATCGCCTCCGCGTAGCGCTTCGCCTCGTCGTAGACGCCGCGCGGGCCGATCGGGTTGACGTGGCCCCAGTAGTCCTCGGTCTGGGGGTGGACCTGCGGATCGCCGTAGACCTCGCTGGTCGAGGCGAGCATGAAGCGGGCGCGCTTGAACTTGGCGACGCCGAGCATGTGGTGGGTGCCGTGCGATCCGACCTTGAGCGTGTGCAGCGGCAGTCGCAGGTAGTCGATCGGGCTGGCCGGCGAGGCGAGGTGGTAGATGAAGTCGACGTCCTCGGCGATCTCGACCCGCTCGATGATGTCGATGTTGCGAAAGTCGAAAGCGTCGTCGCGAATGTGGGCGATGTTCTGCAGCGAGCCGGTCTCGAGGTTGTCGATGCAGATCACCCGGTGGCCCCGCTCCAGCAAACGTTCGCAGAGGTGGGAGCCGAGGAATCCGGCCCCGCCGGTTACGACGCACGTGCTCATCGGAGGCGATGCTACACGGGTTCACCGGCGAAGCGTGTAGGCCGGTGGCCGGCTATCTGCCCGAGGAGATACGTGTGTGGTTACCGCAATTTCCGGCCTTTCGGGCCGTCCACTCGTCCAGGAGAGGGGAGAGTCCGCTCCCGTCCCGAGCTTTCCCCTGGCATGTTCGGACGACGGAGGTGAACCGGTGCAGGGGAGGACGATGAAGGGGGACCTGACGGGGAGCGACCCGACCGCAGTCGGGACAGTGGAGGCAGCCGCGACGACGCAGCGGAGTGACCCGATGACGCCGCCCAGCGAACCGACAGGCCCGGTCGTCTCCGAGGCCGGTCGCAAGCGGGCGGCCGTCGAGCTGATCGCCCGCCACGGCCCTGCCCTGCGGCAGACGGCGCGCCGTTATTCCCTCTGCGCCGACGACGCCGAGGATGCCTACCAGCGGGGGCTAGAGATCGTCCTCACCAAAGCCCCTACTGACCGGGCGCGCGAGCTGTTCGCCTGGACCAAGACGGTGATCAAGCACGAGGCACTGGCCATCCGCCGCAGCCGCGAGCGGCTGCTGGGAACGCCTTCCCCACCCGGGCGCGAAAGTTACGACGGTGATTGGGTAGCACTGATTCCCACCAGCGGCGACGGTCCGGACGAGCGGCTGGAGCGGCGTGAGGCAATCGCCCGCAGCCGCGAGGCCCTGCGGGCGCTGAAGCCGGCTGAGCTGCAAGCGCTGACACTGCTCGCCGAGGGTTACTCGTACGCCGAGATCGGCGCGATCGCCGGCTTCAGTCAGACCAAGGTGAACCGCTGCCTGGCGGAGGGGCGGGAGCGGTTCCGCCGGCTCGTCTCGAGCAGCGAGGACGGCAGCCGCTGCGCCGAGATGAACCGGCTTCTCTCGGCATTCTGCGACGAAGAGACGAGTCCCGAGGAGGCGGCTGAGGTGCGCGAGCACCTGCGCGCCTGCGCGCCCTGCCGCGCCGCGATGCGCGCCTACCGTGTGGCTCCGTCCACGGTTGCGGCCCTCGCCCCCGCCCTGCCGGTCTCGCGCTCGCTGCTGGAGAAGGCGCAGGAGCTCCTGGTCGAGATCCAGTCGCGTCTTCCCGGGGCGGGAGGAGCCGTGGACGCGTCGGTGAGGCAGATGGCCGCGGCGGGAGGATCGAAGGGCGCAGGAATGACTGCGCTGGCCAAGGCGCTGGCGGTCTGCGCGGGGACGGTGGGCGGCGCCGCCTGCGTGGCAACTGGGGTGGCTCCGACCCCGCTCGATCTGATGCCTGACCAGGCCAAGGCGCCGCGGATCGAGCGCGTCTCCCCACGGGCGATCGAGCAATCCGCGCCGGGCGCCGTCGCCGAGGAGCCGGCCCGGGCGCGAGCCGAGCCCGAGGGAGGCCCGGCACCGACAGCCGGCGCACCGCAGGAAGCGACCGAGCCGGCAACCGGGTCCGCGGAGACGGAGGTGGTGGAATACACGGAACCTGCGCCGGAACCTGCGCCCCCGCCGGCTCCCTCGCCGCCGCGCCCGGAATCGCCCAGCGCATCGAGCGGAAGCGCGGCCGGGGAGTTCGGGCCGTGACCGTGCGGGCGCACCTGGTCGCGGCTTCGACGGCGGCTTCGGCCTTCGTCGCGTCGATGATGTTTGCGTCCGCGCTCCTCGGTCTTGCCGCGACGGCGAGCGCCAGCCCGCTCCCGCCCGTCGACGTACGCGTCGAGGGTGGCGAGGACGCTTGGCATGCGAAACGGTCCTTCAGCGTCATCTGGGCGAACCCGGATCCGATCGGCGGTCCTCCGATCGCGGCCGTCCATTACCGCCTCCGCAACCCAGCGGGCACTGTGGCGATCGCCGCGACGCGGATCGATTGGCCGGCGGTGAGCATCGACTGGCTCATGGTCCCCGGCCCGCCGGGCGCCTACACGGTGGAGATCTGGCTCGAGGACGCGGCCGGAGAGGTCGGCCCGCCTGCCGATGCCAAGCTGCGCTTCGACGACCGGCGCCCGGGCGGGGTGGTGCCGTTTGTCGCAGGGAGCTGGGTTGGCCGCACCGCCTTTCCTCTCTCGATCCGGCTTACCCATCCGAGCGGCGAGCCGCCGGTCTCGGGTATCCGGGGCTACGCCGTCTCCGTTGCCGCGACTCCGAATCGAAGCCCCTGCGAGACGCCCGATCGCTGCACCGAGGCCGAGACCGATCTGCGCGGAGGCACCGAGGAAGATTCGTATTCCGTCGCGGACCTCCCTGAGGGCACGAACTACGTGCAAGCCGTCGCCGTCTCGGGATCCGGGATGGCGTCCGAGACCGCGGGACGCACGGTCGTGCGAGTCGACGAGACGAGTCCGTTGACAACCCTCCGCGGAGCACCGAGCGGCTGGACGAACCGGCCGGTGCGGCTGACCGCAACCGCGGTGGACGACGGCTCGGGGATGCTGCCCGGCGGCGGCTTTCTCCCATACACGGCGATCGCGATCGACGGAAGCTTTCCGACGACCGCAGCGGGTGACTCGGTCAGCGCGACCGTGATCGGCGAGGGAGTCCATCGGATCTCCTACTACGCCCGCGATCTGGCCGGCAACGTCGACGACGGGGGCGACAGCAACGGGACGTCGAACCCGCCACCGCCGACCGCTCTCGTCCGGATCGACCGCAAACCGCCCACCGCCTCGTTCGTCAACGCCCTGGATCCGATCGACCCCGAGCTGATCCGTGCGCGAATCGTCGACTCGATGTCCGGCCCCGCCCCAGCCCGCGGCTGGATCGGCATCCGCAGGAGCGGCTCGGGCGATCCGTACATGCCGCTGCCCGCGGCGCCTGCTCCGGAGGGCGAGCTGCGCGCTCGCTGGGACTCCGACGCCTACGTCGCCGGCGAGTACGAATTACGGGCGATCGGCTACGACGTCGCCGGCAACGCGACGGTGTCGACGCGGCGCGCGAACGGCACGACGATGGTCCTCTCCAACCCGCTGAAGGCGACGACGGTCCTGCAGGCCGGCCTCGGCGCCAAGGTCGCGGCTGACGACTCGACCGTTCGAGCGCCGAGCCGCATCGTTCCGTTCGGGCACCGCACGCTCCTCCGCGGCCGCCTCGCGGGGGGAACAGGCGGGGCGCTGCCCGGGATGCCGGTGCGGATCGTCGAGCGCTTCGCAGCCGAGACCGGTCTGCCCGCCCGTGTCTCGACTGTGACGACCGGCTCCGGCGGTGCTTTCGCGATCCGCCTTGCCGCCGGGCCGAGCCGCGAGGTCGCCGCCATCTTCGATGGAACGGCGACGCTGTCCCGCTCGGCGAGCCCGAACGTTCGCCTCGGTGTGCGCAGCAGGGTGAAGTTCGGTGCCTCTTCGAAGGTGGCGACGATCGGTGGACCGCCGCTGGTCTTCCGGGGACGGGTAGGCGCGACATCGGCAGTAATGCCGCCGGTCGGCAAGTCGGTCCAGCTGCAGTTCCGGTTGCCGGGGCTGCCCTGGAGCGAGTTCCGCACGATCCAGACAGACCGCCACGGCCGCTTCCGCTACGCCTACCGCTTCCGCGACGACGACAGCCGCGGCGTGCGCTTCCAGTTCCGCGCCTACGCGCCCGCGCAAGACAAATGGCCCTACGAGCCCGGGGGCTCAAGGCCGCTCACCGTGCGCGGGCGCTGAGCAACGACTGCAGGAGGGGCACCCCGCCCCTCCTCCGACTCGGTCTAACGCAGAGCGGCGAGCTGCTCGCCGACGCTGCGCACGCGCTGCTCGACCTCGCTGCGGTTGCGCTTCAGGGTGGTCTCGACGGTGCGCCGGCGGTTGCGGGCCTCCCGCTCGATCCGGCTGCGGGTCTTGCGCGCTTCGGTGCTCGCCTTGCGACGGGCGGTGGCGCCCCGGCGCTCGGTGCGCTTGACGCTGCGGGTCACCCGGGTTCGGTAGGACTTCAGTTGTTTCCCGGCGGCAGCACGATCAGTGAAAGGTCCGACCAGGTCCGCGACGCGGTCGGAGACCTCGAGAACCGCACCGACTGGCAGGTCCACCGCCCGCTCTACGACCTCGCGGGCGCGCTCGCTGCTCGACGGGGTGCTGGTGCGCTTCGAGGGCGTGCTGGTCGGCTTCGGGGTAGCGGTCGATTTGCCGTTGCTGCTGGCTTTCTTGCTCTGGGTGGGCATGAAAAGTGAAATCCCTTCGTAGTCTCTGGGCAGGGGAGAGGTTCGCGAGTGTAGCGAACACCTGTTCCTACGAACATCCGTTCTGAAAGTTACACGCGCCCTCGGGAGGCAAGCCGGATCGTCGCCAGGCCTTGCTCCCCTGCCGCCGCTGTGATCGGGTAGCGAGCCTCGAGGCCGAGTCCGGCCTCACGGAGAGCCAGATCGCCGAACGCCGCGGTCCCGCCCGCCTCGCGTACGATCAGCTGCGCGGCGGCGGCGTCAACCGAGCGGCAGGGGCGCAGGCTGAGCATCCCGTCGAAGCGGCCAGCGGCTACGTAGGAGGCCGTGATCGCGATCGAGCCGACCACGCGCATTCTGAACACGCGGCCCGTCAGCGCCTGGAGCGCCGGCAGGGCGTGCTCGGGCCTCGCCGACTCGATCCCGAGCAGCTCCAGCTCCTCGCCGTCGGCGCCGACGCGGATCGGCTCGCCGTCGAGGGTCGCACCCTCGCCGCGCCGCGCCGCGAACTCCTCGCCGGCGCCGAAGTCATAGACGTAGCCGAACTCGACGTCGGTCATCGCCGTCCCCGAGGCGACCGCGATGCTGAGGCTGTGCGACGGGACCGTGCGGCGGGCGTTGAGCGAGCCGTCGATCGGGTCGATGACGACCCGCGCCGGCCCGCCGTCGCCGAAGGCGACCTCGCCACGCTCCTCGGAGACGGCGACGAACGAGGCGCCGGCATCGGCCAGCGCCTGCAGCTCGGCAAAGACCGCATCCTCGCATTCGCGGTCGATGACCAGGGTGCGATCACCGCCCTCCCCCACGCCCTCGTAGGCGGTTCGCTCCGCGATCCCCGGCTTGCGCTCGAAGACCTCGCGATTGGCCACTACCACCCGCCGGCAGATCGCCGGCCAGTCTGCGCTGAGAACATCCACCAAGGGCATCCTATGGACGGCGCTCACTCGGTAGCGTTGGACCATGCTCGCCCTCGCCGATAGTCAGGAACGGGCGATCGAGCACCGCGCGGGGCCGCTGCTGCTGCTCGGAGAAGCGGGAACCGGCAAGACCGAGGCGCTCGCCCGTCGCCTCGCGAGCCTCGCCGGCAATGGGGCAGGGCTCGGGCAGGTGCTGGTCCTCGCATCGTCGCGCGCCGGGACTCGCCGCCTGCGGCGCCGAGCAGAAGCGCTGCTCGATCCCCCCTACGAGGAGCTGTGGATCGGGTCCTGGGAGACGCTCGGCGAGCGGCTCCTGCGCGAGCACTCGGCCGCCGCCGGCCTCGATCCGTTCTTCGACGTGCTCGGCCCGGCGGAGCGGCTGGCGATGCTGCTCGACCGCCTCGACGAGCTGCCCCTGCGAAGCCACGAGATCCGCGGCAACCCGGCCGGCCTGCTGGCGGGACTTCTGGATCGAATCGACACCCTCAAGGCCGGCTCAGAACCACCCGACGAGGAGCTGTCCGAGCTGACCGCCGCGCACGACCGAATTCTCGCCGAGTGCGGCAGCCTGGACCGCGGCGACGTCTTCCTCACCCTCAACAAGCTCCTCGCCGAGCGCCCCGACATCCGCACTGAGATCGCACACCGCTTCACCTACGTGATGGTCGACGAGCTGGAGGACACCACCCCAGCCCAGCGAGCGATCCTTGCGGCGCTGTTTGAGGCAAACCCCAATCACCTCTATGCCTTGGAGGAGAGCGGGGATGAGGGGATGGGGGTGTCCGGCTGGGCGCGGCGTCCTGTTTTTCGCCCCGATGACTCAACGAGAGAGACGGGCGCACCTGGCGAAAAACCCAGCGCCCAGCCGGACACCCCCATCCCCTCGATCGAGCTCACCCATCAATTCCGAAATCCGGCGCTGCGGTTCTGGCGCTGCACCAACGAGCGCGCCCAAGCGCAAGCAGTCGCGCGGGAAATCGAGCTCCTCCTCGCCAACGGCACGCCCCCGGAGGCGATCTGCGTGCTCGTCGACGATCCGGCGGCGCGGGGCGGCGCGGTCGCCGCGGCGATGGAGGAGCGCGGCGTGCCCTTCCACCTCTCCGGCCCGGCCGCCCTCTTCCAGCGCCCGGAGGTGCGCGATGCGATCGCCTGGCTGCGGGTCCTGGCCGACCCCGGCGACTCGGCCGCTGCGGCACGGGCGCTGACCCGGCCGCCGATCGAGCTGCGCTCGGCAGATCTGGCCCGGCTGACCACGATCGCCCGGCGCCGCAAGCTCGACATGGTCTCCGGCTGCGAGGCGGCGCTGGAGAGCCCGCAGATCTCACCCGAGGCTCGCGAGCGGATCCAGTCCTTCCTGAAGCTCTACGGGACCGCCTCGGCGGCAATGGAGGAGCGCCGCGCCGACGTCTTCGTGCGGCGCTTGATCGAGGCGGTGGGGCTGCGCCGCCAGCGGCTCTTCGCCGCGCAGCCGGAGGTGGCGGAGCGGCTGCTCGGCCTCTCGCGCCTGGCCGAGTTGGCGGCCGCCTGGGCACGGCGCGAGCCGCACGGTTCGACCCGCGACTTCGTCCGCCACCTGAGCGCGGTCGCCGAGGCGGGCGTCGAGCCGGCCGGCGTCGCCGAGCCGCCGACGCCCGGGGCGGTGCAGGGACTGGCTCGCGACGCGGTCAAGGGGATGGAGTTCGACCACGTCTTCGTGCTCGGGCTCGAGCGCGGCGAGGGCGCTGAGCGGATCGGGCGGCCGGCGCGGTCCGCGCTCGGCTTCGCCCGGGTCGAGCGCGACGATGACCGGGAGAGCCCTCCCTCACCCTTCTACGAGGCGGCCCGGGCCGGTGCGGACGCCGAGGAGGAGGCTCACGAGGAGGAGCTGTTCGGCCCGGCCGAAGGCCTTCACGCCACCTACCGGATGCTGCGCGAGGAGGTGCTGGAGGCGTCGTGGAAAGCCGGCCGCGAGCTGTCGGAGCCACGGCTCGACACGGCGATCGACGTCAACCGGGCGATCGCCCGCTACCTGGAGCTGCTGAAACTCGCCGCGCTCGCCCAGCGGCCGGGGGACGAGGCGACGGCGGAGGCGGTCGAGGCGGTCAACGGGCTGCTGCGCCAGGTCGCCACGCCCGAGCAGCAGGCGGAGCTGGACGCCTCTGCGCTCGACGCCTACCTGCTCGACTCCGAGCGCGAGCGCGAGGGCCGTCGCCGACTGATCGCCGCCCGCCAGGAGCCGTCGCTGGAGGCCTTCCTACCGCGCCGGGGCGACGGCTCGCTGAGCCTCTCGGCCTCCGACCTCGACCTCTACCTGACCTGCCCGCTGAAGTACAAGTTCGCGCGGGTCTTCGGCATCCCCCAGGACCCGACGATCAACCAGCGCTTCGGCATCCTCATCCACAACGTCCTCGAACGCTTCCACAAGGACGGGGAGGAGGGTGGCGAGGGAGACGGCCTCTCCCGCTTGATGAACCTGTTCGAGGCGGGCTGGCGGCGCTCCGGCTTCGGCTCCAGCGACGACGAGCTGCAGTTCCGCGACCGGGCGCGCGAGGCGATGCGCCTCTACTGGGAGCGGGAGCGCGACTCCGAGGGCGAGCCGGTCTGGCTGGAGCGCAAGTTCGACATCCGGATCGGCGAGCACCACGTGCGCGGCCGGGTCGACCGGGTCGACCGCCTGCCCGACGGCGACCACGAGCTGATCGACTACAAGACCGGCGAACGCAAGAGCGAAGCCGACCTGGAGAGCGACCTGCAGCTGGCGCTCTACCGGCTTGCCGCCCGCGAGGCCTGGGGCCTGGAGGCGGGGACGGGCAGTTACTACTACGTGCTCGACGGCGACAAGGTCGCCGCGCCGGTCAGGCCCGACGACGCCGAGCGGGTGGAGCGCACCGTGCTGCAGGTCGGTGAGGGCATCCTCGGCCAGGACTTCGAGCCGCGTCCTTCGCCGACCGTCTGCAGCTGGTGCGACTACCGCCTGATCTGCCCGGCGGCGGAGAGCTGAGCGGGCGATAGCCGCCCCGAGGACAGGCTCCTAGCTCTGGTCGCCGCGGCGCTGCTGCAGGAAGCGCTGGAACTCTTTCGCGATCGTGTCGGCGGAGGGCAGCTCCCCCGTCTCGTCGCCGAACTGTTCCACCTGCACGGCCTCGATCCGCTCGACCAGTTCGGCGATCTCCGGGTTGGCGGCGACGGCCCGGCCAATCTGCTCTTCGTAGCTGGTGGCTTCCTCCTCCAGCTCGCCGCCGTCGACGGCAATCCCGGTCAGCCCCTCGAGCCTGCGCAGCAGCGCCAGCGTCGCCTTCGGGTTGGGCACGGCGGCGACGTAATGCGGCACCGCCGCCCACAGCGACGCCGACGTCATCCCGAGTTGGCGGCAGCAGTCGTGGAGGACGCCGACGATCCCGGTCGGCCCTTCGTAGCTGGAGCGCTGCAGGTCGAGTTCGTCGATCAGCTGCTCGTCGGAGGCGAGGCCGGTGATCGGCACGGGGAGGGTGTGGGAGACCTCGGCGACGAGCGCCCCGAGGGTGACAACCATCTCGACCCCGAGCGCGTCGGCGGCGGTCGCGACCGTCTCGGAGAAGGTGCGCCAGCGCAGGTTCGGCTCGGTGCCGTCGAAGAGGACGAGGTCGCGTTCGGCGCCGGGAACGCGGATGGCGGTCAGGTCGTTCTGTGGCCACTCGATCCGGCGGGTCTGGCCCTCGGTGAGAATGATCGTCGGGCGGGTCGCCTGGAAGTCGAAGAAGTCCTCGGGATCGACCTCGGCGATCGGCTCGGGGTCGAAGGACTCGGCGAGCGTCGCGAGCGCGCCGGAGGCAACCCCCGCCGCATCGTTCCAGCCCCTGAAAGCGCAGATCAACAGCGGCGAGCGGAGCTGCGGCACGTCTCCTATCCAGGTGAGCGACTCCACTCATTGAGCGTAGACCACGGGGCATTGCCGGCCGACGCTAGGCAGGATCCGAAAGAGCGCGGCGGACCAGCTGGTAGGCGGCGAAGAGGACCACGGCGGCGAAGCACAGCTCGAGGGTGCGCTGCGGGATCTCGTTGGCGACGACGACGCCGATCAGCACCCCGAGCGGCGAAAGGGCGCCAACGACGGCCGCGTCGCGGAGGTTGACGTTGCCATAGCGGCGCTGGCTAGCGGTGCCGACCAGGGCGACCAGGGCGACCATCAGCAGAGACGTCGACTCCGCCTCGACCTGGGAGAGGCCGAGGAAGACGGTCAGCGCCGGGACGAAGAGGACACCGCCGCCAACGCCGACGAGACCCCCCGCTAGACCGCCCGCGGCGGCGACCAGGATCGCCAGCAGCTCATCCACGGGCCGCTCCGCTCATGGCACGATCAGCTGGACGGCGACGGCGACCAGCAGCGCCGCGAAGAGCAGCGAGACGGCCCGCTGGGAGATGCGCTGCTGGATCGCGGTGCCGAGCACGATCCCGCCGATCGCGGGGATGGAGAGCAGCAGTCCGGTCACCAGATGGACGTTGCCGTAGAGGCCCCCCTGCGCGGCGGCTCCGAGCAGGCCGATCAGGACGATCGCCGCGAGGCTGGTCCCGGTCGCCAGCCGCTCGCCGTAGGCGAACCAGAAGATCAGCAAGGGGACGATGACGGTGCCTCCCCCCACTCCAAAGAGCCCGCTGAAGGCCCCGGCGAGGGTGCCGATCTCCGCCAGCTTCAGGATTCGGTCGCGCACCGCGGCGATACTAGTTGCCGCTCCGATGGGAACGGCAGAGAAATGACGAGGTCCAGTCGTCACCAGGCAAGGACGCAGGGAGCCCGAATAGCAGCGCTATTTGGGCGACCGAGGACGCCGCATGGCGGCGATCTGGACCCGTCACTTTTGGAGTCGCTTCGCCGCGATCCGGCGCGCACCGCAATCCTCACCGACGTCGATGGGACGCTGGCGCCGATCGCCGCACGACCGGAGGGGGCCGCGGTGCCGGTCGAGGTGCGGCGGGCGCTCGAGCGCCTCGGCGAACGCTATGGCCTGGTCGGCTGCATCTCCGGCCGGCAGGCCGAGGAGGCGCGGCGATTGGTCGGGCTCGACGGGCTCGCCTACGCTGGCAACCACGGGCTGGAACTGCTGCTGCCCGGGGACGAGGCGCCCCGTCCCGACCCCTCGTTGCGGGGGCACGAGCGCGACGCGGCCGAGTTCGTCGCCGGTCTGGGAGCGGAGGCCTTGGCCGAGGCCGGACTGCGGCTGGAGGACAAGGGGCCGATCCAGGCGCTGCACTGGCGCGGCGCCGAAGGCGAGCGCTCCGCCGAGGCGCGTGCCGAGGAAGTCGCGGTGGCCGCGGGGCGGGCCGGCCTCGAGCCGCGCCGCGGTCGCAAGGTGCTGGAGCTGCGACCAGCGGGCGGTGGCGGCAAGGACGCGGCGGTGACGGCGCTGCTCGTGGACAACGGGATGAGGGCGGCCGTCTACGCCGGGGACGATCGCACCGACCTCGACGCCTTCCGTCGCCTGCGGGAGCTACGCGAGCGGGGCGATCTGGAGACCGCGCTCTGCATCGGCGTCGCCTCGCCCGAGGCACCGCCGGAGTTGGCCGGCGATTCCGACCTGACGGTCGAAGGGCCGGCGGGCTGGCTCGCCGTGCTGGAGGGTCTGGCCGCGTAACGATGCCCTACACCGACCTGCTTCGCCTCACCGTCTTCCTGACCGGCGCCGAGGCGACCGCCCTGGGCGCGGTCGCGGCGCTCGCCGCCGGTCGCGACGGCGACACCACCACGGTCCTCGTCGCCGCCGCCTGGTGGGCGATCGCCGTTGCCGCCGGCCTCTACCTCGGCCGGCCGCCGCGCGCCGCCGACGGCGTCCGCGACGCCCTCGCCCGCGCCCGCACCGCCACCTCCCTGCCGCCCGACACGGCAGCGCGGATCGCCACCGCGCGCCTCTGGCCGATCGGCGTCACCGCCGTCGCCGCCGGCGCGCTCGGCGTCGTCTTCCCCGGGGTCGCCGCGATCGGCGCCGGCTACGCCATCCTGGTCGCCCTCATGCTGCGCACCCGCGAGGCTGCCGTGCTCGGCATCGAGCAGCGCGACGGTGTCAAGTTCTACGTCGTCCCCAACTCCGCCCTGCGCCCGATCGAGCTGGTCCGCACTCCTGGCCTGCGCAGTGACCCCCTCGCATAGGGATACATGCAGCGAGATCCGTCAAGATGCAACGCTACGCTCGGGGGCGTATGAGTGAACCGTCACTGACCTCGTTCGAGAAGGAGATCCACGACGCCGCCGATCCAGTCTTCGGATCCGGCAAGAGCGGCTACCACTGGGAACCGGTCGACGCGGTCTTGAAAAGCGGTCTCGCCCTCGACGGCAAGACCAGATGCAAGAAGGCGACGAACTCGGGGCGGGCAGCCAACGTCCTCACCGAGAGCAATGACAAGCAGATCGAACTGTACGTCGTCTTCATCGGTCCCCAGTACTCCATAAAAAGCTTCATCCCGGTCGCAACGGACCGTGTGAAGAGGTTCCCCAACGTCAAAACCGTGGCGGTGGCAGACCGGACCAGCGGCACGTGGCGGGTCCGTGCGATCGTCGAGCGGGAGGGCATAGGACTCGCGGAGCGGCTTCGAGATGCGTTCCCGGCGGTGGACGACGACGGCATCCACCTCGTCGAGTCGCATTTGGAATCGGATGGTGCGGCCGAGGAGAGCGCCGTTCCCTCGGTGCCGATCGTCGACGAGGACGAGTTCGCCTCAGCGATGATGGGACGTGAGGCGGCCTTGGAGGACCTCAGCACCTTGCCCACGCGCCTGGTCGAGTTCGCGGGGCAACGGGGGGTGATGTTGGACGCAAGCCTGGCCACCGACCTGCTGGCGACCGTGCTCTCCAGTCAGCTGTTGATGTTCGCCGGCCCGAGCGGGACGGGCAAGTCCACCGTGGCCCGTCTGCTGAGCGAATTCTTTGCACCGGTCGATCACAGGTTCGAGATCGAGGCGCTGAGACAGTGGCTGACGCCAGACGATCTCGTCGGCTATTACTCCGTTCTGGGAAGGCAGTATGCGACCGCGCCGCATACGCAGACGATCGTTGCCCTGCATGAGGCTTCGGTGGCCCCACTCGCCAGCGACGACGGAAACACGGATGGCCCGCCCATCCTCCTGATCGAGGAGATGAATCTCTCCGCGCCGGAGGGCTACCTCGCTCCTGTGATCCACGGATTGAGCGGGATCAGCGAGTCCTACCTGCGCTGGAACCTGCACACCGGTGGCACCGAAGCAATCGACGAAGCGACGGTCGTCGCCCTCCCACAGGTTGCGCTCATCGGCCCCTACCCGCGCATCTTCGGCACGATCAACGTCGACGTCAGCGCCCAGGCGCCGGCGAGGAAGGTCGCGGCCAGGAGCGCCGTGATCCTGCTGGAGCCGATTGAGTTGACGAGCGATGAGCTGACGGCGCTCGCGGCCTCGGCGACGACGAATCAAGATTTCGAAGAGGAGCCCGTCGGTGAGGATTTCCTGGGGGACCCCCTCGCCGCCCTGGGCGCAGCCTCCGAGAAACGGGTTTCCGCCTTGACGACGCAGCTCCAGGAATTCGTCGGTGAGCTCGACGGGCTGCCGGTCAGCCGCAGGGAGGCAACCCGCTGCTTGGCCTATATGGCGTACTTCTCCCTGCTGTCCGGCGATACGAACGGCGCCGGAGACGGTCGGCTTCGACTGGCTGTGGAGAACGCGTTCGCGCATTGCATCCTGCCAACGGTGGAACCCGGTCGCTTCGCCACCATTCTGGAAGCCTTGGCCGACTTCCCGTTGATGGATCCGGCAAGCGATCCGACCGAACTCGGAGGCCTCTTGAAAACCCGTGTCCAGCGTCTTCTCGGGCTCGTCAATCACGGTCCAGACGTCGGTGCCACGATCGACTTCTGGTCTGCGCTCTCCTGATACGTGCGCGTCGTCCTTCGCCTCAAGGGAGCGACGATCGCCGAAACCGAGATCGGCGGTCCATTGATGATGACTCCCGAGGGCACGACGGTCATCGGCCGTTCGGCATCGGTCACCTCTCTGGAGGTCGGCGGCGTCGACGATGAAAGGCCGGACCTGCTCGTCGGGGCGGTGCCGTTGGTGTGGTGGGATCGAAGCGACCGAGCTGCGGCTGTCTCTTTCATGGAGGTCCCACCGCCCGAGCCTTTCGTGAGCACCGACATAGAGGCGATGTGGACACGACTGCTGGACTCATCGCTGCCTTCGTTGGAGTCGGTCCCGCTGCAGGGGCGCGTCACGGGCGGGGCGCGTAGAGACGGTTATCGCTTGCGGTCCGAGGCGGTGCCCAGAGCGCTCGCGGCGTGCCGGCGGATGCTTGGCGACTGGCCCGAGCTCGAAGCGAGCAGCGTGATCTGGCGTCCGGTGGATATGAGGGGAGGACGCGAGGATCTGGCGACCACCGACAGGCGCGCCGGGGCCAGGCTGGGAACGGTCACCAGCGACGGCGTCGCGATTCCGGACCGGGTTGCCCGCCGGCACCGCTCATCGATCCGTTGGAGGTCCGATCGCCTTGCCGTGGCCTGCCGTACGCTCGCCAAGGCGCTCAGGGAAGTCCAGTTGACACCGGAGGACGGGGTCTTCCTCGCGCGACCTCTCGACTGGGTTGCCGAACGTGCCTCGAGCGGAGGAGCGTCACTCGATCCTCCTGTCTCGTCCTGGCCGCATGCTGCGCAAGCGGCGTTCGGCGCCGTTCTCAATGCCCGTATCGCCCTTGCCTTCGAGGGCGCCGGATCGCGTCATGTGCCGCTCTCTCACATATGGCGCCTCTACGAGAACTGGCTCGTGACCAGGGTCGAGGATGCCTTGACCGGCGAGCTCGGCGCCGGCGAGGAAATTCAGATCGGCGCGACCACTGCCCAGCAGTGGCAGGCAGGCTCGGTGCTGGTTCGGGTCCATCCCCAGGCGACGATCGGTCGCCACGTCGACCGTGACTTCTGCGGCCATCCCGATGGCCTGGTGAGCGTGTCCAGCGATCTGCGGCCGGACGTGCTCGTGTCCGTTTCCGATCCCGCTGGCGTCCAAGCCGTCGTCTGCGTCGATGCCAAGCGCAGGATCGCACAGTCGGCAATGGATGCCTCGGAGGTGGCCGCCGCCGCCAGCAAGTACGTGTGGGGGATTCGATCCGGCGCTGATTTGGACGAACTCGTCGTCGCATCCACGATCGTCGCCTCCTCTGCACGGCTGCCGGACATGCACGACGAGGGGAGGTCACGCGTGTCGACCCGCTTCCTGCTCCCCTCAGCGGGAGTCGCCGAGTTCGACGCGCTGGTCGTCGCGGAAGTCAGGCGACTGGTGATGAGCGTGCAGCCGCGCTGAGTAGGCCTCGTGGATGCGCTTCGCCGCAGCACCCGTGTCCTCGTGCTCCCAGATTCGAATGACCTCCCAGTCCAGGGCGGCCAACTCGTCGTCGATCTTCCTGTCGCGGGCGACGTTGGCGTCCAGCTTGGCTTCCCACCAGTCACGGTTCGACTTCGGCGTCGTCATGTGCTCGGGGCAGCGGTGCCAGAAGCAGCCATCGACGTAGACGGCGATCCTGGCCCGCGGCAGGACGATGTCTGCCCGTCGCCGCAATCCCGCCACCGGGGGAGCATCGACGCGGAACCTCAAGCCCCTGGAATGAAGAGCAGATCGCAGGGCCATCTCCGGAGCCGTATCACGCTGGCGAACCGCCTTCATCCTCCGGCTCGTCTCCGCTGAAGGTCGCGCCGGCGAGGTCACGCAGCAGAGGGTAATGGCAGTGCGGTCTCGGCGGACCGATCTGCGATATAGCACTCCAGGTCGTCCAGGAAACCATCCCCGAAGCGGAGCTTGCCCTCGCGGGCACGAGACAGGAATCCCTTCGCAGCTCGCTCGGATAGGGGAGTGAGGGGATCCCTCAAGTACGTCTCGAGAGCGATGAAGCGGCGCTGCGTCGGCCGCATCGAGACATCGACGGCGAACCTGCCGCTCTGACTTCCGCAAGCAGCCCGCGGCCAGCGATTGCTGCTCGTCAACGGTCGTTTGCCGTCGACCCGTCCGGGCTGGCTGCCGCCGAGCCGGCGCCCCACCCATTCGGCGACGGGGACGCAGACCGCGTTGCCGACCAGTGACCAGCGCTCGCGGAGCGGGCGGGAATACACCTCGTCGGCAGCCCTGGTCCAGCCGCGTGGAAAGCCCTGCAGCCGTTCCGCGTCCTCCAGGCTGGGCAGGCCAAACGATCCCGTCCGCGGATTCCAGACGGCGGGGGGCGATGGGATTCCGATGCGCGACCCCCCCTTGAGGGTCGGGATGGCATCGCGGGTCCAGCCAAGGCCTCGCCTCCCCTCCGTCCAGTAGAACCCGTAGGTGCTTTCTGGGTGGACCGGGCCTATCGCGTCGACTCCCTCCGGTTCCCCGGCATCCTTGGCCAGGAGGATGCCGGCGGGATCCTCGTCTCGCCCCGCCAGCAGCAGCACCCGCTGACGGCGCTGGGGGACCCCGAAGGCCCTCGCGTCGACGATTCGGTATGCCCAGTGATACCCGCGCGCCTCAAGCTGGTCGACCAGATATCCCATCGCACGCCCGACATCCAGTCGCAGCATGTAGGAGACGTTCTCGATCAGGACCCAGGGCGGCTTGGCGGAGTCTGGGACGTCGAGCAGGCGGAAGAGATGCTCGACGATGCTCGACTTCTCACCGGCGATTCCATCCTTTCCACCCGCCTGGCTCAGGTCTTGACATGGGAATCCTGCCGTCACCAGATCGACCTCCGGCAGCCGGTCGAGCATCACCACGTCCTCGACCGCCGTCGCGCCCGTGAATTGCCGTTCCAGCACGCGTCGCGCTCCCGGATCGATCTCGCAGAGCAGCTCGCTCTCGTGACCCGCCCGGCGCAGTCCCAGCTCGATCCCGCCTATGCCGGCGAACAGACCCGCGACCGAGAGCCGGCGGCGCCCTTCGAGCGGGGTCATCGAGCGTCGGGCCCGGGAAGCAGATCGCGGATGACGACGCTGGCCATCCGCGGTGGCACCGCATTGCCAATTGCCTTCTGGAGCTGACCGCGGCGAAGGGTCCCAAAATCGAACCAGTCCGGGAAGGATTGGACCCTCGCCGCCTCATGCGGGGTGAGCGTCCTCGGCTGGGATGGATGGACGAAGCGGCCCTGCCCGGTCGAGCCGAACCCGACCGTGATCGTCGGGGCAGGTTCGTCGGGACGCATCCTTCCGTAGACGGCGCGATAGCTGTGTGCCTTGTCGCGGTGACAGGCGGGCCGCTCGCTGTCGGGCAGGTCATGCAGATCGTTCTCGAACAGGTAGGCGATCCTGCGTCGATTTTCCGCCGAGTGGACCGCCGGCGTGTCGAAGGGCTTCTCACCGGCGACGTCCAAATCCTCGATCGCCCACGTCACGGGACGCTGCGGTCGACGGCAGCGAGCGACGGCGGTCGCCATGGACGGAGTGCGATCGAGCGATCCGACCAAGAAGAAGCGCCGCCGCTTCTGGGCTACGCCGACCTCGTCGGCCCGGACGACGCCGCGATCCACCCCGTATCCGAGGTCCTCCAGATGCGCCTGGGCTCGTGCGACCACCCCGGTCTTGTCGTGCTGTGCGCCTGGCACGTTCTCGATCAAGACACTGCGAGGGCGGCAGACTTCGGCAAATCGGACCACTCGCAGGATCAGCGCATTGCGGGGGTCGTCGCGCCGGGTGTGATTGTTGAGATCCGAATGCCCCTGGCAGGGTGGCCCGGCGAGGACCAGGTCGAGATCTCCAGCGAGCTCACGAAGCTCCGCCTCGGAAGCCGTTTCCCGCCCCCCAAGCGCCCCATCGACCAGAATCTCGATCGGCTGGGAAGACAGGCGCTTGGTCTCGAAGTTCGCTCCGAATCGCTCGAGAAGGACCGGGTCGACGTCGGCTCCGATCACGTGCTCGACCTCGAGCCCCATTGACCAAGCGGCCTCCTCGAGCCCGATCGACAGGCCTCCGACCCCGCAGAAGAAATCGGCGCAGCGGATCGTGGTGGCAGCGCCTTGGACCCCGGGGCGCTCCCGGCTCCGAAGCCAAGATTGTTCGAACGCGGCGGCCGGGTCGAGCCCATCGTCGTCGGTCCTGTCGACCAGCGAAGAGGTCGCCGTCTCGACCGCCGACAGAGCAGTGTCCCTCACCACGCGCCCACCAGCCCGCGAGAATCGCTCGTAGGGAAGCTCGACGACCGGCGATCCGCCGGAGGGAACCTGGGCGGCCACCTCGGTCAATGCTGGCATCGCGTCAGCCTATGCATCGGCGCGGCGGAATCTCGCGAAAGCCCTGCAAATCATGGATTCTGCCCTTTGCCCACGCTAATGCAGCAGCTGCTCAAGCTCCTTCCAGGGGCGGGTGTTCGCGATCTGGGCCGCGGTGAGCCAGGCGCGGCGGGCGGTGGCTACGCCATAGGCGATGTTGCCGAGCGTGTCAACGCCGTGGGCGTCGGTGTTGAGGACGATCGCGACGCCGGCCTCGGCGGCGAGGCGGGCGTGGTGCTCGGAGAGGTCGCGGCGGTTGGGGTTGCCGTTGATCTCCAGCATCGTGCCGGTGCGCGCCGCCGCCTCGGCCACCGCCTCGACGTCGATGCCGTATGGCTCGCGGCGGCCGATCAGCCGCCCGGTGAGGTGGCCGATGCAGTCGACTCCCGGGTTCTCGATCGCGGCAAGGACGCGGCCGGTCATCTCCCGTTCGGAGATCGAGAAAGAGGTGTGGGCGCTCGCCACAACCCAGTCGAGGGCGTCGATCAGGTCGTCGGGGTAGTCGAGCGAGCCGTCGAGCCCGATGTTGACCTCGCTGCCGGAGAGGAGGTCGAAACCCGGGTTCTGCTCGTTCCACTCGCGGACCTCCTCGATCCGCCGCCAGAGCTGCTCGGCGGTGACGTGGTTGCCAAAGCCGTGGCTGGCGGAGTGGTCGGTGATCGCCAGATAGGAGTAGCCGCGGTCGCGGGCCGCGGCGGCCATCTCGCCGAGCGTGTTGCGCCCGTCGGAGAGGGTGGTGTGGGAGTGCAGGTCGCCGCGGATGTCCTCGACCGTGACGAGGTCCGGCAGCTTCCCCTCCCGGGCCGCCTTCAGCTCGCCGCGGCCCTCGCGCAGCTCGGGCTCGATATACGCGTAGCCGAGCCGGTCGTAGACCTCCTCCTCGGTCGCGCAGAGGGTCACCTCGTTCGTCTCGGTGTCGGTGATGCCGTGCTCGGAGACCGAGAGGCCGCGTCTCACCGCATCCTCGCGGAGCTGGACGTTGTGCGCCTGCGAGCCGGTGAAGTGCTGGAGCAGGTTGCCGAACGCCTCCGGCGCGACGATCCGCAGGTCGACCGAGATCCCGTTGTGGGTCTGGGCGCGGACGCCGTTGCGTCCCGGCGTTCCCGCGGCGGCGACCAACGGATGGCTCGCCAGATGCTCGGCGAGCGCCGCCGGCTGCTCGGCGGTCGCGATCAGGTCGATGTCCTTGCAGGTCTCGGCCCAGCGGCGCACCGAGCCGGCCACCTCGACCCGCTTGGCGACGGGATGCCCGCGCAGCGCCACCGCCAGCTCCTCGGCGATCGGGCGGACCTTGGAGAGCAGCAGTCGGCCGGGTCCCTCGCCCGGCTCGCCGAGCCGCTCCAGCGCCGCCAGCACGTTCTCCTCGACCTTCGGCCCGAGCCCCCTCACGTCGCGAATCCGTTCCCCCTCGGCCGCCTCTTTCAAGTCCTCCAGGGAAGAGATCTCGAGCTCGTCGTAGAGCCGCTTCGCCGTTTTCGCGCCGAGGCCGGGAACCCGCGTCACTTCGATCAGGGTCGGCGGGAACTTCGCTTTCAGCTTTACCGCGGCGGGGATTTCGCCGCCGGCCAGCAGCGCGTCGATCTTTTCGGCGAGCGTCTTGCCGACGCCGGGGATCTCGGTCGCCCTTCCCGCGGCGGCCAGCTCGGCGACCGAGACCGGGCTCTCACGGATCGCCTTGGCAGCGGTGCTGTAGGCGAGCACCCTGTATTTGACGGCGCCGTCGAGCTCGTAGAGCACGGCCAGCTCGTCGAAGGCGGCGGCGATCTCGGCGTTGGTCACATCGCGCAAGCTAACGGGGCGCGCGACTAGGATCGCCGCGAATGCGACCGCGCCACTCCGAGCGAGGCCCAACGTGGCTCGTCCTCCCCACCTACAACGAGGCCGAGAACATCGAGCCCTTCGTCGGCGCGGTGCTGACGAAGCTGCCCCCGTCGTCCCGGATTCTGATCGTCGACGACAACTCGCCCGACGGCACCGGCGAGGTCGCCGACCGGCTCGCCGCCGAGCACGAGAGCGTCGGCGTCCTGCACCGCCCTCGCAAGGAAGGGCTCGGCCCAGCGTACGTCGCCGGCTTCCGCATCGCCCTCGCCGAGGGCGCCGGGCTCGTCCTCGAGATGGACGCCGACTTCTCCCACGAGCCCGCCTACCTGCCGCGCCTGCTCGAGGCCGCCGATCGGGCCGACCTCGTGATCGGCTCGCGCTACGTCCCAGGTGGCGGGGTGGGCGATTGGGGGGCGCTGCGGCGTGCGATCAGCCGCGGCGGCAGCGCCTACGCACGCCACGTCCTCGGACTCCAGGTTCGCGATCTGACCGGCGGCTTCAAGTGCTTCCGGCGCGAGGTGCTCGAGGCGATCGACCTCGACGCGATCCGCACCCGCGGCTACGCCTTCCAGGTCGAGCTGACCTACCGGGCGATCGAGCGGGGCTTCGAGGTCGTCGAGGTGCCGATCGTCTTCCGCGACCGGCGGGTCGGCGCCTCGAAGATGAGCCGCTCGATCGTGGCCGAGGCCATCTTCGAGCTGCCTCTTCTACGCTTCGGCAGGCGGCATGGCAGGGAGCGCCGGACGGGCGCCTGAGACCGTCGCTATACTTTCTGAAGTATTGAGCGCTGAACCTCGATTCCCAGGAGACCGATTCCAGTGACCGGCAAGCTCACCGATGTGACCGACGCCACCTTCAAGTCCGACGTCCTGGAGGCCGACGGCCCTGTGCTCGTCGACTTCTGGGCTCCCTGGTGCGGTCCCTGCCGGGTCGTCCACCCGGTCCTCGAGGAGATCGACGCCGAGCGCGACGACCTGAAGATCCTCAGCCTCAACGTCGACGAGAACCAGCAGACGGCGGCCCAGTACGAAGTGCTTTCGATCCCGACCCTGCTCCTCTTCAAGGACGGGGCGATCGCGAAGAAAGTCGTCGGGGCGATGCCGAAGCGGCGGCTCGAGGCCGAGCTGGAGCCGGCGCTCGCCTAGAGCGCTGGACGAGCGCGCAGATCGAGGCGGCGTCGCTTAGGGTGGCTGACGATGCCGTTCGTCCACATCCACTGGTTCGAGGGGCGGACCGACGAGCAGAAGGCGGAGATTGCGAAGCGGATCGAAGCGGCGCTGATCGACGTGGCCGGTGCCGCACCTGAGCACTGCTGGGTGAAGTTCTCCGACTCGGCGAAGACGGACTTCATCGTTGGTGAGCGGGAGGATCTATCCCGGGAGCCTGGGGAGGACCTATCCCGGTAGGGGTTCCGCTTAACTTTTTCTGAAGACCGGTGCCGGCTGTCCGCGAGCCTTGCCGCAGAAAAAGTACAAGACGCTCCACCCCTACCGGGATAGGTCCTATACGCGGCTGAGGGTGATCCGCAACTCGTGGCCGTCGAGCTTGGCCGTGACGCCGTCGCTGGCGTCGTAAGCGACCGAGGTGGCGAGGACCTCACCGACGATGTAGGGCTGGTGCTCGCGAGCCGCTGCCAATAGCTCCTCGTCGCCGCCTAGGGTGAGCTCGATTCGGTCGGTGATCTCCAGGCCGGCTTCTTTGCGGGCGTTTTGGACGGCGTGGACGATCTCCCTCGCTAGGCCCTCGCGGCGCAGCTCGTCGTTGAGCTCGAGCTGCAGGGCTACCGCGTGGCCCGCCTCGGCCTCTACCTCGTAGCCCTCCAGCGGCTGCAGGGCGAGGGTGATGTCCTCCGGCACCAGCATGTGGTCGTCGCCCTCGATGTGGATTCCCACCCCGACGCCCCTCGCCATCACCTCGGCGACATGGGTGGGATCGAGCGCCTCGATCGCGGCCGCCACCTGGGGCATCCGCTTGGCGAAGCGGGGTCCCAGTGAGCGGTAGTTGGGCTTGACCGCGTAGCTGACCAGCTCCGCCTCCTCGGTGACGAAGTCAAGCTCCTTGACGTTCAGCTCGGCCTTGACCAGCTCGGCACGAGCGGAGATCGCCTCGCGCTCGGCGTCGTTGGCGACGATCACGGCGCGGCGAAGCGGCTGGCGAACCTTGACCTTCGCCTGGGCGCGCGCTGCGCGGCCGAGCTCGACGGTGAGGCGCACCGCCCCCATCGCCGCCTCCAGCTCGGGATCGGCGAGCGCCGGGTCGGGCTCGGGGAAGTTGCGCAGGTGGACCGAGTCCGGCATGTTGCCGAACTCCTCCCCCTCACCGCCGGCCAGGTTGAGGTGGATCTCGTCGGCCAGGAACGGCGTGAAGGGAGCGAGCATTGCCGCCGTCTCCAGCAGGCAGTGGCGCAGCGTGGCGAAGGCGGCCCGGTCCCCCTCCCAGAAGCGGCGGCGGGAGAGGCGCACGTACCAGTTGGAGAGCTCCTCGACGAAGGCGGCGATCTCGCCGCCGGCGGCCGTGCAGTCGAAGTCGTCCATGTGGCCGCGCACGCTCGCCACCGTCGCCTGCAGCCGCGACAACGCCCACCTGTCGAGGTCCGACGCGGCATTGCGTTCGTCGTTTGTCTGGCTATCCGCGACAAAGTGCGAACGCACATCGAAATCGCGGAAGTCGTCGGGCTCCAGGTTCTCCGCATTCGCGTAGAGCACCCAGAACGAGTACGTGTTCCACAGCGTCAGCAGGAACTGGCGCACCGACTCCCCCACCGTCTCAACCGAGAAGCGATAGCCCGACCAGGGCTGCTGCGCGGTCAGGTAGTACCAGCGGAAGGCGTCGGCGCCGTGGGCGGCGATCACGTCCCAGGGCTCGACCACGTTGCCCTTGCTCTTCGACATCTTCTGCCCTTCGGGGTCGAGGATCAGTCCGAGGCAGACGCAGTTGCGGTAACTGGTGGTGTCGAAGAGCAGGGTCGACTCGGCGAGCAGGGTGTAGAACCAGCCGCGGGTCTGGTCGATCGCCTCGCAGATGAAGTCGGCCGGGAAGCGCTGCTCGAACAGCTCCTCGTTCTCGAACGGGTAGTGGAACTGCGCGAACGGCATCGCGCCGCTGTCGTACCAGGTGTCGATCACCGACTGGACCCGGCGCATCGCGCCACCGCACTTCTCGCAGTCCAGCGTGACCTCGTCGATGTAGGGGCGGTGGAGATCGTCGGGGACCTCGCCGCGGGCGCGCTCGCGCAGCGCGGCGACCGAGCCGGCGCAGAAACGCCCGTCGCAGTCGTCGCTCTGGCACTCCCAGATCGGCAGCGGCGTCCCCCAGTAGCGATCACGGGAGAGCGCCCAGTCGACGTTGTTCTCCAGCCATTTGCCGAAGCGACCGTGCTTGATGTGCTCGGGGTGCCAGCCGATCTCCTCGTTGTTGGCGAGCATCCGCTCGCGCACCTGCGAGGTGGCGATGTACCAGCTCGACTTGGCGTAGTAGAGGAGCGGCGTGCCGCAGCGCCAGCAGTGCGGGTAGGCGTGCTCGTAGACCTGCTCGCGGAAGAGCAGCCCGCGCTCGCGCAGGTCGTCGATCAAGGCACGGGTGACCTCGAGGTCCTTGACGAAGCGGCCTTCGAAGCCGGTGACTCGATCGTCGAAGGTCCCGTCGGGGCGGACGGGGTTGTAGAGACTCGCGTGGTCGGTCGGATCGAAGATGTCGTTCTCGGCGGCGACCGCGTAGTCGTCCTCGCCGAAGGCGGGAGCGATGTGGACGAGGCCGGTGCCGTCTTCGGTGGTGACGAAGTCGCCCGCGATTACCGGATAGCCGCTCCGCTCGCGGTCGGCGAGAGCGAAGACGGGACCGGCGTAGCGGGTGCCGACCAGCTCCGAGCCGGGAAAGCGGTCGAGGACCTCCGCCCCCTCGCCAAGAACCCGCTCGACGAGCGCCTCCGCCAGGACCAGCGTCTCCTCCCCAGCCCGCACCCGAACGTAGGTGACGTCCACCGCCACGGCGACGGCGACGTTGCCGGGAAGCGTCCAGGGCGTGGTGGTCCAGACGAGGAGGGAGTCGCCCGGTTGCAGGGGCGAGGAATCCTCCGCTCCGGCCTCATCCGCCAAATCGCCGGGGGCCGGGAAGGGCGCGTAGAAGAAGCGAATGTAGATGCTTGGGTCCTCCACCTCCTCGTAGCCGAGCGCCACCTCGTGCGAGGAGAGGGCGGTGCCGCAGCGCGGGCAGTAGGGGACGACCTTGTGGCCCTCGTAGAGGCGACCGTCGTCCCAGATGCGACGCAGCGACCACCAGACCGACTCGATGTAGTCGTTCTCGAGCGTCACGTAGGGGTCGTCGAGGTCGATCCAGAAGCCGATCCGCTCGGTCAGCCGGTTCCACTCCTCGACGTACTCGAAGACCGACTCGCGGCAGCGGCGGTTGAACTCGGCGATCCCGTACTCCTCGATCTCCCTCTTGGAGGAGATCCCCAGCTCCTTCTCGACCTCCAGCTCGACCGGCAGCCCGTGGCAGTCCCAGCCCGCCTTGCGCGGCACCCGGTAACCGCGCATCGTCCTGTAGCGCGGGTAGACGTCCTTGAAGACGCGGGAGAGGACGTGGTGGGAGCCGGGGCGGCCATTGGCGGTCGGCGGGCCCTCATAGAAGCTCCAGACCTCGGCCCCCTCGCGGTTGGCAAGTGAGCGGTCGAAGACGTCGCGCTCGCGCCAGCGCGCCAGCACCCGCTCCTCCAGCTCGGGGAAGGACTGCCTGGGGTCGACTGGGCGGAAGCCGGGCATGGGCAGGTGATTCTAGGAGCGGCTACGCTGCTCGCCTCGTGCCCGTCTACGACCTGAACGGAAAGGTGGCGCTGGTGACCGGCGCCGCCCGCGGGATCGGCTTCGCGACCGCCCGCCAGTTGCACGCGCGCGGAGCCTCCGTCGCCGTCGTCGATCTCGACCCCGAGCAGGCACGTGAGGCGGCCGAGCGGGTCGGCCCGCGGGCGATCGGGATCGGTGCTGACGTCACCGACATGGGCGCGATGCAGACCGCGGTCGCCGAGACCGTCGAGCTCTTCGGGGGGTTGGACGTCGCCGTGGCAAATGCCGGCATCGCGCAGTCGACGGTCGCCACCATCCGTGGCATCGGCGCCGAGGAGTGGGAGCGGGTCTTCGAGGTCGACCTGCTCGGCGTCTGGCGAACCGTGCGGGCGGCACTGCCGCAGGTGGTCGAGCGCAAGGGCCACATCGTCGTTACCGGTTCCGTCTACTCCTTCGCCAACGGCGTCCTCAACAGCCCCTACGCGGTCGCCAAGGCGGGGGTCGAGGCCCTGGGCCGCGGCCTGCGGGCCGAGCTGGCACCGCTCGGGGCCAGCGCCGGCGTCGCCTACTTCGGCTGGGTCGACACCAAGCTCGTCCAGGACGGCTTCGCCCGGCCGCACTCCGACCGGATGCAGGAGAACCTGCCGCGCTGGCTGCTGAAGCGAATCCCGCCGGATGAGGCGGGTGCGGCCGTCGTGCGCGGGATCGAAGAACGGGCGCCGCGGACCTTCGCGCCGAAGTGGTGGCGCTACATCTCAGCCCTGCGCGGCATCCTCAACCCGATCCTCGACCGCCGCTTCGACCGCGACCCGACGATGTTCCAGACGGTGCGCGAGGTCGAGACCGAAGCAGACGCTCAAGGCGCCGCGGCAGTGGCGGCAGCGCGCGACTGACGAGTACGAGAGGTGCATTCGCCCCCTATGGCGGGGTCAATGCACTCCTCGTGACGGGGAGTCGTCAGCGCGTTAACTCCTCGAGCAGGAAGATGAACGACTCGTAGCGCTCGCCGGTGGCGCGGCCGAGGGCGATCTCGCAGGTTCGGTTGCTGGAGAGATGGGCGTCGAAGTCGCGGCCCGCCAGCTCTGCGGCCTGGTCGCGAGTCGCGGCGGCGGTCAGCTCCGGATGAGTGATGCCGCGGTCGCCGGCGAAGCCGCAGCAGGTGGCGGAGGGGGCGACGAAGACCTCGTCGGCGAGGGCGCCGGCGAGCGAGCGGAGGCGTGGCGCCAGGCCCATGTGCCGGGTCGCGCAGGTCGGGTGGACGGTCGCCGAGCCGACCTTGCGCGAGGGCTCCAGTTTCGGCAACAGGCGATCATGCGCCCAGGCGACCGAGTCGAGGATCTGGAGCTGGGCGAGGTGTCCGGCGTTCTTCTCCGAGAGCACGCCCTCGCCCGGAGTCCCCGCCGCCTGCGTGCACGAGGCAGCGTCGATCACGACGGGCAGCTCCCCCTCGCCACTCCAATCCCAGAGCCGCTCGACCATCTCGTTCGCCTTGTGGCGATGGGCGGTGGCGAAGCCCTTCGAGCTCCATGGAAGGCCGCAGCAGCTGCCGGCGACGTCGGGTGGGATCCAGACCGGCAGGCCTGCCCGCAGAGACACCTCGACGAGGGCGGTGGCGAGGCTCGAGGCCGAGCGAGGCCGCCGGGCAGCGAGGCCGGTGGCGCCGGCATCGCGCCCGACGGCGGAACGGGGGGTTGCGGGCGCACCGAACTGGCCGAAGATGCGGTTGGTGCAGGAGGGGACGTAGACCGCGGCGGCACCCTCGCGCCCCGTCTCCGGCAGGTTCTTGGAGGCTGGCCCGGGTAGGCCCTTTCCGCGCTCGGTCCGCCGGGCCAAGGGCCCGCCCAGCCGCAGCGCGGTGCGCGAGACGCCTTCGACGGCGCGCCAGCGTTTCGCCACCCGCAGGACCAGCGCTTCGGCGCGGTCGGTGTGCTGCTCGCCTCGCATTTCCTTGACCAAGACCCCCGTGTTGATCCCCACCGGACAGGCGAGCTGGCAGGAGCCGTCGACGGCGCAGGTCTCCAGCGCGTCGTACTCATACTCCTCCAGCAGCACCCGCTGCAGTGGCGATCCGGCTGGCTGGCGCGCCATCTCGCGCCGCAGCACGATCCGCTGTCGCGGCGTCGTCGTCAGGTCGCGGCTCGGGCAGACCGGCTCGCAGAAGCCGCACTCGACGCACGTCGTCGCCGACTCCTCGATCGGAGGCGTCGTCTTCAGGTTGCGCAGGTGGGCGCCGGGGTCGCGGTTGAGGACGACGCCGGGGGCGAGCACGCCGTCGGGGTCGGCGAGCCGCTTCACCCGCCACATCAGCTCGGTCGCCGCCTCCCCCCACTCGCGCTCCACGTAAGGCGCCATGTTGATCCCGGTCCCGTGCTCGGCCTTCAGCGAGCCGTCGTACTTACCGACGATCAGCTCGACCAGCTTCGCCATGAAGGCCTCGTAGCGCTCGACGTCCTCCGGCTTGGCGAAATCGGGGGTGAGCATGAAGTGGAGGTTCCCGGCCGAGGCATGGCCCGCGACTCCGGGCAGGAAGCCGTGCTCGCCGAGCAGCGCCTGTAGGTCGCGGGCCCCCTCGGCGATCCGCTCCGGCGGCACGCAGATGTCCTCGACGATCAGCGCCGTGCCGGGCAGGCGCAGCCGCCCGATCAGCCCGTGCAGGCCCTCGCGCACCCGCCATGCCAGCTCGACCTCCTCCGCCTCGCGGGTGAAGGCGATCGGCCGGATCGTCTCGCGCGCGGCGAGGATCTCGGCGGCGCCGTCAACGTGGGCGTCCAGCTCGGCGTCGGTCGCGGCGCCGAACTCGACCAGCAGCACCGCCGACTCGGGCGGCAGCTCTTTCCACTCCTGCGGCGCTCCGACCATGTTCCAGGCGGCGGTGATCAGCGCCGGGGCGACCATCAGCTCGACCGCGGTGGCGCCCGCGTCGACCAGCTCGCGGACCGGGGCGATCGCCGCGTCGATGTCGGGGAAGTGGATCCAGGCGGTGGTCGTGCGGGCCGGCAGCGGCACCGTCTCGAAGACCGCCTCGGCGACGAAGCCGAGCGTGCCCTCGGAGCCGACGAGGAGGCGGCGAAAGATCTCCAGCGGCTGCTCGGCGTCGAGGAAGGCGCAGAGCCGGTAGCCGGTCGTGTTCTTGATCGCGAACTTGCGGCGGATCCGCTCGCTCAGCTCGGCGTCGGCGCGGATCTGGTCGCGGATCGCGGCGAGGCCGGCGGCCAGCTCCGGCTCGGCCGCGGCGAAGCGCTCGGCGGCACCCGACGTGGCCGTATCGATCGTCGTGCCGGAGGGGAGGACGAAGGTCAGCGAGCGCAGCGTCGAGTAGGAGTCGTGGGCGACGCCGCAGCGCATCCCGCCCGAATTGTTGGCGATCACGCCGCCGACCGTGGCGATGTCGGTGCTGGCCGGGTCGGGACCGAGCTTGCGCCCGAGCGGGGCGAGCACCCGGTTGGCGTGGCCGAGCACGGTGCCCGGCTTGATCCGGGCCAGCGCCCCGCCCTCCTCGACCGCGACGCCGCCGAAGTGGCGCCGCACGTCAACCAGGATGCCGTCGCTCTGCCCCTGGCCGTTGAGGCTGGTGCCACCGGCGCGGAAGACGACCGGCGTCCCGCTGCGGCGGCCGTAGTCGAGGACCTTGGCGACGTCCCCCGCCTCTCGCGCCATCACCACCGCCTTGGGCAGGAGCCGGTAAGGGCTGGCGTCGGAGGCGTAGCGGACCAGGTCGCTCGCCCTGCCCAGCACCCGGTCGGCGCCTAGCAGCGCCTCCAGCTCGCCGCGCAGCGGCTGCGGCGTGCCGGTCGCCAGCGAGTCGGGAGCGCGGTCGGGCGCCAGCACGGACGGCGGCGGCGCAGGGCTCCGCTGCAGCAGTGCCACGCTAGGGAGCTGACTTCACGGCCGCTGGCATCGTGGAGTCAGTCTCCCATTTAGAAGAGGGACATTCCGGGGGCGACCGGCACTTCGACCAGCTCTGGCCGCGAGGAGGCCAGCGCTTTGGAGAGTGCGTCGCGGACCTCGTCGCGCCCGCTCACCTTCCGGGACTCGACCCCGTAGCCGGCGGCAACCGCGGCGACATCCAGCCGCGGCAGGTCGAGACCCGGCGCTCCCTGGGTCCCCTCGACGTCGGCGAACCACTTGAGGATCGCGTACTCGGCATTGTTGAGGACGAGGAAGGTGACGGGGACGTCGTAGGCGGCGGCGCTCCAGAAGGCGGTGATCGCGTACTGGGCAGAGCCCTCGCCGAGCACGCAGACGACCGGCCTATCGGGCTGGGCGAGCTGGACGCCGACCGAGGCGGCGAGGCCGAAGCCGAGCCCGCCGCCGGAGCTGAAGTAGTAGCTGCCGGGACGCGAGAGGCGCATCTGGTTGCGCAGCGCCAGGGTGCTGGCGGGCGACTCGAGCACGACGATGCCGTCCTCGGGGAATACCTCGGCAAGAGCCGTGTGCACGGTGGAGGAGTCGAGCGGATCGGTCGCGGGAATTTCCTCGGGCCCTTGGTTCGGCTCAGGCCCGGGGCGCGAGGACTGCGGCACGGCCTCGAGCAGCGCCTCGAGGGTCAGCTTCACGTCGGCGACGATCGCGTAGCCCATCGGGGCGCGCGCAGCCTCGTCGGGATCGCTGGTGATCACGACCAGCGTCGCCCCCTCGGGCAGCAGCGGGCCGGGGATGTGGGGGTAGTAGGGGAAGACAGAGCTGCCGGCGACGAGGATCAGGTCGTGGCCCTCGAGCGTCTGCGCGACCGGGCCGATCGCCGGCGGCAGGACGCCGCGGAAGTTGGGGTGGTTCTCGGGGAAGCCGAGCCGGCCGCCGCCGGTCGGTGGCGTGGCCCAGACTGGCAGGCGCTGGCGCTCGGCCAGCGCGACCGCCGCTTCCCAGCCGCCGCCGGCGTCGATGTCGGGTCCGGCGACGAGGACGGGGTTGCCGGCCCGGTCGAGATGCTCGGCGAGTCGCCGGACCCCATCGGGTTCAGCGACGGCGCGGCCGTTCACCCTGCGTGCCACGGCCTCGCGGGCAGCGGCCTCGTCGACCTCCGCGTACCAATCGTCCATCGGCAAGGAGAGGAAGACCGGACCTTTCGGTGGCAGCGACGCGAGATGGGCGCCGCGGGCGAGGGCGAGCGGCACGTCCTCGGCCCGCGGCGGCTCGTATGCCCACTTGACCAGGGGGTGGGGCATCCTGATCGCGTCGCGGTTGGTCAGGTTCGCCTGCATCGTCATCTGCGCGCGCACCTGCTGGCCGGCGGTGATCAGCAGCGGCGAGTGGTTGGCCTGGGCGTTGAAGATCGCCCCCATCGCGTTGCCGACGCCGGGCGCCGTATGGAGGTTGGCGACCGTCGTCCGGCCCGATGCCTGCGCGTAGCCGTCGGCCATGCCCACCACGACCGCCTCCTGCAGGCCGAGCACGTAGCGGAAGTCGGAGGGGAAGTCAGCGAGCATCGGCAGCTCGGTCGAGCCCGGGTTGCCGAACATCGTCGTCATCCCGTGGGCGCGGAAAAGGTCAAAACTTGCGTCGCGGACAGTAAGCATGGAGCGCCACCCTACATTGGCCGCGCAGCCAAACCGTGTCCGTGCTGTTCTCAAGGCGAAGCAGGAGTGCGGTCGATAAGCAGGGAGATGGCGATCGAGCCGAACACGATGTGGCAATTCCTTCCGGTAACCGGACAGGAGTGCGACCGCGGACGTGGCCGACTGGGCGTTGTCGGCGCGATCGTCGTCCTTCTCCTGCTCTACTGCGCGGCGCCCGCCAGTGCCGGCCCGCCGGTGAGCCGCTTCGCCTACGCGGGCGGGGAAATCGTCCCAATCCCGGCCTCGATCCCGCACGAAGAAGGCGACATGGTCGACCGGCGCATCGTTCCCAACCTGCGCTGGCTCGCCAAGCGCTACCCGATCTACGTCACCGACGGCTACTCGGGGAGGCTGCCGGGGAGCGGCGAACACGTCGGCTGCCGCGGCTGCCACGTGACCGGCTCCGACCACCACAACGGCCTCGCCGTCGACATCGTGCCGCTCAACTCGAGCGCTCGCTGCGACGCCAACTGGCGCGGGATCACGCGGCTGGCCCGCTGGGCGGAGCCGCGCCAGAACCGGCCGCTGGCCCCGTTCCGCTGGGTCGGCTACGACGGCGATGCCGGCCATGGCTGCGGCCACCATCTGCACCTCTCCTGGGAACACGCCACCGTCCGCCAGTTCCAGCTCGCCGAATGGGTCGAGGTCTTCGCCGTCAGCTTCCAGGGCGTCGCGCCACATCCGCGGCCGAACGGCAAGCCGGCTGAGCCGAAGCCGCCGCCCCCGCCCCCGGGCGGCATCTCCTCGGTGCGCTCCGGCGGCATCGGAGCCGGTGACTGACCGGCAGTAGACGTGCCGCAGCTCAGAGGACAAGACATGAGCGGCAGTAGACGTGCCGCAGCTCAGAGGACCATATGGGTACATAAGCTGCGGCACGTCCGGTCGAGCGGTTCGTAGGATCTAAGTGTGGGCCTTCGACTCCTAGCTGCGGTGGCAGTCGCTGCGTCGGCCTTCGCCGCCGGCTGCGGGGGGACCAGTGATGCGACTCCGGGCGCCTGCCTCGACGGCGCCGGCGCCTACCTCGGCGCCCTCGGCGAGGCGCCCGGCGACGTCCTGCTGAGTGGGGAGGTGCCGATCTCCGACTGCTTCGCGGAAAATCAGCAGGGCGGCGATCTGGCCGCGGTCGGTGCTTCGATGGTCGAGGCCGCGACCAACCTCAATGCCGAGGCCCGCGCCGAACCCGGCGGCGGCGCCAACCTGGAGCTCGGCTACCTGATCGGCGCCGCCGCCCGGGGCGCGGAAGGAACCGAAGGAATCCACGCCGACCTGCTCCGCCGCCTCACCGCCGCCGCCCGCTACAGCCCCGGGGGCGACCCCCTCCCTCCGCCCTTTCTACGCGTCTATCGCCGCGGCTACGACGCCGGTCTCGCTCGCGGCTGAATACGCTGGGGCATCCAAACGACTTCGCTGGAGGCAAGGACTTGACTGAGCAGCTCTGGGGTGGCGAGACGACTAAGGCGGTTGAAAACTTCCCGGTCTCTGGGGAGAGGGTCCCTATCGCGGTCATCCGCTGGCTCGGCCGGTTGAAGGCCGCAGCGGCGCGGGTCAACGGCGAGCTGGGAGAACTCGATGCCGACGTCGCCGCAGCGATCGCCGAAGCCGGCGACGCGGTCGCGGCCGGCGAACACGACGAGCAATTTCCGGTCGACGTCTTCCAGACCGGCTCCGGCACCTCGTCGAACATGAACGCCAACGAGGTGATCGCCGAGCTGGCCGGCGAGGGGGCACACGCCAACGACCACGTCAATATGGGCCAGTCCTCCAACGACGTCTTCCCCTCCGCCGTCCACCTGGCGGCGCTCGACGAGGTGACCCACGACCTGCTGCCGGCGATGGAGGGCCTGCAGGCTGCGCTCGCTGAGAAGGCGGAGCGGTTCTCCGACGTGGTCAAGGCCGGCCGCACCCATCTGATGGACGCCGTGCCGGTGACGCTGGGGCAGGAGTTCGGCGGCTACGCGGCGCAGGTGCGGCTGGGGATCCAGCGGATCGAGGGCAGCCTGCGCCGGGTCGGCCAGATCCCGCTCGGCGGCACCGCGACCGGTACCGGCCTCAACACCCACGCCGATTTCGCAACGAAGGTGCGCGAGGCGCTGGCCGAGGAGACCGGCCTGACGATCTCCGAGCCGCTCGATCCCTTCGAGGCGCAGGGCAACCGCGACGCCCTGGTCGAGCTATCGGCGATGCTCGAGGTCTACGCCGTCTCGCTCAACAAGATCGCCAACGACCTGGCGCTTATGGGCTCCGGCCCGCGCGCCGGCCTCGCGGAGCTGCGCCTGCCGGAGCTGCAGAAAGGCTCCTCGATCATGCCGGGCAAGGTCAACCCGGTCATCCCCGAGGTCGTAATCCAAGTCGCCGCGCAGGTGATGGGCAACGACACTGCGATCTCGATCGCCGGCAGCCAGGGTCAGTTCGAGCTGAACGTGCGGGTGCCGCTGATCGCTCGCTGCCTGCTCGACTCGATCAAGCTGCTCGCCTCCGCCTCGCGCCTGCTGAACGAGAAATGCGTCGCCGGGATCGAGGCGAACGAGGAGATGACCGAGCGCCACGCCGAGGCCACCCTCGCCACCGCCACCGCTCTCAACCCTCACATCGGCTACGACCGCGCCGCCGACATCGTCAAGGCGGCGGCCGAGTCAGGCCGCTCGCTGCGCGAGGTCGCACTGGAGCAGGGCGTCGAGCCCTCAGTGCTAGAAGAGGCGCTCGACCACCGCCGGATGGCCCGCCCGCACGATGCCTGACTCTTAACGAGAAGAGCGGCGCGCGTTGGGAGCTATCCCGGTAGGGGCGGAACGTCTTGTACTTTTTCCGCTGCGGCGCCGGCGGACGGAGATACCTGTCTTCGGAAAAAGTTAAGTGGAGCCCCTACCGGGATAGCTCCTCAGGTGCGCGGGTCGTCGACCAGCAGCTCGACGTTGCGGTCGTCCGCCTGCCCCTCGCCGATCGGCGCTCCGAACTGGAAGTCGTTGAACGACATCGTCCGCGCGGCGGAGGCCAGGTCGTTGAAGTCCATTTCGGAGGCGGGCGTGCCGGAGGCGGGCGCGACCGACTGCCCGACGTGGTCGAGCAGCGTGCCGAAGATCGACAGCGTCCCGTCCTGGTTGTCGAAGACCTCGAGCAGGCGGCTCTGCTGCGGCCAGTCGGCCTCGGCGGCGACCCTGATGCTCCAGAAGCCGCCGGTTTCGCTCGGATTCGGGTAGGGGTTGACGACGTTGTCGTGCGAGTGGCCGGCGACCCAGGCGATCGCGTGCGGGAATTCGTGCAGAAGGCCGACCGCGTCGGCTTCGAGGTGGATCGGCTGCGAGCTGCGCGGGTCGAGGTCGCAGCCGGGGTTGACGTCGTGGCCGTGCGGATCCGCGACCGTGCACGGCGGCGCCAGCTCGTCGGGGGCATCAGCGACGAGGCTCTCGGGAGCGTGATGGCTGAAGAGCACGACGAGCTCATCGGCCGCAGTGGCGGCTTCCAGCTCGTCTCGTAGCCATTCGAACTGCGGATGGTCGATGTTGCCGTCGGCGGTGAAATGGCCGGTCGGCGTGACGATCGTCCCCGCCTCGGCGACGGTGTCGACGGAGATGAAGCGCATCCCCGGCGTAGGGGACCACGAGTAGTACCCGGCGGCGCCGTTCGAGGCCGTCTCCTCGACGGGGTCGAGGAAGTCGAAGCCATGCCCGTCGGCCTGTGAGCCTTCTTTGAAGATGTCCTTGTACTGCTTCTTGGAGACGAACTGCCGTTTCGGATCGCCCGGGACGACCATCACGTCCTGCGGGCTGGTCGCCAGCGTGCCCAGCAGGTTCGCCGGGTTGAGCAGTGAGTTGAAGACGGCCGGGAGGCTGTTCGGGCTCGGCACCGGCCCGATCGGCTTCAGGCAGCCGGTGCGACCTGCTCGTAGGCGGCGTTCGCCGCCGCATTGCCCTGCACGAGCGCGTCGTGGTTGCCGAAGGCTACGTAGGAAGGGACGTCCACGCCGGTAGCCGAGAACGCTTTCTGCGCCCTGTCCATCAGCCCCGGATATTCCGGCCAGGCGGCGTGCGAGCCGGCCGGACTGTCGGGGTCGTAGAACTCGGGGAAGGTCCCCTCGAAGTAGTCGTCGTAGTCCTGGATCCCGGTGTAGCGGGAGGGCTCGGGGGCGCCCGGCACCAGCAGGTTAGGACAGAGGGGGTGCGTGTAGGTGGCTTTCGGGACGCCGCTGTTCGGTTTCAAAGTGCCGCCCTCGAGCAGGGTACGCACCCAGAGGGTCTCGTTGAGCTGCTGGCTGTCGGCGGAGTCGCCGGTATCGATCGTCAGGTCCATGGCGCGATGCGCCCCGCTGCCGTCGGCGACCGGGCTGGCCGCGGTGAACTGGTTGACCTGTTGGATCATCGCCTCGTCGACGTGGGGATTGAGTGCCTCCCATGGGCGCCAGGCCGCTCCGATGGGGAAGGTCGGGGTGGCGAACGGGTCGACGACCTCGACCCGCGCCGGCGACTCCTCGTCGGCGAGCTGGAAGTCGGAGAGCTGCCCGAAGTAGACGAGGGAGGTGCGCAATTCCGCACGGGCCGGAGCGGCCGTGCCCAGCTCCTGGCGCAGGACGTAGGGCTCGCCGGCGCCGAGCTGCAGGAAGCGGTAGGCCCCGGGGGCCGCCGGCACGACCCGCTGCTGCAGCGTCGACTGTCCCTCCGTGTCAGAGACCGCGGCGGTCGCCGCGGTCGCACCAGCGCCCGCCACGGCAAGCGCTGCCATCAGGACGACGACCTTGGTTCCCGCAATTTGCAGCATCGGCGCTCCCCTTCGTCCGCTCAAGATCCGTTAAGCAACCGGAGGCTACCAAATATCTGGTAACGGATACGGGCTCGCCGTTCAGCCCTGCAAGGTTACGAAACGCTCCTCGGTCAGCTCGATGACCGCGTAGGCGGGGCCCTCGCGGGTGTTGCCGGAATCTTTGACGCCGCCGTAGGGCATCTGATCGGCGCGGAAGGTCGGCACCTCGTTGATCAGCACGCCGCCGAACTCCAAAGCCGAGGCCGCCTCCAGCCCGCGACCGACGTCGCGGGTGAACACGCCCGCCTGCAAGCCGAACTTCGAGTCGTTCGCCATCCGCAGCGCCTCGCCGAAGTCGCGGTAGCGATCGATCGTCGCCACCGGACCGAAGATCTCCTCGCGCCAGACCTTCGCCTCGCGCGGCGGGGAGCCGAGCACGGTCGGCGCCAGACAGCGACCCCCGTCGACCAGCTCGCCGCCGGTCAGCAGCTCCGCGCCGCCGGACACCGCCTCGTCGACCCACTGCTTGACCCGGTCGCGGTCGTCCGGCGAGATCAGCGGGCCCACGTCGGTGTCGGGGTTGAGCGGGTCACCGACCCGCAGCGTCTCGGCGTTGGCGACCAGGCGCTCGACGAAGCCGTCGGCCACGTCCTCGTGGACGAGCACCCGCTGGATCGAGATGCAGCTCTGGCCGGCGTGCGAGAAGGCGTGCAGCTTCGCCTTGTCGGCCGCCGTCTCCCAGTCGCCGTCGGCATGGACGATCAGCGGCGCGTTCGAGCCCAGCTCCAGGTTGACCTTCTTGTGGGGGACGCGGCTGCGGATTCCCCAGCCGACCTTGGAGGAGCCGGTGAAGGTGAGGGCGCGGGTCAGCTCGTGCTCGACGATCGCGTTGCCGACCTCCGAGCCGGGACCCGGGATCACGCTCAGCCAGCCCTCCGGCAGCCCCGCCTCGACCAAGACCCGGGCCAGCTTCAGCGCCGAGATCGGCGTCTGTCCCGCCGGCTTCAGCACCACCGCGTTGCCGGCCGCGATCGCCGGGCCGAGCTTGTGAGCGACCAGGTTGAGTGGGAAGTTGAAGGGGCTGATCGCCCCGACGACGCCGTAGGGGACACGTAGCATCACGCCGAGCTTGCCGGCACCGGCCGCCGAGGCCTCCATCGGCACCGTGCCGCCGCTGAGCTTGCGCGCCTCGACCGCGGAGAAGGTGAGAGTGTCGACGCAGCGTTCCGCCTCGAGTCGGGCCGTCTTCAGCGGCTTGCCGGCCTCGGCGGCGATCGTCAGCGCCAGGTCCTCACGGCGCTCGCGGACCAGCTCGGCGGCACGGTCGAGCACCGCGGCCCGCTCATGCTGCGGGAAGCCCGCCTCGAACGCCTCCTGCGCCGCCCGCGTCGCCCGGTCGACCAGCGCTGCATCGCCCCTCGGCACCCGGCCGATCGGAGTCCCGTCGTAGGGGCTGAGCACCTCGTCCCACTCACTGGTCTTGGCCCACTCGCCCGCGGCGAGGAGCTCGTGGTCGAGCGCTTGGACCGTCTGCGTCGCCATGCCGATCTCCTTCTCGGTTGAGTTGTTTCAGCCTAGAGCAGGCCGCTACTCATACGGGGCGAATCTGTTGCCATTCCGCAGATGCGCTTCGACCGTTCGACCTCCCTCCCCCTCTGGCGACCGTCTACCGCTATGCGGCATAAGGTCGCCATGCTCATGCTGGCGATGGCGCTTGCTGCGCTGCCGGCGACCGCCGCCGAGGCTGGGGTCAGCTGGGTGGTCAAGGGGCGCGGCTTCGGCCACGGCGTCGGGATGAGCCAGTACGGCGCCTACGGCTTCGCCAAACACGGCAGGAGCTATCGCTCCATCCTCGCCCACTACTACCGGGGCACGAGGCTCGAGCGGTTGCCGGGATCACAGGTGGTCCGTGTCCTGCTCGACATCTCGGGAGGGGACGTCGGCTTCAGCGGCGCGACCAGTGCCTGCGGCCGCTCGCTTGCGGCGGCACGGAGCTATGAGGCTCACCGCAGCGGCGGCGGCGTGCGGCTGCGCACCTCGGGGGGGCGCCCACTTGCGAACTGCGGAGCCAGACTGCGAGCAGCGGGCAATCGACAAATCGAGATCGCCGGGGCCGACCGCTACCGCGGCGCCCTGGAGGTGGTGCCGACGGACAGCAACGCCGGCTCGCTCAACGTCATCAACGCGGTCCCCATCGACCAGTACCTGAAGGGTGTGATCCCAAACGAGTCGCCGGCATCCTGGCCGCAGGCGGCGCTGCGAGCCCAGGCCGTAGCCGCTCGCTCATACGCGCTCAGCGTCCAAGTGGAGGGAAACGGCTTCGACCTCTACGACACGGTCGCTAGTCAGGTCTACGAGGGAATGTCCAGCGAGGCGGCGTCGACCAACGCGGCGGCGGAAGCGACCAAGGGCGAGGTCCTCGAGTACGGCGGCAAGATCGCCGAGACCTTCTTCTCCGCCTGCTCGGGCGGCCATACGGAGAGCGTCCAGAACGTCTTCTTCGGCCCCGCCGTCCCTTACCTGGTGGGTGTGGACGATCCCTACGACCACTACTGCCCCCTCCACACCTGGACGCTGCGCTTCTCCGGCAGTGAGATCAGCTCGAAGTTGGGCGGCTTCCTCGCGGGGCGACTAAAACGGATAGTCGTAACCAAGCGCGGTGCCTCACCGAGGATCGTCTGGGCTCGGCTCTACGGCACCGGCGGCGTAACCCGGATCCGCGGCGACCAGCTCGCGGCTGCCCTCGGCGGCTACGACCGCTGGATGCACTTCCAAAAGCTGGTCAATGGCAAATCGGTTCGCGGCGGCAAACCCTCAGGTCCAGCCGGTGGTGTGGCGGGGTAGGAGGTCGGGAGTCGCCTCGCCGGTGCCCAAATCCCGCCTTCGGCGGGATTGATTTGGTGCCCCTTCGGGGCAGGAATCACTCCGCGGTGCCGGGGGGAGGCACCGGCGAGGCGACTCCCGACCTCCTACCTGCGCTCAGCCGTCTGGGTACGGCTGGAGCGGTATGCCGTGGTCAGTCTCGTCGTGCATTCCGAGCTCGTAAGCGGCGCCTGCTGAGAGGGTGAGCGTGCGGGTCGGCTCGGCGGGCCGTTCGACCGTCAGCTCGAGGTCAGCTACCGAGCAGTTGATCGTGTTGTGCTCGGGGCCCTTGGGGTCCGCGTAGACCCAGCCGACGAAGTCCTTCTTCGGGGCCGAGACCCTGCCGCGAACGACTATGTCCTTGCCGGGCAGGACGAAGGAACAGGCGCCAGCCGACTCTTCGATCGAGGCCGAGCGGATTTGGCCGAGGCCGCCGAGGCGGTGGGGCTCTCCGTCCAGCATCAGCATCCCCGAGGGCAGCCACGGAGTGGTCCAGCGGCCGAGCTTGATCCGTGCCGCCCCGGCGTCGAAGTAGGTGTCCGGCGCTCCCTCGAAGCCGGTCCCCTCCAGCCAGACCCAGCGCTCGGCGTGCTCGCTGCCCCAGTTGTGCCCGATCATCCCCGGCCAGCCGGCCAGGTCGATCGTCTGCCCGTCGATCTCAAACCGTCCGTAGAAGCGCGCGTTGGGGTAGGGCGCGACGAACTTGGTGCGCGGCACCGGGGCCTCGTAGAGCCAGTCGGCCGGCAGGTACTTGCAGGGCTCGGCGTCGCCGGAAAAGGTGAGGTCCCAGGAAACGGTCGGCGTCCCCGCCGCCCCGGCGCTTCCGGTGTTCCTTTTGTACGTAGAGGGTCCGAAAGGAACACCGGAAGGAAAGTGCGCGTAACCGGTGCCGATCTCGGCGTCGCCGATCCGGATCCAGGCGTCGGCCGGTGCCGACAGCTCGGCCGCCGGCACCGTCACCTTCGTCGCTCGCGGTCCATCCGCCTCGCGATCGAAGAGCGTGAACCAGATCGAGGCGTTCGGCTCGGCCCCCGGCCGCTTGTGAACCGTGTGCCGGATCCAGATCCCCTGGCCGCCGCCGGGCCGGCAGGCCTTGACGTAGAAGCTCTCGTAGTGGCCGGCATTGACGGCAACCCGCGGGAAGCGCGCTCCCTGGTCCATGAGACCAACACTAGAGCCCGAAAACCAAGCAGGTCGGGGGACGCAGGGAGACTGGTGAGGGGAGGCACTGTTTGTGCGTGACCCGATCCAGCCGACCAAGGACGCCGAGATGCGCCGGTTTGCAGTGCTCTACACCTTGATCGTGATCACGTCGCCGTCCTGGACGACGTAGTCGCGCCCCTCGATCCGCAGCAGCCCGCGGTCGCGGGCCGGGGCGTAGCCCCCGCACTCGACCAGCTGCTCCCAGCCGATCGCCTCGGCCTTGACGAAGGCCTCCTGGATCTCCGTGTGGATCGTCCCCGCCGCCTCCCAGGCCGTGGCACCGCGGTGCAGCGGCCGCGCGACCGCTTCCTTGCCCTCGCCGGCGGTGAAGAAGGTGAGCAATTCGAGCAGGTCGTATGCGGCGCGGACGAGGCGGTCGAGGCCGGAGCCCTCGACGCCGTATGACTCCCGCATCTCCTCGGCTTCGGCCGGGTCCAGCTCGGCCAGCTCGTTCTCGATCCGGGCGCTGACCGCGACCACGCCGGCGCCGATCGCCGCCGCGTGGGAGGCGACCGCCGCGGGCGCCTCGGCATCATCCTCGTCGACGTTGGCGACGTAGAGGATCGGCTTCGTGGTCAACGCTTGCAGGTTGCGCGCCGCACTGGGAGCGGCCTCGGGAACCGGCACCGTGCGCGCCGGCCTCCCCGCCCCGAGCTCCTCGCGCACGGCCTCCAGCCAGCCCCGCTCGGCAATCGCCTCGGCGTCGCCCGTCTTCGCCTGCTTCGTGACCCGTTCCAGGCGCCGCTCTGCCTGCTCGTAGTCGGAGAGGACCAGCTCGGTCTCGATCGTCTCGATGTCTGCCAGCGGGTCGACGCGGCCGTCGGGATGGGGGACGCCGCTGTCTGCGTGACAGCGGACCACGTGGCAGATCGCGTCCGTCTCGCGGATCGAGGCGAGGAAGCGGTTGCCGAGCCCCTCCCCTTCGGAGGCGCCCTTGACCAGGCCGGCGATGTCGTGGAAGAAGATCGTCGCCGGCACTAGCTCGGAGCTGCCGACCGTCTCCCCGACCTGCTCGAGACGCTCGTCCGGCACCTGGGCGATCGCCACGTTGGGCTCGATCGTCGTGAACGGATAGTCGCCCGTCTGCGCCCCACCCTTGGTCAGCGCATTGAAGAGGGTCGACTTGCCCGCGTTCGGCAGCCCGACGATCCCGACCTTCATATGGACAGAGGCACGATCAGGCCAAGGGCGACGCCGAGCACGGCACCGACCAGGACATCGGACGGATAGTGCATCCCGAGGTAGGGACGCCCAAGCGCAAGAGCAATCGCCAGGACGAAAGCGAGCGCCCCCAGCGGCTCGACCCGAGCCATAGCCGTAGCCACGGCAAAAGACGAGGTCGCGTGCGCAGAAGGAAAGCTCAAAGAGCTGGGCGCTCCACCAAGCGGCGGCAGCCCCTCCAACACCGGCCGCGGCCTCTTCACGATCAACTTGACCACGTAGTTCAACCCGATAGCGATAGGAGCGATCGTCGCGCAAATCAGCCAGGCCTCACGGTTCCCGGGGTCGATCACCGCGAGGGCGAGCCCAAGCACCACCCATACCGCCCCATTGTTCCCGGCCTTCCCCAACCCCTTCACAGCTCTCTCCAGACCAGGGGTGTGCCCGCGCGTACGCATAGCCCGCATGACCTTGAGATCGAGTTCTTCCATCGGCGGAGCAGAATAGGGGCGTCGGGGGCTGCCTCGTCGGCGCCTCCCCCCGGCACCGCGGAGTGATTCTTGCCCCGAAGGGGCACAACATCAACCCCGCCTATGGCGGGGTTTGGGCGCCGACGAGGCAGCCCCCGACGCCCCGACCCCTCCCGTCAATCAGAATCCGACCACATGCCGCTCGTCCCCGACTACGTCCACACCCCCGGTCACCACTGCGGCTCCACGGCCCTACGCAACCTCCTCAACTTCCACGGCGTAGAGATCAGCGAGGAGATGGCCTTCGGCCTGGGAGCCGGCGCCTGCTTCTACTACGTGACGATCGAGGACACGTCGCCGAGCCGCTGGTTCAACGGGCGCACCGCGCGGCTCGAGGAGACCTTCGCCGAGCTGACCGGAGCAGCGCTGCAGCTACGCACCTTCCAGCCCGGCGACGGAGACGCCTGGGAAGCGGCCCGCGCCGCCGTCGACGCCGACAAGCCCGTCCTTCTGCTCACCGACCTCTACTACCTCGACCACTACGGCAACTCTGCTCACTTCCCCGGCCACGCCGTCGTCTTGGCCGGCTACGACGACGAGCTGGCGTACCTCTCGGACACGGGCTTCGAGGAGCTCCAGCAGACGCGGCTCGTGAACCTCGACCGAGCGCGACACAGCGACCACCCGGCCTACCCGCTCGCCGGCCACATGTTCACCGTCTCGGGAGAGCTGGCGAGCGAGTGGCTGCACGGGGCGGTTCCCGGGGCGATCGAGCGCGCCGCGCGGGCGATGGTCGAGCCCGAGTTCCCCGGCTTCTCCGGCCTCGACGCCGTCCGGCGCCTCGCCGAGGAGGCCGGCTCGTGGCCCGAGGTCGCCGACGACTGGCAGTGGTGCGCCCGCTTCGGCTACCAGGTGATCGAGCGGCGCGGCACCGGCGGCGGCGCCTTTCGCCTCATGTATTCGCGGTTCCTCACCGAGGCCGGTCGCGCCGAAGCACCCCTCGCAGAGGAGGCAGCCGCTCGCTGGACGGACCTCTCCACGGCCCTCCACGCCGCCAGCGAGCGGGACGATCCAGGGCCGTCGGAGTGGCGCCAAGTCGGCGCCGCCGCCCGCCGGGTCGCAGAAGCCGAGGAACGTCTCTGGTCCACTCTGGCCACTCCTTAGCAACCACCGCTGGAGCCGGCGAACTCCGTCCTGTACCGTTTCCAAGTGCGGGAGGCGGGGTAGTCCCCGGATTGGGAAACTCGTCTTCAGAGGAGAGCTACATGAGAGGTATGGCACGCCCGAGCGGGCTGGTCGCGCTCACCACCGCATTGATCGCCCTTGTCCTCGGCGTCTCGACTGCTTCGGCCGACACCGGCGACGTCATCGAAGAACAGCACACGCCGCCGACCGCTGAAGACGGCTTCCAAGCGGGAACGTGCACCGCGAACAAAGAACCGGCACCGCCGGGGAAATTCTGCTCTCCGGAAACGCCCGGCCTCTTCTACACCCAGGCCGGCGGCCACCCGCCGATCGGCTTCACCCAGTACATCGTCAAGCATGTCTTTCCAAACCCGGCTGACCCGACGCGACAGATCCCGGTCGCCCTGCTGAACGAAATCCGGGTCGACGTGCCCGCTGGGCTCACCATCAATCCACAGGCCACCCCACAGTGCGAGATCGCCGTCTTCCTCGCGAACGAGGCGAACTGCCCCGCCGGCTCGATCGTCGGCAAAGAGGAACTGTGGCTCGCAACCGTCGTCGAACTCAACCCGAATCCGTTCCCATTCATCCCGCTCCCCTCCCTTCCCTCGGGCTTCCAGATCGCTCCTAACCCGTTCCTCAACACCGAACCGCCGCTGTTCAATCTCGTGCCCGAACCTGGCGAGCCGGCGCGTTTCGGCTTCAAGATCGGTCCTGCGAAATTCCCCGTCTTCGTAAGGGGCACGGTCTCCTGGGAGAGCGACTACCACGCAGGCTTCTTCATCAAAATCCCGCCGCCGTCGAGCCCGGCCTTACGGTCCCTGAAAAGCCGGCTCGTGAACAACGGCCGCTCCGGGGACGGCAGCTACATCACCAATCCGACCACCTGCTTCGACCCGGCCACGGGCGCCTACTCCACCTTCCTGCGCGCGCAGGGAACGAACCCGGCCGAACTGGCGCAACCCTTCCCGGACGCATTCACGCCTTGGGAGGCGGCACTCCCGCCCGGGGTAAAACAGACCGGCTGCGAGAGTATCCCCTTCGAATCGGGTCTGAACGTGAGCCCGGGGACCGCCCAGGTCGACTCGCCGGCCGGGCCTGAGGTGACGGCCACCCTGCCGTTCCGGCCGAACCCCGAAGGGCTCGAACAGTCCCATGTCCGCAACGCGAGCGTCACCCTGCCGGAGGGAATGGGACTGAACCCGTCCGCCGCCGACAACCTGGTGGCTTGCAGCGACGAGCAGTTCGGCAAAGGCACCAGACAACCCGTCGCCTGCCCGGCGGGCTCGGTCATCGGCACGGCGGAAGTCGAGACGCCGCCGCTGCCGCCGGATTCCCTCAACGGGAACGTCTACCTCGGCACGCAGGAGAGCTTCGATCCCGAGTCCGGTGAGATGTACCGGATCTTCGTCAACCCGAAGTCGGAGCGCTTCGGCGTCGACGTGCGCCTGGTCGGGAACATCAGCGCCGACGAGCAGACCGGTCAGCTGACTGCCCACCTGAAAGAGACCCCACAGGTGCCGTTCGAGGCGGTGACTCTGAAACTCGACGCGGCCAAAGAGACGCTGACCAGCCCGCCGACTTGCGGACCAAACGTGACGACCAGCTCGATGGAACCGTGGGCGCGCCCCGGCACCTTCGCGACGCCGGCGAGCAGCTTCACTCTCTCGAGCGCGCCCGGCGGCGGCTCCTGCCCGGCGACGCTCGCCGCGCGTCCCTTCGACCCGACCTTCTCGGCCGGACCGACTAAAACCAAAGCCGGCGCATTCACTCCCTTCGAGCTGCACATGACGCGGCCCGACGGCGCCCAGGAGTTCAGGCAGGCGAAAGTGACGCTACCGCCGGGGATGGTCGCCCAGCTCCGCAACCTCGACTACTGCCCCGAGCAGCGGATCGTCGACGCGGAACGGTTCTTCAGCGGCAATCGCGAATCGGGCACCCCGCCGCCGCCCTGTCCCGACAAGAGCTTCCTCGGGACGAGCACGATCGCGGCCGGCTCCGGGCCGAACCCGTTCATCGCCGACGGCAACGTGTACTTCGCCGGCCCCTACAAGGGCGCCCCGGTCAGCCTGGTCTTCATGACGCCGGCAGTCGCCGGGCCGTTCGACCTCGGCACCGTCGTCGTGCGCACGGCCCTCAACGTCGAGCCGGAAACCGTTCAGGTGACCGCCGTCTCCGACGCGATCCCCTACGTGTTCGGCGGCGCAAAGCTCGGGATCAGGCGGATCGACATCTCGATCCACCGCAAACCGTTCACCCTCAACCCGACCAACTGCAAACAGTCCCAAATCGCCGCCGAGATCTCGGGTGGCGGCGGCAACCCGAACGACCCGGCAGCCTGGTCCAAAGTGCAGAAGTCGAGCAAATTCAAAGCGACGAAATGCCGCGCGCTCAAATTCAAGCCGCGGCTGACCGCCCGCATCTTCGGCGGCAAACGGCAGACCCAGCGGGCGGCCAACCCGAAATTCCGGGCGATCCTCTGGGGCCACTACGGCGACGCCAACGTGAAGCGGGCGTCGTTCATCCTGCCGCGGGCAACGATCCTCGACCAGAGTCACATCAGGACCATCTGCACGAGGGTCCAGCTGGCGGCGGACGATTGCCCGAAAGGCTCCATCTACGGATACGCCCGGGCTCGCTCGCCGCTGCTCTCAGACGTGGTCAAAGGCCCGGTCTACCTGACCTCGTCCAACCACGAACTGCCGGACCTGCTGGCCGACCTGCGCGGGCAGATCGACGTCCAGCTGCGGGGAGTGATCAGCTCCGTGGGCGGTCGCCTGAAGACCGTGTTCCCGCGAGTCCCCGACGTGCCTGTCAGGAAGTTCATCCTCACGATGCGCGGCGGCGACCGCGGCCTGCTGGTCAACTCGCAGAGCCTCTGCGAGAGGGCCCGCTTCGGGAAACTCAACCTGAAAGCGCACAACGGCAAGCAGAAGAAGACGAATCGCTTGCGGCTCAGGATCGACGCCTGCCGTAAGGGCTGAGATTGCGAATCGGGCGCGGTGGGCTTCGGTCCGCCGCGCCTCAGGCCGGCGAGAGCCGAGCGAAGAAGCCGAACCAGTTGCCGGAATGGGAATCGTAGGCAAGACCGGCGTCGGTGGCCTGGCCTTTGAGCGAGGCGAGCGTGGTGAAGTGGGGATCGCCGAACAGCTCGCCCACCACGAGGCGGCCATTGGGCTTGAGAACCCGGCGGATCTCCGCCAGGGCGGCGGCGCGGTCGGGGATCTCGCCGAGCACGGCGATCAGGACCACCGCGTCCATCGAGCCGCTCTCATAAGGAAGGGCGGTGGCATCCCCCTGAGTGGGAACGACGTTCGGGAGGCCATGTTCTGCGGCGCGCCGCATCGTGTGGTCGAGGAACTCTTGCTGGAGGTCGAAGATCTCGACGGCGCCGCTTCCGCCGGCGGCAGGATCGCCGTCGCCCGTGTCGCCGACCCACTCCGCGATGTCGAGCGTGTAGTAGCCGGTCCCCGGCCCGATCTCGAGGATCCGCTCGCCCGGCTCTGGCCGCAGCACCGCCCGCAGACGCTCGGGGGTGACGATCGGGTGCGGCGCTTCGACCCAGAATCGCTGGCCGTAGGGACATGCCGAGGGGTTCTTGCGCCACCAGAGGGCCGCGGCGAGGGTCGCCGCCCCAGCAGCTCCCAGCAACGCGCGTGCCCGCATCAGTCCGGCCGGTTGAGCGAAAAGCCCACCCGGTGCTCGCCCGAATCGATGCGCAGGAAGGCGACCTTGCCGACGTAGACCGAGAGGACGCCGTCCTCCGTCTTCACGTCGTACCAGCCGCCCTTCTCCACCTGCTTGCGCAGATCCTTGAGCTCGTCGGTGGTGAGCCGGACCGAGACGACCTGGCCGCCCTCGAATCCGATCTCGACCTTTTGCGCATCCGCCATCAGCGCCCTCCCGCCGGTTGGACTATCTCGGTCAGCACGCCGCCGGTCGAGCGTGGGTGCAGGAAGGCGACGCGGCTGTCGCGGATGCCCGTCCGGGCCTCGCTGTCGATCAGCTCCAGGCCGGCGGCGGCGAGCTTCTCCAGCGTCGCGTCGATGTCGGCCACGGCGTAGGCGACGTGGTGCAGCCCCGGCCCCTTGCGGGCGAGGAACTTGCCGACGGCCGTATCGGGACCGAGCGGCCGCAGCAACTCCACGTGCCCGTCGCCGACGTCGAGCAGCACCGCCTCGACGCCCTGCGACTCGACCATCTCGCGGTGGGAGAGCGCCATCTCGAAGCTCTTCTCGTAGAGGCCGATCGCCGCGTCGATGTCCTCGACGGCGACGCCGATGTGGTCGATCCTTCCGAACATCGCGCGCCAGTCTACGTGGCCGGCGGCAGGTCGCCGTCGGCGCCGTCCCCCTCGGCGCGGAGGATCTCGGCGAGGGCGGCGATGCCGACCTGGAGCTGGTCCGGCGTGGGCTCGCGGGTGGCGAGCCGGCGCTGGATCTCCCGGCCCGGCGTGTGGAAGGCCTCGGCCAGCGGCGCCCCATGGTTGCGGTCGCTCCAGGCGAACATCTCCACCGCGGCGGAGGCCCCGCCAAGGCCGACGGCGGCGCGGGCAAACGGGCCGGGCCGCTCGACCAGGCGCTCCAGCAGCACCGTGCCGATGGCGGAGAGGAGCATCATCGGCGCGATCAGGTTGGAGCCGCAGCGGTCGTGCTCCTTGGGCACGCCGGTTGGGTCGTCGACGCCCTGTTCGTAGGCGGCTATCGCCTTGTGCTCGACGCCGTGGTAGGCGGCGAGGTCGCGATCGGTCAGCGCCACCACGCCCGGGACGACCCCGGCCGCCTGCACGAGGCCCTCGCGCAGCGCCGAGTTCGGCAGACGCCGGCGCAGCGCGGTGGTGGCGAGAAGCGTCGCACCGACCGCCGCGACCACGCGCCGGTCCTCGAAAGGCAATCGCGCCGCAGGCAGGCGGCGGCGCACCAGCGGCAGCACCGCCAAGGCCTCGGCGAGTTTGAGCGGCCCGCGCAGCCCCGGCAGCCGCGTCGCCAGCTTCGGTGCCAGCTCAGGTTTGCGCTCCGAAGCGACCTGGACCTTCCCGTCACGATCACGAACCGCCGCCGCCCAGTGAGTGGGGCCGTGGATGAGGAGACCGTTGCGCAGCGCCATCCCTCCAAGTCTGAGCTTCTCGGAAGCCATGCTCGGACGATAGAGGAGGCCGGGGGTCGTCACGGGGGCGCCTCGCGAAGCGGGCACCGCAGAGTGATTCCGGCCGCGAAGCGGCACCAGATTCGTCCGCCGAAGGCGGACGTGGGCGCCCCCGTGACGACCCCCGGCCTCCCCCACCCAGAAGCTCGACGACCGCGCAGTGCGTGCGCGGTCGTCGAGTCCCCCCTGCCCCCTGTTTCGTGCCGGCCGGAGACCCCCAGTCCAGGCCTCCGGCCGGTGTGTCGGCTCTCCCTGGCTCTAGCTTGGAAAGCCGCTTTCTGAAACACCCTGTTCCGGGGGAAGTTGCGCCTGAGACTAGGCCCCGCGGAGGCGCTTGCGCAACGCCTCGAGGCGCCGTCCGAGCTCGGCCTCGAAGCCGCGATCGGTGGGCGTATAGAAACGCCGATCCTCGAGTCCCGCAGGCATCAACGACTGGTCGCTCACGGCCCCTGGCTCGTCGTGCGCGTAGCGGTAGCCCTCACCTCGACCGAGCGTCTTCGCGCCGGGGTAGTGGGCGTCGCGGAGATAGTCGGGAGGGGTCGCGGCGCCGTTCTCGCGGACCTCGCGCCGGGCCGCGCCAAGCGCTTTGTAGGAGGCGTTCGACTTCGGCGCCAGCGCCAGGTAGACGGCCGCCTGGGCCAGGTTTAGGGCGCACTCGGGCAGGCCGACGCGATCGACCGCGCGGGCCGCGGCGTCAGCGACGAGCAGTGCCTGCGGGTCGGCGTTGCCGACGTCCTCGGAGGCGAGGATGACCATGCGGCGGGCGATGAAGCGCGGGTCCTCACCGCCCTCGAGCATCACCGCCAGGTAGTAGAGGGAGGCGTCGACATCGGAGCCGCGCGTCGCTTTGATCCAAGCTGAGACGAAGTCGTAGTGGCGGTCGCCCTCGCGGTCGTATTCGAGCGCCTTGCGCTGCAGCGCGTCCTCGGCGGCGGCGACGTCGATCGCCTCCCCGCGCGAGCGCTCGACCGCCCGCTCCAAGGCCGAGAGGGCGACGCGCGCATCGCCGCCCGAGCGGTGCGCAAGCATCGCCAGGGCGATGTCCTGCACCGGCGGCGGCTCGGCGAGGCCGTGTTCGGGATCGGACAGCGCCCGCCGCAGCAGCTCCTCGACCTGCTCCGGCTCCAGCGGCTGCAGCTCGTAGATCTGGCAGCGCGAGAGCAGCGCCGAGTTGACCTCGAAGTACGGGTTCTCGGTGGTCGCCCCGATCAGCGTCAGCAGGCCCTCCTCGACCGCCGGCAGCAGCGCGTCCTGCTGCGCCTTGTTGAAGCGATGGATCTCATCCAGAAAGAGCACCGTCGCCCGTCCACTGGCCTGCCTGCGCTCCCGAGCCCGGGCGATCACGGCCCGAATCTCGGCCCGCCCCGCATTGACAGCCGACTCCTCCTCGAAAGCCCCATCAGCCCCAGCCGCCGCAATCCGCGCCAGCGTAGTCTTCCCCGACCCGGGCGGCCCATAGAGGATCGCGCTATGAGGATGCCCCGACTCGATAGCTACCCGCAACGCCGACCCCTCCCCAAGCACATGCTCCTGCCCCACCAGCTCGTCGAGCGTATGGGGTCGCATCCGCACGGCCAGAGGAGCACCGACTTCCGGCGAAGCAGGCTGGCGGGGTGACTTCTCGTCGCTCTCGAACAGGCGGTCAGGCACAGCGCCCGAGTATGACCATGGAGCAGGCTGGCGCTGTCTCGCTGAGCTCCTTGCGCTTATGGGTTGGATGCGGAGGCGCGGGTCAGGCCCAGCTCCTTGGCCTTGGATGTCGTGCATGTCGTCGGGAGCCGGGGATCGCCTCGATGGTGCCTCGCGAAGCGGGCACCGCAGAGTGATTCCCGCCGCGAAGCGGCACCAGGTTCGTCCGCCGAAGGCGGACGTGGGCACCATCGAGGCGATCCCCGGCTCTCCCACACCACCTACAATCGACCACCATGGAGATCGCCACGCAGGCCCCACCGTCCCAGTCCACGCTTGAGAGCTTCAACCCGGCCACCGGCGAATTGGTTGGTTCCGTCGCCACGATCACCCCGGACGAAGTCCAGGCAGTGGTGGACGACGTAGCCCGCATCCAGCCCGCCTGGGCCGAGCTGTCGCCAAGCGATCGCGCCGCCTACATGCGCCGCGCCGCCGACGCGCTGCTCGACGACATCGACGAGATCGCCGAACTGCTCGTCAACGAGCAGGGCAAGCCGCGCGCCGAGGCCTACACGATGGAGCTGCTGCCGACCGTCGACGCGCTGCACTGGTGCGCCAAGGCCGGCCCCAAGATCCTCGCCGACGAGAAGGTCCGCATGTCGCAGGCCTTCCTGTTGAGCAAGAAATCGCACTTCACCTACGAGCCGATCGGCGTCGTCGGCGTGATCGCGCCCTGGAACTACCCATGGTCGATCCCCTTCGGCGAGGTCGCGATCGCGCTGATGGCGGGCAACGGGGTCGTCCTCAAGCCGGCCAGCCTGACGCCGCTGCTGGGCGAGGCGATCCGCCGCGTCTTCGAGAAGGGCGGCCTGCCCGAGGGGCTGGTCCGCGTCGTCCACGGCGGCGGTGCGGTCGGCGACGCGCTGGCCCGCTCCAGCGCGGGCAAGATCTTCTTCACCGGCTCGGTCGAGGTCGGCCGCAAGGTCGGCGAGGTCTGCGCCGGGCAACTGAAGGGCTCGGTGCTCGAGCTGGGCGGCAAGGACCCAATGATCGTCTGCACCGACGCCGACCTCGACAACGCGATCTCCGGTGCCGTCTGGGGTGGCTTCGCCAACGCCGGCCAGACCTGCTCGGGGATCGAGCGCGTCTATGTCGTCCGCGAAATCGCCGACCGCTTCGTCGAGGGCGTCGCCCGCGAGGCGGGGAAGCTGCAGCTCGGCGATCCGCTGCAGTGGGAGACCGAGATCGGCCCGATGACCTCCGAGGGCCAGTACGAGATCGTCCGCGAACTGATCGACGACGCGGTCGCCTCCGGCGCGACCAAGCTCTGCGGCGGCCCGACCGAGGTCGCCGGCCTCTCCGGCAGGTTCGTAGCGCCCACGGTGCTGACCGGGGTCACCCACGAGATGCGGATCATGCGCGAGGAGATCTTCGGCCCGGTGCTGCCGATCGTCGTCGTCGACTCAGAGCAGGAGGCGATCGACCTCGCCAACGACTCCGAGTTCGGGCTCGGCGCCTCGGTCTGGACCAAGGATCGCCAGAAGGGCGAGCGGATCGCGCGGCGGGTCGAATCGGGGATGGTCTGGGTCAACGACCATTCCTTCAGCCACGGGGCCTGCCAGTGCGCCTGGGGCGGGGTCAAGGACTCCGGCGTCGGCCGCTCCCACTCCAAATTCGGCTTCTACGAGTGCGTCAACGTCAAGACCAACTCCTGGGAGCCGGGCCTGGCGCGCGACTTCTGGTGGCACCCCTACGACCGCACGCTCGGCGAAGCGGTCCGCGCCTCGGCGAAAGTCCTCTATGGCAAGGGAGCGCAGCGGACCGAAGCACTGCGCGAGGGCGCCGGCCCGCTGCTCAAGATCGGCGCCCGCACGCTGAAGAAGAAGCGCGGCTAGTAGTTGTCCTCGCCCCAGCCTTCAGCAACGATTGATCGATTGACCCGCCTATAGCCCGGTCAATCGATCAATCGTTGCTCGCTCGGGGAGAATTCGGTCGGTGAGCACGGCGATCGAGCTGCGGGACCTGCGGCGGGACTACGGCGAACGGACCGTGCTCGACGGGGTCGGCTTCGAGCTGGCGGCCGGAGCGTCCCTGGTCGTCGTCGGGCCTAACGGGGCGGGAAAGACGACGCTGCTGCGCATCCTGGCGACGCTGCTGCGGCCGAGCGGCGGCGAGGTGCGCGTCCTTGGCGCTCGCCTGCCCGAGGAGGCCTGGAAGGTGCGTGGCCGGATCGGCTTCCTCGGCCACGCGCCGCTCCTCTACCGCGGCCTGAGCGGACGCGAGAACCTGCGTTTCCACGCCCGCCTGCACGGGATGCGCGGCGAGGCCGCTGAGGATCGGATCGAGTCGCTGCTCATCGCGATCGGGATGGAGCGGCGCGCCGACGAGCGGGTCGCCGAGCTGTCGGCGGGGATGCGACAGCGGCTGGCGACCTGTCGCGCCGTCCTCCACGAACCCGAGCTGCTGCTGCTCGACGAGCCGGATTCGAACCTCGACGAGGCCGGTCGCGAGCTGGCCCGCGAGCTGGCCGGGCCGGGCGAAGGTCGCGCCCGCGTCGTCGTCACCCACGACCCGGAGCGCTTCCTGGCAGAGGCCGACCGGGTGCTGCGGCTGGAGGTCGACGGCAGCGCCGCGCTGACCGAAGGTGCCCTGCGATGAGCTTCGCCGCAATTGACGAGGACGCCGCGATGGCCGATGCGGCGCCCGACAAGGACAGGACCCGATGACCCCCTCGACCGTCGCCTTCCGCGCCATCCTCGCCAAGGACCTGCGCGCCGAGCTGCGCACCCTCCAGTCGCTGCCGGCGATGGCGCTCTTCGCGGTCACCACCTTCGTCATCTTCCGCTTCGGGCTCGATCGTACGTCCCTGTCGGGCAGCCTCGCCTCCGGCGTGCTCTGGGCGACGCTCCTCTTCGCCGCGATCCTCGGCATCAACCGCCTCTTCGTCAGCGAGCGCGAGGAGGGCGGCTTCGATGCGATCCGCCTCGCCCCAATCGACCGCACCGCGCTGTTCGCCGCCAAGGCCGCGGCGCTACTCGTCTACCTGCTCGTGCTCGAGGCGATCGTCGTGCCGGTCTTCGCGATCTTCTTCCTCGACTCGGCCGCGGCCCTGCCCCCGCTCGCCGTCCTCCTCCTCCTCGCCGACCTCGGGCTCGCTGCCACCGGCACGCTGATCTCCTCGATGGCGGTCCACTCCCGCGCCCGCGACCTGCTGGTGCCGCTCGTCCTGCTGCCTCTCGTCGTGCCGCTGATGATCGCCGCGACTGGCGCCAGCGAGCCGCTGCTCGAGATGGGCGGTCCTTCCTATGAGCGCTTTGGCACCTGGCTGGCGGTGCTTGGCCTATACGATTTGGTCTTCCTCCTCGTCGGATACGCGGTGTTCGACTTCCTGCTGGAGGACTGAACGCCCTCCCCCTTCCACCGCGCGGAACGCATGTACGGCAAAGGCCCCGACACACACCGACTTCGCCTCCACCGAACGGCGGGAATCAGACCGTGACGCCGTTCGGTTCCGGTCTCAGAGCCCTCTCGCTCGCCACCGTGGCGATGCTCGCGCTCGCCCTCTCGCTGACCTTCTTCTACGCGCCGCTCGACGCCGACCAGGGTTTCGTCCAGAAGATCTTCTACCTGCACGTGCCGCTGGCGATCGTCGCCCTGCTCGGCTTCATCGCCGGCGGCGTCTTCGCGGTCCTGCACTTGCGCAGCGGCGACTCGCGCTGGGACGCCTACTCCTACGTCTCGATTCACATGTCGGTGATCTTCGGCGTCGCCGTGCTCGTCACCGGCTCGATCTGGGCCAAGGCCTCCTGGGGGCACTGGTGGGTCTGGGACGAGCCGACCCTGGTCAGCTTCCTGATCGTCTTCCTGATGTACGCCACCTACTACCCGTTCCGCTACGCGATCGAGGACCGCGAGCGTCAGGCTCGCTACGCCTCGGTCTTCGCGGTGACGGCCGGGGCCTTCGTACCGCTCAACTTCATGGCAGTGCGACTGGCCGAGAGCCTCGTCCACCCGCGCGTCTTCGCCACCACCGGCGGCGGCCTGCCCGGGGAAATGATGCTGACCTTCCTGGTAAGCCTCGCCGCGATGGGCCTACTCTGGGTGACGCTGGTCAAGTTCGAGCTGACCGCCAAGAGCGCCTCCGGGCAGCTGAAGCGCCTGCGCCGCGCCCTCGACGCGCCGGCTCCGGGCGGCACCTCCCGGGTCGCGCCGGAGGTGAGCTGATGCTCTCGCTCACGGCGCTTCCTCTCGCGGCCCCGGCGCTGCCGCTCGACGAGGCCGGCAGGTACGTCGCCGGCGCCTACGTCGTCTTCCTCGTCCTGATCGTCGTCTACGTGGCGATCATGGCGGCCAAACTGCAGAGGATCGAGCGGGAGCTGAGAGAGCTGGCCGGATTCGCGGAGACCCGAGCTGCCGGAGAGCAAGCCATCCCCGGACGCGAAGCGGAGGACATGCCGGGCATTGATGAGACCAAGCCGTCATCCGGTCCTGGTCACGATCTGACTCCTCCAGGGCCGGATGACGGCCGAGCAGATCACGTCGGAGGTGTTAATCGTGTCTGAGCTGCTCGCCCTCGGCGTCTCCCACAAGACCGCGCCGCTCGACCTGCGTGAGCGCCTCTCTCTCACCGAGGGTCGCGCCGTGGGCGCCTTGCACGAGCTGACCGCGTCCGAAGGAATCCACGAGGCGGCCGCGATCTCGACCTGCAACCGGACCGAGCTCTACCTGATCGTCTCCGACACGGTCGAAGCCGAGTCGACAGGGCTCGGGGTGCTGACCCGGCAGGCGGAGATCCGCCCCACCGAGCTGCTCGGTCACCTCTACTCGCTGCGCTCCGGAGAAGCCGCCCACCATCTCTTCCAGGTGACCGCCGGTCTCGACTCGATGATCGTCGGCGAGGCCGAGATCCAGGGCCAGGTCAAACGGGCCTACGAGCTGGCGCTGGTCGAGGGCGCAACCGGGCCGATCCTCAACCGCCTCTTCCGCGGCGCCCTCGCCGCCGGCGGCCGCGTCCGCGAGGAGACCGCGGTCGGCGAGAAGGGCGTCTCAATCCCCTCGGTGGCGCTCGAGCTGGCGCGCCGCACGCTTGGCGACCTGGCCGAGCGTCGGGTGCTGGTGCTCGGCGCCGGGGAGACGGCCGAGCTGGTCGCAAAGGCCCTCGTCGCCCGGGGCGTCGCCACCGTCTTCGTCGCCAATCGCCACTACGACCGCGCGATCGGCCTCGCCCAGCGCTTCGGCGGCGACGCGGTCCGCTTCGAGGAGCTGCCCGAGCAGCTCGCCGCCGCCGACATCGTCGTCTCGGCGACCAACTCACCACACCACATCGTCGAGCGCGAAGGGCTCGAGCACGTGATGGAGAGCCGCGACGGCCGTCCGTTGCTGCTGGTCGACATCGCCGTGCCGCGCGACATCGAGCCCGAGTGCCGCGAGATCGCCGGGGTCAGCCTCCACGACATCGACGACGTGCAGCAGATCGTCGAGCGCAACGCCGGCGGCCGCGAGGCCGAGGCTCGTCGGGCCGAGCCGATAATCGCCGCCGAGCTGGACCGCTTCGAGCGCTGGCTCGCCTCGCTCGCGGTGGTGCCGACGATCGCCTCGCTGCGCGAGCGGGCCGACGAGGTGGCGCGGCGCGTGCTGGCCGAGAACGAGGAGCGCTGGGAGGGGATGAGCGAGGCCGATCGCGAGCGACTGGAGGCGATGGCGAGGGCGATTGTCTCCCGCCTCCTGCACGAGCCGACGGTGCGGATGAAGCGCTCAGCCGGCAGCGACGACGCCTACCTCTACGTGAGCGCGCTGCGCGAGCTGTTCGGGCTTGACGCCGAGACCGAGCCAGAGGGCGAAGTGGGGGGCAAGGTGACCGAGTTGCGTAGGGTCGATCCCGGTAGGGGTTCCTCTTAACTAGGGACCTATCCCGGCAGGGGTTCCACTTAACTTTTTTTGAAGACAGTTATCGGCTGTCCGCCAACGCCACCGCAAAAAAAGTACAAGACGTTTCACCCCTACCGGGATAGGTCCTAACTCCAAGCGCTCCCTTCCGATGATTCGAATCGCTACCCGCAGCAGTGCCCTGGCCATCGCGCAAGCGAGGCAGGTCGCTGAGATGCTCGGGGGGGCGGAGCTGGTCGAGGTTTCCTCGGACGGGGAGCCTGGCGACAAGGGACGGTTCGTGCGCGGGGTCGAGCGGGCGCTGCTCGGCGGCGAGGCCGAGATCGGCGTCCATTCGGCAAAGGACGTGCCGGCGGAGATGCCGGAGGGTCTGGCGATCGCCGCGGTGCCTGCTCGCGAGGACCCCACCGACGTCTGGGTCGGGATCGGCGACTCGATCGAAGAGGTGCCCGAGGGAGCCCGCGTTGGCACCGCCAGCCTGCGGCGGCGCGCCCAGCTGCTGGCAGCCCGCCCCGACCTGCGTGTAAGCGAGCTCCACGGCAACGTCGATACGCGGCTGCGCAAGCTCGCCGACGGAGAGCTTGACACGATCGTGCTCGCCGCCGCCGGCTTGCGGCGATTGGGGCGCGAGCATGAGATCTCCTTCGCGATTCCGGCCGAGCTGATGACCCCGGCGGCGGGGCAGGGCGCGCTCGTCCTGCAGGCGCGCATCGACGACTTGGCCGCCGCCGAGGCAGCGGAGTCGATCGGCGACGAGACCGCGCTGCGTGAGGTGACCGCCGAGCGCGCCGTCGTCGCCCTGCTCGACGCGACCTGCGCGACCCCGATCGGGGTCCATGCCAGGGTGGTGGGCGCTCGCCGAGAGGGAGATCCCGGGGACAGCACGGGCTCCCTCGTCGTCGAGGCCTTCGTCGGCCTGCCCGATGGCAGCGAGTGGGTCCGCGACCGGATCGAAGGCGAGGCGGACAGTCCCGGCGAAGCCGGGACTGTCCTCGCAGAGCGCTTGCTAGGCGCAGGCGCGGCTGAAATTCTGAAGCGGGCCGAGGACTGGAGCGGGAGTGTGTGAGGTTAGGGTCCATATGGGACCCAAAGCTCACACGCAACTGGAGGAGCGCGCGGCGTGAAGGCACGACAGGGCGTCGTGTATTTGGTCGGTGCCGGCCCCGGCGACCCGGGCCTGATGACGGCCCGCTCGCTGGAGTTGATCGCCTCTGCCGACGCAATCTTCTACGACCGGCTGATCCCGCCAGGCGCCCTCGATGGCGCCCGCGAGGACGCTGAGCTGGTCTACGTCGGCAAGGCCCCCGCCGACGTGCCGCAGCTTATGTACCCATATGGTCCTCTAAGCAGCGGCACGTCCGTTTCGCAGGGGGAGATCAACGAGCGGCTCGTCGCGGCGGCGAAGGACGGCAAGAGCGTCGTCCGGCTCAAGGGCGGCGACCCTTTCGTCTTCGGCCGCGGCGGCGAGGAGGCTGAAGCGCTTCGAAGCGCGGGGGTCGAGTTCGAGGTCGTGCCCGGCGTCACCGCCGGGGTGGCGGCGACCGCCTACGCCGGGATCCCGGTCACCCACCGCGACGACGCCTCATCGGTCGCCTTCGTCACCGGTCACGAGGATCCGGGAAAGAACGAGACGGCGCTCGACTGGGAGGCTCTGGCCCGCTTCCCGGGCACGCTCGTCTTCTATATGGGCGTCAAGCGTCTGGCCGACAACGCGGCGGCGCTGATCGAGGCGGGTCGCGACGCCGACGAACCGGCCGCCGCGATCGAGCGCGGCACGATGGCCGGGCAGCGCACCGTCGTCGCCACTCTCGGCACCCTCGCCGCGGGGGTCGAGCGCGAGGGCATCGGCGCGCCGGCGCTGATCGTCGTCGGATCGGTGGTCGAGCGGCGCGAGGCGCTGGGCTGGCTGGAGCGGCGACCGCTGCACGGCCGCCGCGTCGTCGTCACCCGCGCACGCGCCCAGGCGAGCGGCCTCGCCGCGACCCTGCGCGGACTGGGCGCCGAGGCGGTCGAGCTGCCGGCGATTCGAATCGAGCCACGCATAGAGAGCGACGAGGTTCGCCGCGCGATCGAACGGATCGGCGAATACGCGCTCGTCTGCCTGACCAGCCCGAACGGGGTGCACCTGCTGTTCGAGGCGCTGCGCGCTGCAGGCTCGGACACTCGGACTTTGGGCGGGACGCCGAAAAACAAGCAGGTAGAGAAAGTAGGGCCGAGCGCCTCTGGTCAAGCCCACGCGCGAACAGGCACGACCATCGCTGCCATAGGTCCTGGCACGGCGCGGGCCTTGGCAGAGCACGGAGTCGAGGCCGACGTCGTCCCCGAGCGCTTCGTCGCCGAGGCGCTGGTGGATGCGCTCGCCTCGACCGAGGTCAAGGGACGACCCGTACTCCTCGCCCGTGCCGCCGAGGCCCGAGACGTGCTCCCCGAGGCGCTGCGCGAGCGTGGCGCCGAGGTCGACGTCGTCGCCCTCTACGAGACGGTGCGAGAGCAGCCCGCGCCGGCGGTGATCAAAGCGGCGCAGGCCGCCGACTACGTCACCTTCACCTCCTCCTCGACGGTGCGCAACCTGACCGAGGCGCTCGGCGACCGCTTCCCGCGCGACGCCCGCATCGTCTCGATCGGCCCAGTTACCAGCGAAGCCGCCCGCGCCGCCGGCCTCGAGGTGCACGTCGAGGCCGAGCGCCACGACGTCGACGGCCTGGTCGAGGCGCTGCTCTCCGACGCCAAGCGCCGGGGGTGACTCCGGCGCAACCGCATCCGACTTTTCCCACACCAGGGTGGGGTGAAAGTCGGATGTGCCGATCGTGATGCGCTTCGGAGCGCCGCACCGCCACTACCGTCTCACCGACTCGACCAACGCCCGCGCGCGCGCGCTAGTCGAAGCCGGCGCACCACGGGGGACCGTCGTCACCGCCGGCGAGCAGACGGCCGGGCGCGGGCGCCAGGGGCGCAGCTGGTCGGCCCCGCCGGGCAAGGCGCTCCTCTACTCGGCCGTGCTCCGCCCGCTGGACGAGCGCCACCTGCTGCTGCCGCTCGCCGTCCCGATCGCGGTCTGCGAGGCGGCCGAGCTGCTGCAGCCCGGGATCGAGTGCAGGATCAAGTGGCCCAACGACGTCTGGCTGGACGAGCGCAAGCTCGCCGGCGTCCTGATCGAGGCGAAGCCACAGGACGGCTGGGCAGTGATCGGGGTCGGCTTGAACCTCTCAATCGCTCCGAACGAGTTTCCGCCCGACCTCCGTGAAACGGCGGCCTCGCTCTTCGGCTCGGGCAAGGGGAGTCGGGGGAAGGATCGCCGGAGCCTCCCCGCTGTTGCTCCGCCGACCCTTCCCCCGACTCCCCTCACCGCAGCACGATCTCTAAGCCGTCACCTTGCGCGCTGGGTCGAGGCGGACCGCGACGAGATCCTCGCCGCCTGGCGCTCCCGCGACGCGCTGCGCGGTCGCGAGATCTCCTGGCGGAACGGCTCGGGACTCGCCGACGGAATCGACGACTCGGGCGACCTACTCGTCCTCGGCGCCGGCGGCGAGCGTTTCGTCCTCGGCGCCGGCGAGGTCCATCTGCGACTCTGATCCGTTCTCCCCGCCACCGTCGATCGCCTCGGCCCCGCCACCGTTCTCCGCCGCTGGCTCGTTCGACTCCACGGCGTCGCCATTTCCCTCCGTGGGCTCCATCGGCTCGACGGAGCCACCGTTCTCCTTGGCCCGGGCCGCCGCTTTTCTCGCCGCGCCGCCCTTGGCAGTGCCGTCACCCTGTTTCGTGCGTTTGCGTTTGCGCCGCTTCTTGCCGCCTTTGGGGAAGTTGCGCAGCAGCTCGCGGGCGGTCGCCGCGGGTTTCCGCGCCATCCGCATCCGCGCCCCGCGCAGCACCTCCTCGCCTTCGGGCGTATGGGAGACCGAGGCGGCGAGCAGCGCCACGGCCAAGCGACGGTCCTGTTTGCGCGCCGCGTGGACGAGCCGCCGGGCGTTGCGCCCGTGTGCCCGGCCGGAGGAGTTGACGAGCAGGCCGAGCAGCCGCTTCGTCTCCGGCCAGCGCTGCACGGCGTACTCTTCGTGCAGCTCGCGGGTGTAGCCGGCGAGCCGCCAGACCCATGCCTGCGCCTGGTCGCGGCGGCCGATCCGTTTGTCGACCAGCGCCTGCAGGAGGCACTTGGTGCCGGCCCGCTTGTCGTCGCGGCTCCAGCTGCCGACGATGTCGATCGCGTCGTCGAACGCCTCCGCGTCGCGCAGGTCGGCGATCTCCGCCAGCGCCTTCAGCCGCAGCTGCGAGTTGCGGTTGCGCTGCACGCAGGTGAGCAGGAAGCGCCGGCGCAGCTCCTTGCTGCGGTCGTTCTGCAGCATCGAGCGGGCCCGGCGCCAGTTCTGCGGGTTGACCCGCGCCCCGGCCAGCGCCGCCCAGGCGTGCTGCTCGGGGTAGTCGAGGTTCTCGACTGCGATCCGCCACAGCTCCCGTTCGAGCACGCCGGTGCGGTGCTCGGAATCGTCAGAGACGGGGACGATCCGCCGCTCGACCCGCACCCGTCTGCCGCGGCCGCGGCGCACCGGTCCGACCACGATCGCACCGCCGCGGTAGACCTCGCGGTCGAGCAGGCTGTGCAAGGTGACGATCGTCTCGTCGTGGGTGGTCGCCGGGTGGACGAAGTCGATCACCAGGCCGGCCTCCTTGCCCGGCGCCCGCCGCGTGACGCGGCCGACCCGCTGCTGGTAGATCCGCCGCGAGGCGGTCGGCGCCAGGTGCATGCAGATCGTCGCCCGCGGCGAGTTCCAGCCCTCGGCCAGGAGCATCGCGTTGCAGAGCACGTCGACCTCGCCGCGCTCGAAGGCGGCGAGGATCTCCGCCAGTTCGCGCTTCGGCGTCTCGCCGGAGACGGCGCGGGCTTTGATCCCCTCCTTCTGCAGTGCCTTGGCGACGTTCTTCGCGTGCTGGACCCCGGCCGTGTAGAGAACACCGGGCGTCTTGCTGAAGCGCGTCTTGTATAGGTCGGCGATCGCGACGTTGAAGGGCTCCTGGTCGAGCAGGGCGGCCAGCTCCTCCTGGTCGAAGTCCTGGTCGACCTCGCCTTTGCGCAGCGGCACCTTGGCGATCGTCCTCACCCCCGGCCCGGGCGGGATACGGATGCAGCGCAGCGGCGCGATCACTCCGCGCCGCGCCGCCTGGGCGAGGTCGAAGCGCGAGGTCTGGGTCGGGAAGAGGTCGGCGACGTGACGGGCGATCAGGGCCCCAGTCGCGGTCATGCCGATGAAGACGGGGCCGGTCCAGGCCCGGATGCAGGCGCTGGTTTTCTCCCCGAGCGCGGTGTGCGCCTCGTCGCAGATCACGATCGAGTAGGCGTCGGAGACCTTCTTGTGGTTGCGGACGAACCACTGGTAGGTCTCGACCGTGACCGGGCCGTCGGGGTCGTCGCGGTCGCCGAGCAGCGGCGGGCGCAGGCGCTCCTTGTAGCCGCGGTCGGAGATCTCGCCGATGAATTGGTCGACCAGGTTGCGGCGGTGGGTGAGGATGAGTACGCCGCCGGTGCGGGAGGCGTCGATGAAGCCGACCGCAGCGACCGTCTTGCCCGCCCCGGTCGCGTGCTCGAACCAGAAGCGGCGGGCGGCGCCGGGGTCGTCGGCGTCCTCGGCGGGAGGCGGCTCCTCCTCGTCTTCCTCCGAAGGCTCTTCCTCCCAGTCCTGCGGCTCCTCGTCGGGGGCCAGCTCCTCCGGCTCCTCCTCGTCCGCGTCATCCTCGTCCTCGGCGGCGCCGGCCTGATCGCGGGCTGCTGCCGGATCGTCGCCGTCCGCCGCGGCCGGCACGGCGCCGTCAACAGCAACCGCAACCGGCTCGACGCCGTTTTCGGCCGCCGTCTGCTGCTCGGCGATCAGCTCGGTCAGGGTCCCGGAGAGGGCGTCTACCTGATGGGGGTTCAGCTCGGCGCCGTCGCGCAGCTTCGGCGGCTCGTCGGCGAGCAGCCGCTCCAGGCCGAGCAGCAGCGAGAAGTCCCGGCGCCACTGGATCGAGGGCTCCTCAGCCCCTTCCTCGAGCTCCTTCAGCGCCGCGTCGAGAGCACGGCGGCGGGCGGTGCCGGGGGCGAGTGCCTCAGGTCCCTCGCTGTCGAGCAGCAGCGGCTCGCGGGCAAACTCCGCTGCCCGCTCGATGTCGGCGCCTGATGGAACTGCCGCCGAAGCGGCAACTTCGCTGGTCTTGGCCATTAGAGCCCTGTGGGTTCTTTCCCGCAGCGACGCAGTGCGTGCGGCCGGGAAGATTGGAGAGGATGCCGGGAGTTCGCTTAGCTCCTGCCCCGGCGATCTCGAGCGGCTCGCATACAGGCGAACCGACATACGTATTGTAGACATCCAGACGAGATGTGTGGTTGCAAAGCTCGCACCCCTGGATGACACGCCTGGCTCGGCGCTGGATCGGCAGCCGGGGCCTCGCGCGTAGCGCCGCTGCGCGCAGCGGCCCGGTGGCGGCGTTTTTGGTCGCGGCGACGATCGCCGGGTGTGGATCCTCCGAGCCAGATCGGGCTCATCCCGACTACGAGAAGGCGCTTGCCGGTGCCCCGGCGCCGCTCGCGGCGCTGTACGAGCAGGCCAACCGGCTGCTGCCGGGAGGGCGGGACGCGTATGAGCGGCGGCTGTCCTCGCTGCGCGGCTACCCGGTGGTCGCCAACGTCTGGGCATCCTGGTGCGGGCCCTGCCGCTTCGAGTTCCCCCACTTCCAGCGGGCTGCCGCCCGCTACGGCAAGCGGGTCGCCTTCCTCGGCATCGACACGCAGGACTCCGACGACGCCGCCGCCACCTTCCTGCGCGAAGAGCCGGTCCCCTATCCCAGCTACACCGACCCCGACGAGGAGATCGTCGAGAGCATCGGCGCCACGCTCGGATTGCCCGACACCGCCTTCTACGACCGCGCCGGAAAGCTCGTCTACCTCAAACAGGGCCCCTACGACGACGAGGCCGAGCTGCGGGCCGACGTCGAGCGTTATGCGTTGCGAGTCGCCGGCGAGCGCGGTGAGCTGCGGACCGACGGCGAGCTGCAGGCCGACCGGCGGCGCGATCCGCCCGGCCGCGACGGCGAAGGCGGATAATCGGGCTGTGGACGTCTTCCTCGTCATCGCGCTTGTTGCCATCGCCCTCCTGCTGGCCGAGCTGCTGCTGCCGACCGGCGGCGCGCTGGCGGGGCTCGGCGGGCTCGGGCTGGTCGGCGCCGGCGTCGTTGCCCTGACCGCTGACGCGGACTCGGCCGCAAGCGACTGGGCAGGTCCCGGCTTGATCACGCTCGGCGTGCTCTCGCTGATCACCTTCTATTTCGTCGGCCGCAAGGTCCTGGCCGCCCACCGCGACGAGCCGGTCCGCACCGGCTCCGAGGAGCTGATCGGCGCCCGCGCCGAGGCCCGCACGGTCCTCGACCCCGAGGGCCAGGTGTGGCTCGAGGGTGCCCTCTGGCGCGCGCGGCTGGCCGGCGACGGGGGACCGCTGCGACCGGGAGATAGAGTCACGGTCCAGGCGGTCGACGGGCTCACCCTGATGGTGCGACCGGAGGCGCCGTCCGGGACCCCGGCTGAGGAAGGAGCAGGCTGATGGAAGCAGTGCTCGTGGTGCTCGTCGTCCTCGTGTTCTTCGGACTGATCGCCCTCGGGGCCGCGGTGAAGGTCCTGCGCGAGTACGAGCGGGGGGTGATCTTCCGGCTCGGCCGCCTGATCGCCACCAAGGGGCCCGGCCTGATCCTGCTGATCCCCTTCATCGACCGCATGGTGCGGGTCGACCTGCGCACGGTGACGCTCAACATCCCGCCGCAGGAGGTGATCACCCGCGACAACGTGCCTTCCAGTGTCAACGCGGTCGCCTACTTCCGCGTCGTCGACGCCAACCGCTCGATCGTCGAGGTCGAGAACTTCCTCCTCGCCACCTCGCAGATCGCCCAGACGGCGCTGCGCTCGGTGCTGGGCAAGGCCGAACTCGACCAGCTGCTGGCCGAGCGCGAGCGGCTCAACGAAGAGCTGCAGAAGATCATCGACGAGTCG
>Ga0190265_10000152_pt1 | contig 67081 bp, 71 predicted proteins | sample Popmic124T_FD_133135 | JGI IMG/M metagenome (GOLD analysis project Ga0190265, IMG submission 133135) | Populus adjacent soil microbial communities from riparian zone of Indian Creek, Utah, USA - 124 T | ecosystem: Environmental > Terrestrial > Soil > Riparian zone | place: USA: Utah | collected... | reverse complement strand
CCACTTGATCGCGTGGATGCCGAGCCGGTGCGCGAGCGGCGCGAAGATGTCGAGCGTCTCGCGCGCCTTCTCCTGCTGCTTCTGCTTCGGCATCGCGTCGATCGTGCGCATGTTGTGCAGCCGGTCGGCGAGCTTGATCAGGATGACCCGGATGTCCGAGGCCATCGCGACCATCATCTTGCGGTAGTTCTCGGCCTGGCGGTCGTCGCGACTCTGGAAGGTGATTCCGGTCAGCTTGGTGACGCCGTCGACCAGCTGGGCGACCTCGTCGCCGAACTCCGCTCGCACTTCGTCGAGCGACGCGCTCGTGTCCTCGACGGTGTCGTGCAACAGCGCCGCGCACAGCGTCGCCGTGTCGAGCCGCATCCCGGCGCAGATCTTCGCGACGCTGACCGGGTGGACGATGAAGTCGTCGCCGGAGGCGCGACGCTGGTCGGCATGCCGCTCGCAGGCGAACACGAACGCGTCCTCGACCTTCCTGCGATCGACCGGCTCGGCCGCTGCGTCGGCGTGCTCCTCGACGACGGCGAACAGATCGCCGAGCAGCACGCGCTCGTCCCCGGCCAGGCGACCGGCCGGTCCCGCGGGTGCGGGAATTGCCGCCAGGTCGACCGGATCGTGCTCGAAGGCAGGATCGACGACGCCGGTCTGCTGATCCTTCGCCATCGCCTCAGTTTAGACCGGCGCCCCGTCGTGTCGGTACCGGTGACGGCCGACGTGCCGGCGACGCGCGCCGGAGGCGCTCGACGGCTATCCCGCGACGCGCGAGGACAGGGCGTGCTCGGGAGTCGCGAGATAGCGCTCGCAGGCGGCGAGTCGGTCGGCGTAGGCGCGGTGGGCGTGCGAGCGCTGGAGGTCGGTGCGCTCGCCGCGCCCGCGGACCAGCCGAGCGCCACCGGCTGTGTCCCAGGTCGCGAGCTCGAGCTCGCAGAGCACGCGGACCAGGCGGCCGGCGTGGCGACCGTCGCGAAGATGCCGGCCGCAGCCGCGGAGCTCGGTCTCTAGATCTTCTCCGGCGAGCTCGCCGGCGGCGGCGAGGGCACGCCAGAGGTCGACCAGGGCAGGGCGCAGCTCGAGCCGGTGCCGCCAGCTGGCCAGCGTGAAGGCGCGCTCGGGGGCGCCCCACGCGAGGTGCGCGACGGCGTCGCCGGTACGCAGCAACGCGAGGCCGTCGGCGATCGGCGGCGGGTCGAAGGCGACTACGTGGTCGAACCGAGCGGCGAGCGCGGGATCGGCGCCGAGCGCCTCCCAGGCGACGACCGGCAGCGATCCGGGCGCCAGGCCGGCGACCATCGCCTCCAGGGCTGCGCGGCGACGGGCGACGTCGGTGACCACGACGAGCACGCTCTCGCCGCTCGAGAGCAGATCGCCGACGAGGCCGGCGAGGCCCTCCCCACGGCGGTCGCTGACCGCGGCGGAGGGTCCGTGTCGCAACGGCACGGCGCCAGCCGGCGCGGAGCGGATCGCCGTCACGCCGTCGGCGTCGACGGGGAGCGGTCGCAGGGCCGGCCACCACGCGCGCGGATCCGCCGCCAGCTCGTGCTCGACCGCCGTGGCGAGGTCGCGCTCCGGGGCGAGGTCCTCGAGGACGCCCGCGCGCGTGGGACACAGCGAGCGCAGCAAGACGCGGGCCTCGACCGAGCCGTTCCAGCGGTTGCGCTCGAGCGCCACGGCGACGTCGTGGTCGCTCGCGCCGGCGTCGGCGAGCTCGCGCTGCGCGGTGCGAAAGGCCACCCCACGGGCGCGAGCGGAGCCGCCGGCGAGCGTGAAGCGCGCGTGGTCGCCCTGCTCGCCCATCGCCGTGACGTGCTCGACACGGGCGGCGGGGACCATCAGCACGGGCGCGGGGTTGCCGGCGCCGAACGGCGCCAGGCGGTCGAGCTCCTCGGCGAGGTCGAGCGTCAGCGCCGCGACCGGCACGATGGCGTGCGCCTCCTGGACCGGCATCAGGTCGCCCGGGGCGAGCGCCGCGCCGGCATGGGCGGCCAGCGCGGCCCGGAACGCGTCGACGCGGTCGGCGGCGATCTCGAGACCCGCCGCCATCCGGTGGCCGCCGTGGCGCAGCAGGTGGTCGCTCGCCGCGCCGAGGCCGGCATGCAGGTCGTAGGGCTCGATGCTGCGACCCGAGCCGCGACCGGTCTCGCCGTCGAGCGCGATCGCGACGCACGGCCGGCGATGGCGCTCGACCAGCCGCGAGGCGACGATGCCGACGACGCCCGGATGCCAGCCCTCTCCCGCGACGACGATCGCCGCCGCGGCGAGCTGCGGCCGGCAGAGCCGCTCGGCCTCGGCGGCGATCCGCTGCTCGGCCTCGCGCCGGTCGTGGTTGAGGCCGTCGAGCTCACGGGCGATCTCGTCGCCGCGCTCGCGGTCCTCGGTCAGCAGCAGCTCGAGCGCGGCGTCGGCGCGCGCGAGCCGCCCCGCGGCGTTGATCCGCGGGCCGAGCCGGAAGCCGGCGGCGCGCTCGTCGAGATCCGCCGGGTCGAGCTGGGCCACCGCCATCAGCGCGCGCAAGCCCGGCTTGCGCGTCCGCGCCAGCTCGGTCATCCCCGCGCGCGCGATCCGCCGGTTCTCGCCGACCAGCGCCACCATGTCGCAGAGCGTCGCCAGCCCCGCCAGGTCGAGGTCCTCCTCGGCGCCCGCCGGATCGACGCCCGCGGCGCGGCGCAGCGCCTCCGAGAGCTTGAGCGCGACGCCGGCGCCGCACAGATGCTCGAACGGATAGTCGCCGAGCGCCGGATGGACGACCGGGCAGTCCGGCAGCGCGGCGTCTGGACGATGATGGTCGGTCACGACAACCTCGACCCCAAGCTCGCGCGCCAGCGCCACCTCCGCCACCGCCGTCACGCCGCAGTCGACGGTGACGATCAGCCCGGCGCCCTGGGAGGCGAGCTCGCGCACCGCGTCCCGCGACAGCCCATACCCCTCGTCCCGGCTCGGCAGCCGCCAGGCCGGATCCCCACCGACCGCCCGCAGCGCCCGAATCAGGACCGCCGTCGCGCAGACGCCGTCGACGTCGTAGTCGCCGAACACCACCACCCGCGTTCCAGCCTCCACATGGCGCAGGATCGCCCCACACGCCTCCCCCATCCCCGCCAGCAGCTCCGGCGCATGCCGCTCCTCGGCCGCCAGGAACCGCCGCGCCGCCTCGGCGTCCCCCAGCCCCCGCCGCGTCAGGATCGCCGCGGTGTGCGGCGAAACCCCCAGCGCCTCCGCGAGCCGCAGGCTCTCACCCGCCGCATACGGCGCACACGTCCACCCGGATACCGCTGGAAGCACACGCGAATATTCCCGTCCACACCGGACGTCCCAAGGTATGAGCTGACGCGCCGCAGACGCGCGACGACCAAGCCTGGCGGTGCCGGCGAGGCCCGTGGCGTGCTCCGCACGCGAGGGCCTCGACGGTGCCGTCAGGCGCCGGTCGGCAGCCGTCTACGGCGCGTCAGAGCACGTCCGGCCGATGCTCTCCCTCGGTCTTGGAGCCGTACCACCAGGAGGCGGCGAGCGCGATCAGCGTGCCGGGTATCGCGACGAACGCGGAGAGAAGGTCGGTGTCGTCCTGCCCGGGGACCGTGAAGCCGGAGACGACGAAGCCGAAGATCGCCGAGCCGAGGATCGCGGCGCCGAACGCCCCGACGATGCCGCCGTAGAAGCGGTCGGGGACGAAGACGGCGAAGTGCCAGAGCGCGATGCCCATCATGACCCAGACGACCATGCTCATCTCTCAGTGCCTCCCGTGCTTCTTGCGGGCTCGGTTGCGTGCGCGCTGGGCCTTGCGCTCGGCGGCGCGGGCGTCGCCGTCGCTCGCACGGCCGTTGCCGTCGCCGCCTGGCGACGGGTCGGCCGGCACAGCGGGAGCAGCCGTGGCGGCGGGCGCCCCACCCGCCGTCGCCGGCGTCGGCGCGGCGGGGACGGGAGCGCGGCGCTGCGGCTGGCGTCGGGTGGGAGCGGCGTCGTCGTCCTCGCCGAGCGTGCCCGAGGCGAACGGCGGGACGACGCCGTCGTTCTCGTCCATGATCAGCCTGCGCCGTCGGACGTAGACCGGCTCACGCTCCTTCCAGAGCGTCAGCACGGGCGCCGCGATGAAGATCGACGAGTAGGCGCCGGAGGCGACGCCGACGAGCAGCGCGAAGGCGAAGTCCTGCAGCGTCTCGCCACCGAACAGCAGCAGCGCGCCGACCGGCATCAGGGTCGAGGCGCTGGTCGCGAGCGAGCGCGTCAGCACCTCCGACATCGATCGGTTGACGATCTGCGCGAAGGTCGCGCGCGGCATCCGCGGGACGTTCTCGCGGATACGGTCGAACACGATGATCGTGTCGTAGAGCGAGTAGCCGAGAATCGTGAGCAGCGCCGCGACCGTCGACGTCGTCACCTCCCGGCCGACCAGGGCGTAGACGCCCCCCGTTATCAGGATGTCGTGGGCGATCGCGATCAGGACCGGGATGACGAACTTCGCCTCGAAGCGCAGCGCCATGTAGATCGAGATGAGCAGCAGCGAGGCGATCACCGCGATCAGTGCCGTACGCGCGACCTGGGCCCCGAACGTCGGCCCGATCGAGTTGACCGAGAAGTCGGCGCGCTCGACGCCGAACTGCTCGTCGAGCGTCCTTCGGACCTCGCTCACCTCGTTCTCGTCGAGCGTCGGCGTCGAGATCTGGAAGACGTTGTCGCCGAGCTCCGGCTCGTCGACCTCCTGGATCTTCGCCTCGCCGTAGCCAAGCGGCGAGATCGCGTCGCGCACCTCGTCGACGCTGGCCTCCTGGGCGATCGGAGTCTTGATCCGCGTGCCGGACTCGAAGTCGATGCCGAACGTCAGGCCGATGCCGGCGATCGCCAGCGCGCCGATCACGAGGATCAGGCCGGAGCCGGAGAAGAACCACTTCGACTTGCCGACGAAATCCCAGCGCCAGCGCGGGCCCTCGCGGTCGTCCTTGCCGACGCCGAGCGCGAAGCGCGAGCCGATCAGCCGCGTGCGACTCATCGCGCCGAGGATCGCCGAGGTGGCGAGCACGGCGGTGAACAGCGAGACGATCGTGCCGACGCCGAGCGTGAAGGCGAAGCCCTTGACGCCCGAGGTGGCCAGCGTGAAGAGGATGAACGCGACGCCGATCGTGACGACGTTCGCGTCGATGATCGTGCGCAGCGCCTTCTGGTAGCCGTTGGAGATCGCGGCGGGTATCGACGAGCCCGCGCGCGCCTCCTCCTTGATGCGCTCGAAGATGACGATGTTGGCGTCGGCGGCGACCGCGAGCGTCAGGATCGTGCCGGCGATGCCCGGCAGCGTCAGCGTGATCGGGATCAGCTTGACGAGCGCGAACAGGAAGATCGCGTAGATGATCAGCGTGATCGCCGCGACGACGCCGAGCACGCGGTAGAAGGCGACCAGGAACAGCAGCGTCAGCGCGAGGCCGACGCCGCCCGCGAGCAGGCCCTGGTCGAGTGCCTGCTGGCCGAGCGACGCCGAGACCTGGGTCTGCGAGATGAGCTTCAGCTCGATCGGCAGCGCGCCGATGCGCAGGCTCTCGGCGAGGTCCTGGGTGTCCTGGAGATTGCCGATGCCGTTGATCTGGGCGCCGGTGCGTCCGTCGATGCCCTCCGGGTTCTCGCGGTAGTCGATCGTCGCGAGCGAGACGATCTGGTCGTCGAGCGTGATCGCGAAGCGCTGCAGCGTCCGCTCGCGGTCCCCGCCCGGCGGGACGATGATCTCGGATCCGCGCTGCGCCAGCCGCTTGGTGACGTTCGCGAACGCCTCCCGGCCGTCGTCGCTGAACTCCATCGTCACGATCGGCTCGTTGGTGCGCTGGTCCGTGTTCTGCTCCGGGTTCTTGATGTCGGCGCCGGAGAGCTCCGAGTCGTCCTCGAGGACGAAGTAGTTGTGGACGTCGTCGGGCTGGTTCTGCGCCCGGTCGGCCTCGACCACGACGATGCCGCGCGGCACCTCGAGCACCTCTGAGCGCGCGGGGAAACCGCTGCTCGGCTTGGCGGTCGACTGCTCGGCGCCGCCGTCGTGGTTGCCGACCGGGATCTTCGCGAGCTCCGCGCGGCACTTGCTGCCCTTGGGGATCTGGCCCTGCTTGCGCTCGACGCTCCCCGCCACGCCCTCGTAGTCGGACAGCAGCTCCTCGCACGTCGAGTCCGGTCCGGCGATCAGGTCCTTGTCGGGACCGAAGAGGTAGTAGCGGCCGCTGTGGCTGTCGTTGCGCTCGTCGTAGTACTGCCGGATCTTCTTCTGGTCGCCCTCGAAGCGCTGCTCGATCTCCTCCGACGGGCTGTCGGGCGGGATGTCGTTCGCGGTCGCCGTCGGCTTCTGCTCGGTGGCGACCTCCACCGCGTCGTAGAGCGAGGTGCTTCCGGCGTAGGGGGCGTCCGGCCCCTGACCGCGGATGTTGTCCTCCCAGTCGTAGAACTGCAGCTGGGCGGTGGTGCCGACCTGCTGGATCGCGCGGTCGGCGTTGTCGACGTCGGGCAGGCCGATCGAGATCTGGTTGCTGCCCGCGCGCTGGATCTCCGGCTCGGAGACGCCGAGGGCGTCGGTGCGCTTGCGGATCGTCTCGATCGCGTCGTCGATCGCCTGGGGGGTGACGGTCGGCACCTGTGGCGTGGGGCGCCCCTCGTAGACGAGCTCGACGCCACCGCGCAGGTCGAGCCCGAGCACCGTCGGCTTGCTCAAAATCACGTAGAACGACGCCGCGAGCAGGGCCGCTACGAGGCCGATGATCGAGAGGTTGCGCTTGCGTGAAGTCATGTCAGTTCGAGTCGCCGCCGGCCTGACGTGGCGTCAGCACCAGCAGCAGGCCTCCGTCGTCGTCGTACGCGGGGAAGATGTCGGCCACGGCCTGCTCCGGCCGGTCTCCCTCCGCATTGACCACGACCGGCTTACCGAGAACCCTAACGCCCCACTCAAGCGCCGTCGCGATGTGATCGCTGTCGTTTTCGAACTCGAGCCCGAGGACCTCGCCCGCCGGCCGCCCGATGACGTCGAGATCGCCGAGTCCGGTCAGCTCGCGCGCGCCGCGACCGGCGCCGATCAGGCGGCCCTCCTGATCGGTGAGGAAGAAGGCCGCCGTGGGCGCGGGGTAGTAGTCGTCGAGCAGCTCGAAGAGGAAGCCGAAGCCGCACTGCTTGCATCCGCGCGCACGGCTCTGAAAGCCGGCCGTGCGGTCGGTCGACATGCTGCGGTCACCGCAGTTGGGGCAGATGAAGTTCGGCACGGAATGCGGAGACTAGCGGCGCGTCAGAACAGGCGTGCGCCTTCGGCTGGCGGCTCGAGCCCGAGGTGCGAGAAGGCCGCCGGGGTCGCGACCCTACCGCGAGGCGTGCGCATGATCAGGCCCTGCTGGAGCAGGTAGGGCTCATAGACGTCCTCGATCGTGTCCTGCTCCTCGCTGACCGCGACCGCGAGCGTCGAGAGACCGACCGGGCCGCCGCCGAACTTCGAGCAGATCGCCGACAGGATCTCGCGATCGAGCCGGTCCAACCCGGCCCGGTCGACGTCGAGCAGCTCGAGCGCCTCGCTCGCGACGGCGGCGTCGATCGTGCCGGCCCCGCGGACCTCGGCGTAGTCGCGCACGCGCTTGAGCAGCCGGTTGGCCACGCGCGGCGTGCCGCGCGAGCGCGCGGCGATCGCCTCCGCCCCGGCGGTGTCGATCTCGACGTCGAGGATCCCGGCCGAGCGACGAACGATCCGGCCCAGATCGGCAGCGTCGTAGAGCTCGAGCCGCGGCGCCACGCCGAAGCGATCGCGCAGCGGCGTCGTCAGCAGTCCGGCGCGGGTGGTCGCGCCGATCAGCGTGAACGGCGGCAGCTCGAGGTTGACGACCCTCGCCCCCGCCCCCTGGCCCACGGTGATCGGCAGCCGCCGGTCCTCCATCGCCGGGTAGAAGGTCTCCTCGAGCGCCCGCGGCAAGCGGTGGATCTCGTCGACGAAGAAGACCGAGCGCGGCTCCAGCGACGACAGGTAGGACGCGACGTCGCCCTTGCGCTCGAGCGCGGGCGCGGCGGTCGCGACGAGGCCGACGCCGAGCTCGTTCGCGACGATCTGCGCCAGCGACGTCTTGCCAAGGCCGGGCGGCCCGGCGAGCAGCACGTGGTCGAGCGCCTCTCCGCGGCCGCGGGCGGCCTCGATGAACACCTCGAGCTGGGCCTTGACCTGCTCCTGGCCGACGAAGTCGGTGAGCAGCTTCGGTCGCAGCGACCGGTCGAGCTCCTCCTCGACCCCGCTCTCGGCCTCAGGAGCCTGCAGCCGCTCGACGCCAGGCGTGCGGATGCCGCTCACCGCGCCGCCTTCAGGGCCTCGGCGATCAGCTCCTCGGCCGTCTCGCCGTCGCTGTCGTCGAGCATCGCGTCGGCCTCGGGCGGCGTGTAGCCGAGCCCGAGCAGACCCTCGCGCGCGACGCTGCGCGGGTCGTCGGAGGCGCGCGTGATGACGATCTCCTCAGCGACGGCTCCGGCCACCTTGTCGCGCAGCTCGACGATGATCCGCTCCGCCGTTCGCTTGCCGATCCCGGGAACGGCCTGGAAGCGCGCCGCGTCGCCGTTGGCGATCGCGCCGAGCAGCTCGCGCGGCGGGCCGCCGGACAGGACGGCCTGGGCGACCTTCGGGCCGACGCCCTGGACGCCGATCAGCATCAGGAACAGCTCGCGCTCGGTCTCGCTCGCGAAGCCGAAGAGATGGATGCCGTCGTCGCGCAGGACGAGATGCGAGTGCAGCAGCACCTCGCCGCCCGCCTGCGGCACCTTGCCGAGCGTCTCGCTGGACACCGCCAGCCTGTAGCCCACGCCGGCGCACTCGACGACCACCTCGGTCGGGCGGCGGACCAGCACCTGGCCTCTCACGGACGAGATCACGACTCGTGATTCTGCGCGTCCCGGCGGACGCCTCCCAGAGAGCGACGAGCCGCAGGTTGCGGCGAAGTTATCGCCGCAACCCGCGGCTCGCGCGGATCACCTCGCCACCGCGGCGCTGCGAGCCTCGCCGACGGCCGTGCGCAGAGGCGCCCCATTGGCGTGGCAGATCGCCACCGCGAGCGCATCGGCGGCGTGGTTGGGCCTCGGCGGCTCCGAGAGCGCGAGCAGGGCGCCGACCATCCGCTGGACCTGGTCCTTGGCGGCGGCGCCCGATCCGCAGACCGCCTGCTTGATCTGCTGCGGCGTGTACGAGAAGCACGGCAGGCCAGCCTGGCCGGCGGCCAGCAGGACGGCGCCGCGCGCCTGGCCGACGGCCAGCGCCGTGCGTACGTTCTGGCCGAAGTAGAGCTCCTCGACCGCGACCGCCTGCGGCTCGTGCTCGTCGATCAGCTCCAGGACCCGCGCATGGATGCGCACGAGCCGCTGCTCGAGCGGAACGCCGGCGGCGGTGTCGATCGTCCCGCCGTCGAGCGCGCCGAGCTTCGCGCCGCGTGCGACCACGACGCCGTAGCCCGTGTTCGCGGTACCTGGATCGATGCCGAGGACGACCACCATCGGCCTGATTCTTCGCGCAGGCCCGGACGCCTGCCCCCGACGTCAGTTGGCCAGCACCCGCTCCAGGACGTCGGCGTCGACGTCGAAGTTGGCGTGGACCGCCTGGACGTCGTCGTTGTCCTCGAGCAGGTCCAGCAGGCGCATCAGCGCGCCGGCCTGGCCCTCGTCGAGCTCGACCCTGTTGGTCGGCCGCATCACGAGCTCGGCCGACTGCAGCTCGATCTCCGCCTCCTCGAGCGCCGAGCGGATCGCGGCGAGGTCTGTCGAGCCGGTGACGACCTCGAGCACGTCGCCGTCCGCGACGACGTCCTCGGCGCCCGCGTCGATCGCCGGCATCAGGTCGTCCTCGTCGTAGCGCGCGGCGTCGACGACGATCTGCCCCTTCTTCTCGAAGATCCAGGCGACCGAGCCCGGCTCGCCGAGGTTGCCGCCGTGCTTGGTGAAGGCGTGGCGGACGTCGGAGCTGGTGCGGTTGCGGTTGTCGGTCAGCGCCTCGACGAGGACGGCGACGCCACCCGGGCCGTAGCCCTCGTAGGTGACCGTCTCGAAGGCCTCGGCGTCCTGGTCGGCTCCGCTGCCCTTCGCGATCGCGCGCTCGATGTTGTCCTTCGGCATGCTCGCGTCCTTGGCCTTCTGGACCGCGAGCGCGAGCGACGGGTTGCCCTCCGGGTCCCCGCCGCCCTCACGAGCGGCGACGGTGATCGCGCGCGTCAGCTTGGTGAAGAGCGCGCCCCGCTTGGCGTCGGTCGCCTTCTTCTTGTGCTTGATCGACGCCCATTTGGAATGGCCGGACATGAAGGCTGATTCTACGTGTGCCGACCGCCGGCCGAGCGAAACCCCCCGAGGGCAGGGGGCACGGGTAGCGCCCTCGCATGTACGTCCTAAACGACGAACTTGCCGTCGCGCTGCAGCTCGACGCCGTCGACGACGATCGAGCCGCCCTGGCGCAGGTCGCAGATCATGTCCCAGTGGACGGCCGACTCGTTGGTGCCGCCGGACTCGGGGTAGGCGGCGCCGACGGCCATGTGGACGGTCCCGCCGATCTTCTCGTCGAGCAGGATCTCCTTGGTACCGGCGACGATCCCGTAGTTGGTGCCGATCCCGAGCTCCCCGAGCGTGCGCGAGCCGGCGTCGGTGTCGAGCGTCTCGATCAGGAAGTCCTCGCCGCGCTCGGCCGAGGCGTCGACGACCTTGCCGCCCTCGAACCGGAAGCGCACGCCGGAGACCTCGCGACCGCCGTAGCTCGCGGGCAGCGAGAACGCGATCTCGCCGTCGACCGAGTCCTCGACGGGACCGGTGAAGAACTCGCCGTCGGGCATGTTGTGGGTGCCGACGCAGGGAATCCAGTGGCGACCCCCCACGCCGAGCCTGATGTCGGTCCCCGGGGCGGTGACATGGACCTCCTCGCGACCCTCGATCCACTCGGCGAGCCGCCTGACCTCGTCGGACTGGCGCTCCCAGGCGGTGACCGGGTCCGGATCGGTCGCCAGGCAGGCGCCGTAGAAGAAGTCCTCGTAGGCGGCCAGCGACATCCCGGCCTCGCCGGCGTAGGCATGAGTCGGGAAGAGCGTGAGCGACCAGCGGTGCTTGCCCTCGGCGGCGCGGCGCATCGAGGTCTCCATGATCTTGCGCCGGGCGCGCTGGGCGCGTGCCTGCTTGGCCGGGTCGACGCCCGAGAGGGCGCGCGGGTTGGTGTCGGCCATCACGACGATCCGCACGTCGGCGTGCTCGGCCGTCCACTCCGCCGGCGGCTGGACCCAGTCGAGCTGCTCGTCGCCGGCGAGCTCGAAGAAGGCGGCCTGCGCGGCCTCGGTCGTCAGCTGCATCACCGGCAGGCCGCCCGCGCGCAGGATCTCCTCGTAGACCGCTTGGATCAGCGGCTCGCCGGTCGTCGTCCCCTGGATGACGCAGACGTCGCCGGGCTGCACCTTCGTCGAGTAGCGCACGAGGATCTGGGCGAGCGCCTCCACGCGTGAGTCCTTCACTGGGCTTCTCCTCCGTTTGCGGTGATTGCGGCGATCCGGCCGAGCAGCCACTCGTGCAGGCGGGTCTCGCCGTTGAGCTCGGGGTGGAACGAGACGGCGAGCACGTCGCCCTGGCGGACGGCGACGGGATGGCCGTCGACCGCGGCGAGGACCTCGACCCCCTCGCCGACCTCGCGCGCCCACGGCGCGCGGATGAAGATCGCCTCGACGCCGTCGCCGACTCCGTCGAGGTCGAGCTCGGCCTCGAAGCTGTGGACCTGGCGGCCGAAGGCGTTGCGCTCCGCCGCGATGTCCAGCACGCCGAGGTGGTCGCGGTCGAGCATGATCAGCCCGGCACAGGTCCCGAGCACCGGCGCGCCGCGGCGCACCAGCTCGCGCAGCGGCTCGGCGAGCTGCTCGCGCTCGATGCCGAGCGTCATCGTCGTCGACTCGCCGCCGGGAATCACGAGGCCGGCGAGGCCGTCCAGGTCGGCCGGCGTGCGCACCTCGCGCACCTCGGCGCCGAGAGCCTCCAGCACCTTGCGGTGGGCCTCGAAGTCGCCCTGCAGCGCCAGGACTCCGATCGTCCGCGTCACCAACCGCGCTCTTGCAGCAGGCCGCCCTGCTCGGCGATCGCGTCCATGCCGATGCCGGTCATCGGCGCGCCGAGATCGCGCGAGGCCGCGGCGATCCGCTCGGCGTCCTCGAAGTGCGTGGTCGCCTCCACGACGGCGACCGCGGTCCGCTCGGGGTCCTCGGACTTGAAGATGCCCGAGCCGACGAAGACGCCCTCCGCGCCGAGCCGCATCATCAGCGCCGCATCGGCTGGCGTCGCGACGCCGCCGGCGGAGAACATCACGACCGGCAGCTTGCCGGCCGCGGCAACGTCGCGTACGAGCGGCAACGGCGCCTGGAGGTCCTTGGCGGCGGTCGGCAGCTCGGCCGCGTCGAGCGCCCCGAGACGGCGGATGTCGCCGCCGATCCGACGCATGTGGCGGACCGCCTCGACGACATTGCCGGTGCCCGCCTCGCCCTTGCTGCGGATCATCGCCGCGCCCTCGGCGATCCGCCGCAGCGCCTCGCCGAGATCGGTCGCGCCGCAGACGAACGGCACCTTGAAGCCCCACTTGTCGATGTGGTTGGCCTCGTCGGCCGGCGTCAGGACCTCGGACTCGTCGACGTAGTCGACCTCGAGCGCCTGCAGCACCTCGGCCTCGACGAAGTGGCCGATCCGCGCCTTGGCCATCACCGGGATCGTGACCGCGGCCTGGATCGCCTCGATCATCGTCGGATCGGACATCCGCGCGACCCCGCCGGCGACGCGGATGTCGGCCGGCACGCGCTCCAGCGCCATCACCGCGGCGGCGCCCGCCGCCTCCGCGATCCGCGCCTGCTCGGCGGTCACGACGTCCATGATCACGCCGCCCTTGAGCATCTCTGCCAGGCCGGCCTTGACCGCGAATGTGCCCTCTTGCCTCACCCCGCCAATACTACGGGCCGAACTTCTATTTCAACTTGAAGGCCTTGATGCGGTCGGAGTACTGCGACTCGTCCATCGCGTAGACCCCGTAGGCGAGCGCCTGCACGACGCTCAGCAGTGCCGCGTGCGACCGCACGAAGGCGGGGCTGTTCGACGAGTAGAAGAGCTTGTGGTCAGCGAGCTTGGCGACCTCCGACAGCGTCGCGTCGGACACCGAGATCGTCGCCGCGTTGCGATTGCGCGCGAGCTTCATCGCGCGCACCACGAGCGGATGCGGGCGACCGGCGGAGAAGCCGACCAGCACGGTGCGGTCGTCGATCCGGCCGAGCTTCGCCAGTCCCTCCTGGCTCGGGCTCGCGACGACCTCGCAGCGGACGTCGAGCAGCATCAGCAGGTGGCGCAGGTAGCTGGCGAAGAAGGCCATCTGGTCGGTGCCGCAGAGCACGAGCCGATCGGCGCGCGAGATCAGCTCGACGCAGTGCGCGACCTCCTCGCGGTCGAGCTTGCGCGCGGTCTCCTCGACGTTGACGTGGTCGGCGGCCAGCGCGGCCTCGAACTCGGTCTGGTCGATCGGGAACAGCGGCGGGTTGGCGAGGTCGACGGTCCCGTGCTCTCCCTCCCGCGCCCGGCGGTACTCGTCGCGGGCGGCGGACTGGAGCTCCGGAAAGCCCTCGAAGCCGAGCGCCTGGGCGAAGCGGACGACGGTCGACGACGAGGTGTTGGCGCGCCGGGCGAGCTCCTCGGCGGTGTGGAACGAGGCCTCGTCGAGGTGGTCGACGATGTACTGGCCGACGTCCTTCTGCGAGCGCGAGAACTCGTCGAAGCGTGAGCGGATCTCGGCGGACAGTGTGAGCGCGGCGGTAGCTGAGGACTTCACGGCGATGTGATTCGCTCGCCGAGTGGGAGTTCCTTCTCCGGGGCGTGGCGGCGTCGAGTTGGATGGTCCGCCGTCCGCTTGGGAACCGCTCCCGGCGGACCATCCAACTCGACGTCAACAGGGGCTGTTCACCAGGTGCGCCATGGGGCGTGGCCGCTGTCCCAGAGGTCGTTGAGCTGGACGGCGTCCTTGTAGGTGTCCATGCATTCCCAGAAGCCGGTGTGGCGGTAGGCGCGCAGCTCCCCCTCGCCGGCGAGCCGCTCGAGCGGCTCGCGCTCGAGCACGCAATCCGGGGACAGGTAGTCGTAGGCGCTCGGCTCCAAGCAGAAGAAGCCGCCGTTGATCCACTGCTCCGAGCGCGGCTTCTCCTCGAAGCCGGTCACGCGGCCGTCGCCGTCGAGGTGCGTGACGCCGAACTGCAGCTCGGGCCGGACGACGGTCATCGTCGCGGCGCCGCCATGCCCGCGATGGTCGGCGAGCAGGGCGCCGAGGTCGATGTCTGCGACGCCGTCGGCGTAGGTGACGCAGGCGGTGCCGTCGCCCAGCTCGCGGTGTGCGCGGTGCAGTCGCCCGCCGGTCGGCGTGTCGACGCCCGTGTCGAGGCAGCGAACGGACACGCCGTCCGGCCAGCGCGTGGTCGCGGCGAACCGCTCGATCAGCTCGCCGCGATAGCCGGTCAGCAGCACGAACTCGCGGAAGCCCTGGACGGCGTAGATCTGAACGACGTGCCAGACGATCGGCTGCCCTCCGATCTCTACCAGCGGCTTCGGGATCGATTGCGTCCCGCGCTGGAGGCGCGTGCCGCGGCCTCCGCAGAGGATCACGACCGGTGGCAGCGGGGGTTGCTCAGTCAGCATCGGCGCGAGATTATGGCCCGCCGTTCGGGTAGCCTGCGCCGCCGTGAAGCGCCTGCCCACCCGGCTCGACGGTCTCGTGCTGATCGAGCCGACCGTCTTTCCCGACAGCCGAGGCTTCTTCCACGAGACCTATCGCCGTGACTCCTACGCCGATCTCGGCGTCACGCCGGAGTTCGTCCAGGACAACCACTCGCGCTCGACGCGCGGCGTGGTGCGCGGAATGCACTTCCAGATCGGCGCCGGCCAGGCGAAGCTGATCCGCTGTGCGCGCGGAGCGATCGTCGACGTCGTCGTCGACATCCGCCGCGCTTCGCCGACCTTCGGCGAGTGGGAGGCATTCGAGCTCGACGACCAGAGCCTGCTGCAGCTGTTCGTCCCGGTCGGCTTCGCGCACGGCTTCTGCGTGACCAGCGAGGTCGCCGACGTCGTCTACAAGTGCTCCTCCTACTACGACGGCGAAGTCGAGCGCGGCATCCGCTACGACGATCCCGACGTCGGCATCGAGTGGCCCGCCGGTCTCGAGCTGCACCCCTCCGAACGCGACGTGACCGCGCCCCTGCTGCGCGACGCCGCGGCCGAGATCCCGTTCTAGCCCGGATGACAGCCTGGATCGCCTTGTAAAGGCGCATCCGGTTAGGCCACAACACGGCAGATCGTCTGCGCCTTCCGGCCGACTGCAAACGTCTATCGTCGACTCGCCTACAGTTCGATCGGTTCTGGGACTCGAACGACCTGACGATCGTGCGCCTCTCTCGTGCCTACGGTATCGCCGCCTTGGCCCGCGTCGTTGAGATCCTCTCGCTGGCAGCCATTCTCAGCCGTAACATCTTCTAGGGCCATGGTGACTACCCCCACAGCCACAGATTGCCTCGGCCCCCTCGCCCGAGAAGCCGCCTCCCCCTCCCCCGCCAATCCCGGGCCTTGGGCGGCCCGAGACGCGAGGCACCCTGCCGAGCAGCACAAAGTCCAAGTAGCGGCAGTCCTTCTCCGCCATGTCGGGCGCCCGCTCAGAGAGGTCCGCTGAGTACCCGATTGGCTTCGAGTGGGCCGGCCAGGACCCCGAACCTGGGACCTACGGATTATGAGTGGCACCAAGCGAGGTCCAGTAGGGTCGATTTGGCTCTGTAGCGGGAAGTTGGATGGAGCCGGCTCGGGACACATTTGCCTAGTTGGGGACATGGTTCGGGACATGATTTGACGCCACCGGACAGAGCTATGCCGGTCATCCCTCGTCGTCGGATGGAAGGTGCCCGGAAAGCCGCTCGAAGTCCTCTCGAGACGCCGGGTGCGTTCCGTCGATCGCGTGGATCTCATTCATCGAGGTGATCGGCCCGTCGGAACCGGACCTGATCTCGGTCTCAAGATCGTGAGACATGCATATAGTCTACTACCGGAGATTGCCGTGCACCTCGATTGCCGATCAAGAACCGGCGAGCTCGGACCGAACACGCGCCGCGAAGTCGGGAACGCCGGCCCGCGCGAACGCTTCGAGCAGAGCGGGTAACGGGCGGCCTCCGCCCCAATCCCGAGCTTGGAGTTCGAGAACGTCGAAGATCGCCTGCGGCTGATCGTCGAGGACGGGGCACAGCACGCTGTCCGGCGCGGCGACCTGGACCCCATGCCTGTGCAAGCCCTCCGGCAAATAGCCTCGGTCGCGAGTGATCAAGTAGTCGGCGCCGCCGACCACCGCGAGCGCGCATATGTGGCGGTCGTCGGGATCCGCGGTCAGCTCGGCAAGGTTCAACCCGGCCGGCACCTCGGCGATTTCGACCCGCCCCGCCGGGAAGCTGTCGGCGAGGTAGCCGACCCAGCGCTCGGCGATCTCGGCGCTGAGCGCTTTCTCCTCGATCAGTTTGCGCTTGGCCTCGCTCAGTAGGTCGTCGCTCCACAGCAGATCGAACAGCCGCAGGCGCAGCGCGAGTCGACCGAACAGGTCGTGCAGGACCCGGGAGAAGATGATGTCGGTGTCAAGCACCGCGCGCGGTACGCGCCCGGCGTCACTCAAGTGGTGCGCCCAGCTCGTCCAGCGAGCGGGAGAACTCGCTCGCCGAACGGTCAGCGTCGGCCATCCGCTCCTCGAACGCCAACACCGCCGACAACGGGATCTGCCAGTAGCTCGACCCCGCCATCCGCTCTGCCTCGATCTCCCCCGCGTTGATCAACCGCACCACATGCTGGCGCGAGAACCCCAACCGCCCCGCCACCTGCTGCGGCGAAAGCAGCTCCCGCTCCTCAGCGACCGTCACCGTCACGCTCTTGCCTTCGGCCAGCAACCGCTCCACCTCAGCCGCCACCGGAGCCATCGGCTCGCCCGCCTTCGGATCTACATGCAGCGTCTTCATGCCATGCATGTTAGCAAACCTGTCCTACCTGCACACGACACGGGCGGCCACCAGTGTCCCCCGGGTTGCCTAATTCGCCAATCGCGAGAACTAGTCGCCGCCAGCGCCGATGTAGAACTCAAAGCCATCGATTCGGGGCTCCGACCACCCTCCAAGGGTCGCCGTCGCGGACGGTGTGCGACGCCAGCCGCCGTAGGGCACCCACTTGGTAGCCAGGGTTATGCCGAGATCGCCGAGGCGGTAGCCGCTCCAGCGCATGTAGCTTTGCGACGTTCCCGCCACGACCCCGTAGATGTTGTCCACCGCTACCGCCCAGCGCTTAGCCCGGCGCCCTGTGACGGCAGCCTCCTGAAGGAAGCCCTGTCGGCAGGGTGGGTTAAGCCCGTAGTTCACGAATCGACCGGTGAAGCCGATGCGCGGCCAGCGCGCATGGCAGGTGCCCCAGCGATCGAGGCGCTTCGAGCGGGCGCGTCCAAACGCGCGCTCCACGGCCCGGATTGTGAGCCGACCGCGCCGATATAGCCTGGCTACGGGAAGCCCGGCGAACGACTGGACGCCCACCCCACCGTCGGTGCGACGTCGATAGCCAGAATCGACCACCCTCGCGACATAGCGCCTACCGAGATACCGCAGCTCCCAGTCTTGCTCGGGGGCCGACCACGCTCGCCCACGGAGCCCAGCGGCTGACGTCGACTCTGCGCACTCTGCGGCACCAGAGCGGACGAGCCAGGTAATCAGTCCATCTCGCCAGATCACGTCGTCGACCACGAGGGCGGGATTGCTCTCAAGGGGGTCGAGGATCGCAGGCACCGTGGAGACGATCTCCTCCTCGGTGCCGTGGAACCGGGCCCTTACCGCGACCCGTTCGCACCCCACGCCTTGAACCGCCGCCGCTGTCCCCGTGTCCATCGTGACGACGGCTTTGCGTGGCTTCGCCTCAGCAGGGGTCGCCGAGAGTCCCAGCAGCGGGAGAGCCGCCAATACAAGCCCAGCGGATAACAACTGCTTCATCGAATCATCCTACTTCCAGCGCTTACACGGACTCAGGGTTGGACAAGGCTGATATTCCGCCACCGCCAGCGGGCGGCCCTTACCCACGACGACAGCGGCGAACGTTCGCGCAAAGCGTATCCGCTGTTAGACGAGCATCCAGCCGTCACTTCCAACAGTGGGCGTCTCCCGATCAGAAGTACCGCACGTGCTGATCGGATAGCTGCTCAATGGCGGCGTCCCACTGCCACACTCGAAACTCGCCTAGCTCCACATCCAGCAAACCATGGGTCGCCTGGATCGCTACGAGCGGCGCAGGTAACCGGAGATCCTCTTGCCGCGCCATGTCAGCGGCGGTGCGACTGTCAGTCCTGCTCGGCACAGCTTGGCCGTGCGGGTGCGTGTGCCAGCTCCCAAGAAACCGGTAGCGCTTTGCGCTGTACTCCCACACCGCCGCAATCAACGCTGCCGTGGTTTGTCGGTCGGGCACGAAGCTATGAGGTCGATGTTTCGCGCGGTTCCCCGGCCCGAAGGCCCGTATGACTACGACATCGCCGTCTCCCTGGTAGCCGAACAGGGCACCACCGGTCTCTAGAAACCGGCGTTGGGGAGCCTCCCTGAGGATCGTCGCGTGCGCCTGTTCATCGACCCAGATCGTCATGTCTGGCAGACCGGACACTCAGGGTGTCGCTCAAGGAGTCCGTGCTGCCAACGCGGTGCGCCTCGAAAGTTGATGATCGACCAGTCATAGTCGAGCGCGGGATAGCTGGTCATATAGGTCGCCTGAGTAGCCGCTCGGGCGACTACTGCCGCTAGCTCAGTCGCGTCGAACCCGGCCCCGGAAAAGGCCGGATGCGCGCAGCCAACTGGAGTGACGTTGCTTCTCGGTCCTTCACTGGGCACGGGAATAGTTCCCTCCCGTTGAGCGAGAGCAAAACACATGAAGCAGGGACCGTCCGGTCGTAGGACAATGACCTCGCCTCCAAAGCTCCCGGCCGATAAGCCCGCGATTACTAGGCGCTTCCCGGCCTCGCGGCAACGACGGTTCAGTATCCGGGCGACTGCCAGCGAGCCGGTCGTGTCAACGACAAGATCAACGCTCTCGAGAAGCGAGTCCAGGCGATCACTGTCGCCTTGCCCGGCGCCAACGTGAAGGTGAAGCGGCGTGACCTCGATGAACGGGTTTCGAGCCTGGGCCTCGCTTGCAACGGCGACGGTCTTTGCGATGCCGGCCCAGCTGACTCCAACTGCATGACGGACCGCGTTGTTGACGTCGAAGGTGTCCCAATCGCCGACCGCGACGCGGCCCACGCCGGCCTTGGCTAGCTCAAGGGCCACCGGGCTCCCAAGCGAACCAGCCCCGATGACCGCAACGCTCGCATCGTCGAGTCCTGACAGCTCAGGCAAACGTCGCAACCGCTCGGCAGGCGAGAGGGCTTGAACACGAACGGTGCGCTGCACGGACTTCGTGCCGTCTCGTCCTAGCGCGACGCGGAGAAAGACCCACGCGCGGCGAACCTGTCCTCGTTGCGGCCCCTCCTCCGGAAAGGAAACGCCTAGCCACGACTCTATGGCCCGTCGCTTCTTCTCGGAGCGAAGCACGCGTCTGAGCCGGTCAAGGGACTCCGGCACAGCCTCGTCCACTAGTCGCAGGAGATCTGGGCCGGAGGACGCCGGAGGTGGGCTCTCGGCCAGAGCGACCCAAACGCCTCGGTGTTGCTTCGCCTTTTGCCCGACGAGTCGTTCGTGCAGCTCAGGGTCTATCGCGCCTACGCCTTGGGCCTCGGTAAGAACCAGCTGCTCATCGCGGGCTCCTTGAACAAGCTTGATGTCGCCGTGGACAACGTCGAGCTCGAACTCCCAGAAGGGATCCGGAACTAGTACGGCCCCCGATCCGTACGCGATGTGTGCCGACACCGGCTCCGGCATATCGGCCTCGCCTGCAGTGACCGCGTCGCGACCCTGCTCGGTATCGCCTAGCAGCTTCGTCAGGGTGTTCGTGACCAGATGAGCAGCGGGCCACCCTGGCCACCAATCGGCGTCCGAGTTCTCAAGCAAGCAGAAGTTTCCACTCGTGCTGTGCTGATGTCTGTCCAGCAAGTCGGGCGGACCGAACACAGTCGGGGCCTCGTCTGGGAAGTCGAAGGGATAGACGATCTCGATGGCGACGGCTTCGCCCTTGAACTTGACCGCCGTCGCGATGACAAAGCTGTCCGCGAAGCGCCCATCCGTCATGCCGATCCTGTGCTCAACCGGCAACCGGGCCTTCTCAAACTGCTCTATCTCGAACGAGACTCGATCGGTATCAACCTCATGCCAAGGTCGACGCCGACGGTCAGCCGTACCGCTCACGACGCGGCGGTGCCTGAGGAGAATGCTCCCATCCAGGCGCTGGAGGCGGTGGTGGTGATGAACTGCCGCCACCTGGACGAGCTGGGAAGTCCTCGCCTAGCAGCTCCTGCCAGAGCGTGTGGCTCTCACTCTCGTCTTGACTCTCGAGCGCGCGCCGAGCCAGAACAACCGCCTCGTCAAGCTCGCGACGGAAATCGTTGTACGCCGGAACCTCCCAGCGAGCAGCGAGATTCTCCGCGGCGAGCACTGGGTTCGCGACCCACAGGAGGCGCATCAGGTGAGGCGGCCAAGGCCCTCCGGATTCCCTCTAATGTCGATACCAGCGCCTCCCCGTCGGAGTTCTGCGACCCGACCGCGTGTGCAGCTAGCACTTGAAGGACGATGGAGCTGATGCTTGACCGCGCTGTCTGATGAACGTCCCGCCAGCGCTTGAGCATCATCACGGTGCGGGCGAATCTTGAGCCCTGCTCGCGACACCACTGCGTGTACTCTGCGGGTGTTGAGTCGTGCCAGCCCGCGCCCCGGCGCGGAACCTCTAGCGAGGCTTGGGGGTCCGGCGAGGAGGACGGACGCGCTGGAACAATGTCGACGTGAAACCCGCCGACATCATCGTCGGCGTAGCGGAGACGGACGCAAGGGTCCTTGCGCGTCCCCTCCTTCTTGAGAAGCTCCTCGTAGGTCGCATCTTGAGCCAGGACCGCCTCTAGGTCCGTGAGCGCCTGGTCAGGGGACATGTCGTCTCCCGCGCAGATAGCGACTAGGTCTGCGTCGTACTCGCCGTCCTCGTCCGCAGGCTCAACGGCGGTTTGGTTCGGCACAGACCCCTGAAGGAAAACCTCATTCGGGGCGAGCCCGTACTTCCTGGTCAAGTAGTTGATGAGACCGGTAGCGGCACTCTCGATTCGCCGGCGCGGAGTCGCGCCAAGCGAGATTGCGTCGTAGAACTCGTCGAACGCGCCGGGCACCTGCATCTACTTCTCCTTGCGGTAACGATTCTTGACAGCGCGGCGCTTCCACCAGCGTCGCGACAAGTGTTCGCGCACATCCCGAACGAATGCCTCCTTCGCATTCGAGACATCCGGATGGGCGTCGTCCTCTGGCGTTGGCTCTGTAGGAGGACGGCCTGGACCAGCCCACGCCGCCTGGGCAAGCGGCAAGCACTCAGCTCGCACGCTTCGGAGAAAGGCGCGATAGGCCGACCCCATCGCTGGAGCCTCCATGCTTAGCCACCCCTCGTAGTAAGCGATGCGCTCCTGCATGTCATGGAAGTGCTTGACCAACTCCCGGTCCTCGGAGCCGTCGTCCGCGCGTCGCCGCACGCGATAGACGCCCTCGCACCAGTGGAGGGCGGTCCGGTACGCCTCGCTGTAGAGGTCCCACCGACGATCCCTCTCGGCGTCCTTCCGTCCGGCAGCGATGCGATACAGGCCGAAGCCCGCAGCGACTATTGCCGCTCCGACGGCGCCGGCACCACCGCTCAGGAGGGCCTTTCCTAGGTCCGATAGGGCTAACGGGAAAGTCAAGAACACGGCGCTACACCCTAAGGGGTCGGGCGGACGCCTGGACCGACCATTGAATCCGGCAGAGCTAGCGGGACCTATGGACTTCCCCGCGGGCAAGAAGAGCCCTACCACGAGCCCTACTAACCCGAGTGGTGGCCTAGCCGGAGCCTTGGGGCTTAGCGAGCGGCGGGGCACGTCTCGCTCGATCCGACCCCGCCCTCCCATCGTGGATTGTGGAAGGGGTAGGAGGGCGGGGTCGGATCGAGCGAGACGTGAAGACAGGGTTTGGTGGTTGAAACGGCTGAGGGATCGGTCCGGCAGGCAAAGCCATGGGTGGCGGTGGGTGGATGCGGGATGAGGCGCCGGCATGGGATGAACAGCGGGCACTGAAGGCGGGTGAGCGGTGGAGGTCGTCGGGACCGGGTTGGCGGGCGTCGCGGGGCGCTGGCGGGAGGCGCCGGCGCCCCGCGACGGCGACTTAGCGGCCGGCGGGTGTCGGGGCGCGGTGCTCGAGGACGTCGCGTGCGAACGGGACGATCTCGGCGAGCACCTGCGCCAGCACGGTCGGATCGGCGGCTGCGCGAACCACGCCCGCGAGGACGTCTGCGATCCACTGCTCGGCGGTCTCGATGCCGAACCGCTCGGCGAGACAGACGAGGCACTCGTGGCTGCTGGTGTCGTGGTCGAGTTCGCCGCCGCAGGTCAGGCATGCGGCTGTGTCGCCGTGGGGCCGGCCGACCTTGCGGTCGTTGTGGATCTCTAGCCAAGCCCGGAACTCCGGGCGATCTGTCAGGGGCATCTCGGTACCTCCTTCTGTAGGAGGCGACCAGGCCAAGACAGCGAGAAGCACCGCGACGGCGATACCGTGCGGGCGCGTCTGAGTCTCGGCTCGGGCGCCACGCCCCCGGCCTGTTGGTGCAGGCGCGGGGGCACTTTCTATGGTCGCTAGCCAACCCAGACAGCCGCTGCAGAAATGACAAGGGGCCCGGGGCACCTTTCGCAGAGCTGTGACAGCCCTGACGTCTCGACCCTCGAGGCCGCTGCCGTTCCAATCCGCCGAAAGCGTGGTACAGGGGCCAGACACCTGCCCCCGCGGGTGGTGACGATTTTGCGTTTGGGCGCGCAGCTTGCGAGCACCCAAACCAAAATCGGAGGCAGGACCCGCGGGCAGCCACGCCCGAGCCCAAGCCCCCAGGCAACACAGTGGGCCGGCCAGGACTCGAACCTGGGACCTACGGATTATGAGTCCGCTGCTCTGACCAACTGAGCTACCGGCCCTTCGGGGGCTCATCCTAGGTCGTTCTGACGTCCTTGGGGAGCGGCATGATGAGGGCGTGACTGCGGTATGGGTCGGCTTGGCGGGGATGGGCGGGGTCTTGGCGCGTTACGCGCTGTCGACGCCGTTCCATGCGACGACGCTGCCGTGGGTGACGGTCGCGATCAACGTGGTGGGCTCGTTCGCGCTGGGGATGCTGGTCACGGCGCCTGGGCTGTCGGCGGAGCTGCGGACGGCGCTGGGGGTCGGGTTCCTGGGCGGGTTCACGACCTTCTCGACGTTCTCGGTCCAGGTGGTGCTCGACGTCGAGGCCGGCGAGCCGGGGCGGGCGCTGCTCTACGTCGGAGCGTCGGTGGCGCTGGGGATCGCGTCGGCGACGGCGGGCTACGTGCTCGGCCGGTCGGCCTTCTAGCCCTTGCCGGTCACCCGGTCGAGGGCGCTGTTGAGCTCCTCGGCGCTGAAGGCGCCCTCGAATCGCGCCGCCACCGTGCCGTCCGCGTCGACGACGAACAGCCACGGCTCGGTCGGCAGGCTCCAGGCCGCCACCGACGGGCGCTGGCCCTTGTCGATCTCGTTGTCGACGTAGATCTCCTGGTGGATGAAGGCGACGTCGTCGCCACGCTCGGCCTTGACCTGCTCGGTGAGGTCGATCACCGGGCCGCAGACGCGGCTCTGGCAGAGCGCCGCGGTGGCGAACAGCAGCACCGCCGGCTTGCTCCCGACGACCTCGGCGAAGTCGACGTCGTGCATCGAGGACGGCGGCTTGCGGGTGTCGATGCTCTCGAGGTCGCCATTCGCGCTGGCGACCGTGTCGGTGTGGACGACCGGCGCCTTGTCGCCCACGTCGGGCACCGGGCCCCGCTCGGTGACCGTCAGCGCTCCGCCCGCGGGCGTCGCCGCGACTACGCGGCCGTCGAGCCGCGCGAGGCCGATCATCTCGTAGCGGCCGGGCTTCGGCAGATCGAGCTTGGCGACGTAGAGCGACTTCGCGGCGTCCTCGTCGTCGACCACCGAACGGCTCTCGAACTGCGGCCTGACGTCCATCCGCTCGAAGCGGGCGCGGATCGGGCCCTGGACGGGGCCGCCCTTGACCGGAGCGACGTACAGGACGACCGGTGCGTCGGCGATCTGAGCCGCGGCGCGGTTGAAGAGCGCGAAGCCGAAGCGGTTCTCGCCCGGCTTGAACTGCGACACCGAGGCGGCGATCACAGGGCCGGACGACCCGACTCCCGACAGCAGGCCGCGCAGCGTCTTGCCCTTTGCGCTGGGGAAGTCTTCGGGCTGGGCGGGCTGCGGCGGCGGCGCGCTCACGACGTCGGCGGGATCCGAGTCGCCGCAGGCGGCGGCTCCGAGCGCAAGCGCTCCCGCTCCAAGCCATGCAGCCGCCAGACGCGTTCCCGACCTCACTAGGGGGAACATATGGGACAGGGGCTTACCACGGTGCAGTTTGGCGGGCGTCTTAACGTCGACTTCAAATAGCCTCGGCCGCCTTCGACCCCGGATGCAGGAGATCTCGATGGGAGGACGTGCAGCGCTGGTCACGGGCGGCTCGAGCGGCATCGGGCTGGCGATCGCCCGAGCGCTCGGCGAGGACGGCTACGGCGTGACGCTCTCGGCGCGGCGCCCGGACAAGCTCGAGCAGGCCGCGGAGACGCTGCGCGCCGAGGGGATCGACGTCGAGCCCGTCGCCGCCAACATGGCCGAGGAGGCTGACATCGTCACGCTCGCGGAGCGCCACCGCGACCGCCGCGGCCGACTCGACGTGCTCGTCAACAACGCCGGCGTCGGGATCGGAGGACCGCTCGCCGAGCAGGACACCAAGAAGCTCGACATGCAGCTGGCCGTCAACCTGCGTGCGCTGTTCCTGATGACGCGCGAGTGCCTGCCGCTGCTCAAGCGGGCGGGCGCCGAGCACCGCAAGGCGCTGGTCGTGAGCACCGCCTCGATCGCCGGCAAGTCGGGCCAAGGCTGGCTGGCGGCCTACTCGGCGACGAAGTTCGGCGTCGTCGGCTTCACCCAGGCGCTGCACAAGGAGCACGCACGCGACGGCATCCAGGCGACGGCCCTCTGCCCGGGCTTCGTCGACACGGCGATGACCGACTGGGCCAAGGACGACGTGCCGAGCACGGAGATGATCCAGCCCTCGGACATCGCCGAGGCGGTGCGCTACCTGCTCAGGACCTCGCCGGCGTGCATCGTCCCCGAGCTGCAGTTCATCCGTCCCACAGTGGGGTCGTAGCCCGACTCGCCGAGCTCCCGCGGGTCGGCGCGCTCGTAGGGCTCGACGTCGTGCTCCTCGCGTCGCAGTCGGGCGCGCAGCGCACGGCGGTGATCGGCGATCGCGCGTGACAGGGCGCCCTCGCCGCTGACGTGCTCCTCGGCGATGCTGGCTTCGAGCATCGTGCGCAGCGCCGTCAGCTCGCCGTCGGTCGCCGATCGCGTGCCGCGCCCCGCGCGTGCGTAGCGGTCCCAGGCGCGGGCGAAGGGCGCGTAGTCGGTGCGACCGCCGTTGCGGTGAGCCGCGAGCATCGGGCAGACGCCGCCGTCCGGTGACGTGTAGGCGCCGACGATGATGGGATTGACCGCGATCGCGTCGAGCATCGCCCGCCGCGTGTCGAGCGGCATCGCGTCGATCGCGCAGCGCAGCTCGCGCGCCGGGCGGAGCGCTCTCATGCGGTTGCGTGGGTGACGGGTGCCATACGATGCCGCGCGGCGGCCGCACGAGGGTAGGGCGCGCCGTCGGCGACTTCAAGGTCGTCCCTGCTGCTGAAAGGAGAGTTGCATGCGGTTGGGCCTGCACGTTGGGTACTGGGGACTGGGACTGACGCCCGAGCAGCAGCTCGAGATCGTCAAGGAGGCCGAGTCCGCCGGGTTCGACTCCGTGTGGGCCGCCGAGGCCTATGGGTCCGACACGGCGACCGTGCTCGCCTGGCTGGCGTCGCATACCGAGCGGGTGAAGATCGGCTCGGCGATCTTCCAGATGCCGGGCCGCACGCCCGCGATGACCGCGATGACCGCCGCGACGCTCGACCAGCTCTCGAACGGCCGCATGCTGCTCGGCATCGGCTCCTCCGGCCCCCAGGTCGCCGAGGGCTGGCACGGCCAGCCGTTCGCCAGGCAGCTCCAGCGCACGCGCGAGTACGTCGAGATCCTGCGCAAGGCGCTCGCCCGCGAGCGGCTGGAGTACGAGGGCGAGCTCTACCAGCTGCCGCTGCCCGACGGTCCCGGCAAGGCGCTGAAGCTGATGATCGCTCCGGTCCAGGAGCGGATGCCGATCTACATCGCCGCGATCGGCCCGAAGAACACCACGCTGACCGGCGAGATCGCCGACGGCTGGCTGCCGACTTTCTTCTCCCCCGAGCACGTCGCGGAGTTCCGCACGCTGCTCGAGGAGGGCGCCGCGCGAGCGGGCAACGGCAAGCGGATCGACGAGTCGTTCGACATCGCGCCGAACGTCAACCTCTGCATCGACGACGACATCGATAAGGCGCGCGACGCGGTGCGACCGCTGCTGGCGCTCTACGTCGGCGGCATGGGCTCGCGCAAGAAGAACTTCTACAACGCGCTCGTCCAGCGCTACGGGTTCGAGGATGCCGCGAAGGAGGTCCAGGACCTCTACCTCGACGGCAAGAAGGACGAGGCCGCGGCGGCGCTGCCGGCGGCGCTGATCGACCGGACGTCGCTGGTGGGGCCGAAGGAGCGCGTCAAGGAGCGGCTCGAGGTCTACCGCGAGGCGGGCGTCGGCACGCTGGTCGCCACACCGACGGTCTTCGACCCAGAGGGCCGCAAGCGGATGATCCGCGAGATCGCGGAGATGGTCTGAGCCAGGAGCGCAGCCACCGCTTCCTGATCACGGCCTTCGGCGATCCGGGGCATGCGTTTCCGGCGATCGCCTTGGGGCGGGCGCTCGTCGGGCGAGGTCACGCGGTCTGCCTGCAGACGTGGAAGCGGTGGGCCGAGGACGTCGAGCGCGAGGGGATCGAGTTCGCGCAGGCGCCGGAGTACTCGGTCTTCCCGACGGGGCGCGACCTGACGCCCTACGAGGCGGCGGTCGAGGCGACGCGCGAGACGGTGCCGCTGATCGAGTCGTTCGATCCCGACGTCGTGGTCGCGGACATCCTGACCGCCGTCGGCGGGCTGTCGGCGGGGGTCGCCGAGAGGCCGTTCGCCACGCTGGTCCCTCACGTCCTCCCCACCTCCGAGGCCGGGCTGCCGCCCTACTCGATCGGCGCGCGGTTGCCGCGCACCGCCTTCGGCCGCCGCGCCTGGGGTGCGCTGCAACCGCTGCTGCGGCGCGGCGAGGAGCGAGGGCGCGACGAGCTCAACGCGGCGCGCGCGAAGGTCGGGCTGCCGCCGCTCGACTACACCCACAACGGGATCTCGCGCGAGCTGGCGCTGGTGGCGACGTTCCCGCAGCTCGAGTATCCGCGCCGCGAATGGGACCCGGCGTTCGAGATCACCGGGCCGCTGCTCTGGGAGCGTCCCGCCGACGACGTCGAGCTGCCGCCCGGCGACGCGCCGCTGGTGCTGATCGCGCCGAGCACGTCGCAGGACCCCGACGGCCGGATGATCGCCGCGGCGCTGGCTGGGCTCGCAAGTGAGCCGGTACGGGTGATCGCGACGACCAACCGGCCGGGGATGCCGCTGCCAGCGAACGTCCCCGCCAACGCGCGGGTCGTCGACTGGCTCTCGTACTCGCGGACGATGCCCCGGTGCGCGGCGGTGGTCTGCCATGCGGGCCACGGGACGGTCGCGCGGGCGCTCTCCTACGGCGTACCGATCGTCGGGGCGCCGGCGGCGGGCGACATGGCCGAGAACGCCTCGCGGATCGCCTGGGCGGGCTGCGGCGTGTCGCTGCCGCGGCGGATGGTCACTGCGCCCGGAATCCGGCTGGCGGTGCGGAAGCTGCTCGCCGAGGGGCGTTACACCAGCCGCGCCCGCGATCTGGCGGCGTGGTCAGCCGAGCACGACGGCGGCGCGACGGCTGCCGAGGCTCTCGAGCGGTTCGTCAAGCGCTCAGCGCGGCGCTACGGCCGCGAGCAAGCCTGACCCGCTACCAATGGAGACCGACATGGCAACAGACGACGCCCTCGACGCTCTGACCTTCCGCGTCCGCGAGCCGGCTGGCGAGCCCGCGGGCCTGCTCGTCCTCCACCACGGCCGCGCGACCGACGAGAACGACCTCTTCCCGCTGCTCGACGCGCTCGACCCGGAGCGCCGCCTGCTCGGCGTCACGCCGCGCGGCCCACTGAGCCTGCCGCCGGGCGGCGCGCACTGGTACGTCGTACCCCGCGTCGGCTACCCCGATCCCGAGACGTTCGACTCGACATACGCCGCCCTAGCCGCCTTCCACGACGCGCTCACGGCCAAGACCGGCATCCCGCCCGAGCGGACCGTCCTCGGCGGCTTCTCGCAGGGCACCGTCATGAGCTACGCGCTCGGCCTCGGACCCGACCGCCCCCGGCCCGCGGGCATCCTCGCGCTCAGCGGGTTCATCCCCACCGTGTCGGGATGGGCGCCCGACCTAAGACGTTCAGCACCCCGCATCGCTATCGGCCACGGGACTCACGATCCGATCATTCCCGTCGACCTCGCACGTCAGGCACGCGACACCCTCGAGTCGACCGATGCCGACATCATCTACAAGGAGTCACCGATGGCCCATACGATCGACCCTGCCTTCCTTCAAGACAGGCTGGTCCCCTGGCTGCGCGACACACTCGCCTAAAATCGCGCAGCAAGCTCCGGGGGTGGGACTCGAACCCACAACCTATCGGTTAACAGCCGATCGCTCTGCCTGATTGAGCTACCCCGGACCGCGGCTTCTCGGGCGATCGCGCGGCAACTTCCTCGGATGCCGTGCGGTCGCCTTCGACAGCGAGCATCACGATACCGGCCCCGACCTCGGCATGGCAGTTTGCGCAGAGCAGAGCGCATTTGGCAGCCTCATGGCGCAAGCTATCCAATGATCGGGTCAGTCCGCGCGAGCCGATCGAGAAGCTCTTCGTAGCGGGATCCAGGTGATGGAAGTGCAGCGCATCGGCACAACGCGAGTATCCGCAGAGCCGGCAGCGACCGCCGGCCTCGAGGACGAGGATCGCCTTGACCTTGCGACGGCGGCGAGCGACGGCCTCCCAGCGGCAGCGCATGCAGCGATGCGAGCCACGCCCCTCGATGTAGAAGGCCGTCCGGCCATGACGGCGACAGACGAGCTCGACGACCGCCCTCCCCTCATCGCGGGCCTGCGCCGCGGCCGCCATGCACTCCCCCCGCTTGGTCTTCAGGTCCCATTTGCGCAGCCAGTACTGCACCGTCGACTCGCTGACGGCTAGCTCGCGTGCCAGCGCCGCGATCGAGCGACCCTCCGCGAGCAGGGCCTCGACCCGCTCGCGATCCAATCCGCCTCTCGGGGCGTGCTTCCGGTGCGCCGAGACCAGTCCGTGCCGGCGAGCCCAGTGGCTGACCGTCGAGGGGTGTCGACCGAAGCGCTTACCGATCTCCTCGTACGACAGGCCTGAGGCAAGGAGAAGCTGCAGCGAGTCTCGGTCCACAAGGAGATTCTTGCCGTCGGACCGGACGGACTATCCGCTATGTCACGAGGGGTCGTCGGTCGTGCCCTCCAGGGCGCCGGCGCGGCCGGAGTCGCGCAGCATGTGGAGGGTCTGGACCTCGATCTGGCGGACGCGCTCGCGCGTCAGGCCGACCTCCTTGCCGATCTCCTCGAGGGTCAGCGGGCCGACGTCGCCGAGGCCGTAGCGGAGCTCGATGACCGAGCGCTCGCGAGCGGGAAGGGTGTCGAGCACGCTCTGGACGTCGAAGTCGCGCAGCTGGCGGGCGACGACCTCGAGCGGCCGGTCGCCGGCGTCGTCTGCGATGAAGTCGGCGAGCTCGGCGGCCTCGTCGCCGCTGCCGACCGGCGTCTCGAGCGAGACGGTCTCCTGGCCGAGCTTCAGCAGCTGCTCGACCTTCTCCTCGGGCATCTCGACCTTCGCGGCGATCTCGGCGGGCGTGGGGTCGCGCTCGAGCTGCTGCGAGAGCTCGCGGCGGGCCGCCTGGACCTTGTTCATCCGCTCGACCATGTGGACCGGGATCCGGATCGTGCGCGACTGGTCGGCGAGCGCACGCGTCATCGCCTGACGAATCCACCAGGTGGCGTAGGTGGAGAACTTGAAGCCGCGCCGCCAGTCGAACTTCTCGACCCCGCGGATCAGGCCCATGTTGCCCTCCTGGATCAGGTCGAGCAGCGTCAGGCCGCGGCCCTGGTAGCGCTTGGCGATCGACACGACCAGCCGCAGGTTGGCCTCGATCAGCGCGTTCTTGGCGGGCATGTCGTTCTGCTCGATCCGCCGTGCCAGGCGGACCTCGTCCTCGCGCGTCAGCAGCGGGACGCGGCCGATCCGCTGGAGGTAGAGGCGGACGGCGTCCTCGGTGCCGCCGACCGGCGGGGCGGCGGGAACGCCCGCGGTGACGACGCCGCCCTCGTGGAACTCGTCGTAGGCGTCCTCCTCCTCGGTGTCGACGACCAGCGCCGCCTCGTCGGGGGCCTCGTCGTCGGGAGCCGGCACGGGACTGTCTCCGGCGACCGTCACGAGACCTCCCCCATCACGGAATCCATGTCGCGTCGCACCTGCTGACGCGCGCCGGCGAGCTCGCTCTGGCGGGCAAGGTCGCCGTCCTGGCGGGCATGGCGGATCGCGCGGTCGATCCGGCGCAGGTCGAGCGCGAGGAAGCTCATCCGCAGCAGCGGCTCTTCGGCCGGCTCGCCCGCGTCGGCGCGCAACGCTATGCCCGAGACCAGTGCGGCGAGCTCGGCGTCCCCGGGATCGAGATCGGCCAACGGGTCGTCGAAGTGCTCGATCAGATGGGCTCGAACGCGTTGCAGAACGTCTGACGATAGGTGGTCGGGGGTCAGCTGCTCGAGCTGCTCGCGACCGCGCGGGCCAGAGGCGAGACAGAGCGCGAGGAAGATCCGCTCGGCCTCCAGCGCGGCAGAGGCCGGGCCCGGCATGGCGGCACCCGGCGTTCCAGCGGCGCCAGACCCGTCTCCGGGCCGATGCTCGGGGCCGGGATCGCCGGCCCAATCGGGACCGGGATCGCCGTGGTCGGGCCGGCTGGCGGAAGCCGGGGCCGCCCGCGGCGGGCGATGCGGCGCATTCGCCACGGCGGTCACGACGTAGTCGCTCGGCACATCCAGGCGGTCCGCCACGAGCTGCACCAGATGGTCGCGGCGAGCGCTCTGGACAGGCGTCTCCGCAATCAGCTCGCGCGCCTGCGCGAGCGCGCGGTCGCGTCCCTCGGGCGTGCCGAGCTGTCCCTCGGCGAGCACGCGCCGGACCGCGAACTCGACGACCGACAGCGCGCCCTCGAGCCGCCCGACGATCGCGTCCGCGCCCTCGGCCGCGACCAGCTCGGCGGGATCGACGCCCTCCGGCATCTGCACCACGCGCAGCTCGACGTCGCGCTGCTCCGCCAGCTCGGCGGCGCGCAACATCGCCTGCTGGCCCGAGCTGTCGGCGTCCAGGGCGAGGTAGACGACGCCGTCCCCGCCGGCGGCGCGCGCGAGCTCGGCCAGCTGGTGCTCGGTCAACGCGGTTCCCATGATCGCCACGGTCTCAGCGACACCCACCTGATGCAGCGCGAGCACGTCGGTGTAGCCCTCGACGACCACGACGCGACCCGACTTGGCCGCCGCGGCGCGCGCCTTGTCGATGCCGAACAGCTGGCGGCCCTTGTGGTAGATCTCGTTCTCGGACGTGTTGATGTACTTCGCCGGCTCGTCGGGACGCAGCGTGCGGGCGCCGAAGCCGAGCACGCGCCCGCGCGCGTCGGCGAGCGGGAACACGATCCGCTCGCGGAAGCGATCGACGCCGCCCTGGCCGGAGCGCTTGGGCTGCGCCAGGCCGGCCGCGATCAGCTCCTCGAAGGCGAACCCGTCGCGTTGGGCGCCCGCCAGCAGCCTGTCCCAGCCGCTCGGCGCCCAGCCGACCCGGTATGCGCGCAGCGTCTCCTCGGCGAGCCCGCGGCCGGCCAGATACTCGCGCGCCACGCGTGCGTCGCCAGATTCCCATAGGTATTTCTCGTAGAAGGCCGTCGTGCGCTCCAACAGCGCAAGCAGCCGCCCACGACGCCTGCGCCGCTCCTCCTCGGCCGGGTCCTCGCGCTCGCGCTTGAGCTCGACGTTGTAGCGCTCGGCGAGCAGCTCGACCGCCTCGACGAAGTCGAGCCCCTCGGTTTCGCGCACGAAGCCGATCGCATCGCCGCCGACGCCGCAGCCGAAGCAGTGGTAGACGCCCTTGGTCGTGTCGACCGAGAACGACGGCGTGCGCTCGTCGTGGAACGGGCAGAGCCCGACCCAGCGCGAGCCGACGCGGCGCAGGTCGGTGCGCGTGCCGATCAGGTCGGCGATGTCGACCGACTCGCGCAGGCGCTCGATCGAGTCCTGCGTGTAGCGCGCCATCTAGTAGTAGCCCTCCGGCAGCTCGAGCTCGGCGAGCGCGCGAATCGCGAAGCGGTCGGTCATGCCGGCGAGGTAGTCGACGACGCGCTCGTGATCGGCGGCGCCGGGCACCATCGCGGGTGGCAGCTCGACCGCGTAGTGATCGAACAACGTCCGCAGCAGCCGCTCGATCCGTGGCCGCTCGCGCTGGGCGTCGGCGGCGAGGTAGACGTGCTCGAACATGAAGGCGCGCAGGCGCAGCATCGCCCCGCCGACCGCGTCGCCCTGCACGATGTCGTCGCCAGCGGCGGCCGAGCGGTCGATCAGGTCGCGCACGAGCGTCTCGATCCGCTCCGATCCCGTCTCGCCGAGCGTCGCGATCTCGTCCGCGGGCAGGTCGGCCCGATCGATCACCCCGGCCCGCAGGGCGTCGTCGATGTCGTGGTTGATGTAGGCGACGCGGTCGACCACGCGCACGATCCTGCCCTCGAGCGTCTCCGCCTTGTGCGGGCCGGTGTGGTGCAGGATGCCGTCGCGGACCTGCTCGGTCAGGTTGAGGCCGCGGCCGTCGCGCTCGAGCCGTTCGACGACGCGCAGCGAATGCTCGTTGTGGCGGAAGCGAACGCCGTAGCGCTCCTGCAGGCACTCGTCGAGCACGCGCTCGCCGATGTGGCCGAAGGGCGGGTGGCCGAGGTCGTGGCCGAGCCCGATCGCCTCGGTGAGGTCCTCGTTGAGGCCGAGCGCGCGCGCCACGTTGCGGGCGATGCCGCAGGCCTCGAGCGTATGGGTCAGGCGGGTGCGGTAGTGATCGCCCTCGGGCGCGATGAAGACCTGCGTCTTGTGCTTGAGACGCCGGAACGCCTTGCAGTGGACGATCCGGTCGCGGTCGCGCTGGAACGGCGTGCGGTACGCCGCGTCCGGCTCTGGGCGCAAGCGACGGGCGGGATAGGAGCGGGTCGCGACCGGCGCGAGCGTCTGCTCCTCCAGTGCGGCGATGCGATCGGCGAAGTCGCCCACCTGGTTGGCGCTACCGCTGACCATGCGGCGATTGTCTCAAGTCGGCCCGTGCGCCCCCTTCACGTAGGCCGTCTTGACCTCGGAGTACTCCAGCGGGCCCTGCGTGCCGAGCTCGCGGCCGAAGCCGCTGTCCTTGCTGCCGCCGAACGGCGCGCCGGCGCTCTGCTCGAGGTAGCTGTTGACCCAGACCATGCCGGCCTCGAGCTCGCGCACGAAGCGGATCGCGCGCCCGATGTCCGCCGTCCAGACCCCGGCGGCGAGTCCGTAGCGGGTCGCGTTGGCCTTGCGCAGCGCCTCGTCGTCGCTGTCGAAGGAGTCGAGCGCGAGCACCGGGCCGAACACCTCCTCGCGCCAGACCTCCATCTCGTCGGTGACGCGGTCGAGCAGCGTCGGCGGATAGAAGAAGCCCTCGTCGGGGGCATCGCCGCGCGCCCACACGCGCGCGCCCTCGCCGAGCGCGCGCTCGACGAACCCCGAGACGCGCTCGCGCTGCCTCGCGTTGATCAGCGGCCCGATCTCGCTGCGCGGGTCGGTGCCGGCGCCGACCCGAAGGGCCTGGATCCGCTCGGCGGCGAGGTCGCGGAACCGCTCGAAGACCTCGCGTTGGACGAGCACGCGCGCGCCGGCACAGCACTCCTGGCCCGAGTTGACCAGCGCGCCCATCAGGATCGCGTCGAGCGACGCCTCGAGGTCGACGTCGGCGAAGACGATGTTCGGGCTCTTGCCGCCGAGCTCGAGCGTCGCGGGGCGGCCGTTGGCGGCCAGGGCGCCGAGCACCTTGCGCCCGGTGGCGGTCGAGCCGGTGAAGCTGACCTTGTCGACGCCGGGGTGACGCGCGAGCGCGGCGCCGGTCTCGGCGCCGCCCGTGACGATGTTCAGCGCGCCGGCGGGCAGGCCGGCCGCGAGCGCCAGGCGGGCGAGCTCGAGTGTCGTCAGCGGCGTCTCGGGCGCCGGCTTCATCACCACCGCGCAGCCGGCCGCGAGCGCAGGGGCGATCTTCATCGCGGCGAGCGCGATCGGGTAGTTCCAGGCGCTGATCGCGGCGACGACGCCGAGCGGCTCCAACCGCGTGTAGCAGAGCAGGTCGGGGTCGGAGGTCGGCACGTGCTGGCCGTAGGCGCGCGCCGGATGGCCGGCGCAGAAGTGGAATGCCTCCACCGCGAACTCGACGTCGGCGAGCGCGTTCGCCAGCGTCTTGCCGGTGTTCTCGCTCTCGATCGCCGCGATCCGCCGCTTGTCGCGCTCGAGCAGGTCGCCGATCCGGCTCAGGACCCGCTCGCGCTCGTAGGGCGTACGCGCCCACCACTCGCGCTGACCGCCGCGAGCCGACCTGACCGCTGCGTCCACGTCGGCCGCCGTGCCGTCGGAGATGCGCGCCAGCAGCTCGCCGACGTTCGGGTTCCAGACGGCGAGCCCGTCGCCGTCCGGGTCGCCGACGCTCTCGCCGCCGATCAGGTGACCGATGCTCTGGCCCATTCCCATCCCCTCTTCCTAGCAGCTACGCGGATCGGGTCACGCCCGGCGCCGTCACGCCGGCGAGCGCGTCGAAGGCGGGCAGGCCGGTCCCGATCCCGATCAGGTCGAAGGCGTGCCAGAGCGTCACCTGGTTGGCGACCAGCAGCGGCATCGGCAGACGCGGCGCGAGCTCGGTGAGGATCTCGATGCCCCAGACCGCGGTGTCGGGCAGCAGCACGGCCACGTCGGAGCCGAGCGCGACGATCGCCCGCTCGACGTCGGCTGCGTCCAGCTGCTCGGAGACGGTCGGGCCGACGCAGCCGAGCGGCACGGCGTCGCGAACCGCGATCCCCCACTCGCCGAGATACGCGGCGAAGGCATCGACGGCGTCGGCGGGATAGGGGCCGACGATCGCGACCTCGTCGACGTCGAGCGCCGCCAGCGCCTCGACGAAGGCCAGCGAGGTGCTCGTCGCCGGCACGCCCGCGGCCGCCGCCTCGATCGCCGCGATCTGGGAGAGGGCGTGGGCGCGACCGCGCACGAACGAGCCGCTCGTGCAGCACCAGACGACCACCTCGGGGCGCCAGCGACGCATCCGCTCGACGCCGGCGACCAGGGCGCTCAGCTCGCTGGTCGCCAGCAGCGCCTCCATCGAGTGGTCGTCGCTGGACGCCGTGACGACCTCCCAGAGCGCGACCCGCTCCTCGGCGGCCGCGGCGACGTCCTCGAGCTCGCCGGGCAGCTCCCGGTGGGGCGCCAGGACCCCGACGCGGCGCGCGCTCACGGCCACACCTGCAGCTCGGCGGCGCCGGCGACGGCGAGGACGTCGCCGGTGAGGAATGCGCTCTCCGGAGCGAGCGCCCAGAGCGCCGTCCGCAGGACGTCGTCGGCCGTCGTCAGGCGGCCCAGCGGGATCCGCTCCGTCACGGCCGCCGTCGCGGCGGCGGGCCGTGCGGCGGTCTGCTCGATCAGCGCGCGCTCTCGTGCGGCGAGCAGCGGGTCCCCGTCCATCGGCCCCGCCGCGATCGCATTCGCCGTCACGCCCGGCGCCTCCTCGCAGGCGACGGTCCGCATCAGCGCGATCACGGCGCGCGCTCCCGCGGCCAGATGGGCGGCGTAGGCGCGCCCGAGGATGCCGGCGGCGGAGGTGACGTAGACGATCCGGCCGTCCCCGCCGGCGCGCAGGTCGCCCAGCAGCGTCTGGGTGTGCAGGAACGGGCTCTTGTACAGGGCCGCGACGGCGCCCTCGAACGCCGCGGGGTCGAGCTCGTCGATCGAAGCCGCGCCGAGCCGCGGCGGGCACGTCACGAGCGCGTCGGCGGCCCCGCCCAGGGCGTCTCGCACCTCGGCCGCCGCTCGCTCCGCCGCGGCGCGGGTCGCCACGGCCGGCGCGCTGGCGACAGCCGCGCCGGCACGCTCGAAACCGGTGGCGAGCGCGTCGCGCAGCGGCGTCCGCTCGCCCGCGACCACGCAACGGCGCCCGGCGAGCGCGCGCTCGCCCGTCGCGCTCATCCGAGCTCCTGCCCGCCGCTGACGTTGATCGCCTGACCGGTCACGAAGCTGGCGGCGTCGCTCGCGAGGAAGGCCACCATCTGGGCTACCTCCGCCGGCTCGCCGAGCCGACCGACCGGGATGCTCGCCGCCGCGTCCCGCTTCACGTCGTCGAGCGTCACGGTCGGATCGCTGTGCCGCGCGACCTCGAGGTCGACGAGCATGATCGGGGTGTCGATCATCCCCGGGCAGACGCAGTTGACGGTGACGCCCGGCGCCCGCGAGGCGACCTCGAGCGCGACCGCCTGGGTGAAGCCGATCGTCGCCGCCTTCGCGGCCGAGTAGTGCGCGAGCTCGGGCGGCGGCGTCTTGGCGTTGAGCGACGAGAAGGCGATCAGCCTGCCGAAGCCGCGCTCGCGCATTCCGGGCAGCAGCGCCCGCGTCACCGCATAGGCGCCACCGAGGCTGACCGCGAGCACGGAGTCGATCTCGGCCTCGGCGAGGTTCGCGACGGTGCCGAAGCTCGCGGTGCCGGCGCAGCTCACCGCGATGTCGATCGGCCCGTTCGCGGCCTCGCTGGCGGCGAGCCGCTCGATCACCTGGCCGTGATCGCTGACGTCGATCGCGTCGGAGCCGGCGGCGCCGCCCGCCCGCCGGCACAGGTCGGCGGTCTCGGCGGCGGTGCCGGCGTCGACGTCGGTCGCGAGCACGTCGGCTCCGCGCGCCGCGAGCAGCAGCGACGTCGCCCGCCCCATGCCGGAGCCCGCGCCCGTCACGAGCGCTCGCCGGCCGGACAGCGAGAGATCCTCCGTCATGCCCGGCATCGCGGCCGCCCCGTCGACGCTCATGTGCCCCCGCCCGCGGCGGCGCGGCGGACCGGCGCAGACGCATCCTCGCGCTCGCGTGGAAGCGCGTCCCCGCTCTCGGGATCGAAGAAGTCGAGCTGCCCCGGATCGATCAGGACCGCGACGCGGTCCCCCACCAGGGCCGACACGCCACGCTCGAAGCGACCGCTCATCCGGGCGCCGCTCGGGCCGCCGGGGCCGCCGGCCGGCGGGGGACCGGCAACCGCGTTGCTCGGCCGCTCGGCGACGACGTCGACATGGACCAGCACCTCGGACCCGAGCATCTCGACAAGCTGGACCGCCCCGGTCAGGGCGCCGGCGGCGGCGCCGGGAGCGGCGAGCCGGAAGCCGTCCGGGCCGACTCCCGCGACCACCTCGCGCCCGGCGAATCGCGCCAGCGAGGGCCGGGCGCGCAGCACCTCGGCCGGGATCGCCAGCGAGGCGTCGCCGAGCTCGCAGCGCAGATCCCCGCCGCTCTCGACCAGGCGGCCGAGCAGCAGGCTCATCGGCGGGCTGCCCATGAAGCGCGCGACGAAGCTGCTCGCCGGCCGGTCGTAGAGCCGTTGTGGCGTGTCGCACTGGAGCACGGCGCCGTCGTTCATCACCGCGACCCGCTGGCCCATCGTCATCGCCTCCACCTGGTCGTGGGTGACGTAGACCGTGGTCGTTCGCAGCTCGGCCTGGATTCGCACGATCTCGCCGCGCATCTGCACGCGCAGGCGCGCGTCGAGGTTCGACAGCGGCTCGTCCATCAGGAAGGCGCGCGGGTCGCGGACGATCGCCCGGCCCATCGCCACCCGCTGGCGCTGACCGCCGGACAGCGCGCGCGGCTTGCGATCGAGCAGCGCATCGATGTCGAGCACCTGCGCGATCTCGCGCACGCGCCGCTCCCGGACCTCCTTCGCGACTCCGCGCGCGCGCAGGCCGAACGCGATGTTGCGCGCGACCGTCATGTTCGGGTAGAGCGCGTAGTTCTGGAACACCATCGCGACGTCGCGATCCGCCGGCTCGAGGTCGCCGACGTCCTCGCCGCCGATCCGCACGACGCCCGACGACAACCGCTCGAGCCCCGCGATCGCGCGCAGCGCGGTCGTCTTGCCGCAGCCCGATGGCCCGACGAGCACCAGCAGCTCGCCGTCGGCGACCGCGATGTCGACGCCGCGCAGCGCCTCCACCCCGTTCGGGAACGTCTTGCGCGCCTCGCTCAGCTCGATCGCCGCCACGACCCAATCCTCACCGATCGCCGCCCTCGACGAGTCCGCGCACGAGCCCCCGCCGGCCGAGCAGGAAGGCGATCGCCAGCGGCAGGATCGAGATCGTCACCCCTGCCATCAGCAATGGGATGTCGCGCACGCCGGTCCGCCCCGGCCCGAGCGTGGCGAGCCCGACCATCAGCGTCGTGAGCTGCTCGGTCTGCCACAGGACCAGCGGGATCAGCAGGTCGTTCCAGGCGTAGATCGCCGAGATCACGAAGGTCGTCGCGAGCGCCGGGCGCGACAGCGGCAGCGCGATCTCGACGAACTGCCGCCAGCGCGAGGCGCCGTCGACCTCGGCGGCCTCGAACAGCTCGACGGGCAGGTCGTTCATGTAGCTGTAGAGCAGGAACACGGCGAACGGCAGCTGGATGCCCGCCTCGGCGACGATCCCCGACGCGTGCTGGTTGACCAGCCCGAGATCGCTCATCACGATGAACAGCGGCACGATCACGACGATCGCCGGGATCGCCATCATCCCGATCAGCCCGCCCAGCAGGACGCCGCGGCCGGCGAAGCGGAAGCGCGTGAAGCCATAGGCCGCGCCGGCGGCCAGCACCGTCGCGATCAGCGCCGCCGACATGCTCAGCACGACGCTGTTGACGAACATGCGGTCGAAGCCGAACTCGCCCCAGACCGTCGAGTAGTTGTCGAAGGTCGGCTCGAGCGTCGGCAGCAGGGCGACTCCGTCGAAGTCGCTCGACCGCTGGAACGACGCGACCAGCATCAGGTACAGCGGCAGCGCGCTCAGCAGGGCTGCCGCGACCAGGATCGCGTGGTCGCCCAGCGCCGCCAGCGCGCGGCGCGCGCCGTGGCGGCCGCGGCTCACGCGAACGTCTCCCGGCGCGCGAGCCAGATCCGGTAGGCCGCCACCGCGACCGCCGCGACGAGCAGCACGACCGCGACCGCCGACGCGAGCCCGACGAGCTGCTCGTCGAACTGCAGCCGGTAGAGGAAGTACTCGAGCGTGAAGGTGCTGCGGTCGGGCCCGCCGCGCGTGAGGATCACGATGTAGGCGAACGTCCACGAGAACGCCTCGATGAAGCCGATCACCGCCGCGAACTGGATGATCGAGCGCAGCTGCGGCACCGCGACCTGCCAGTAGGTGCGCGTCCAGCGCGCGCCGTCGACGGCCGCCGCGTCGAACAGCGTGCGGTCGAGGCTCGCCATCCGCGCCATGAACAGCAGCACCGTGAACCCGACCCGCTTCCAGAGCACAACCCCGAGCACCGCCCAGATCGCGGTCCGCTCGTCGGTCAGCCAGGGATGGGCCAGGCTGTCGGCGCCGACGCCGCGCAGCATCTCGTTGACCGGCCCGTCGCTGGCGAGCAGGTAGAGGAAGACCACCGCGATCGACGCCACGGCAGGCAGGAACGGGATGAATATCAGCAGCTCGTAGAGCCTCGACCCGCGTACGCCGCGGTAGAGGATCCCGGTTATCGCGAGCGCGATGACGATGCTCAGCGGCACGCTCAGCAGCAGGATCAGGTTGTTCTCGAACGCCCGCCAGAAGATCTCGTCGCGCAGCAGCTCCGAGTAGTTGTCGAGCCCGACGAAGCTGCCGTCCAGGAAGGTGGTGCGGTCGGTGAAGCTGTACTGGACGACCTTGACGATCGGATAGGCCAGCACGAAGCCGACCACGCCGAGCGCGGGCAGGACCCACGGATAGGCCCGTGCGGCGCGAAGCGCCGGGACGCCGCTCATATTCAGCCCTCGAACGAGTCGAGGTACTTCGCGAACTCCTCCGCCTCGGCGCTGTTCTGGTCACGCCACTTCGCCATGCGGCGGTCGTACTCGGCGCGCAGCGCAGCCGGCTGCTCGCCGCCGAACGCCCGCGGGCCGAGGTCGAAGACCACGTTGACCCCGGTCGTGGGGATGTAGTTGCGCGGCCACGTGGCGACCTTGCCCGGTCCGGGATCGATCAGCAGGTCCCAGGACTGGCGCGCCAGGTCGCCGAGATCGCCCGGGTCGAAGCGGCGGTTGCAGGGCAGCTCGCCGGTGATGCTGTTGAACAGCTTCAGCTGCTCGGGCGCCTGCATGAAGTCGATCACCCTGCCCGCGGCCGCCTGGTTCGCGCCGTAGCTGGTGATCAGCGCGCAGTTGGCCGACACCGCGATCGGCGCCGAGTAGCGCGCGTCGCCGCCCCAGTAGCCGACGATCCTGAACTGCTTGGGGTCCTTGTCGAAGATCGTGCCCGGGTTCATCATCGCGAAGGCGCCCTCGCCGTCGAGGAAGCGATCGATCGCCTGCTGGGCGGTGAGCTCGCCGACGTCGGAGTTGAGATACCCGCTCTTGCTGAGCTCGTAGAAGTGGTCCATCCAGGCCGACACCACGGGCTCGTCGGTCGGCAGCTCGTCGAGCATGTTGCGGCCGAGCTGCTTGACCGAGTCCATGAACTCCATGCTCGACGCCTGCGCCCACTGGTCGTTGGCGATGCCGTCGGCGGCCCCCACCATCGCCGGGATCTCGCCGGTCCGCTTGATCCGCGCGCAGGCGTCGACGAACACCTCCCATGACTCGACCCGCTCGCCGATCTCGACGCCGGCCTTTGCCAGGTGCTCGCGATTGGCGACGAGCAGCGCCTGCTCGGCGTAATACGGCGCGCCCCACAGCTTGCCCTCGATCTCGTTGACCCACAGCCAGTCGTCGCTCGAGCCGGCGCTGACGTGGTCCTGGGCCGGCGTCAGGGCGTCCTGGCTGATGAACTCCCACGTGAACCACTCCGGGTACCAGGTCTCGATCGTCGGGCCCTGGCGCGCGGCGTGCGCGCTCTGCAGCCGCGCCTGCATGTTCGCGTAGTTGACGAGCGTGATGTCGCTCAGGCGCGCGTCGACGTCGGAGGCGGCGAGCCGCTTGCGCAGCTCCTCCCAGTAGCGCTTCATGCTTCCCGGAGGACCGCCGTACTCGAAGTCGAAGACCGCCGCGACGTCGCGTCCGCCGCCCGCTCCGGACTCCCCGCCGCAAGACGCGAGGTAGAAGGCGCCGAGCCCGGCGGCGCCGACTCCTATCGCCTGCCTACGGGTGTAGGCGCGGTCCCAGCTCGTAGCCATGATTCTCCTCCTAGTCCTCCTGAGCGGTACAGCCGCGGCTACCGTAACCGACGGGCCGGCGGCTGACTAGACGCGGCGTTACCCCGCCCGGGACGGGGTTGCATTCATCCGAGCCGGCTGTAACATGGGACGATCAATGTGGTCAGGCCAATTTCCACTGACTATGCATTCCAATCTTCAAAGCCTCGATCCGATTCGGCCGCTGGCACCGCCACGGCCCAGGATCGACCCGACACCGGCTGCGGTCAGCGCAGGCATGCATCACGGACCGAACCCTCCCCGTGAGCCCGCCGGCGCAGATTCGTAGAGCTGTGCTCGCCGGCGGCGGTTCGCCCATCCCTCCGGGCGCCGCCGCCGGTGTCGGTGACAAGCAGCCGCAAGGCGGAGCAAGCACCTTGGCTGGATCCCTCTTTACGGCATGACCTCGCGTTAGACTCGGCGAGTGGAGAGCACAGCTGATCGTGCGGCATGGGGAATTCGTGCGCTGATCGTCGCGGGAGCCTACGGCGCGGGAGACAGGCTGCCCGCAGAGCGCGAGCTTGCCGGCGAACTGAAGCTGTCGCGCCCGGCGCTGCGCGAGGGCATCCGGCGGCTGCGCAGCGGCGGCGTGCTGGAGTCGCGGCGCGGCTCGGGCACGTATGTCTCCAACGTCGACGTCGCCGGGCTGTTCGAGCTGCGCGAGCGAGTCGAGCCGCTGGCGGCCCAGCGCGCGGCGAGGCTGCGCGACGACGGCGAGCTCGCCGAGCTCGAGCAGCTGGTCGCGGAGATGCACGACACCCTCGACCAGCCGGCCGTCTACGACGTCGCGGACCTCAAGTTCCACGCCGCGATCGCCCAGGCCAGCAGGAGCCCCGTGCTGATCAGCACGCTCGACATGCTGACCGAGCTCGGGCTGCTCGTCCGAGCGGCGACCTCGATGACCAAGCGGGTGCGAATCAGCGCACTCAGCGACGTCGAGCGGATCTACGCCGCGATCGAACGCCAGCACCCCAAGCGCGCGGCGAACGCCATGGAGCGTCACATCCTCAACGTCCGCTCCAGCTATGACGGGCGGATAGAGGCCGCCGCCCGGATAGGGCGCGGCGATCGTCCCCATGCCCGCGCCTGAGATCCTGCTCGCCCGACACGGTGAGACCGAGTGGAGTCGCGATCTCCGCCACACCGGACGGACCGATGTCCCGTTGACCGAGCTGGGACGCCGTCAAGCGGCGGCGCTGCGCCCCCGCCTGGAGGGGCGCGACTTCGCCAGGGTGCTGGTGAGCCCGCTGAGCCGTGCGGTCGAGACCTGCGCCCTCACCGGCCTCGGCGACCGCGCGGAGCGGCGACCCGAGCTCGTCGAGCTGGACTACGGCGAGGCCGAGGGGCTGACCACGGCCCAGCTGCGCGAGCGGGTCCCCGGCTGGACCGTCTGGACCCACGCCACGCCGAGAGCCGAGACCCTGGACGAGGTCGCGGTACGCCTGCAGCCGCTGATCGCCGAGCTGCGCACCACCCACGGCGACGTCGCGATCTTCGCCCACGGCCACGTACTGCGCATCCTCGCCGCGCTCTGGATCGAGCTGCCGCCGCGGGGCGGCGCCCGTCTCGCACTCGCCACCGGCAAGCTCAGCGCCCTCGGCTGGGAGCACGAGACCCAGGTCATCAGGGCCTGGAACTCCTGAGCCGCGGGCGGCCGACCGGTCGTTGCGTCCACGTTTCTACGCCACGCGTCGGAGCCGGACGTGGGCGTGGTGCTCGAGCGTCTCGGCGATCGCGCGGTCGGCCTGGCCGAGCGCGACGTCCGAGGCGCTGGGAGCCTCGGCCAGCGGCTGCCCGAGCGCCTTGACGAGGAAGCCGTGCGCCTCCTCTCCGAGCGGAAACGAGCCGGCCTCGCAGCTCGCGCAGACCACGCCGCCGGCCGCCGGCGAGAAGCCGGCGAGGTGCTCGGCCTCGCCGCATGCCGCGCACGACGCCAGCTCGGGGGCGAATCCCGAAGCCAGCAGAAGCTTCAGCCGGAAGGCGAGCGACTGCGCCCGCGTCGCCATCTCAGGGTCGGCGTCGAGCAGCGCGAGCTGGTTGCAGAGGAGGTGGTAGGCGGCGGGGTTCGGATCGCCCGAGTCGAGCAGTCGCAGCACCGACTCGCAGGCCTGCGAGGCCCGCTCCAGCGACGCCCGCAGCTCGCGCAGGCCCGGGTGCGCGCTGACCGTGTCGACGCCCGAGACGGTGCACAGGTCCCCCCTCCCCTGACGTAGCACCAGCCGCACCCGCGACAGCGGCTCCAACCGCCCGCCCATGCGCGAGCGCGTCCGCCGCACCCCCTTCGCCATCGCGCCGATCCGGCCGCGGTCGACGCTGTACAGATGCAGCACCCGATCGGCCTCGCCATAGCGGATTGAGCGCAGTACCACCGCCTCCGTCTTGAAGCTGCCGGACATCCCTCCATGCTGCGCGTCGGCGCGGACGGATCAGCTCAGGCGCGGCTCGCGTTGGCACCGTGGGCAGATGTAGGTCCCGCGACCCGCGGCGCGCAGCTTCACGATCGCCGTCCCGCAGCGCGGACACGGCTCGCCCTCACGGCGGTGGACGAGGAAGCGGTCCTGGAAGCTGCCGCGCGCGCCGTCGGTATGGCGGAAGTCGTCGATCGACGCGCCGCGCGCGTCGATCCCCGCCTGGAGCGACTCGACCACCGCCGAGTGCAGCGCCTCGACCTGAGCTCGTCGCAACGTCCCGACCGGCCGCAGCGGATGGATCCGGGCGCGGAACAGCGCCTCGTCGGCGTAGATGTTGCCCACCCCGGCGATCCGCTCCTGCGACAGCAGGAACGCCTTGACCGGCGACCGCCGTCCCTTCGCCAGCGCGCGCAGCGCCTCCGGCGTGAAGTCGGCGCTGAGCGGCTCGACGCCGAGCCGCGTCGAGAAGTACTCGTCGCGCGCCTCGTCGCCGAGCAGCGCCAGTCCGGTGCCGAAGCGGCGTGGATCGGCGAACAGCACGGTCGAGCCGTCGTCGAGGGCGAGGCGCACGCGCACGTGCGGCCGCTCGTCGTCACCGGCCGGGACGAACAGCAGGTTGCCGGTCATCCGCAGGTGCATCACCAGATGCACCTCGCCCTCGAGCTCGAGGTCGAAGTACTTGCCGCGCCGTCCCACCGCCAGCACCTCGCGCCCCTCGACCGCGTCGGCGAGCTCCTCCGGCGCGGCCGGCTCGGACCAGCGCGCGTCGAGCACCTCGACCCGTTCGATCCGCCGTCCCTCGAGGTGCGGAGCGAGCTGGCGCCGGATCGTCTCCACCTCGGGAAGCTCGGGCATCGCGCAGGCTTCTATCAGTCCGCGCCGACCGTCGCCGCGGGAGCCGCGTTGCAGCATCCAGGACGGCGACCGCGCCCGGCGAATCCCGACCCGTGGCGACGATCGCGGCACCGTCCGGCAGCCGGCCCTACGAGCACCTCGTGCTCGACTTCGTCGCCCACCTCGAGTTCGAGCGCGGCCTCTCGCGCAACACGCTCGAGGCCTACCGCTCCGACCTGCTGCAGTTCGGCCGCTTCCTCGACGAGCGCCGCGCCTCGGCCCTGACCGCCGGGCCGGCCGACGTCGCCGACTTCCTCGCCAGCCTCGGCGGCGCCGACGGCGGAACGGCGTCGCCAGCCACGATCAACCGCAAGCAGGCATGCCTGCGCTCCTTCTACAAGCACCTGCGCCGCGAGGAGATCCTCGACAGCGACCCCACCGCCGATCTCGCCGCGCCGCGCAAGAGCCGCAAGCTGCCGCAGGTCCTGACCCGCGGCGAGGTCGACAAGCTGCTCGAGCAACCCCACGGCACCGAGCCGATCGCGCTCCGCGACCAGGCGCTGCTCGAGCTGATGTACGCCTGCGGGCTACGCGCCTCCGAGGCGACCGGCCTGCTCGTGACCGACCTCGACCTCGACGAGCTGATCCTGCGCGCCCACGGCAAGGGCTCCAAGGAGCGCCAGGTGCCGATCGGACGCACTGCCGCGGCCGCCGTGCGCCGGTACCTGGAGCGCGGCCGCCCCCACCTGACCGGAGGCTCGGTCGAGCCCCATCTCTTCGTCAACTTCCGCGGCACCGCCCTCACCCGCCAGGGCCTCTACAAGATCGTCCAGCGTCACGCCCGGTCCGCGGGGCTCGCGGACCGCATGAGCCCGCACACCCTGCGTCACACCTTCGCGACCCATCTGCTGGCCGGCGGCTGCGACCTGCGCGCCGTCCAGGAGATGCTGGGGCACGCCGACGTGGCGACGACGCAGCTGTACACGCATCTGTCGAGCGAGCGCCTCAAGGACGTGTACTTCAGCGCGCATCCGCGCGCGGTCGCTCTCGGCTAGGGCACGCCGAAGCCCTCTCCGGACAATCGTCCGATGTCGTTGCTCAGCCCGATCGCGAACAGGCCGATCACGAGCATGAAGCCGACCACCCCCGCCCGCTCCATGACGCTGAACGGGACCGGCTTGCCGCCGCGCAGCTTCTCGACCGCCGCCCAGAAGATGTGACCGCCGTCGAGCGGCAGGAAGGGGAACAGGTTCACGATCGCCAGTGACAGCGAGATGATCGCGAGGATGCCGACCGTGTCGGCGATGTCGTCGATGATCGTCTGGCGCGTGACCTCGTAGGAGCCGACGATGCCGCTGATCTCCTTGCGCCGCTCGGCGTCGAAGATCCGCGCCGGCAGGCTCAGCGTCTCCCTGGTGATGAACCAGAAGCGGTCGAGCGAGGTCGTCACGGCCTCGCCGAACGGCAGCGTCTCGCGCGGTCCGGGGACGTAGCTGAAGCCGAGCCGGGTCCGCTCGACGCCGGTGCCGGCGTCGTAGATCGGGGCGACCCTCTCGACGACGCGCTTGCCGCCGCGGTCGATCACGAGCGTCGCCGGCTCGGCCGCGCGACAGCCGTCGGTCGGCGGGCTCTGCGCGCAGCGGTGCGACGAGATCTGGCGCGAGAGGTCCTCGGTGCCACCGCCGATGCCGTCGACCGAGACCAGCGTGTCGCCCGGCTTCAGCACCTCGGCCGCCGGATATCCGCGCTCGATCTTGTCGACCTGCGCGGTGACGGGCTCGGTCTGGCCGCCGATCAACCCGAAGAAGAGGACGAGCAGCACGAACGCGACGATCAGGTTGACGGCCGGCCCCGCGGCGATCACCGCCATCCGCTTCCAGACCGGCTGGGCGTGGTAGGCGCGCGTGCGGACCTCGTCGGGGAGGTCCTCCGACGGGCTCATCCCGCTGATCTTCACGTAGCCGCCGGCGGGGATCAGCCCGATCGCGTACTCGGTCTCGCCGACCTTCCTGCTGGCGAGCGTCGGGGGGAAGAACAGCGAGAACTTCTCGACGCGCATCCCGACCCATTTCGCGACGGCGAAGTGGCCGAGCTCGTGCAGGATGACCAGCAGCGCGAAGCCGGCGAACGCGAGCAGCCAGCTCATGCCGGGGCACCCTGGCAGAGCTCGCGCGCCCGCTCACGCGCCTCCGCGTCGGCGGCGTAGAGGTCGGAGAAGTGGCGCACCGGCCGGTCGGGAAGCCCCGCCAGCGTCTGCTCGATCACCTCGGCGATGCCGAGGAACGGCAGCTCTCCGTTGAGGAAGGCGTGGACGGCGATCTCGTTGGCGGCGTTGAGCACGCAGGGCGCCGTCCCGCCGGCGGCCGCCGCCGCGCGCGCCAATCCGAGGCATGGGAACGCCTCGTCGTCGACGGGCTCGAAGGTCAGCGCGCCGACCTCCGCGAGATCGAGCGGCCGCACCGGCAGGTCGACGCTCTCCGCGCCGTGCAGCGCATAGGAGATCGCGATCCGCATGTCGGGCGGGCCGACGTGGGCGAGCATCGCCCCATCGGCCAGCGTCACGAGGCCGTGGACCAGCGACTGCGGGTGGACGACGACGTCGAGCCGCTCGTAGGGCAGGCCGAACAGGTGGTGAGCCTCCATCAGCTCGAGGCCCTTGTTCATCAGGGTCGCCGAGTCGATCGTGATCTTGCCGCCCATCTGCCAGGTCGGGTGGGCGAGCGCCTGCTCGGCGGTCACTCCCTCGAGCTCGGCGCGCGTGCGGCCGCGAAACGGCCCGCCGCTGGCGGTGATCGTCATCCGCTGCACCGAGCCGACCGCCTGGCCGGCGATCAGCTGATGCAGCGCGGTGTGCTCGGAGTCGACCGGGACGATCCGCGCGCCAGTCGCCTCGGCGAGCGCCATCACGAGCTCGCCGCCGACGACGAGGCTCTCCTTGTTGGCCAGCGCGAGGTCGATCCCCTCGCCGAGCGCGGCCACGGTCGGCCCGAGGCCGGCCGAGCCGACGAGCGAGTTCAGCACGAGATCGCACTCGGTCTCGACGATCAGCTCGACGAGCCCCTCGGCGCCGGCCAGCACGCGGCCGGCGGTCCAGCGCTCCGCGGCACGCGCCGCCGCGTCGACGTCGGCCAGCGCGATCCGCTCGACGCCATGCGCCCGAGCCTGCTCGAGCAGCGGATCGACGCTCGATCCGGCGGCCAGGCCGACGACCTCGAGCGTGTCGCTGCGCGAGATGACGTCGAGGGCCTGCGTGCCGATCGAGCCGGTCGAGCCGGCGATGACGATCCTGCGCATCCGCTCCAGTCTAGGAGGCGCTCCGCGGCGCGGCGGCGAGCCGCAGCAGCAACTGCATCCGGACCGCCGCCGGCGCGAGCTCGGCGGTCTCCGCGTCGGCGTAGATCTCGACCAGGTAGGCGCCCGAGCCGTGCGCGACCACGCCGACCAGCGCGGCATCGAACCCCATCTCGGTCAGCAGGCGACGCTCGGCGGGGTCGGTGCCGTCGTCGGCGACGCCGGCGACGAAGCCGCCGACGCCCGCGCGCAGCAGCTTCGCGGTCTGCGGGAAGTCCTCGACGCTGAAGACCTCGTTGCTGAGGCCCATCCGCAGCCCGCGCAGGCGGCTGTCGCGATCGTCGGCGGTCGACACCGAGCGGATCAGGGTGCTCCCGCGCTCCCAGCGCGAGATCGCCCAGGCCGCGGCATTGAGCGTCGCCGCGAACGCGACGGCGACCGTCTCGACGCGATCGAGGACGCGCCGGTGGCCGAGGTCGCGATCGAGCAGGTGCATCGTCCGCGCGGCGATCGACTCGATCTGGCGGTCGATGCGCGTGGGACGCGCCTGGCGGCGCTCGCCGAGCGTGGCCGCCACCGGCCCGGCGTCGGGATCGGCGGTGCACAGGCGCCCGCCACCGCGTCGCTTGGCGGCGTACTGCGCCGTGTCGGCGGTGCGCAGCAGCTCGGCGGGATCGCTTCCCGGGCCAGCCTCGGCGGCGCCGAACGAGAGCGACAGCGGCCGGTCGGCGTCATCGCTGGCCAGCAGTCCCAGCGCGGTGCGCGCGACTTCGTCGGCGACGTCGATCGCGCAGCCCTCGAGCAGCACGCAGAACTCGTCTCCGGCGAGCCGGCCGACCAGCGCCGCCGCCTCGGGCGCAGCCGCCGCGACCAGGGCCTCGCCGACGCGACAGAGCGCATGGTCGCCGACGTGGTGGCCGTGGGCGTCGTTGATGTCCTTGAGGCCGTCGACGTCGGCCAGCAGCAGCGTCAGCGGCGCGCGCGGCGAGAGGCTCGAGTCCAGGAGGGCCTCGAGGCGCTCCTCGACCGCCCGGCGGTTCGCCAGCCCGGTCAGCGGATCCTCGTAGGCCAGCCGCGAGACCCTGGCGAAGCGCTCGCCGCGCGCCAGCACGAGCGACAGGCGGTCGGCGATCGCCTGCAGGAAGCGGGTGTCGTCGGCGTCGAACTCGCGCTCGCCCTTCCCCGTCGCCGCCCAGACCTCGCCCCAGACCTCGCCGTCGAGCAGGATCGGCACGCCGATGTCCGAGCCCTTGCCATGCGCCTTCAGGACGGCGACGGCGGACGGGCAGGCGTCGGGATCGTCGACCGAGGTCTGGTAGGGCACCGCGTCGTTGAAGAGCTTGGCCACGACCGGGTTCTCGTCGAGCGGATAGATCTCGTCCGCCGGGAAGCGCTCCTCTCCAGGGCCGAGCTGGCCGACGTTGATCAGCGTTCGCATCGCGTCGCGGCCGGCCTCCCAACGGCTGATCGACAGCGAGGCCGCACCGGTCGCCGCGAGCGCCGCCTCGGCCGCCTGCTCCATCACGTCCTCGAGCCGGTAGGCGTCGGCCGTCGCGGCGGCGATCCGCATCAGCGCCTCGCGCTCGCCCGGCACACGGCCGCTACCGCCTCCCACCGCGCGCAGCGAGCGCGCCCGTCGCGCGCGCGACGGCTGTCCCCTGCCGAGGTCGTGTGGCTGTACGGGCATCACGTCTAGGTTCTATCGGCGACTCGGCCGCGCCGCTGTAGTCCTGCCAGTCGGCCGAGTCGGCTTGGCGGCGACTCAGCCGTAGCCGAGCAGCAGCGCGGCGTAGAACCCGACGACGATCGTGAGGAAGACCGCGTCGAGGCGGTCGAGCACACCTCCGTGCGCCCCGAAGGCACGCCCGCTGTCCTTGACGTCGAGGTCGCGCTTGATCGCCGACTCGAACAGGTCGCCGAGCGGCGCCGCGAGCGCGACCAGGAAGCCGATCAGCAGGGCGTCCCAGCCCGACAGCCAGTCCTGGTAGAGGCCCGCGCACCAGAACGCCAGCGTCGCTCCGACGATCCCCGCCACCAGCCCCTCGACCGTCTTGCTCGGCGAGATGTCCGGAGCGAGCTTGCGTCGTCCCCACATCCGCCCGCCGGCGTAGGCCGCCGTATCGCCGACGAAGGTCCCGACCAGGACGTCGATCACCAGCCCGTCGCCATGGTCGAGCGAGCGTAGGAACACCGCGTGCGCGAGCGGGAGGCCGATCCAGACGACGCCGAGCACCGTCGCCGCCATCCCCCACGAGACGTTCGCCATGCTGGGTCGCGCCATCGCCAGCAGGAACGCCAGCGGCAGCACCGCCACCAAGGCGATCAGCACGTCGGCGCGCTCCTCGTAGGTGGCGAGCACGACCATCCCCGCGACCGCGAGGTAGCCCGCGGCGTCCATCGGCCGCGCGCGGCGCATCAGGCCGTAGAGCTCGGCGAGCGCGATCGACCCGAGCGCTATCAGCCCGAGCGCGAACACCAGCCCGCCCTGCACGACGATGAAAATCGCGAACAGCGCCGCCGGGATCGCGACCAGCACCCGCCCGGTCAGCTCGGAGCGTCGCCGACGCGGCCGCGTGCGTTCGCCCGCCGATCGAGGCGCCGACCGGCCAGGCGCCGCGGGGGTCTGGGGGCGCGAGCCCCCAGGTCTACTCATTTGGCTCCCGCGCGCCGAAGCGGCGCTGCCGGCGGCCGTACTCCGCGAGCGACTGCTCGAAGGCCGTGCGATCGAAGTCGGGCCACAGCTCCTCGCGGAAGACGAGCTCGGAGTAGGCGCACTGCCACAGCAGGTAGTTGGAGATCCGCTGCTCGCCGCTGGTCCGGATCAGCAGGTCCGGGTCGTGCATCTCCGGGGCGTAGAGACGGGCGCGAAACTCCTCCTCGGTCGTCCCGTCGAAGCCGCGCGCCGCATCCACGATCTCGGCCCGGCCGCCGTAGTTGAACGCCACGAACAGCGCGATGCGCGTGTTGTCGCGGGTCACCTGCTCGGCCCAGTCCATCCGCCGCGCCAGCTCGGCCGGCACGCCCTCACGGCGACCGACGAAGCGCATCCGCACGCCCTCCTCGTGAAGCTCCGGGGTCTCGCGGTCGATCCGCTCGCCGAACATCCGCATCAGCCCGGCGACCTCCTCCGGAGAGCGCCTCCAGTTCTCGGTCGAGAACGAGTAGACGGTCAGCTGCTCGACGCCCAGCTCGACCGCGTCGCGCAGCCGTGCCTTGACGACGTCGGCGCCGGCGCGGTGGCCCTCGATCGGCTGCAGCCCGCGCGCCTGCGCCCAGCGGCCGTTGCCGTCGGTGATGATCGCGACGTAGCGCGGCGTCCCCGTACCGCCGTCGCCGTCGGTCGGATCCGTCGCCATCCGGGTCAGACCTGGAGTATCTCGTCCTCTTTGGCGGCGAGCGACGAGTCGATCTCGGCGATCTTCTCGTCGGTGAGCTTCTGCAGCTCGGTCTCGGCGCGGTGCTCGTCGTCGGCGCCGATCTCGCCCTCCTTCTTCAGCTCGCGCAGCTCCTGCATGACCTCGCGGCGCACGTTGCGGACGGCGATCCGACCCTGCTCGGCGATGTTGTGGACGACCTTGACGAGCTCGCGCCGGCGCTCCTCGGTCAGCTCGGGGATCGATAGCCGGATCAGGTTGCCGTCGTTGTTGGGCGTCAGACCGACGTCGGACTCGAGGATCGCCTTCTCGATCGCCTTGATCGAGCCCTTGTCGTAGGGGGTGATCGTGAGCAGCCGCGCCTCGCTGGCGGAGATGCTCGCGAGCTGGTTGAGCGGCGTGACGGCCCCGTAGTAGTCGACGTCGACGCGGTCGAGCAGCTGCGGCGAGGCCCGTCCGGTGCGGACCGTCGCGAACTCGTTGCGCGTCGACTCGGCCGACTTGCCCATCCGACCGGACGCGTCGTCGAGGTACTCCTTGACGAGGTCACTCTCCATCGCTGCTCACCACCGTCCCCACACGCCCGCCGCAGACTATCCGGTCGATGTTGCGCTCGTCGTCCATGTTGAAGACGTGGATCGGGAGGTCGTTGTCCATGCACAGCGACAGCGCTGTCGAGTCCATCACGCCGAGCTGGCGCTCGATCGCCTCGCGGTGGCTGATCGCCGGCAGGAACTTGGCGCCGGCGACCTTGCGCGGGTCGGCGTCGTAGACACCCTCGACGCCGTTCTTGGCCATCAGGATCGCCTCCGCGCGAATCTCCAGGGCGCGCAGCGCGGCGGCGGTGTCGGTGGTGAAGAAGGGGTTGCCGGTGCCCGCCGCGAAGATCACGATCCGGCCGCGCTCGAGGTGACGGATCGCCCGCCGGCGGATGTAGGGCTCGGCGACCTCGGAGATCGTGATCGCGGACTGCACGCGCGTAACGGCCTCCTGCTTCTCGAGCGCGTCCTGCAGCGCCAGCGCGTTGAGGACGGTCGCGAGCATGCCCATGTAGTCGCCGGTCGCGCGGTCCATGCCCTTTGCGGCGCCCGACATGCCGCGGTAGATGTTGCCGCCGCCGACGACGATCGCGACCTCGACCCCGCGCCGCTGGACGTGCGCGACCTGGCTGGCGATCGCCTGGATCCGCGCCGGATCGGCGCCGTAGTCCAGCTCGCCCATCAGGGCCTCGCCGGAGAGCTTCAGCAGGACGCGACCGAACGCCGCCTCGCCGTCGGGCGCGTCGGCGTCGGCGACTTCCCCCTGATCCACGAGCTAGTCCCCGATCGCGAAGCGCGCGAAGCGCCGGATGACGACGTTCTCGCCGGTCGTGGCCGAGATCGCGGCGCGCAGCTCCTCGATCGTCTTGCCGTCGTGCTTGTCGGCGTTGACGTGGGTCTGGTCGAGTAGGACGACCTCCTCGAGCCACTTCTTCATCCGGCCCTCGGCGATCTTCTCCTGGACCTGCGGCGGCTTGCCCTCCTCGGCGGCCTGCTCCTGAAGGACCTTGAGCTCGGCCGCGCGGTCGGCCTCCGGCACCTCGTCCTCGCTCACGTAGCGCGGCGCGGCGGCCGCGATGTGCGAGGCGATGTCCTTGGTGAAGGCGGCGAAGTCCTCGTTGCGGGCGACGAAGTCTGTCTCGCAGTCGACCTCCACCAACACGCCGACCTTGCCGTTGTGGTGGACATAGCTGGTCACGACGCCCTCGGAGGCGGCGCGCTCGCCGCGCTTGGCGGCTTTCGCCTGACCCTTGACGCGCAGCAGCTCGATCGCCTTGTCCATGTCGCCCTCGGACTCGACCAGGGCCGCCTTGCAGTCCATCATCCCCGCGCCGGTGCGCTCGCGCAGCTCCTTGACCGCGCCCGCGGTGATCGCGCTCACGACTTCGCTCCCTCCTCCGGCGAGAACGTCCGCTGCTCGGCGGGCGCCGGATCGTCGTCGGGCGAGAAGCTGCGCTGCTCGGCCGGCGTCGGCGGGGGGGCCTGCTCGGCGGGGGCGGCCGGCGCGGCCGGCTGCTCGCCCGCGGCGGCGGCGGCCGCCGCGGCATCCTTGCGCGACTGCTCCTCGGCCTCGCGCCTGGCGACGGCCTCGGCCTCGATGCGCGCCTTCTCCTCGGCCTCCTTGCGGGCCTGCTCCTCGGCCTCCCTGCGGGCCGCCTCCTCCTGCGCGCGGAAGGCCGCGTGCTGCTCGCCGACGGTGCCGGCGATCGCCTCGATGATCAGCTTGCAGGAGCGGATCGCGTCGTCGTTGCCCGGGATCACGAAGTCGACCGGCGCCGGGTCGCAGTTGGTGTCGACCAGGCCGATGATCGGGATGTCGAGCCGCTGGGCCTCCTTGACGGCGATCGCCTCCGTCTTGAGGTCGACGACGAACATCGCGTCGGGGACGCGCTGCATGTCGCGGACCCCGCCAAGGTTGGTCGTCAGCTTGTCGTGCTCCTTCTTGGCGGCGATCCGCTCGCGCGTCGGCAACAGGTCGAGCGTGCCGTTCTCGGTCCACTCGGTCAGCTCGTGGAGCCGCTTGATGCGCTTGTTGATCGTCTGGAAGTTGGTCAGCAGGCCGCCCAGCCAGCGCTGGTTGACATAGGGCATGCCCGACGCCAGCGCAGCCTCGGCGATCGTGTCGCGCGCCTGCTTCTTGGTGCCGACGAACAGGACGGTGCCGCCGCGAGCGGCGATCGACGAGGCGAAGTCCTGCGCGTTGGCGAGCAGGCGCTCCGTCTTCTGCAGGTCGATGATGTGGATCCCGCTGCGCTCGCCGAAGATGAAGCGGCGCATCTTCGGGTTCCAGCGGCGCGTCTGGTGGCCGAAGTGAACGCCGGCCTCCAGCAGCTCCCTGAGTGTTACATGAGCCATTCGGTGCTCCCTTTGATTGGTGCGTACGGTGATCCCACCAGCCGGAACGTGGACCCGAGCGATCGAAGCGCTCGGGCAGGGCCACGCCGTACTGGCGGGGGTAGGTTGCGATTGACCGAGAGGTTACCGGCCGGGGACCCGCGGGGTCCGGGGCGTGAGCGCCGGTGAGCATCCAACGCGAAGCGGGGCGACCCTGAGGTCGCCCCGCCCCGATGTCAGCTCCCGTCTGGCCCTCCGGGAACTGAGCCCCGCCTCGCCGCATCAAGCGCACGATGCAGATCGGCGGGTGGTTTGGACTCGCACTGGACTCGTTCCCGTGTGACGGGATGGCTAAACACCAACCGCGCGCTGTGGAGGAACTGGCGCATCAGGCCGAGCGCGCTACCGGATGCGCGGCCGCCGTAAGCCTGGTCGCCGCAGACGGGATGGCCGATCGCCGCCATGTGAGCGCGGATCTGGTGGGTGCGGCCGGTCTCGAGCCCGACTCGCAGCAGCGAGTAGCCAGCCAGCTGCTCGAGAACCTCGAAGTGGGTCACCGCGCGGCGCGGCTTGTCGGTCCGCGTCGACATCACCGTGCGGTTGGCGCGGTCGCGGCCGATCGCGGCCTCGATCGTCCCGCTCCGGGAGTCGAGCCTGCCGGCGACCAGCGCCAGGTACTCGCGCTCGACCTCGCGGCGGCGGATCGCCTCCTGCAGGGCGGCGTGGACGGGCTCCGAGCGGGCGAGCACGAGCAGGCCCGACGTGTCTCGGTCGAGCCGGTGGACGACGCCCGGGCGCTCCGGGTCCGGACCGCCGGCGAGCTTGCCGGCGAGCTGCTGGACCAGCGTGCCGTCGCGCACGCCCGCACCCGGGTGGACGACGAGCCCCGCCGGCTTGTCGACGACCAGCAGATGCTCGTCCTCGAGGACGATCTTGGCCGGCGCGCTCATCGCGCGTACGCGCGCGGCTCCCCCGGCCGGGCCTCGACGACGTAGAGCAGAGCCAGCACGCCGACGACTATGCAGGCATCCGCGACGTTGAACGCCGGCCAGGCGATCGGATCGATGAAGTCGATCACCGCTCCCTCGCGGATCCGGTCGGTCAGGTTCCCGAGCGCGCCGCCGAGCAGCAGGCCGACCGGCAGCCACAGCCACGGCCGCTGCGCGTTGACGGCGAAGTAGGCGACGAGCGCCAGCAGGGCGCACGCGATCAGCACGCCGATGATCGTGCCGCTGCCCTGCAGCGCTCCGAAGGCGACGCCGGTGTTGCGGGTGTTGGTGATGTCGAGGCCGAGGAAGACGTTGACCGACTCCCCGCGCTCGAGCGAGGAGATCGCCAGCTGCTTGGTCAGCTGGTCGAGCCCGATCACCACGACGACGGCCATCAGCAGCCGCGACCAGCCGCCGACGCGCGGGCGGGCGGGCAATTCAGCCCCTGATCAGGCTGGCGACCAGACCGCCGACGATCAGCAGCACCAAGACCCCGATCATCGGGCTGAGGTCGAGCGCCCCGGGTCCGATCCTCAGCGGCGGGATGAAGCGGCGAAAGATGTTGAGGTAGGGGTCGGTCACGTCGGTGACGAAGGTCAGGCCCATGTTCAGCCAGCGGTTGTAGGGCATCCGCGGTATCCAGGACATCAGGATCCGGATGAAGATCAGCACGACGTAGACGAGCACCAGCGTGTCGACGTAGTCGCCGACGTCGCCGCGTGTCAGGGCGAGCAGCGTCACGGCCTGCTCGCCTCGACGACGAGGTCGACCGCGCCGTCGAGCGCGTCGCGCAGGCCGCGCTCTTCGAGTAGGCGCAGGCCCTTCTCCGTCAGCCCGCCCGGCGTCGCGACACGTCCGCGCAGCTCCTCGGCGTCGAGCCCGTTGGCGTCGAGGTAGGCCGCGCTGCCGGCCATCGTCTCGACGACGAGGCGCAGCGCCTGGTCGGGATCGAGGCCGTGGCGGGAGCCCGCGTCGGCGAGCGCCTCGACGATCAGCGCGAGGAACGCCGGCCCGCAGCTCATCAGTGCCGTGGCGGGCTCGAGCAGCGGCTCCTCGAGCGGGATCACGGCGCCGACGCGGCCGAACAGCCGCACCAGCTCGTCGTGCGGGCCGTCGTCGGCAAGCGTGCCGGGGACGTAGCAGAACACCCCGCGGCCGACCTCGACCGGGATGTTCGGGATGAAGCGGTAGACCGGCGTGTCCGGGTAGACCTGCTCCAGGCGGCTCAGTGGGGTCGCGGCGACGATCGAGGCGACCGCCTTCGCCGTGCCCGCGACGCCCTCGGCCGCCTCCTCGAGATGCGCCGGCTTGTGCGCCAGCACGACCACGTCGGCGCGCTGCGCAAGCTCGTGCGCCGACGCGACGGATTCCCCCTTGATGGCCTTCGCCAGCGCCGTGGAGCGCTCCTCTTGGACGTCGTAGACGAGCGCCGGCTCGCCGAGTCCGCGCGCCAGCGCGGTCGCCATGCTGCCCGCCCCTATGAAGCCGATCTTCATCAGGCGCGCCACTTTACGCCCTGAGGCGGGAGAGGCGAGCATGGCAAGGAAGCAAGGGGCCGCGGCGGGCGTCAGCCCGCGAGGCTCCCGATGACGCCGCCAGGCGACGCCTATCGCGTCTCAGGACTGGTTGAAGAAGCCCTTCTCGATCAACCTCGCGCGCTCCTCCGCCGACACGTCGACGTTGCGCGGCGTGAGCAGGAAGACCTTGTCGGCGATCCGCTGCATGCCGCCGTCGAGCGCATAGGTCAGGCCGGACGAGAAGTCGATCAGCCGCTTCGAGAGGTCCGGGTCGCTCTGCTGCAGGTTGAGGATCACCGGGACGTCGTCCTTGTAGCGGTCCGCGATCTGCTGGGCGTCGTTGAAGTTCTTCGGAATCACCAGGTGCACCTGGAGGTCGAGCTCACGTGCGCCGTTGCCGCCGACCGAGCGCAGCACCCGCGTCTCACGACCCATCTCACGTGGAGAGTCGTCGGCGAAGATGTCGTCGAAGTCGTCGCGCCGCTTGCGCTGCAGGCGACGGACGTTCGGCCGCTCGCGGTAGCGGTCCTCGAGCGCGGCCTCCGGCTCGTGGTCCTGAACGACCTCGTAGCGGGGGTCGTCCTCCTCGGCGAGGCCGAAGTAGACCAGCGTGCGGTGCCATGTGTCGCTGAGAGCCATCGCTCGGTGTCTTTTCGAGCAGTTGGGCGAAAACCCTTGTGGCCGCCCGAGCCCGTGCGTTCACACGATAGCCACTGCCAGGGCACTCGCCTCCGCGATCGGGTAGGAAGCGTGCTCCCCATGGCCGCGAACCTCGATCCAGAGCCCGTTCCCTTCGACCTCGATCGCGGTGGCGGCCTCGTGCTGTCGGGCGACACCTGGGGCGATGGCGCCCCGATCGTTCTCGCGCACGGCCTGACCGCCACTCGCCGCAACGTCCTCCAGGGCTCGCGCCACCTGCTCGGGCGCGGGTGCAGGCTGATCGCCTACGACGCACGCGGGCACGGCCGGTCGACGCCCGCGCCCAGCGCGGACGCCTACGACTACGCCGACCTGGCCGGCGACCTCGAGGCCCTCCTCGACGACCGGGGCCTCGAGCGCGCGGCGATCGCCGGGAGCTCGATGGGCGCGGCGACGGCGGCTCGCTTCGCGCTCGAGCGCCCCCGCCGGGTCACGGCGCTCGTGCTGATCACCCCCGCCTACCGCGAGCCCGGCCAGCTCGGGGCGGACGCCCTGGCGCACTGGGATCGCCTCTCCAAGGCGCTGGCGGCCGGCGACGTCGAGGCCTTCGTCGACGTGTCGGGCGCGAACGAGCTGCCCGAGCGCTGGCGCGAGCCGGCGCGGCTGGCGACTCGGCAGCGGATCGAGCGCCACCGCCATCTCGACGCGGTCGCGCGCGCGCTGCACGTCGTCCCGCGCTCGCGGGCGTTCGCGAGCCTCGACGAGCTCGAGCGGCTGGAGCTGCCGGCGCTCGTGGTCGGCAGCCGCGACGAGGCGGACCCCGGCCATCCGCTCGCGACAGCCGCGGAGTACGCCGAGCGGCTGCCGCGCGGCGAGCTCGTCGTCGAGGAGCCTGGCGACACCCCGCTCGCCTGGCAGGGCGCCCGGCTGTCGCGCGCGATCGGCGACTTCCTGGAACGGGCTCAGTCGTAGAGCGTCGAGCCGAGGCGCACGATGGTGGCGCCCTCCTGGACGGCGACCTCGTAGTCCTGGGAGGTGCCCATCGACAGCCGGGTGAGTCCGTGCTCGGCGGCGAGCTCGGCCAACCGAGCGAAGTGGCGGCGATTGTCCTCGGCGCGCTGCACGAACGGCGGCATCGTCATCAGCCCGCCGACCGCGACGGGGCAGGCGTCGACGAAGGCCGCCAGCTCGTCCGGCGCGACCCCGGCCTTGCCCTGCTCCCCGGCGACGTTGACCTGGACCAGCACCTCGCGCGCCGGGTGGCGCGCGAGCTGTGCGAGAGCGGACTCCGAGGCGACCGAGTGAACCAGCCGGGCGACCGGGGCGATGTCCTTGACCTTGCGGCTCTGCAACGCGCCGATGAAGTCCCACTCGAACAGCTCGCCATGGGCCGCGTGCTTGGCGACCAGCTCCTGGGCGCGATTCTCACCGACCAGCTCGACGCCCGCCTCGGCCAGGGTCGGCAGCCGATCGAGGGGCACGTACTTGACGGCGGCGAGCAGCTCGACGTCGGCCGGGTCGCGTCCGGCGGCGGCGATCCGCTCACGGACGCGAGCGAGGTTGTCGCGCACGCGCGCGGCGTCGAGATCGGTGAGCTGGCGCGTCATGTGCGCCAGACGATCCCGCATTGCCGGCCGGTGACGCCGTCGTCGCGACGGTGGGAGTAGAAGAGGTCCGCGCGGCAGGAGGTGCAGAGGTCGACGTGCTCGACGCGGCTGACGCCGCCGGCGCGCAGACGCGCCTCGACGACCCTGCGCAGGTCGAGCATCCGCCCGTTGGCCGCGTCCTCGACGTCGGCGAACTCGGCGAGCACCTCCGCACCGACCTCGAAGCAGCAGGCGCCGATGCCGGGACCGACGACGGCGACGGGCGGCGCCTCGAGCGCCGCGACGGCGCGCGCGACGATCCCCGCCGCGACGCCGCGCCAGCCGCAGTGGACGATCGCGACCCGATCCGGCGTGGCGAGGGCGACCGGCAGGCAGTCGGCGGCCTGCACGAGCAGCCCGAGGCCGCGCAGGCCGGTCACGTGGCCGTCGACCTCGGCGCGCCGCGCGGCGGGGTCGGTGAACGCGCTCGCCGGCGGTCGATCGCAGCGCGCCAGCTCGGCCCCATGGACCTGGTGGCCGATGACCACCGCCTCGGGCGACAGCGTCACCGCCTCGCTCAGCCGGCGCCGATTCTCGACCACCCGCTCGACCGCGTCGCCGGTCTGGATCCCGAGGTTGAGCGAGTCGTACGGCCCGTCGCTCACGCCCCCGGCTCGAGTCGAGAAGCGCACGGCGGCCCCGGGAAGGTCGAACGCGAACAGCGGCGGCGAGCCGACGGGGCGGGGATCGCTCGCCACGGCCGTCACGCCTCGCCCCGGGCGACCGAGAGCGCGACGCGCAACTGCTCCTCGCGCCCCCCCACCTCGCCGTCGAGCTTGCGCGCAAGCGTCTCGTCGAGCGCCCGACCCAGCGCGGGCGACTCCGGCAGGCCCGCCGCGATCAGATCCGCGCCGGTGATCTCCAACCGCGTGCCGCGCAGGCGCGACACGTACTCCAGCACGGGCTCGGCCGGCGCCCCGAGCGCGAGCGCGAGCGCGAGCGCCTCCGCCGGCTCGCCGTCGAGCAGCCCGCGCAGCTGCGACGGCCGCAGCCCCCGCCGCAGCTCGACCGTGAGCTCCGGTGCTCGGCGCGCGGCGCGCACGACGTCGTCGCGCGCCCCGGCGGGCAGCCCGAGCCGATCGATCCAGGCAGCCAAAGCCGCGCCGCCACGGCTCGCGCCCGGGCCGACGGCTGCGGCAGCGGCCGGCTCGGCAACATCCGGGCCGTGTCCGACGCGGCCGACGGACATGGCCGCCAACGCCACGAGAACCGGATCCGCGCCCGTGTCGGCCGCGCCCAGCTGCGCCGATGCGACCAGCTCGGAATCGGCGGAGAGGTCCCGATGCAGCGCCCTGTCGATCCCCAGCTCGGCGAGCAGCCCCACGGCCCGCGGCGCCTCGGGCTCGGCGAGCAGGTCGAGCAGCTCGTCGCGGATGCGCGGCCCGGACACCATGGCCGGCGTCCCCGAAGCGACCGCCTCGCGTAGCCGGCTCTCGGTCGTGGGCTCGAGCGCGAAGCCGAGCCGCGCCGCGTAGCGGACGGCGCGCAGCAGGCGCGTCGGGTCGTCGACGAAGCTGCGCTCGTGAAGGACGCGGACGAGACCCGCGGCCAGGTCTCCCCGACCGTCGTGGGGGTCGACGAGCCCGCCGATCCGGTCGCCGTTGAGCGCGAGCGCAATCGCGTTGATCGTGAAGTCGCGCCGTGCGAGATCCTCGCCGAGGCCTGCCGGCTCGACCTCGGGCAGGGCGCCGGGGACCGGATATGCCTCGCGTCGGGTGCGCGCCAGGTTGACCGCGTCGACCCCGCCGGCGGTCACCGTCGCCGTCCCGAACCGCTCGTGGACGATGACCTCGCCGCCGAGCGCCTCGGCCACCCGGTCGGCCACCGCCGCGGCATCGCCCTCGACGGTGATGTCGACGTCGACCGGCGCGCGCGCCAGCAGCAGGTCGCGCACCGCGCCGCCGACCAGGTAGCAGCGCGGCGCGCCTTCCAGCACCGGCAGGACGGCGCCCATGCCGCGCAGCGCGCGAACGCGCTCCGGGAGCTCGGTCTCGCCCAACACGCGGCCATTCTCGCAGCGCGATCCGTCCGCAAGGCGCCGGGCGGAGGCTCGTGCGGACCGGCGCCCTCGCAAGCGCTCTGCGGAGCGGCGCGACGAGGTCTAGAGCCGGACCGGAATCCCCGCCGCGCGCATGCGCTGCTTGGCCTCGCGCACCGTGTGCCGGCCATAGTGGAAGATCGAGGCGCAGAGGACCGCGTCGGCCCCACCTCGCTCGACCGCGTCGACGAGGTGGTCGAGGTTGCCGGCGCCGCCGGAGGCGATCACGGGGACGTCGACGGCATCGGCGACAGCGCGGGTCAGCACGAGCTCGTAGCCGTCCTCGGTGCCGTCGCGGTCCATGCTGGTCAGCAGGATCTCCCCCGCCCCGCGCTCGACGCCCTCACGCGCCCATGCGACGGCCTCGCGTCCGGTCTCGGTGCGGCCGCCGTGGACGACCACCTCGTAGCCCGACGCGTCCGCGCGCCTGCGCGCGTCGATCGCCAACACCACGCATTGGGCGCCGAAGACCTCGGCCAGCTCGCCGATCAGCTGCGGCCGCTCGACGGCGGCCGAGTTGACCGAGATCTTGTCCGAGCCGGCGTCGAGGACGACCTGGGCGTCGGCGACCGAGCGGATGCCGCCGCCGATCGTGAACGGGATGAACACGTCGTCGGCGCAGCGCCGCGCCAGCGCGGCGACCGTGTCGCGCTTCTCGTGCGAGGCGGTGATGTCGAGGAAGACGATCTCGTCGGCGCCCTCGTCCTGATAGCGCACGGCCAGCTCGACCGGGTCCCCGGCGTCGCGGATGTCGACGAAGTTCGTGCCCTTGACTACGCGGCCGCGGTCGACGTCGAGGCAGGGGATGACGCGCTTGAGGACCACGGCTACACGCTACGCGGCGCCGGCTTCGCCTCGAGCGCCGCGCGTCCCTCCGCGACCGTGAAGCGGTGCTCGTAGAGCGCCTTGCCGGAGATCGCGCCGGCGAGGTTGAGCAGGCGCAGGTCGCGCAGCTGCTCGAGGTCCTCGACCGATCCGATCCCGCCCGACCAGATGAAGCGTCCGCGCACCGCGTCGGAGATCCGCCGCACCTCGTCGAGGTCGACGCCCTCGAGCATCCCGTCGCGATCGGCATTGGTGTAGACGAAGCGCGTCGCGCCCTGCTGCTGCAGCCGCGCGATCAGCTCCTCCGGGCGCATCTGGGTCTCGCGCGTCCAGCCGGACACCGATACGTGTCCGCCGCGCACGTCGACGGCGACCAGGATCCGCTGGCGCCAGGTCTCGAGCGCCGTCTGCAGGAACTCCGCATCGCCGTAGGCGGCGGTGCCGATCACCACGCGCGCCGCGCCAGCGCCCAGCGCCGCCCGCACCGACTGCAGCGAGCGCAATCCTCCGCCGTACTGGACCGGTACCGACAGCTCCGAGGTGATCCGCTCGAGGTGGTCGAGATTCGCCGGCGCCCCGTCGCGTGCGCCGTCGAGATCCACGACGTGGAGATAGCGCGCGCCGGCGTCGACGAACGACCGCGCGGCCTCGAGCGGATCGTCGGCGTAGACGGTCTCGTCGTCGAAGCGGCCCTGGCGCAGGCGGACGGCCTTGCCGTCGCGGATGTCGACGGCCGGCAGGAGGATCATGCTGCGGCCGGCGCCTCGACCCGGCAGCGCTCCGCGAAGTTGCGCAGCAGCGCCAGGCCGTCGGGGCCGGACTTCTCGGGGTGGAACTGCGTGCCGTAGACCCCGTCGGCGGCGACGACGCTCGCGAACTCGCTGCCGTAGGACGCCACCCCGACGACCTCTTCGCCGTCGACGCCGCGCTTCGCGTAGGAGTGCACGTGGTAGAAGGCGCACGGCTCGGGCAGGCCCGCCGCGATGTCGCTCTCGCGACGCCAGGCGACGGGGTTCCAGCCGATGTGCGGCACCTTCAGCCCCGGCGCGTCGAGCGCCTCGACCCGTCCGGGCAACAGCCCGATCCCCTCGGCCCCGCCGTGCTCGTCGCTGCCGTCGTAGAGCAGCTGCATCCCGAGGCAGATGCCGAGGATCGGAACGCCGGCTTGGCGGCGCTCGCGCAGCAGGTCGTCGAGGCCCAGCTCGCGCACCGCGGCCATCGCCTTCGGGAACGCTCCGACGCCCGGCAGCACGACGCCGTCGGCGGCCCGCACGACGTCGTGCTCGCGCGTGATCGGCGCGCTCGCGCCGACGTGCTCGAAGGCCTTCTCGGCCGAGCGCAGATTGCCCATGCCGTAGTCGAGGATCGCGATCGACGGCCGCAAGCGGCCGGCTCTGCCGGGTGCCCGCGGAGCGCTATTCACAGGAGGCCCTTGGTCGAGGGAACGCCCTGCTCGTCGGGGTCGATCGAGACCGCCTCGCGCAACGCGCGCGCGAACGCCTTGAACGCCGCCTCGACCATGTGGTGGGTGTTGGTCCCGCGCTCGACGGTGACGTGCAGGGTCAGCTTCGCCGCGTTGGCTACCGCCCGGAAGAACTCCTCGGCCAAGTCGGAGTCGAAGTCGGCGATCGCCTCGGCCGGCAGGTCCGCCTCGAAGGCGGTGAACGGGCGTCCGGAGACGTCGAGCGCGCAGCTCGCCCGCGCCTCGTCCATCGGCACGACGGCGTGGCCGTAGCGGCGGATCCCGCTGCGGTCGCCGAGCGCCTCGTCGAGCGCGCGCCCCAGCGCCAGCCCCGTGTCCTCGACGGTGTGGTGCGGGCCCGTCTCGAGGTCGCCGTCGACCTTGACGTCGAGGTCGAGCCGCCCGTGGCGCGCGAGCGCGTCGAGCAGGTGGTCGAAGAAGCCGATGCCGGTCGCGCGCGTGCCGGCGCCGTCGCCGTCGAGATCCAGCGACAGCTCGATGGCGGTCTCCTTGGTGCTGCGTGAGATGTCTGCGCTACGGGTCAAGCGCGGCGCTCCATGGACTCGGCGTGAACGGGGAAGCCCTCGGCGCGGGCAAGCGGGGCGCCCTTCGCCGCCAGGCGCGCGGCTGCGTCGGCAGGCAAGGATACGCGAGCCATCCGGCGCCGGAACGTCGTGGGCGAGACGGCGCTCTGGAACCGCGCCGCCCCCCCGGTCGGGAGGATGTGGTTCGACCCCGCCACGTAGTCGCCGAACGCCGTCCCGGCCGCCGGGCCGACGAACACGCAGCCGGCGGCGCGCACGGTCTCCGCGAGCGCCTCGACCAGCGGCCCCACGAGCTGGAGGTGCTCGGGGGCGATCGCGTCGGCGAGCGCCACGGCGTCCTGCACCGTCTCGGTCCGCACCAGCGCGAGCGGAGCGTCCTGGACCGACGGACGCTCGGCCGCGAGGCGCTCGACGGCGACGGCGATCAACTCGAGCATGTCGGCGTCCTGGGAGATCGCGACCACCAGGCTGTCGGGGCCGTGCTCGGCCTGGGCGAGCAGGTCCAGCGCCAACGGCTCGGCATCGGCGTCGCCGTCGCTGACGACGACCAGCTCGCTCGGCCCGGCGATCCCGTCGATTCCGACCTGTCCGAAGACCTGGCGCTTGGCCTCCTGGACCCAGGACCCGCCCGGTCCGGCGATCACGTCGACCGCGGCGATCGTCTCGGTGCCATAGGCGAGCGCGGCGATCGCCTGCGCGCCGCCGGCGCGGTAGACCTCTTCGACACCGCAGAGCGCGCACGCGGCGAGGATCGCCGACGCGATCTCGCCGTCGGGGCCGGGACCGGCGCAGACGGCGATCTCGTCGACGCCGGCGGCGCGAGCCGTCGCCGCCGCCATCACCACCGACGACGGATATGCCGCGCGGCCGGCCGGGGCGTAGATGCCCACACGGCGGACGGGAAGCTCCTCGACGTCGACCGCCTGGCCCTCCGGCAGGTCGACGACCGTCCGATCGCGCAGCTGCGCCTCGGCCACCGCCCGCACGTTCGCGATCGCCGTTCGCAGCCCCTCGGCGACGGGCGGACCGAGCCCTGCCGCCGCCGCGGCGAGCGCGGCCCGCTCCACGCGCAGCCGGCCGGGAGTCACGGTCGCCTCGTCGATCTCGGCGATCAGCTCGCAGACCGCCGCGTCGCCACCCCGGCGCACTCGCGCGACGATCTCGCGCACGCCGTCCTCGACGTCGCGGGAGTCCGGCGTCAGCGCGCGGATCTCCTGTGCCGTGGCGCTCGGACCGAAGTCGCGCGTCCTCATGGCCGCTCGGGGGTTCCGGGCGCCGCCGGTCGTGCCGTCGCTGCGCGCAGCGCCTCGACGACCGCGTCGATCTCCGCGGCCTTGAGCTTGTGCGCGACCGGGTTGGCGATCAACCGTGCGGTGCAGGTGACGATCTCCTCCACCACCTCGAGGCCGTTCTCGGCGAGCGTCTTGCCGGTCGCCGTGAGGTCGACGATGCCGTCGACCATGCCGGTCAGCGGCGCCAGCTCGACCGACCCCTTCACCGCCACGAGCTCGACCTGGCGGCCGGTGCGCGCGAAGTGCTCGGCGGCGATCCGCGTGTACTTGGTCGCGATCCGCACGCGCCCGAGCCGGCGCAGCGATTCGCCCATCGCGTCGTCGCCGCTGCGCCGTGCGACCACCATCTCGCAGCGGCCGTAGGCGAGGTCGAGCAGCTCGTAGACGTCGCGCTCGGGGCTCTCGAGCAGCACGTCCTTGCCGGTGATCCCGATGTCGGCGGCGCCGTGCTCGACGTAGGTCGGCACGTCGCTCGGCCGCATCGTGACGATCCCCGCCTCCTCGAACAGCAGCTTGCGGTCGTTCGAGCGCACTTCCGCCGTGTCGACGCCGAGGCCGTCGAGCAGGTCGAGCGTGCCGCTCATCAGCGCGCCGCGCGGAACCGCGATCGTCAGGCCGGTCGCGCTCATCGCTGAGCCTCCTCGGCCGCCTGGGCGACGTGCACGCGCTGGACGTCGAGGGCGATCCCGCAAGCCGGTCGCGGCGCGCCGAAGCGGGCGATCAGGTCGTCGTAGCGACCGCCGCCGCCGAGCGCGAAGCCGACGGCGGGGTCGTAGAGCTCGAAGACCGCGCCGGTGTAGTAGCCGAGGTCGCGCACCAGGCCGAGGTCGAGGATCACCCGATCGGCGATGCCGCGCGCCTCGAGCGTCGCGTAGAGCTCGCGCAGCCGCGCCAACGCCTCGCCAGCCGGCCCGTCGCCGCGGTCGAGCACCTCCGGGCCGCCGCGCAGCTCGGGCAGGCCGACGAGCAGGTCGCGGGCGTCGCGCGCCAGTCCAAGCGCGTCGACGCGCAGCTCGAGCCCGACCATGTCGCGTCGGGTCAGGCAATCGAGCAGCTCGCGGTGATCGTCGGCGGGAACCTCGAGCGCCTCCAGGAGGCGGCGGTAGAGCGCACCGTCGCCGACGCCGATGCGGTGACGCGCCAGCCCGGCATTGGCGAGCGCCTCGAGCGCCAGGGTCACGACCTCGGCCTCGCCCTCGGGGCCGGGGACGCCGATCAGCTCGATGCCGCTCTGCAGGAACTCGCGCTGCTGCCCGGTGCGGTGGCCGACCGCGCGATAGGAGTGCGCGGAGTAGCAGAGCCGCAGCTCGCGCTCGGACTCCGGAAAGCGAGTAGCGACGACGCGGGCGATCGGCACGGTCATGTCCGAGCGCAGCGCCAGCACCTTGCCCTGGTCGTCGAACATCCGGAATGCGGCTGGGGGGCTCACGCCCCCCGAACCCCCCGAGCCAGAAGCCAGGTCGGCTGCGTTCAAGACGTCCTCGTACTCGACCATCGGCGTCCAGACCTCGCCGTAGCCGGCGTCGGCGAAGCTCGAGCGCAGGCGCTCGTCGATCGCGCGCAGCTCGCGCATCTCGTCGGGCAGCACGTCGCGCGTGCCCGCGGGTATCGGGTGGATCACGACCGTCCCCTCCTCGGCGGTGTGACGCGCAGCCTAGACGGGAAGCGGCTCACCCTG